>Ga0182016_10002185_pt1 | contig 23244 bp, 19 predicted proteins | sample 712S2MmetaG_FD_120491 | JGI IMG/M metagenome (GOLD analysis project Ga0182016, IMG submission 120491) | Permafrost microbial communities from Stordalen Mire, Sweden - 712S2M metaG | ecosystem: Environmental > Terrestrial > Soil > Wetlands > Permafrost | place: Sweden: Stordalen | collected... | reverse complement strand
GAGGTTGGGTAAAGTCACATTGCCGCGCTGAATCGGCAAGCTATCCTTGATCTTTTCAAACTGCTCCGAAGTTATCTCCATATGCAGCCATTATAGCATAGTTAGTGTGAACACGCCCTAGTCTCCGAACAGCTCGCCAGTTCATCCCACGATGCCGGAATTATGAAAACGCTCATGGAGAATCTCAATGGGATTCTCGGATATTTCGACACCACCAAGCGTGTGGTTCTTTACGACTATCCTCTCCATTTGAATGTTGGCGATCTTCTTATTGAAATGGGGACAGAACAGTTCTTCGCCGAAAACAATATCCAGGTTTGGAAACGCTATTCCGTCTACGATATGCCGGCTTCCATCCGGGGCATGGACGACGATGTCGTCATTTTCTGCCATGGCGGCGGGAACCTGGGCGACCTGTACCCGCTTTTTCAAAGAGGAAGAGACAGGGTTCTGGATCTCTATCCTCGAAATCCAATCCTGGTGCTGCCGCAAACCCTCTATTTCAACTCAGCGGATTGCTTCCGGGAATCCATGGCAAGATTTCGCGCGCACGGCAATTGTCACATCTTCGCTCGAGACGAACGTTCTCTTGAAGCCCTGCAACGGGCAGGCGTCCATCGATCGTCTACGATGCCGGATATGGCTCATTACTTGTGGGGTAACCTGCGCGCGGAGAGTTCCCCCGAAGATTCGGCGCGGATTCTGCGATTGGTGCGGCGCGACATGGAGTCCAAGTCATCCGCCCTCCAGCAGAGCACGGACCCCGCGAATCCGGATTACGACTGGCATAATGTGATTGCCCACCGAACTTCCCGCTATGCGCGGTTGACAATCAAGGCCATTCGGATGCGCAGCGACCTGGGACTGCACACGCAGAAGTACTGGCAATGGCGCCCCATGCAAGACAGAGCTATTGGGGATTCCGTCAGTTTCTTCTCGAGATATCCGAAGATATGCACCAACCGCCTTCACGGCATGCTGCTCGGCCTGCTGCTCGGGCGCGAGGTCTGCGCATTCGATAATTCCTATGGAAAACTCTCCTCCTATCGTGACACGTGGCTTCGCGGTATGGAGAGCTTAACCTGGGAGCCGAAAGAGTGCGTATAGTGACCGCAACCGGCTCGGTATCCGCTTGCGCGGCTTGGGCTTCGACTGAACAATTGCGGGGCGTAAGGACCATATGCGAAACTCTTGTATACCTTAGCAAAGGAATTCCTTGCGGATGGGCGCTACAATCGGCTTTGTTCTCGTGTCGCACGACAAGCCAGCGCAGCTTCTCAGGCTGGTTCGACGGCTGATGAAGCTCTACGACAATCCGCCCATCGTCTGCCACCACGACTTCGGCAAGTGCTCACTGGAAGGTTTCGACTTTCCCAGGGAAGTTACATTCGTCCGGCCGCATATCGAAACCAAATGGGGCGGGATGTCGTTTTGTCTTGCGTTCTTTGCGGCGCTGCGCACCTTGTACCAGCGCGCGGACAGACCGGAATGGTTCGCTTTTATCAGCGGCACGGACTACCCGGTGCGGCCGGCGCAAACGGTGCTCGACCAACTGGCTGGCAGCGATTTCGACTTGTACATGGATCACCGCGTCGCTGAGTATCCTTGGGCTCCCGATCCGGGCGTCAAGTACGATGCGCACTCGTTCAACAGCGTCGATTGGGTGCCTCTCGCCTATGACCGCTACGTTGCAATCCGGCTTTGGCTCCCGTGGTATTCCCTGGCCCGCAAGAAGCCTGTCCGGGTCCGCGTGGGCACGGTGCGGTCGAAGTGGCTTGTCGGTCCGTTCAACCCATTTTCAGAAACGCTGAAATGTTATGCGGGATCGGCATGGTTCACAGCGAACCTGAAGACCGCGGAACGGCTACTAGCGGACAACGCCATGAATCGGTCGCTGTTTGCCCACTACTCCAAGAGATTCATTCCCGACGAGAGTCTTCCCCACACCATGCTGTGCAACCAGCCCGACTTAAGAATCTCGAAGGACCGTCTGCGCTATGTTGACTGGAGCCGGGGCGGACACCATCCCAAGACTTTGGGGATGGAAGACATTCCCAGTATTCTAGCTTCGGAAGCGCATTTCGCCAGGAAATTCGACTTGACGCAGGGCGCCGATGTCTTCGACGCCATCGACGCCGCCGTGGATGCCGGCAGTTGATGCATCGGCCGAATCGGGCGCAACAAACATGCGGCGGCCAAAATTCCACTGCGAGAGCATCCAGTTCATCTTCTGGAACCTTCACGTCGCACGGGGCGCGAAGAATGCCGCGCTTTCGAGTAATGTGCCTCGGGCAAGCGGCGGTTCGTCTGCCCCAAAAGGGGAGTTTTTCTCGAACACTGTTCTATGCTACTTAATGAATGGAATAGTTTGTTTTTGCAGGCGGCAATATCAGGATGGCAGACTCGTCGATGAAGCTCCCCCGGCACGCGGAGATCTGGCTTGTTCCCTACTTGAGAGACAGGTTGCGCAAAGCTGTGCGGCCCACAAGACCGAAGCGCGTCTGGGTCGCCGTCACCGATCACTATGAGCCGCTTGGAATGGGCGCTTCGCTTGAAACCGCATTGGGGCGCGTAGCGCGGTGGCGCGACGAGTGGCCGCGCATTGCCGGCGACGCCCCCAGAGACTCCGCAGGCGGGCTGCCGCAGTACAGTTTTTTTTATCCCCAGGAGGAGTACCATCGGGAGGTACTGGACGGGATCGCGGAAATTACGCGGCTCGGCGTGGGCGATGTGGAAGTGCACCTCCATCACGACAACGAGCGGCGTGACCGCTTCATTCAGAAAATTACCGAATACTGCCGACGCTTGTCGGACGATCACGGCCTGCTTCGCAAAAAAGACGGTCGCATCGTATTCGGCTTTATTCACGGCAACTGGGCTTTGGATAACTCGCGCCCAGACGGCAAGTCGTGCGGCCTCGAAGGCGAAATTGCTCTTTTGCGGGACCTCGGCTGCTATGCCGACTTCACCATGCCTTCCCTGCCCTCCGCGACCCAAGGCCGCATCGTGAACCAAATCTACTGGTGCACAAATCATCCTGACAATCGTCCAAAGTCCTTCGACCACGGAATCGAAGCCACCGTTGGGGGCGGGAGAAAGGGCGACCTGCTGATGATCACCGGGCCGCTGGGCGTACGCTTTGACGGAAGGGCGCTACCGCGCTTGGAAACCGGAGAGATCGCCGGATATGACCTTCCCACGCCCTCGCGAATACACCATTGGTTCGATCTTGCGCCCGCCATCGGCGACGATCTGTTTTTGAAGCTCCATACACATGGCGCGCCGGCAATGAATCTGGATCCTCTGCTTGGGGGCGGTCTGGGCAATCTCTTCCGCTGGCTAAAGGAGGAGGCGGACCGCAGAGGTATCGAAATCCACTGGGCTACCGCCTGGCAGATGTACCTGGCCGCCGAAGCGCTGATGAATGGCCGCGAGCCCGCAGGTCTTTTCGCCGGCTGAAAGATTGCGGTTTCGCTGCTTTCCGCCTACAGCGGCGTTAATGTGCCAAGCGCCCCATCTTCTGTGGCAGATCGCCGGAGCGAAGGCTGCTTTTCTGAATCTTCTCCCGATTCCAAATTCAACCAGGCTACGGCTTCGCGGCTGCGTCCGTTGCCGGGAAAGATTTTATTCCAAGGCTGGTCAGATCCAGGATCGGCAGTCCACTCGCGATCAATTGCTCCAATGCGGCGGCAGAGGGCTTCTGCGCTATCACGAGCGTGTCGGAGGAAGACAGAAGACTGTCAATGCTCCTCACCAGCAGTTTGCCGATGTGCGGCAGCGCCGAGACCACGAAGCTGAGATTGCTGCCGTAGATCTCATCGAGTTGAATGTGCGGGTCGTGGATTTTCACCGTCCTGCCCTTGCCGATGAGATGTTCAATGATTGAAATCACCGGGCTTTCGCGAAGATCGTCTGTACCTTCCTTGAAGGCAAGGCCGTAGATGCCGATGCGTTTCCCCGGCAGTTCGAGCACCTGTCGAATACCGCGCCGGAGGTGCTCCTCGTTGGAGGGCAGAACCGACTCAAGCAGCGGCAGCTTCAAGTCGAGCCTGGAGGCCCGGAAGGTGAGGGCGCGCAGGTCCTTGGGCAGGCACGATCCGCCAAAGGCGAAGCCGGGCTTGAGATAAGCCGGAGATATATTCAGCTTTGTATCCCTGCACATGGTCGCCATGACCTGGCTGGGGTTGACGCCGAGGCTGGAGGCTAGCGAACCTATCTCGTTTGCGAATCCAATCTTCAGTGCGTGAAAGGCGTTGCAGGTGTATTTGATCAATTCGGCGGTGCGCAACGAGACGATGGAAACCTCGCCTGGAAGGCCGGAATACAAGTCAGCTACCGATTGCGCGGCCTGATCCGTGCTTCCGCCGACTACCAGCAGCGAGGGCTCCATGAAGTCTTTTACCGCGGTGCCTTCGCGCAGGAACTCCGGATTGGAGACGATCTCCACATCGTCTCTGTGAGCGAAGACTGTCTCAAGCAGGCTCTCGCACGTACCGGGAAATACAGTGCTGCGGACAGTAACGATCAGGCGCTTTTTCCTGGGCCGAAGCAGTGCCGCGATATCGTCGCAGACACGGCGAAGATGGCTGAGGTCGATGTTTCCATTGGCCTGCGAAGGCGTGCCGACGCAAAGCATCGCCACATCCGCGGCATCGAGCTCTTCCTGATCGAGAGCGCCGGCTCTTAGCCGGCCCCCGGCGACATTTCTTTGGATCAGGCTGTCCAATCCAGCTTCGAAGAATGGCGATTGCGCCTTCCGGACCGCTTCCACTTTGTTGTTGTCGCGGTCCACTCCGAGTACGCTGTGCCCAATCTCGGCAAAGCATGCCGCACTTACGCAGCCCACATATCCCAGGCCCATCACAATCACGTTTTGCTTATCTTTCATGCCGTTCTACGTGGCCCCATCCGAAGGCAGTTTATCATGGAGAGATGGAGATCGAGATTTCAGCCGCTCCGCCTCAACTCCGGCGAAAAGCGGGAATGTAACGATGAAGATTCTTTGGATCTGCCCTTTCTTTTTGCACCCGACCAATCGCGGCGCCCAGATTCGCACCCTGGGTACGCTGAAGGAGCTGCACAAACGGCATGAGATTCATTTCGCCGCGCTGAATGCCCCGGATAACCTCGAGGGTCCGCAACGAAGCTGCGAATACTCGGCCCGGCATTTATCGGTGGAGCACTCGACACCGAAGAGGAGGTCTTTGAGTATCGTTCCCCAACTTGCGGGCAGCATCTTGAACCCGGTGCCGATGGCGGTTTCCCGCTATGACTCAAGAGTTCTCCGGGAACAGGTGGACGCCTTGATAGCTGCCGAGCATTACGATTCCGTCGTCTGCGATTTTCTCGCGGCTGCTCCCAATTTGGCCGATTTGGGAAATTGCGTTCTGTTTCAGCACAATGTGGAGACAACTATCTGGCAGCGCCACGTTGAGCAAAGCCGCTCTCTGGCGAAGCGACTTTTCTTTCGGATGCAGGCCAGAAAGATGGCAGCTTACGAGAAGAAGATTTGCGGGACAGTGAAGCACGTGATCGCAGTTTCGGAGATAGACGCATCGAGAATGAAGGAGATGTTTGGAATAGCGGCTGTGAGCAGCGTTCCGACGGGCGTCGATGTGGAGTTCTTCGCGCCCCGAGGCGCCTCCCCCGCGATTTCGGACATTGTGTTTTGCGGCTCGATGGACTGGCTGCCGAACGTGGATGCGGTCGAGTACTTTCTCTTCGAGGTACTGCCCTTGATCCGGGAGAAGGCGCCCGGCGCCACTTTTACCATCGCCGGCCGCTCGCCGGATGCAAGGGTTCTCAAGGCAGTTCAGGGATTAGATGGCGTATCGGTAACCGGCCAGGTCGAAGATATGCGACCCTATATGTGGGGGGCTAAGGTTTCCGTCGTGCCCATCAGAATCGGGGGAGGCACGCGGTTGAAGATTTATGAGTGCATGGCGGCGGGTATCCCTGTCGTCTCCACAACCGTAGGCGCGGAAGGGTTGCGCTATTCGGACGGCGAAGATATCGTTCTGGCCGACGATCCGGGCGCGATTGCTGCCGCCTGCGTTCGTTTGCTCTTGGACGATAAGGCACGGAGCGCACTCGCGCAAAACGCACTCAAGCGCGTGCAAAGCGAATTCTCCTGGGAGGCCGTCAGCCGTGAATTTGAGGCAATCCTGGAAAACAACAGGATTGTCTCTAACTGAGATATTTCGGAGGTTGAACATTGAAGATTGCCGTCGTCACCCGATACTTTCCCTGTTCCGCGGAGCCCTGGCAGGGCCGGTCGGCCTATCAGACGCTGCGGGTGATTGCCCAGACGGCCGATGTGCATGTGTTTTTTCCCAACGCCGGATATCCCTCTTTACTCAAGCCCCGCAGCCGTAGTTACGACAAGCTGGACACTTCTTTCAGCCCGCCCGATGTGAAGGCAAGCTATTACGACTTTCCCGCCATGCCGCTGGTTTCCCGACCGATGAACGGCTCGATGGCCGCACGTGCGCTCCTGCCTCACGTCCGAGACTTTGCGCCCGATCTTGTCCTGAGTTACTTCCTATATCCCGACGGCTATGCGGCTCTGAAGATCGGCAAAGAGCTCGCCGTTCCGGTGGTGGCCGTCTGCATCGGGTCCGATATCAACAAAATCGGAGACCCTATCAGCGCCAAACACACGCGCACGGTTTTGCGCGAAGCCGATTATTTGGTAACGGTAAGCGACGACTTGCGCACCAAGGCGATGGCCATGGGCGCTCCGCCGGAAAAGACCCGCACCGTCGTAAACGGTTGCGACCTGTCGGTCTTCCACGTCCGGGACCGTTTTGCTGCGAGGCAAAAGCTGGGCATCGACCCGACCGAGGAGGCAGTGGTCTATATCGGGCGCGTGGATATGAAAAAGGGGCTGCGGGAACTGGTCGAAGCAGCCGCTTCCCTGCGTCGCGAACGCCCCAATCTACATGTCTATATGGTCGGCGAGGGGCCGGACAAGGCCGGTATTGAAAGCTCCATTCAGGCTCGCGATGCCGCGAGCTACATCCACTCCCTGCCCGGTTGCGCCCCAGACGATGTCGCCGTATGGATGGCAGCATCCAATCTGGTCACTCTGCCGAGCTACATGGAAGGATGTCCCAATGTTGTGCTGGAGGCTCAGGCGTGTGGCCGTCCCGTTGTAGCTACAAATATAGGCGGGATTCCAGAAATCCTGAGCGAGGAATGCGGATGCCTTGTGCCGCCTCACGATGCGGCTGCACTGGCCAAGGCCTACGCATCGGTACTCGACACGCCTTGGGTGGCTGTAGCCATTTCCGCACACGGGAGCCGAAGCTGGAGCGCCGTAGCTGGAGAGATGCTCGAAATCTTCGAAACGGTACTTCCCGCCAAGGATCGAGAGACCTCGCATGCCGTCTGAGCTGCCGAACCAGCGTGTAGCAGCGCGGTTCATGCCAGCCTCGAATGCCTTCCGCACAGCCGGCCGATGGCTCAACCGCCTTTTTGCGGCCATCGGCCTCGTTACTGCTCTCGTTATAGCGACGCCCATCGTCTCTTGGTGGGCACAGTCCTATGCCGGCCCCATCGAACAGCCCAAGGGCGATATTCTGATCCTGCTCAGCGCCGCTGGCGACGACCGGGGCGGCATTTCCTTCTCGTCCTACTGGCGCGCGCGCCATGCGCTGCTTGCATGGCAAACAGGGGGCTTCAAGAAGATCGTGATCAGTGGCGGCGGCGGACCCGGCATCCTGAACTATCTCACCGCCGAAGGCATTCCTCGCGAAGTTTTTGTAGCCGAGTGGCATTCGAGCAGCACCAGGGAAAACGGCATCGCCGCGGCGCGGCTGCTCAAGGATATGCCGGGCAGGAAGGTACTTCTGACCAGCGATTTTCATATGTTCCGGGCGGTTCGCGTCTTCCGCAAGCTGGGCGTCGAGGTCACCCCGATGCCCGTCCCCGATGTATTGCGCTCGACCGAGGGCTGGGCCGGACGCTTTCCAGCCTTTGAAACCATGCTGAGCGAGTCCGCAAAAATTGTCTATTACAGCCTGCGTGGCTGGATCTAGAGCACTCGCGGGGAGGGTGCGATCAATTGGACATCGAATCGAAAGAACCCGGCTTCGGCATCCTGCCCGGTATTGCGCCGGCCTTCGATTCCTGGAGTTTGTAGAGAAGCGATCTGTAACTGATATTGAGCCATTTGGCGGTCTTCAAACGGCTGCGTCCGTTGGCTTCCAGCACTTTTTGCACGATCTCCCGCTCCAATTCTCGCGTAGCGGCTTTGGTAATCTCCTTGAGCGAGACCGGGTTGGCCAGATCGATTTCCGGAATCAGGCTGGCCGGGGTAAATGGAACCAGGTCGGCCGCCAAAGCCTCTTCGCTGCCAATCAGCACGTAGCTGCGGATCATGTTCTCAAGCTGCCGGATGTTTCCTGGCCAACTGTACCGCTTCATCAAGCGAATGAGATCGCGCGAAAGGGGTTTGGGGCTGAGACGATAGGCTTTGGAGTGCAATTCGAGAAAGTGATCCACCAAAACGGGTATATCCCCAACCCGCTGACGCAAAGCCGGCAGATCGATGGTGACGGCGTTGATACGGAAGAAGAAGTCCAGCCGGAAAGTCCCTTCCTCGGTTTGCTGCCGCAAGTTGTCGTTTGCCGCGCAGATGAGCCGGGTATTGACCCTCCGGGACTCTTGTGCTCCGATGCGCATAAATGTGCCATCTTGCAGCACTTGCAACAGCTTGGCCTGCACCGCCATGTCCAGGCTGCCCACCTCGTCGAGGAACAGGGTTCCCAGGTGAGCCAGTTCAACGCGGCCGCGTTTAGTTGCGTATGCGCCTGTAAAGGCTCCCCGCTCATAACCGAAGAGTTCCGATTCGATGAGCGAGTGCGGGATGGCCGGGCAAGTCACCTTGACCCATGCGGACTTCGAGCGATTGGATCGCGCGTGCAGCAACTTGGCAAAGATATCCTTGCCCGTCCCGCTTTCACCCTGCAAGAGTATCGGGACGGTAGACTCCGCAGTGCGTTCCAGTTTCTGTCGCGCGAGGGCCATCATCGGCGATTGGCCGAAGATCACATTCATCGGAGGCAAATCCCGGATGTCGACAAATTCTGTTGTACGCGCAGGAGACATACTTATTCCAATCGAGAGGCCAATGCTGCCTCTTCAGAAAGCAATTGTGGTGCCAAACTGGGAGATAGTGGGGGTGCAATGAAGAAACTCGACTAAAGCAGTTTCGACAACATTTCGGTGGGATCATCCCCGGTTAACTGCGGCGACCGCGTGAGGTGTTACCGGCGATGTTTTGCCATCCGCGCTGGAATGCTGTAGACTTCTGGCATCGAGCATTCGATCTTTATTGAACGGTAACGCATACGTGGGCAGTCTCAGGAAAGCGGAGAGCAGGTCGCGGAATGGCGGGACGATCTCGATTCATCGTAAATTGAATCAATGGCTTACGGAGAGTTTTACTGATTTGCTTTTCGTATCTCCGGTCTTCTGCCCGGGTGGTTGGCCGCTTGGGTCAACCCTGAAGGACGGGCGAAAGCCATCATCGGCCGCAGCGTGAGCACTGTGGGACGGGGTAACTCAAGATGTGCAGAGTCTTGCACGAAATGTGTAAAAGTTTGCATAGATTGAGAAAAGATTTACTCTCTGATTGTGCAACCATTGGTACCATGCAGGGCTGACTCAGGTTGTCCGGGCCCCATTTTAGCTCTTTCTGTAAGGAGTGAAAGAACCAGGGATGGCGAATTCGCTGCGCAGATCTTCGATCAAAGAGGGCAAGCGGCGCTTGCATGCGGCAGTGCTCGATGCAGATCCCGGAATTCTCAAATACATCGAGAGCATTCTCGCGGATCGCTTCAGTACGAGCCTGTTTGCCGAGGCCTCTGAGCTGCTCCGCTACCTAAGAGAATCTCCAGCGCCCGACCTGATCCTGATGGACTGGCACATTGGTGAAGACGACAGCGAGGAGAATGCCCTCGGTCTGCTGAGGAAGATACGCGCTTCCCAACCGGTACTGCCGATCATCATGCTCTCTTGTTCGGCGGAGCTTCAAGAAGTCGTGGTAGCAATTCGCATGGGCGCCACCGACGTAATCCTGAAGCCATTTAGAAAAAGCGACATCGACAATGCCATCCAGCAGTGCCTGAAGGATGCGGAAAAGCATCCGGAAGACGACGAATACAAGGAAATTCCCCTCGACGAGAACACGTCGTTTGTTAGAAAAAGCAAGCGCATGCGGGAGATTGAGTCTCAATGTGTCTTGGTGGCGCGCGCGGACATCCCCATCCTCATCCTGGGAGAGAGCGGCACAGGCAAGGAAGTCGCAGCCATGCTGATCCACAAGCTATCCACGCGGAGCAAGCGCAGCTTCCTCAAGGTGAATTGCGCGGCGATGCCGGCGGATCTGCTGGAGAGCGAGCTTTTCGGCTATGAGCAGGGCGCTTTCACGGGCGCGGTGAAATCCAAACCGGGCAAGTTCGAAATCTGCAATAACGGCACTATCTTGTTGGACGAAATTGGCGAAATGCCGAGCGTGTTACAGGCAAAGCTCTTGCAGGTTCTTCAAGACGGCAGTTTTTCGCGCCTGGGCAGCCGATCCAGCGTCAAGGTGGATGTCCGCGTGATTGCCGCGACCAATATCGACATCAAAGCGGCAATTGCTCAAAAGACATTTCGCGAGGATCTTTACTATCGCCTGAATGGGTTCACTCTCAAGATGCCTCCGCTTAGGGAGCGCACGGAAGAGATTCCTATTCTGGCGCAGCATTTTATGCGAAAGGTGGCTGCCAAGTACGAATGGGAACCTATGCCGATTTCCCCCGCGCTCATGCAGGCGCTGACCAGCCACCCTTGGTCCGGCAATCTTCGTGAACTGGAGAACACGATCAAGCGTTACCTTGTACTTGCCGACGAGCAGGCAATTATCAGCGAGCTATGCCCACAGCAAAATCCGGCAGCGGTCGACTCCGGCGTGGAAGACACAGGCAGCAACGGCGGACTGAAGCATCTCGTTCGCAACTTGAAGGGCGGCGCTGAATCGGTTGCCATCGCGCAAACTCTAGAAGGAACCGGATGGAATCGCAAGGCAGCGGCTAGCGACCTGCAGATCAGCTACAAGGCATTGCTCTACAAGATCAAGCAGTACAATCTCACTCCGCCGCAGAAGCGTCACACTCCCGACCGGGCGTCGGCCGGATGAGGTTGCTGGCGGAAGGCACGCGCTGTATTGTTCGGCAAAGATTCTATCCAAGGCTGGTACAGCCGTCATCGAGAGTTGCCTCGACAGCCGGCTCGGGCCGCGAAAAGAGAGCTGCCAATCGGCCCTGCGAGCATTTCACCTAAGGCGCATTTACGTGGAAAGTCTTCCCGGTAAATGCGGCTATTCACTATTTTTTAATGTAGTGTGCGTCTGCATACTCGGTACTGCGAATTTTGTTACCAACGTTGCACGGTTCTGGCCCTAAACTGGGATTGGCATCGTAGTAACCACTGGGGACAATGACACATTGCCGCTTTTTCCGCCCAGCGGCCTGCTGCGATTCAGTGAGGAAGTGCGCCCATTCATGATCGAAACGAATGCCACCACATCGGAAAAGATTGTGATTCAGTTCGGCTCCAGGATGGTTAAAGGCTACCTGGACTCGCCCGCGTGGAACACAATTGAAGACCTGCTGGACAACGCGCCCCATGCCTCCCCCGAGACATTTCGCATACGTCATCTTGAATCGGACGTTGTCGAGGAAATCGCCATCAAGGATGTCAAAGCTGTTTTCTATGTAAACAGCTTCGACGGAGACTCGACGCACAACAATCTCAATTTCCATACCAGAGCGCCCATCGTCCATGGCATATGGATGCGTCTCAAGTTCCTGGATGGCGAAGTCATGGAGGGGATTGTATATAACTCTCTGCGCTATCTGGTTGATCCAGGGTTTTTCCTCATGCCTACCGATCCCGGCAGCAACAACAAACTCGTTTATGTACTGAAGAGCTGGATCGCCGACCATCGCGTTCTCGGGGTGAGAAAACTCTAGGCGGCGGACTTCGTCTCCCTCAGAATCGAATAATCCAGGATCTGCGCGGCTATTCCCGCCAGACTCCCCGTTTTTTCCGAGCGAACCGCGTGACCGTGACATCTGATCCGGCAGCAAGTTGTAAAGGTTATCTCCGGAGGCAACCCGACTACAAACTCAAAATCGCTTTCGAGCGGGATGTCGTCGGCCAAAGCCAGGTAGAAATATACCCCCTGGTTGCTCAAGTCCCGGGTATACGCGGGAACCTCGCGCTCTCCGATGATCACGGTCAAGGGAGCATTTATGCTGAAGCGCTGCCTGCTCCTCCGGTCGTTCGCCATTGCCAATTTTGGACTCATGTATTCCATCTCACAATGCCATCGCCAGCCTGGGATGCGCACAACGGCAAATCTGCCCAATTAGCCAAGTCCGGTCGGCCCTCGGAGTGTGTGCGAGGGCCATCGATACCTACCGCCACAGCCTCGGCTGCTTGATACTTAAACACTATTGCAATCTCAATGCCGAACGATTTACACGATTTTGTTGGGCTTACGGACACGCGATGTTACGAAAGTGCAAATTTATGCGCACTAATTGGGTATATCTTGGACATTTTGACGGCGCGGCTTTAGCGCAACCTGTTCCGTTCCCGGTGGTCACGATCAAGGCATTGTACCGCATGGAGCTTGAATTGCAGGGCGACATTTGCCCAAACCGGCAGCGATTCGGTCCCCTACGCCGATGTGCGGCAACCTGCCCATCGATTTGTGCCGATTGGAAGCCTCATGCCGCTTTCCTGAGATTCCAAGCCGCTGCGGTTTGTGAACATTGACCGCAAATACCAGATCGCCGGTCCCCGGATCATTGGAACATGAGCACCAGGAACCAGGCGTTCAACCCCGCAATGAGGGCCGCCACGAACCAGGACAAGCCTTGCAGCCAGCGGGCGTTCACAAACTCGCCCATGGTCTTGCGGCTGCCGGTAAACAGCACCAGGGGTACGACGGCAAAGCTCAGTTGAAGCGAGAGAATCACCTGGCTGAGCAGGAGCAGTTTCTCAGTCCCCCGCTCCCCGGTAAAGGCCACCACGATAATGGTTGGAATAATGGCCAGGGAGCGTGTAATCAGCCGCCGCAGCCACGGGGGGAGCTTGATATGGATGAAGCCCTCCATGACCACCTGGCCGGCCAAGGTTCCGGTGATGGAGGAGTTCTGTCCGGAGGCCAGCAGGGCGATGGCGAAGAGGGTGCTGGCGCCGGCCGCGCCCACCAGCGGGCTCAGCAGCTTGTAGGCATCTTCAATGGCTGCAACCTCAAAGTGGCCGCTGCGATGGAAGACCGCCGCCGCCACCACCAGAATGGCCGCATTCACAAACAACGCCACGGTGAGCGCCAGGGCGGAGTCCACGTTGGCCATGAAGATAGCCTCGCGCTTGCCCTCGGACGTGCGCTTGTAATTGCGGCTCTGCACAATGGAAGAATGCAGGTAGAGATTGTGCGGCATCACCGTCGCGCCCAGCATGCCGATGGCGATGTAGAGCATCTCCGGGTTGGTAAAGATGGAAGCCGACGGAATGACAAGATTCTTGAACACCGGCCAGTACTCTGGGCGGGAGAGGAACATTTGCACGCCGAACATGGCAATAATGGTGCCTATAAGCGCAATCACCAGCGCCTCGACGTAGCGGAAGCCCCAGCGCTGCATCAGCAGGATCAGCAGCACGTCCAGGCCCGTGATCAGCACGCCGTAGAAGAGCGGAATGTGGAAGAGCAGGTTCAAAGCGATCGCCGAACCGATGACCTCGGCCAGGTCGCAGGCGGCGATAGCGATCTCCGCGCCCACCCAAAGGGAAAAGCTTACCCAACGCCCGTAGCGTTCGTGGCAAAGCTGGGCCAGATCGCGTTCCGTGGCCACGCCGAGCTTGAGCGACAGGCTCTGCAACAGAATCGCCATCAGGTTTGAAGCCATGATCACGAACAGCAGCGTATACCCGAAGCGCGAGCCGCCGGCGATGTCGGTAGCCCAGTTGCCGGGGTCCATGTAGCCCACCGAAATCAGGAAGCCGGGCCCAAGAAACCCCAGTAGCCTGCGCCAGCCGATTGGCGAGCGGGAGACGCGCACGCTGGAATGCACCTCCGGCAAGGAGGGCTCGGGAATCGCTATAGCGGACAGGAGTTCTGTGGGCATGAATGGTATGGGAAAGGCCGCAAACGCCTTACAACCCAAGTATGCCACAGGTTGTTAAGTATGGTTAATCATTTTTATTATATTTAATTACGATGAAATCTCCGGCCGCAGCCATACCGCCTCCGCTGCCGGTCTGCCCAGAATCGAATTGCCTGTAGGCAGCTCAATCGAAACTGTTTGATCGTAGTTCTGCGCGACAACCCGCAGGCTTTTGCCTGGACCAATGCCGGCATGATGCAGAAACAGCAGCAGCTTGTGGTCGCGCTCGTGGAGGCTGGTGACAATATAGCGCTGGCCCTCCAGAGCCTCGGAGAGCGGCGTTTCCCCGCGCTGCTTGCGCAGGGCGGGGCTCTCGGAGAGCACCTGGTTGCCATGTGGACAGGCGCCGCCCTCGCCCAGCTTCTCCTTGAGTTTTTCTTCAAAGGCCGGGGAGACGGCGTGCTCCAGCCGCTCAGCCTCTTCATGGATTTCGTACCACTCCATGCCGAAAACCTCGCTCAACATGCGCTCGATGAGGTGGTGGCGAAGGGCTGTGCGGTAGGCTGTCTCGCGGCCGGCGGGGGTGAGCCGCACAATCCCGTCCGCGCCCACCTCGGCGAAGCCGTCGCGCTTGAGCCGCTTGAGCGCCATGGTCACGGCGGGCGGCGAAACCTCAAGCCAATGAGCCAGCGTGGCGGGAATGACCTGATGGCCCTCGGCCTCAGCCTCCAAGATGGCCTTGAGGTAATTCTCTTTCGAGACGTAGATGGCGTCTTTCATTGCGTTTCGGCCTCTAGCTGCTAGCTTTAGCTTAAAGCCAAAAACTCAGGTGCTTGGCTGCGCCAACAACGAAACCACTTGCCGTACACTTTTGATGGGATCGAAGCCCTCAAGCCCAGCCAGAGCATTCAGCGCTGTATTCCAAACTCTTGAATTTGGACCTAAATTGACCCCCAAAACAGCCTTTTTTAGCCCAAAAAGCGGCTTTTTTCTACATGTCAAAATCATGAGGCTTTTCTGTATCTTGCTGATTATGAACGATCATCATGGCTTCGGAAGGCAAGAATGATACCCCCGGGGGGTAGGGGGGGGTGGGGGGTGCCACTTTTTCCAGTTATCGGCGTTTGCTTTCACGCCTGATCCGGGTGTGTGGCTGGGTTCGGATCAGCCTCACGGCGCGCCTCGACCTCATTCCATTGTGCGCCGATGGGAGGTTATTCTCTGCAAGAGAGCCGGCGGTTGGGGGCGTTAGTTCTTGTAATGAGATACGCGTCAAAACGGCGGGACGTATAGGGAGAATGCGGGATTTGACGGGACGGTCAGCCCCCCAACATTGCGTTGCTGGCCTGCTGCTAAAGATTGTGGTCTCCAGCTTGTCAATTTCCCCTGCAAGGGCCTCGATCTCTTTCTCGATTGCCGGCTTATCTTTTTCAGAAGCAGCTTCGTATTCGTACCACCGCCACCAACATTCTGTCGCGAGGGCATTCTGGCGGGCCAGAAGCCCCAGCATCGTTGTTCGATTTGAAGGCTGTGCCATGGCTATCCTCTCGCCTGGACCCTTTGCCGCCAAAAAACGAAGTGAAGTCCCTCGTTTCCGAGAGGCTTCACTTCAGCCGTAGGAGGAATGTTTCGATTAACACTCTAGCGGAATTGCAACTCTTTTTTATGTGATTGCGCTCACATCTTATCGGTCAAAAGCGCCGATACAGTTTCCTCAACGCGCGCCCTCTGCATGGTTGCGCAAGCGTGGGGAGGCTGGTATGGGAGCAACGTTGCGTGAAATGAGACTCGGAGATCTTCGAATGAAGATTGCGGCGCGCCAGCGTGAGTGCGCGGCGTTCGAGAGAGAATTATCCTCGCCTTGTTTAACCCCGGAGGAAAGGCTCGCGATCGGCCATCTCCAAGAGCAAACCCTCGAGCAGTGTCGCAGTTTACAGCATAAGCTCGGCCTCTATGAGCGCCGATCGGCTTCGCGGCGATGGATCTCCTCTTGGGAGAAGGTGAACGTCTTGTGGACAGGATGGTCGAATCGTTCGGCTTCGGTCTTGCCGGGGACTCCGGGTCGTCTGAGTGGACGATACCAAGGCACTCGGCCCAGAACTGCGTAGATAAGATTGGCTTGCCCGTATCTCGCGTTTGAGACATGGGAAAGCAGGAAGCCATCCTGAGGATTTCCAGGCCTGAAAATCCAGACCTGGGCAACCCGCTTGTCTATTGAGTCTTATATGAAAAAATTACTTTATAATCGGCAGGAATTTTTGGAATAGCGATGAGATTCAGGCTTTGGCCACCGGACGATTTCATACAATCGGCAATAGTATTAATCGCTGAAACGAAATACGTTATGGTTTTAGCCTTATCATCTCTGAATACTTCTCTTTTGAATCCAGTCGTGCCACAGTCGCCCTGCGTGAATTGGCCTAAAAGTGTTTTATGGGTGAAATCAATGGGCGGCAAATCCTTTTTTAAGCATTCTTGCTCGGCTTCACAGCCTTTGACTTCTCTAGGAGCAGACACACGGCAAAGATTTTCTGCACAAGGCAATCGTTTCTGCTCGTCATTCCCCACGCCCACCACCCCTGAGCAGGCGATTTTCATACACTCCTTGTATGCTTTGTCCTCGTCGCATCGGCGGCCTGGAACGCCGCGCCGCATTTTCAGAAACTGTTCATATGTTTGTTCATCATCGACGACGAGTTGACTCTCGATGATGGGCTGCTCACTTCTCGGAAATACGCCCTTGATATGGAAAATGACGGGATAGCAATAGCCGTCGAGATTGATGTCCTGGAACTCTAGCTTATTCTTCGTCGATCTATCTTCATATCTTTTGAATCTGATAGTTATCGGATTACTCCATATGGGCCGTGCGTCTGGCGTGATTCTGAATCCAATCCTTAACGTGATAGGTTCCGGTATGCTGGAATTCCACGAAGGGTTTGAAATTCTCTCTGGAAAATATATCCGCGGCTTATCGTTGTAACTTTCTCCCAACTTCAGTTCATGTAGCCCTTGAGACTGCCAACGGTCGCCAATGTAGGAGGCTGCGCCTAGTGCGACCCTCGAACTATCAACAAGCCACTGCTTGTCCGCTCCTTTGTAATCGGTGTCAATCACTTGAATATTGGTTGACCCCGTATTTGTGATTCTTACTGTATAAACTGGGAATTCCGTCGTGAAGATTTCAGTTTTATCAGCTGTCAATTCCAATTGTACGGGCGGCTTATTGCAGAATCCTGGTTGGGAAATCATTCCCAGCATCAAAATAGCCAAAAGTATTTTCTTCATGGCCTAAACCCTTTCCGTCACATGATCGGTTCGCCGGGTGCCGGGTGCCCAGGTCCCGCGTTTGGGATCTTGGAAATCACAACTCATGCCCCTGGCACAAGATTACGCCCCGCCGGCGCACAATGCGGATAGAGAAACTCATGAAAGAAATCGCCAGGCGGTGGACGTTGCGTCCGCGTCCCCGGATCGATCTTTCCGGCCTCCTCGCAAATATCGCGGATCTTTCCTGCGTTGGTTGGCGTAAGGGCCAGCAGGAGGAAATCTTGAAATTACTTCGTCTTGTTTCAATCGCCATGCTGAGTGTGTGCGCCGTGGCACACGGACAGTCTTCCGACAAGCCTGTGGCCAGTTCAGATGCGCAGAAGTCTGCTGCCAAGCCCGTTGACAGTTCCGATGCGCAAAGGTCTTTCGACCTGATGAAGACTCTGGCGGGAACTTGGAAAGGTCCGATAACGACGGACAATCCTGCCTGGTCCACGGACCAGCTAATGCCCCTTTCCATCCGCGTTGCATCGCATGGAAACGCGTTGATTCACGAGTTGAGTACACCTGGTCCGGAGGTCACCGTGTTCTATCTCGACGGCGATCGGCTAGCGTTGCTTCACTACTGCGATTTCGGCAACAGGCCGCATATGGTGGCTCGGCCCTCAGCGGATGGGAAGACGGTGGAGTTCGATCTGGTGGATGCCCCCGGCAGCAACCAGGTGGGGCATGTGAGCCACGCCGTGTTCACCTTCATCGACGCGAACCATCACATTGAAGACTGGACGTTCATGCTCGCGGACGGCACGCTTGTGCACGGCCATCTGGATTTCAAGCGGGTGCAGTAACACGTAAATTGCGAATAGTCAGCGCAGGCCACCGTCGATCTTGTCGTATCTGCATCGGAGCCGAGTACCCCAGGTCCGGGGCGCCCGCGGACAGGCGGGTACCGTCTGGGTGGTCTGTGGGGTGGAGGCTCCGCTCTTGGGATCTGGGAAACTGGAATCCTTTCCCTGCCCCTTGCACAAAATACGCCCCGCCGGCGCACAATGGGGATAGAGAAACCGATTAAAGAAATCGCCGCAGGGGCGGTAGTTGTGTCCACGTTCCCGGATCAATCTCTCAGGAACCTGGCTGATCGGTACCCTCTCCCAGTGTCCTGAGTCCTTAATTCTTTCAATAAAAACGCTGTCATCCTGAGCGGAGTTTGGCGCGTTGTTTGCGCCAAACGGAGTCGAAGAACCTGCGTTTTTGTCTCTGCATTCTCCAACGAACTTCAGACTCGGTACACAAGTAACTACTTAATAAATACCTCACCCCCTCTATTTATTTTCAAATGCTTGCAGATAATTTCCGATCTGCTCTACTTCACGCGCACCTTGGGCTCGACCGACAGGCCAGGCCTGAGCAGGTGGTTCGGGTCTTCGTTCTTGAGGTCGGTGAAGTCGATGCGGACGGGGACGCGCTGGACGACCTTAACGTAGTTGCCGGTGGCGTTTTCTGGCGGGAAGAGGCTCAGCACCGAGCCGGTTGCGCCGCCGATCTGCGTTACCTTGCCGCTATATTTTTTGCCGGTGGCGTCTACAGCGATTTCGACCGGCTGCCCGGCGGCCATGTGGCGGAGCTGGGTCTCCTTGAAGTTGGCGGTGATCCAGAGGTCGTCAAGTGAGACCAGCGTAAGCAGGTTCTGGCCGGTGGAGACGTTCTGGTTGACTTCGACACTTTTGCGGGTGATGATGCCCGCTGCCGGAGCTACGATTTTGGTATAGCTGAGATTGAGTTTGGCCTGGTCAAGCTGGGCCTGGGCCTGCTGCACCTGGGCCTGAGCTTGCCGGGCGCGGGCGCTCTGCGCGGCTACTTGTTGAGGGCCGGTCTTTGCGTATTTCAGCATAGCCTCGGCTCGATTCTGCTTCTGGCGAGCGACACCAACGCCATCGCCGGCTGCGCGCTCTGTGGCGATTGCGTCGTTGACGGCAGCCTTGTCGGCATCGACCGCGGCAACCGCCGCGTCCCACTGCTGTTTGCTGATCACGTCCTTTTCGACCAGCGGCCTGTAGCGATCCAGATCGGACTGCGCCTTGGTCAGGTTGGCCTGGGCCTGAATCACGCGGGCATGCGCCGCGTCGAACTGTTGCTGCGCCTGCTCAACCCCGGCCACTGTGCCGCTCACATCCGCGCCGGCGGAGGTGAGATTGCTGCCGGTGTTGATGGTGGTGATGGGCACATTCACGTTGGCTGCGGCGGCATTGGCCTGCGCGCTGGCCAGCATCGCCTCGGCGTTTTCGACTGCAACCTGATAGTCCGCAGGATCCAGCTCGGCGATTGTGTCGCCGGCCTTGACCACCTGGTTCTCTTCCACATCGACCTTGAGCACCTGGCCGTTGATGCGCGAGCTGACCTGGATCAGGTGGCCGTTGACCTGCGCATCGTCGGTGTCTTCGCTGAAGGTTCCGTGCCACCAAAGGGCGGCCGCAACCACGGCGATAACCACGACCACGACTGCAACGATGGCTCTGCGGCGGGACGGCGGCGGGGCGATCTCGTTGTTGTCGTCCGGCTCCGGTTGGGCTGGTATGCGAGTTGAATCCGCCACGTTTACTTTCCTCCCAGATAATTCTTGTAGTTGTCTGCCGCGCCCAGGGCACGCGCCAGGCTGAGCTTGGCGACATTGTGCCGGTAGAGGCTGGCAACGTATTGATTGTTGGCTTGCGCCACGGATTGCTCGGCCTGGCTCACGGCCAGATTGTCGCTGACGCCGTTGGCATAGCGCTGCTGCGCCTCGCTGAGCGCCTCGCTGGCCAGATCGACGCTGGATCTGGCAACCTCGACCTGCTTCTGCGCGGAGGCAATGTCGAGCAAGGCGTCGCGAATATCCGCGTCCACCTGAGCGTTCTTGTCGCTCAACTGGGCCTGAGCGGTGTCCAGTTGCGCCTGGGCAATCTGCGCCTCGCCGCGCAGTTGAAATTCCTTGAAGAGCGGTACGCTCAGTGTTCCTGTGGCGTCGCCCGTGCCGTGCGAGTGAGCCAATGTGGTGCCGATATCGCCATAGTCGCCGTCGAACTTGAATGTCGGCAGGCGATCGGCTGTGGCGGCCTTGCGCTGCTCTTTAGCCGCCTGGGTTTGCTCCACCATGGCCGCCAGGTCTTTGCGATTCAAGTGGGCCTGGTGAATGGCCGCATCCACGTCCAGCTCGTCAAAGGCGGCGTAGGGCGCCTTGTCGGTGAGCGTAAAGCTCTGGGCCAAAGGAATTCCAATCGCCCGCGCCAGGGCCAGCTTGTCTTTTTCCAGAGCGTTGCGGGCAACTATCAACTGCTGGTCGAGCGTTTGCGAATCCACGCGGGCGCGCAGCTCGTCCAGCAGCGGCGCTGTACCGGCCTGATGGTTGGCGACAGCTTGATTCAGCGAAATTTTTGAGGTCGCCGCTTGCGCTTCCACGCTGGCGACCTGCGTTTCATCGGCCAGCACAAGCAGATAGGCGTTGCCCACGGTGAGCACCACAAGCTCGCGCGCGTCCTGCGCGGAGAGCTGGGCGGCGGCAAAGTTGTGGCGCGCGGCCAGGTAGTTGTGCAGCGACGTCAGATCCACCAGCGACCAACTCAGCGAAGCCCGCACATCCGTGAAGCCGAAGGGGCCGATGATTTTGGGAAAGCCGGGAATGCGCAGCCCCTCGGCGGGCAGGTCTACCTGCATCAGGGTTTCCTTGCCGCTGGCGTCGACGGAAGGCAGCAGAGACTGCAACTGGCTGAGGCGCTGGCCGCGCGCCGCTGCCGTCTGCGTTCCGCTGAGGATGATGCCCAGGTTTGCCTTCAGCCCGCGCTGGATGGCTTCGTCAAGCGACAAGCCGATGGGCTGCGGCGAGACTTCACCCGCGGCTACGCTGCCCTGGAAACTGGCCGCTGTGGGCGCTGAGGGCTGACCGCCAGGAAGACTGGGAAGCGACTGTGCGGCCAATGAGCCGCTTGACCCAATGGCCAGGCCTAGCGCCAGGGCGCAGGCGCAAGGACTAGCCGTGTTGATTTTTGAAAAAAAGGACGAAATCAAGGTTTTTCAACTCACGGTGAAGCGCTACAGCCCAAAGATTGCTCCACATAGATGGATGCTCAGGTTGGGCAGCAGGGTTCTTAAAACAAGTGTACCGGACCAGGGGGTGAGGCTTTTTTGCGCTCGTCGCCGACTCGGCGGCTACGAAGCGGTTTCCCGCTCCCGTACCAGAAGAAGGCGCAAGGACAGGGCGCTCAGCGTATTAGGCTGGGGTGGGCGGCTTAGCGCGCGGTTGCGGCATGAATCAGCTGCGAGGCCAGTGAACAGAGCGCCTGGCGGCAGAACTCGCGCACCGCATCCTCGGTCCATCCGGCAGCTTGCGGGCCGCCGTGAGCCGCCAGCAGGGCGGCTGTCTCGGCCGACGTAAACCCGGCCACCGCGCGCAGCACAAAGATGGTGCGCGGCACCACGGCCAAGCTGGACATCCAGTTCCGCACACGATCCCGGTCGGGGCCGGCGAGCATCTTCAGCAACTCTTTGCCCGATTCGCCCGCAGCGTCCAGCTCGTCATCCTCGATGCAGGTATCCGCCGGCTTCAATCCCTTGGGGGCGGCCAGACTGCCGGGGTCGCGCTGCGCGATGGTTTCCAGGGCCGCGGCGCACAGTGCCTTGCGGCTGCTCTTGCGGCCCACGGCGGGATCGTGGCAGGCCGCGGTATCCGTGTTGGCCACGGCCGTCTCCACCAGCCGGATGCTCTCTTCGCCCTCGCCCACCAGCATGGAGGCCATGGTATAGAGCCCCGCGGCGATGAAATCGAACATCGCGTCCATGCCGTCGAGGGCCTTGGCGACGGTGGCATCGTCCTTGGGCTGGCCGTCCATGAGGCCGTGAACGCGCTGAGAAAAGTCGTGAACCCCGGCAGGGAGCGGCTGGGGAGGGATCAGGCTGTCGTTCGAGATTGCTGTTTCCTGCGCCATGGACACGTCTCCTCTTGGGGGCGCCGATGCCATTTGCCCCTGCATCTATCCTCACCCCGCCGGGCCGGGGAGTCAATGCGGACTCTCTTCCAATACAAGATGAGCCTGAAGGAAGACTTTGATTCCAATACAAGATGAGCCTGAAGGGTCGGTCATGCTGGGTAGTGAACATCCGCATGGTTCGAGCAGAAGAGTTGAGTTTGGAAGCGATTGGCCGTTTTGTTGCGGCCAGCGAGGAGGTTCGGTTTGAGGCTGAAGACCGCCGGCAGCTCTATGGCTGGGTGGAGCAGGTGTTGGTTGGACAGCAATACGCCCAACTAGCCAAGGCGGCACGGGGCCTGGTGCGGCGCTACATTGAGAAGATGACTGGGCTGAGCCGGGCGCAGGTAACGCGGCTGATCGCGTGCTACACGGCCAGCGGGCGGGTGCAGGTGACGGTCTATCGGCGGCGGCGCTTCACGCAACTGTACACGCGGGCCGACATCGAGTTGCTGGCCTCGGTCGACGAAGCGCACGAGATGCTGAGCGGCCCGGCAACACGGCGCATTCTGGAGCGCGAGTTCCAGGTCTACAAGCGGCCGGAGTACGCACGCCTGGCTACGATTTCCGTTGCTCACTTGTACAACCTGCGCCACCACCAGCGCTACCGCGAGCGGCTTCTGAACTACACCAGGACGCGGCCCACGGCGGTGTCGATCGGCGAGCGGCGCAAGCCGCAGCCCGAAGGCCAGCCTGGATTTCTGCGCCTGGACACGGTGCATCAGGGCGATCAGCCGAACGGTGGGGAGAAGGGCGTCTATCACATCAACGCCGTCGATGAGGTCACGCAATGGCAGGTGGCCGGCGCAACG
>Ga0182016_10002184_pt1 | contig 23252 bp, 11 predicted proteins | sample 712S2MmetaG_FD_120491 | JGI IMG/M metagenome (GOLD analysis project Ga0182016, IMG submission 120491) | Permafrost microbial communities from Stordalen Mire, Sweden - 712S2M metaG | ecosystem: Environmental > Terrestrial > Soil > Wetlands > Permafrost | place: Sweden: Stordalen | collected... | reverse complement strand
GAAACAGTTATTCGTAAGGCCGATTCAGCGCGTGCGCGGTCTCTTGCTGGTCAGAATGACAAGGGATCCGAGATCTATTTGTCTGCAATCGGGGATATAGATTCTCTTGATCGTGAGACCAAGATCACCATGCTTGTAGAATCAGAGCGGTCTCGGGTAACTCCTATGGTCCAAGAAGAAATCTCTCTTCAGGATCAATGGGCCAACGAGGACTACCTTCAGGGCTTGCGTGACTCTTGGGCAGACAAGCTCAATAAGAGGTTCTTGGAAGATCCCGATGACGTCGAAGCCCAGCGTGTCCAAAAGGAATTGCAGCGTTATATCGACCAAGTCAATGAAGCCATTGAAGTAAAGATGGCCGATCATAGGGCTCAGTTCTCGGAAGCTATTCCTGAAAAAGAAATAGACAATTCCGTTCTGAAGCTTACCTTCAAACTGCGTGGCGATATGGTATGGGTTAATGAATACCAGAGGTCAGAGATTTGGCAAGCAGTTAGAAAGTGTGAGGCCGAAAAGACTGAAGAGGGCTGGGACCATTCCAAGTGTGACCACAAGGAAAAGGCTCTTCCTACTAGAGATGACGTAGATGCTCTTATGGAGCCCACCCTTGCCAGGTTGTCTGGTGCTCTTTTGGAACTGACTGTAGACCCACTTGAGGGAAAAGACTCGCCGGTAGTCCCGGCTTCCTGAGTCTAGTCAGAACAGTTCACAATGGGGACGTGCGCGTCCTTCTACCCATGGGCTGTCAAAGCTTTGAGGACACTCCTTGGGATCTTGTGGAGGCCTTAGGACAGGCACAGCGGATCCTTCACTGGTATGAGAACTTGGAAGCTGAGAAGATCCCTCCTCCTTGGATGTGGATATTCTCTGAACCTCTTAATGAATGGTTCAAGGAATTAGAGTTTAAGACCAAGCGGGACCAGAAAGATCCTAATGATGATCGGGAACAGGTTCCTCTGTATGAGAACGAAGACCCTAGAATGGTAGCCTACAGGCGCGGAAAGTAAGGACTAGCGGATGGTCGATATTAGAAATAGGCCTTAGGTAAAAGGGAGTTTTTGAGTGTCGGATGCAGGTGGCGGAAGTCTATCTCGGCTTATATTACAAGTAGATGAGGCTCAAGCCGTCGCGGCGATGCGTCGTTTGCTTTCTGCAGGCAGACAGATGCAGGATGAGGGTGCTGCTCAAGCTGGAGGGGTAGCTGGGACCACAGCAGGGCCTGTCCAGGGTAAGGTTTCCAAGAAAAGTACTGAGGATGAGCAAGCCAATCGAGAAGCTCTTGGCTACTGGCAAAAGCAACGCGATGAGATTACCAAGACTGCCCGCGAAGCTGAATCGGGTGCCACTCGCGTAAAGCGGGGATGGGAAAACCAGTTCCGCAATCTTGGTAAGGAAGCAGCTGGAAAGTTCTCAGACTCTATTGGAGGTTCTCAGAACCTTGTGGCCCTCAAGCCTGCGGATCTCAATGCTGTTCGTAAGCAGCATGAAACGTTAGCCAAACAAGTCGGGAGCATCTGGGATAAGCAAGGTCGTCCTGGCGACACGGCTGCCTCAAGGTATATGGCGGGGTTCAACCGCGAGATTACTACCCTTAGAAAAAATGCTCTTGATGCTCAAAGAGCCCTGGCACCCTTGGCTATTGGCTATAAGCCGATTTCTGAAGGTCAGTACAAAGGTGGGTACCTAGCTACAGCCCAGACCGACAAGGGAGAACTTCACGCCGTTGTCCAAAAGGCTGCTTCTGGTAAGCGTTGGGAAACGGTTGCGTCCGACAAACGATATGCCCATAGTGTCCCTTCTTTTACTGGTCGCACGCGTGAAGAAGCTGCTCGGCAGGCCTTAGATGCTCAGAGGGCGATAGGCCCCCGTCGTAATTGGGAAAACCATGGTGGGACTTTTAGACCCACTCAAGAGCCAACCGTAACGAACGCTCAGCGTAATCAACAGTCTGTGGATGAAGCTAATGCGCGTCACGAAGCAAGACTTCATCGTCTTGCCGCAACAGAGAACGAGAAGGACGCCGCTAGGCTCAAGAAACAGTTAGCTCTTCCTGTTACCTCCGAAGATAAGGCTCAACTAGAAGAGACTAAAAAGGCAGACGAGGCTAGGAAAAAACAGCATCAGAGCCCTAAGTCAAGTACTTTAGCCACCACAGGAACCACTCTTCCACCTACTCAAGCTGCACAAGCTGAAAGAGCAGCGGACTGGGAGCGCGGTCATCCTCAGCCAAGTACAACTGACAATACATCTCCACCTACTCAAACTGAACAAGCTGCAGCTGCAAAGAGGAAGCGTAGGACCGGTGGCGCTGGTGGTGGTGGGGGCGGTCGTCCTGCTGGTACTTATGACGATGATAGCGACGATCCGAATGATTGGTCTCCTGGGAAGAAAGACGACGAGCGTCGTAAAGAGGGTGCTAGAAGACATGATGCAGTCTTCCGTCAGCCTTTTGTGGGACCGTTAGTACCCCCTGCTGGTCAACCGAACCCGCAATGGGATACAAGGACAAATCCAACTGGACAGCCTTCTGCTCCATTTTCTGGCGAGGGTTGGGGTAGTTATCGTGGACCACAATTTACTGGTAGGGCTAATACTACACAACAGCCAGGGCCACCGTGGGCTAGAGGTGCTCCGCGAGGAAGCTGGGAAAACCAGCCTGGTTGGAATCCGTATGCTAGTGCAGAACCATGGAATTTGGGAGGTGCAAGGGCTCCGTTCCCACGAACTGGCCCTCGTGGTGTCAACCCGTGGGAACGAGATTTCGGAGCACAAGCAGGCGATAGAGCAAACACTTTAGTTGGTAAGAATATCCAGCAGGCCTCTACCATCTTTGCTGGTATCGGCAACACTGGAGCGGTCGAAAAGTTAGCAGCTTTGGATGTTACAACTACGACCCTTGTAGCGTCGATGCAGCTTTTGAACGAGGCAGAAGTTCAGCAGGCTGCCTTAATCCGTGGGGCCAAGGAGCAAACATTAGGTCGTGGTACTCGGTTCCAGAGGGCTATCCATAGTACACGTAATTATGGACCCACCTCCACAACGGTCGCCGCTGAGGAGCAGACTGGTGGTCAGTTTGGGTCGCGTCATGCCATCAATACTCTTGGCTATGCTCTTCCCGGTATTGCTATCGGAGTCACCTTTGAGGAGCTACGTAAGGCCGTTACAGAGGCTGCAGAGGCTCAGAAAGCTTTGGCTGAGGTACAGGCCGAGTTCGAAGCTCTAGGACAAGGTAACCAGTTCCAGGGCTATTCTAGCGCTATTCAGAACATAGCCAGCCAAACGGGTGTGGCTGTCAACGAAGTTGCCGACCTCTCTCTTCAGATGAAGGGTGTGTTTACCAACACAGGCCAAGCTGAAACTGCTCTTTTGTCTATTTCTGAAGGCATCCAAGCTTTAGGGGTTCCTGCTAATGTACTTCAGGAAGATCTGACGGCTATTTCGCAGGCGTTTGATAGCTTGCGGAAGCAAGGCGGTCAGTCCTTCAATACCATTCAAAACCAGGCTCTTCACTACCAGGATATTTTTGGTGTGCCTGCTGGTCAAACTTTAGCTGGTACGGCTGATATTGCCGCTATTGGTCAGCAGTTGGGATTGTCTAATAAGTTTACTATGGGTTTGGTAGCAGCTACTGCTCAGCGCACTGGTCAGAGTGGTACGGATATTGGTGAACAGTTTGCTAAGATCCTTCCTTCTGTTACAACGAATGCTGAACAAATTCTCAGCTATGCTTCTAGTTTGGGCAAAACAGGTCAGCCACTTGTAAGTGCATACGAGGGTGGTAATGGTCAACAGATTGTTACCCAGCTTCTTAAATTAGTTTCTAATCCTCAGATTAGTTCTGGTGCTCAGTATGCCTTGATCTCAGCTCTAGGTGGTAATCCTTCCTCTCGTGGTCTTCTGCTTTCAGCTTCTCAGGCCGTTGGATCGGGAGGGTTTATACCGAAGGTAAATAGTGTATCTCCTCAGAACCGTTTGCAAGAAGAGTTCAACAAGCAGATGTCTACAATGCTTGGGGAAATCGAGCGTGCGGGGTCTGCTCTTGCTAACCTTGGAGTAGACTTACTGACTTCTCCTGTTGGTAAAATATTGGAAGGCGTTGTGGCAGCAGGTCGAGATGTTGTCACGATCTTTGGTGATTTAGATCGGGCGTCTCATGATATTGTAGGAGACTTGCTTGCGGCCGGTGTTGCTTATAAAGCGCTTACTGCTCTTTACGGCGTAGCTAAGCAATCTTGGGGGGCTATTAGTGGTGAAGCCCTAACTGGATCTGCTGTAGCCTTGACGGGTTCGGCTACGGCCCTGGATGCCTCTGCCGTTGCCTTGAGTGCCTCTGCGGGCGGAAATGATATTGCTCGTGTAGTTAAGACTTTATATCCCGCGGGAGTTGCAACCCCTGGTGCCGCAACTGCGGCGGGTGAGACTGGGGCAGGTCTTGGTTTACTTGATGTTGCTGGTCCTGTTGCGATAGCGGCCAGTGTAACTGGGGCTGTTTATTTGGGTATCAAAAACCTCCTGGCTCCAGCGCTTAATAGGTTTAATTATGGTGCGACCAACACGGTATGGAATGCGTATAACGGTTCAGGAGGGGCAACACCTCCGATAACCTCTAATTACGAAGCTACTTATAAGGCAGTGGCGTCTTTTCCTCTTACCAAGCCCTTACCTGTCTCGCTTGAGAAATACAACGTTCCAACGAGTGTGGGTCACGGTTCTAGTCCTTCTCTTAATCCCTTGAGTCTTTTGGAAGGTCCACTTCTTAGTTCTGTCAATACTCCTGGTGGACGAGGTGTTAAGGGTATTTTTGATACCATCAAGAACTGGGTTTGGAGTACACCCAATCCGTCAACTACCCGTGAGACCACCCATCAGTTAACTCCTGCAGATCTAGGACAGCTTACTGTGGAACGTCGTCTGACGGCTGATGAGAACCTAGCTACTTGGGAAGGTGCGGCTCGGAACTCAATAGGGCCAATTCCGAATGAATCTTCTGTTGATGCACGAGCTATGGGTCGGGTAGTTCAGAACCTGACGACAAATATCACCAAGGTACAAAAGGAATTTTCTGCTGGTGATCTAAACCCTTCAGATTATGCTAAATTAGTTGCTGCTTACACTGCTTATGTAGCAGAAGTTACCAAGGTTAATCAGGATGCTCAACAAACCGCTCAAACTCTGGCTGGTTTGACTGGGATCAACAACCTGGCTGGTGCCGACATAGCTGCTACAACGTCTGCTTATTCAGAAGGGCAGGCTAGTTTCCAAGACGTTCAGCAAGAGTTGCAGAGGACCGTAACCTTTACGCAGATTGCTTACCAAGGTGCCCTTCATCCTAAAAAAGGACAGAAAGTAACAGGTGCTCAAACGGCAGCTGCTCTTGAGGCTTATAAGTCTGCACAGGCAGCTCTGGCGGCATTCGGTGATACTAATGCTCAGCAGATGGGGGCTTTTGCACAGTCTCTCACGCAACAGGGTAGTGTTACCGGAGCCTTGCAGAATATGAAGATCAGTTTTGCCACATTGTCTCACCTTGGTGGTCAGCAGGCTCAGCAGCAAACCATAAATGCGATCATCCAAGAAGCTCAAACGGTAACGCAAAATGCTGCTTCAATGGCACAGTCTACTTCTGCGGCTAACGCTGCCATGGCGCAGGGTTATACTTTTACCCAAGGTCAGACAAAGCTCATTCTGAATTATATGAATACCATTACTGGTAGCCTTAATGCTACAATGGCTGCCTTGGCCAGTGTTGGTGAATCCGTTCAGGGTGGTAAGTTAAAGATCCCTGGCCAGGTTGTTAGTGTTGCCCAAAGATTTGCTGGTGCTCAACAGAACATAGAAGGCGCAGCAGCTATTGCTACTGCCCAGACGGCTGGCGAAACCTTGGCCACCACTCAAGTGGCTACTCAGTACTATTTGGGACAACTTGAGGCTTATAATAAGATCAACGATCAGGCTTATAATGCTGCAGTTCAGCTAGCGTCCAAGAAGGGTGGTCCCTCCCTGGCTGCAGCCGAGAAAATAACTGGGTACCAGTTCCATGGACCACAGTGGCAGACTCTGACGGCAGAGTATACTACTAGTTCGAAAGCTGGAACGCAGGGTCTGTTCCAGCAGCAGGAAGCTCAGCAGGCGTTTTATGCTGCGGCCACCTCTGAGGATCCTCTCCTGGCCGCTCAGCAGACGATGAAGCAATATCGGCAAGCTTTAACAGCTGCTCAGGTACAGGCTAGGTCGGCGGGGAAGACGAACACTCCTGAAGAATCTCAAGCTAGACAGAACATAGCTCAGCAGCAGCAGACTATCAACCAGGCCGTTATACAAAACATGCAGTCGCTGGGAGGCGAGCAGGCTGCGGCGGCTCAAGCTCTTGGTGAGCCTTACAGGGCTGCTCAGGAACAGTTAGCTACTGCTACTAGTGTTTATAACACGACTTTATCACAGGCTATCCAGCAATACCAGCAAGGTTTAGCTAGTGGCGCTATTAGCAAGACAACAACTCAATCTCAGTTTTTGGCCAAGGATGTCGCTCTCCAGAGTGCCGCTACTGCTAAGTCTAACGCGCAACAGACTGCGTTCCAGCAGTTCCAGCAGAAGATAACCGTTGCTCAGGGTCTTGCCACTGCCCAGGCTAACGAGAACCCACAGATCGCTGCTCAGTTGAGTCAAACTGCCGCTCAGGCTCAGCTTAATGCTTGGGAGAAGGCACATCCCGGAGATACCACGAGCCAGCAGTACCAGACCCTAGAGACAGCGCTCTTGACGGCCAAGTCAAGCGTGTACGATACGGCCAATGCTGCTACACAAGCTGAACTTGGGTTCTATTCCGCCCTGTTCGCTCCCGATGGCGTCCTGTCTGCTAACGAACTAGTAAAGCAGGGCGAAGCTGCCTTGGCGTTGGCTAAGCATCACAAGAACGACGTGGCGGGGATGAACGCCGCCAAGCAGACCATTGCTAGTGGACAGCAACAGAGCATAGCTGCCCAAATAACTGCTATTCAAGCAGCAGGATCGGTACAAGTTGCTTTGGCTAACGTGGCAGGTCAGCCTTATCTCGCTGCCTTAGCCCAGCAGAAGTCCGACACTACTGTCTACACTACTTATCTGGCTAAGGAGACTCAGCAATACCAGGCTATGACGCCCACCCAAAAAAAGCTTGCGGGCACGCAACAGCAGTGGTTGGCCGCTAATGCTACTTTAACTGGGTATCAGGCTACGGTGGTTTCAGATCAAGCTGCTGCTCAGCAGGCTTTAGTATCTCAGACTACGAATGTTGTTGAAAGTCAGTTGACCTTGGGACAGATCACCTCTACCCAAGCCATCAGTCAGTTGCTGACGGTGGCTAATAAGGTTAGGGGCAACCAGGCTCTATTGCTCCAGGTAGAAACAGAGATCCGTCAGTTGCAGAGCGCTGCCGGTGGTAACCTGTCCTTCAACCTACCTTCCACATTGGTTCCCACGACTCTATATGCTGCTAGACTAGCGGAGGCCACCAACGGAAACTACGCTCAGCCAGGTGGACAGTCGATAACCATTAATAACAACATCTATGGTGGCAGCCCGTCGCAGATCCAGTCTGCGGTGAACAAGACATTTACTGCCGCCAACGGTGGAGGGGCATCTAGGAACGTGTTACCGAATGGGACGTTGAGATAATGGCATCATGGACATGGGCTGATACATATACGGGTGCTGGGACTCTAGGGACATTGCCGTTGGCCATTAACTGGTCTAGTTCTGCTCCTGGTTCTGATCAGATAGTTCTTCAGCGTAACTTCCAATATGAGTTGCAGCCCCTTAATCTAAGCCAGCCTCCTTTGATGTTCGAAGGTATGATGCAGCCGACTCAAATGACATTAGCTGGTGCTGTTTTGTACCAAACACAGGTAGACTTGCATGTGAAGTTTTTTAAACTACAACGTACTACTCTTCTTACAGATGATCGTGGGTTTGGAAGGTTGATCTACCCGACAGAATATACGTACCAGAGAATCCCTAGTGCTTTGTTTCCATGGAAAGGATCTTTTCAAATCATAGCTTCGGTGTTCTCTATGACGCTTAATGGTGATCCCTGGCCATGATTTCCACTCCTGTTCTTTTAGATACAGGGATGCTGGTAGGAGCTGCGTTCCCAGCGCAATCCTATCTGGCTCCGTATGCTCCCAATTCATACGTGACTGTCCAGGCTACTCCTACGTGGTGGCTGAACGATACCAACGCTATACCTGGTGGGTCGTCTACTCCTAAGGCTGCCGTTCCTATAACTGGTGTTAACTCTCAGTTGCTTCCTTTTAGGTGGTTCACCTCCAGCGATTACAACCCATTGACTTCGGGAACGAGTTCAGGACCAGCCGAGATAGCCATTCCGTTTGTGAAACAGGTTGTTTATGATGACGACTTGAACCAGGATGCCGCTTCCTTAACCGTACAGGTCTTTAATCAGAATGCCACGTTCGCGTCCTATGGAGGTTCTGCATATGCAGCCCCTTCTTTGTCTTCTTCTCCACCTTCTCAACCCCAGGTTCTTGGAGATCCTGGGTTCTTCTCCTTCTTGTATGGTGGCATTGATACCTTAACGTCGGCAGCACAGGCAAAATTGTGGGGTAGAACTGCCAAAGGGGCAGCAGCGGGTGGTTGGACGAATGTTCTTCGCGAGGGGGCATTGCTTCGTTGGTACTTCGGCTATGGAGGGGTAGATCTTTCTTGGGCAGACGCTTTTACAGCGGGTAATGTCATGCTCAAGGGCCTCTGGTTGGTAGATCTCGTAAGCATTGAGTCTAACGGTGGGTACTTGACTTTGACTTGTCGCTGTGCGGGCGGTAAGTTGTTGTTGGACCAGATCCTTTGCCCACCTCTTGTCCCTCAGGATTTTTATACCTCTTCTGGTATAGTTTTCTATCCTCCACAGTATAATACTTATGACGCTCAGAAAGGTTATGGAGCGCCTGGTGAAACGGTCCCCATTGATCCTATTACTACCATTCTCAATAAGGACGGTATTTGGAAATCAGTTATAGACGCCGCCGTTGCTGTTGACGGTCAGGGGTACATGCTGTGTGGGTCTAATGGGCGTACTTTTGGTTACAGTGATACTGTTTTCGAGTACGGAGGTGTTCCTCAGTCGGGTGAGAGTGACGCTATTTCTCTCTTAGCTCCCATTGCCGGGATGGACCTTACCAGCAGTGGCAACGGCTATTGGATATGCGACCAGATCGGAACTATTTACAATTTTGGTGACGCGACCAACTACACGAATGCCGGTATTACTAATTCTGCTACTCCGGACGGTCAGGGGTTCTTTAATGCTCTTCCTGGGTCTTATTGGGCGCCTGGCGCTGGGGCTCCAAACCCGGCTGGGTTGACGGTTGAAAGTGGTGTTACGAATCCTATTGTAGCTTTTAGGAGGTCTGCCACGGGTGGTGGATATTACATGCTGGCCCAGGATGGTACGGTCACCGTTTTTGGGGATGCTGTTCAATATGGCCCTGGGGGCGCGGGTGCTGTTAAAATGGCAGTCCCTCCTCAGGGTGGAGGCTATTGGATCTTAAGCTGTGTTGTTGCTGGTACTGCTGCCGCTCCTACGTACACTAACAGTGTGGTAGGGTGGGGAAGTTGTTCCAATCTAGGTGCTCCTAGTACGGGAGCAGCTGCAGCGATCGAATCTACCATTCAAGGAACAGGTTATTGGATAGTCAGTAACTCTAATCCGAATGGTAGCGGAGTTTCTACCATTACTGCTTATGGTAATGCACCTGAGTACTCCGTGAGCGGAAGCGACGAGGGGGCTCTCTTCCAGAACGAAACCCTGAACGCACCTTGTTCTACGATTAGAGTTCTTCCTGACGGCACTGGGTTTTATGTTATAGGGATGGACGGTGGCGTTTTCTCGTTCGGGTCCGCGAACTACTTTGGATCTATGCCCAAGAAATATTGGCTTTGGATTCCTTCCAACTACGTTAGTTGGTTTAATACTGATCCTGGTGGTATTTATATCCCGATCCCGGTCACGACACCGACAGCCACCAATCCCCCTGCTAATGCTACTTTGGTTTTGAGTCCTTCCCAGTCTACGGAGAATGGACAGATTTACGCTGATCCTGTTCTGTTGGCACCGGATTATTGTGTTGATGAAAAGACGGAAGCCTTGACTCGCCGTGGTTGGTTGAAGTATGATCAGATTCATGAGGGCGATGAGGTTCTTGGAGTTGATCCCGAAACTGGGAAAGGTGCTTGGCATAAGGTCAATAGCGTGTTTAGGGGGTACAGAGAAAACCATCCGATGGTGCGGATGAAGGGAGTATCGTTTGACGCCTTAACAACTCGTGATCATAGGTGGATTGTGTGGCGCGGAGACTCTAAAGAACGTTATTATTGGACTACTTCAGATTCTATTCAGTCTCGTGATCACATTCCTCTGGTGGTGCCGACAGATCATTTGCCGACTAAATCAATTTACGATGATGCTTTTGTGGAACTGGTGGCGTGGCATTGGACGGAAGGTTGGTGGACTAACAATGGAGGTGCTGCCTTAGCCCAGAGTCAGAGCAGGAACCCTGAGAATGTTAAGTCTATCATGGGATGCTTAGAGGTTGCTTATGGTCCTAGTGGGAATATGAAAGGGATTTCGAAAAACGATCCTGATCGTCCGTGGTGGAGTTTGTCTGTTCGTGGGAATGAAGACACAATCAATAAATATAAATACCAACCTGAATTGGTGATGTTTAATCTTTCTAAGCGCATTGGTGATGATTTACGTACTGTTTATCAGGATGTTAAAGATAAGGTGGTGAGCGTTGAATTTCTTTTAGGTTTGACTGAAGATCAATTAGCTCTTTTTATTTCTAAGAGTCTTTTGGCTGATGGCACTTGTAATAAGGACCGTAGGCGTCGTCTGATGCATCATTATAATTTGGGCGACAAAACAGAAGTCATGACTCAAACTTCTCTTGAACGTATTCGTATGTGGGAAATTGCTTGTGTTTTGGCGGGATTGCCTGTGGGTACTCATCTTCGCCACTCTAAAGACGTTGATGGCGTAACTAAGGAATATTGGTCTACTACTTTATATCGACATGATTATGTTGCTCCGATCCGTACTGCCATAAGTAGTGATTTTGCTACAGTAGACGAGGAAATGTATACTGGCATGATTTGGTGTCCAGAAACTGAATTAGGGAATTTTGTGGCTCGTCGTGATGGTTCTCAAAGTAAAACGGGAGTTGATCGGCGTTATCAAAAGACCCGCACGCCTATGGCGGGGTCAATTTTCTTGACTTCAAACAGTCAGGTAGTCCGCACCATCTGGGCGTGGGCCGGCGGTTATCTTCCCGAGTCTTCAACGGGTGGTGGTCCGTTTACGGGTTCGACTGGGGCGACTTATTCTAACCCGTCAAACCCTGCCATCCCTACCTTGTTGGGACAGATCTTTGACTCGGGGGCCTACGACGCTTTAGGACAGATCGACTCTACTACGTTTGACAAGGTGCCCTGCAAGCAGGCAATTAATGCTATGCGTGATGCTATAGGGTATATCACGCGGTTTAGGGACGATGGGGGATTAGTATTTACTGCTCCAAATATTTTTATCGCAGGCAATAACTTTTATGAGGGGTACGCCCAGCCAGCCTATAATAGCACCTACACGGGTGCTGACTATTTCCAGACTAACTACGTTCCTTTGTTTGGTGAAGGTGGTATACTGCCATTCCAAGACTTTACCCTCAACTCTACAGATGCTCCGTTACGTTCCCAAATCTTGGTAAGTCCTGTAGACCCCTACATCTATGAAGGTTCACCTCCGATGCCCAACCTGACAGATGCTCCTCCAGGTCTTTCTAACACGGTAACCAATTTGATAGCACCGACCGTGGCTCTGGATGTTCTCCATGGTATTGTCAAAGTTGCAATGATCGGCGTACCATTGAACGTTCCTGTAAGCATTGGGGACCAGAACTTGATGGCTGAGTTCCAGTACATCCAGACGTGGTTGGCTACGCGTACTGGTACATTGATAGCACCATTCCATCCGGGCATTACAATAGACTCTCAAATTCAGATCCAAGACAGGGTAACTGGAGAAACTTCTATTCATTACGTTACAGCGATAAGTGTTACGCACAACCTTGATCAAGGAGACTGTCTTGCTACTTACACTACTCAATGGATGGGCAATATCGGGGATAACGGTTGGGCTGTTGGGGGAACCATAACGGATACAAGTTACAACTCTGACGGTGGGCTTAATACCCCCAATATAACATTACCTATTTCTGCTGCCTTAACCCAAGCCGTGACTGCTTGGAAGAACGCTAATACAAACCTTGCCAATCTGGCTCTAAGCTTCTCGTGAGATAAAAATGCCCCGTCCTCCTGATGCATATTCAGTTATTTTAGCACAATACCTTGCTAGTCTAGGGCGGTTAGAAGCCCAGCAAGGGAAGGACACAGACGCGGTGGGTCGCGTTCCCATTTTGCTTACAGGGAGCACGTTAGCTGCTCCATCGAATGCTACTCCGCGAGACTGTACTTGTGAAGGGACACATACTGTAACGTTTGCTAATGGATTTACTGCAATCCCTTCGTTCAATTTTGGGTGGGAGCTAGATGCTGGCTCGGAAGTTGTTTACGGTAGGTTCCCCACGGTGAATGCTGGGGTTCTAGAATGGGTTACAGAGAACTGGCAAAAGGGATTAGCCTCTCCCAAGGTCGTGGTCACGAAGGCTGCCCCTTCTGTTTTAGGTAACGCGGTCAAAACTTTCCCAGCCTATACGGGAGTTAAGATTTGTTTTGTGGCTACAGGACAAGTTGGTCAAAAGCTTTGGTTGCACTATAGTTTTACTGGACGTGCTCTCCCATTTAGCAACGCCCCAGTCACCCCGACTACAAGCAATACCTTAACAGTAGGAGAAGCTGCAGCGCAAGTAGCTGCTGCTGGAGATACAGTCTTGGATATTTTTTCTGGTATGCAGACCACTAGTGATAGTGTGATTTCTCCTGGTGCTGCCACTATTCCTCCTCCTCTTCCTCCCACTCCTCCCCCTTCTTCTGCCCCCGTTTCAACCGCACCTACCATCAGTGGTTCATCTTCTACAGCAGATAGCGTTACTTTGAACTGGGTTGCTCCTATTTCAACTCCTGCTACTATAACTGGTTATGATATTTACATGGGGACCACCACGGGCGGGGAATCAGGGACTCCCGTCCTGACTGTAGGCGATGTTTTGACAGGGACAGTGACCGGGTTGTCTGCCAATACAGAGTACTACTTTACTGTTGAAGCTCTTTCGACCTCGGGCAATAGCCCTGCTTCTAATGAGCAAGCAGTTTCTACTCCTTCTAGTTCCGTGAGCCCTTCAGCTACGCCACCAATCATAACTGGTTTGTCTTCTACACTTACCAGCGTAACTGTGAATTGGGATGCTCCTAGTTATACTCCTGATCCTATAACAAATTATGACATTTATATGGGTACCATTTCGAGTGGTATAGGAACGTCTCCCGTTCTAACCGTAGGCAATGTTCTGACTGGGACCGTTACTGGTCTTACCCCCAATACTGAATATATGTTTACCGTTGAAGCTGTATCAAGTGCTGGTCATAGTCCAGCCTCTGCTGAGGGGGCGATTTATACTAGTAGTAATTTACCGGGTGCCCCCTATAATGTTAGCACAACACCTGGTAACGCACAGGTTACTGTACACTGGACTCCCCCCACTTCTAATGGTGGTTCTACTATTCTGGAGTATAACATATATATTAGTGAGAGCCCTAACGTTATTGAGTACACCACTGGACAGCTAATAGGGGCTGCCGTTCCTCCTGCCACTTCCTATGATTGGGACATTGGACTTGTCAATGGCACAACCTATTACTTTGGTGTGGCTGCCTCGAATGCCAATGGACTAGGACCTATATCCGCCATTGTTAGCGCTACACCAAGAGGATAACTTATGACCTTGAGCAGACAGATAGTCCACGCCGTTAATGCTATCCCAACCCCCGTTGGTCATGGTATTTCAGCTGGTCAGCTATTGGGGCACAATCAGGGGATCAATACTCAGGGGATGATCTATATCGTCCCTATTTCGGGGGCGGTTCAGACCCTTCAAGCTTCTACTGCGGAGATTGTAGGTAACGATATCACCCTGTCGGCTAATTGCGCGTTCACCATGCCAGTTGCCTCTCCGGTTGTAGGGACCCAGTTCTGGGCGCGGGTTCGTCAGACGAATACCATGACGACTCGTACGGCAGCAGGATTGGTGCTTGGGGGGCCGTACAGGGCCGTGTTCCCTACAACAACTGGTGCTGCTACTCTGGCGCAGATGGCGACCTCTGGGGCCGTTCCAGGGGCCTCTGACGTGCTTTGGACATCCACGTCGCCTCCGTCTATGAGCCCAGGAGCGGGTTCAGTAGATTACTACGAGTTTGAGTATAATACTGGGACCGTACTCACGGGGGCTGACGTCACGGACACTTATACCTGTTGGCTTGGTACGGCCTATCAGAACCTGGTAGAGGTGAGTGTTAATGCTCAGGAGTACGTCTATCAGGTTACGGCTTCTGGGGTTGCTGTCACCCTATGTCCTCCCAATATAGCGGTTGGAAATGACATTACTCTTTCGGCTAATTGTGTTATGACGTTGCCTCCTGGGGCTTTAGGATTGCAGTGCTGGACGTGGGTCAGGCAGCCCTTAATAGGTGGGTCTTATACTTATACATCTACGTTTGTAAATCCTGGCGTAACTCCGACTGCCGTGCAGTGGGTTAAAAAAACGGTCCCCGTCCAGTCTGCCGGTGCTGGAGCTAAGGATCTGTACCAGTTTCTTTGGGACAGTATTGGTGGGGTTTGGACTGGCGTAGCTCTTCAGAATTTCGGCTGATGAGCAACCACTTTGCTAGAGCAGGCTCCCGAAGGGAGCGCTGCTAATGCCTATATTGTGGCCCTTTAAGGGTTCTCTTGAAGAGATCGTACCAGGTTATATTTTTGTTGCCAACTATCCCGAGGCAGCGGTCGAAGTTTTTGGTCGTTCTGGTCATGTCCAGACCCTATCAGTGGGAACTAATCCAGTGTGGCCCACGCCTTTACCCGATGGTACGATGGTCTATGTCCCTTGTATCAACAGTGGGGCCGTTTATGCCATATCAACCCAACCATTGGCTGTAGCCACGGAGATTAGCGTTGGTTCTGGAGCCTATGGGCCACCAGCTATCACTCCCTCTGGGGGATGGCTCTATATTGGGACTACTGCTGGTTACGCCGCTATCAATCTTGATAATAACGCTGTCGTCGCCGTGACCCCTTCAGTGGATGCTGCCACTGCGTCGTTGGCGATCACCCCCGACGGCCAGACGGCGTACGGGGCTCGAAGCCAGGATAACACCATTGACGTGATTTCTACGGTCACTAATACCATCACGGGCTCGATCGCTCTGCCGTCGGTCGATCACGTAGTGATTTTGATGACTTGGTTGAGCATGTCGCCCGATGGCAGCCTGCTCTACGCCCTCTACCCTTACGAGGCGCCGGGTTCCGGGGGAAACCAAGGCCCGAACGTCTCGATTTTGTACGTCATTTCTACCGCTACTAATGAAATCATTGAGACGATTGCACTAGGGAACGTGCTTAGCGGCGATGTCCAGGGGGCTGTGGTCCATCCCAACGGGGAATGGGTTTACGTGGCATTAACCGATCAGTTCACTACCGCCGCGATCGCAGTCGGGACCTGGGAGGTCACCTATCTTACCACAGGCCTGGAATTACCGTTTTTCCCAGACGACCCCGACTCTTCGGTGTGGGACGGTTGGACCAAATGCTGTGGTGTCACCCCTGACGGGCTCTACGTTTGGGTCGGTACTCTGGGGTATAACGCTGTCATCGAGGTCGCCACCAACACTGTTGTCGCTAATCCCACTACTGACTTTGGCAATTCGTATATGGCTTTTGACGGTGAGTTCGTCTACATGGTGCCGTTTGTTCTTATCTTTAGCGGCAATCCCAATTTTGATGTCATCAACTCAACCCTGTGGGACTCGGACGGTTCCTTTGATTACATCGGCAGTAGCGGCAACTATACCGGTCTGGCTCACGGTATGTGTTATAGTGGTAGTCTTACTGTATCTCCAGGCACTCCACCACCAGCGACACCGCCTAGTACTGCACCTGATATAACAAGTATTTCTGCTGCTACTGGTAGTGTAACGTTAAGCTGGACTGCTCCTAGCTCAACACCTAGTTCTATAACTGGGTATAATATTTACATGGGCACTATGACTGGTGGTGAAGGAGCAACTCCTATTTTAATTGTAGGAAATGTTTCGACCGCCACCATAACGGGTCTTTCTGAGGATACTGAGTATTTCTTTACTGTCGAGGCTGTATCAAGTGCTGGTAATAGTCCTGCTTCTAATCAAGAAGCGATTTATACGAGTGGTAGTTCCGGTGGTGGCGGGTCTAGTGGTGGAGGTGGGACAACGGGAGCGTCGGGGAATTATTCTGATTGGGCTAATCCTTACACGTCTTCGTTTACCGAGAGTCTTTCTAATCCTCAGGCTGCTCCTGGATCTGCAGGTGTGGTTGCTGCCGTAGTGGCTATGCAGGTTTCGTCGGGGTATGACATGGGTATTAATACGTTGCCTATCGCTGTCGTACCAACATCTCAAGCATATGTTTCTGTTGGTGGGGGCAACGCTAACTTCTCAACGGCTCCTATACCTTCTTATGCCTCTGGACTTCTAAATGGTTCTGGGGACTCACCTTTGGTAGTTTATATGCCTAGTGTTGGTGCTTGGGAAATGTGGCAAGCTTCAGATAGTAGTGGGTGGTCCACTGCTGATGGTGCGTATATAACAGCCTCTCAGATGGCTGCTTCTACTGGTGCTGTTGCTCCTGGTACTGGTTATGGTATTGCCGCTTCTGGTCTTTCTTATCTTGGTACTGCGATTAGCTTGGCCGATTGTGATCGCGTGGTTAATGGGGCCACGGATTTTGGTCACGTTCTTGCCCTTGAGGTTTCTGAGTGTGACTACCATGCGCTGGGTCACGTTCCTCCTGCTGACCGCGATGACGGGTTGAGCAACAGCACCAACGGTTACCCAATGGAAGGTATGTGGTTCTATCTTCCTTCTGGTGCGGCTACAGCCCCGTCTAATGCCTTTGCTTTGGCTGTATATAACACCCTTATGCGTTATGGTTGTGTTGTCACTGACACGACCCAAGGTGGAGGTAACTATCTACAAGCCGAGCAATCGTCTGACTGGGTTGCTCAAGGTGGAACTGGTACGGATCCTTTCACTACTCTTTTGGGTGGCCAAGCCACTTACGATGTATTGGCTCCGTTCTCTGGTTCGGGAAGCATTATGAGCCATCTAGTACAAATTATCCCGCCACTTACGGGTTCGCCTCCTGGATCTGCTCCGTCTGCTCCCTCTATTTCTTCTGTTACTGGAAGTTCTGGTCAGTTGGCTGTCTCTTGGAGCGGTTCTGCTTCTATGTTTATCGTTGCCTATAGGGTTACGGGTAGTGGGGCAGCTTTTGAAGTGAGTTATCCTGACACGGAGTCTACTTCTGCTACGATAACTGGGCTCTCAAATGGCACAGAATATGACGTACAGATATGGGCTGTTAATGGGTCTGGGTACACTGCTTCGGGTGTTTCGACTGGTACTCCTTGACCTAGGAAGTGGCAGCGACTAGGCCGATAATGCTTGTAGGAGGGTTACATGACCGCGTGGACACAATATTTTGGTCTTATAGAGCTTGGGACTGGTGATAACTTTTATGCCAACGGGGCTCAGTTCAGCACGTCTGACCGCGTTGTTATAGATGCTGTTCTTCACCTTGGGGCAACTGCTCACGTTCACGATGGGGCAAGTTCTTCTGCTTCTAATCCCTCATTAGCACCAACATTAGTCCAATCAGCCACAGGCGGTAACATCCCAGCTGGCACTACAGTTTATTACGAGTACACCTTCGTAAATGCCATAGGGTTAGAAACAGCACCTAGTTCAATAAGTAGCATCACAACGCCAGCAGCCATAGCGTCTCCTAGTGCTCCCACGGTGACCCCGACTACTGGTACTGGTACGTTGCCTCTAGGTTCGTATCAATACAAGCTGACGAATTACCAGACGATATCCACCCAAGAGACGCTTGCTAGTTCTGCCACTGTTTCTATTCTCACTGCCGAGGGTGAGAACGTTTTAACGTGGACCAACACAGCTGGGACGGGTGGCGTTAACATTTACCAGTTGGCTCCTGGTGGCTCACAGTTCTTGTGGTTGACTTCGGTGGCTTACGGAACGACCACCTATACTGACAATGGTGGTACTGGTGTCAACTGCAACCGCTCTACCCCAATTTCTAATACCACCAACACCCAGAACGAGGTTGCTCTTACCCTCCAGTCGCCTCCTGCGGGCTTTACGACTAATCTGTATAGAACTTACTCGTCCGGGTTGTGGGGGGGCTCTCAGATCGCTACAGGCGTCTCTGGGACGACCTATACGGATACGGGCACTTCCGCTCTAGGGTACACTCCTCCTACTACGAGCCGTATCCCTAGTGATCCTCCAAAGATTATCCTTACTGGTGGGGCTAATGTCACTGGTGTATTGCCCACGAGCATGGTGGCTGCTTTCCCATTTATAGTTACGTTTGCTTTTCCTGGATTGGTTGCCGAAGAGAATGGGTTATCGGTTTGGGTGTCTCCGTTTACAGCTTGTACCGTTGTCAACGTTCGTGCTTCGTTGGGCGTAGGATCAACTCCTGCTGCTCGTAATGTGGTCGTTGATGTTACCAAGGGTCCTGCTATATCGGGTAATCCTCCCACCTTTACGTCTATCTTTGGGGGCGCTACCCCTGTTTACCCCTTTGTCCCTGTCGGTGAGGAAATTGGGGCTACACAAGCTCCTCCTGGTACTGTTACTTTGGCGGCTGGAGATGCTTTGGCGGTCAACATCCTACAAAACGGTGGAGGCGCTACGCCGACGGATGAGTACTTGACGGTACATATTTATCTATTAGTGACTCCCTGAGGTCCCATGGGCTGGATTACATTAGCTAGCGATACGGCTCGTCAAGAGCAAGCTGGCGCCTATGACTCTTCAGCCAACCTAACTTATTCCATTGATGGCTATGGTGGTTCTTTTCTTTCCACTGTAAAAGCCTATTCTCATGGTTCTAATGCCTGGACGGTCGAGACCAGTGACACGGCGCGAGGCGCCTTAGCGGGAGCTTATGATTCTTCAGCTAATCTAACTTATGCTATTGATGGCACAAATAGTAGTTTTGCTGATATTGCCACCGTCACGGCCTACTCTCACGGTTCTAATGCGTGGACCAGCGAGACCAGTGACACGGCGCGAAACTCCTTAGCTGTAGCTTATGATTCTTCCGCTAACCTAACCTATGCTATTGATGGCTGGCACTCTGGTTATATGGGTGTTACGGCCTATTCTAACGGTTCCAACTCTTGGACCAGCGAAGCTAGTGATACCAACCGAAACGCATTAGCTGCAGCCTACGATTCCTCGGCCAACCTAACTTACGCTATTGACGGGCAGGGGAGTTCCAATCCTATCTCCACCGTCACGGCTTATTCTAATGGTTCCAATTCCTGGACTACTGAGACTAGTGACACGGCGCGATACTCCTTAGGGGCTGCTTATTCTTCCCAGGATAATCTCACCTATGCTGTTGATGGGGGGTATAGCAGTAGTATTTCCACTGTTACGGCCTATTCTAACGGTTCCAACTCTTGGACCAGCGAAGCTAGTGATACCAACCGGATCCGTTTAGCCGTTGTTTCTGATTCTGTGACTGATTTGATTTATGCCATTGGTGGGTCTACCAACGGTACTACTAATCTTTCAACTGTAACAGCTTTCCTGGGTCCTTCCGGAGGGTTTGATGCTCTTGTTCTGTCAGATAGCGCTCATAGCCCGGCTCAGACTGGTCGCTCTACTGGGTCTTTGGTTCTTGTAGACGCAGCCTACTGTCACGCTGCTTTTGGTAGAGATACTATTCTTTTGATCGGGTCTGGGCGTCTTGTTGTCCAGCCCACTCACGGCATTGAAGTTCTTTTAATTCTTGACCATGCACGTACCTCTGTCACGGTTGGTAAGGGGCAGGATGGTCTTCTCTTCGCAGATGTTTCTGTTTCCCCTGTTTTGTATCATTGTTTTGGGTATTGGTATGGTGTGGGTACGGGAGGTTCAGGAGGGACGACCTTGATAAGGTCGGCCGATTTAGGAGCTACGTGGCAGAGTATAACGTGTCCGTTTACCGGAGGGATCGTTAATTGTGTTGGTTGGAATGGTGCTAATCTGTGGATTATCGGAGGATCTAGGCTAGGCGTGACTTCTTCTACCCTGGCCACGTCTATTGACGGAACTACTTGGACGACGAGATCGATATCAGCTTTTGATGGTGGAGGGTATGGGGTAAAAAATGTTGTTTGGGAGAACAATCAGTGGGTTGCTGTAGGTCGGAGCAATATTACTAATTCTTGTTTAGCTACTTCTTTTGATGGGGTTAACTGGAGAACGCAGACTACTCCTTTCGACGGAGTTAATGGGTTGATAAACGATGTAGCTTGGAATGGGAGTAAATGGGCAGCGGTCGGTTCTGGTCCTGGTGCGGCTTGTGTAGCTACTTCAACCAATGGGACTGTTTGGACAAGACAGGTTACTCCTTTTGATGGTGGTGTTCTTAATGCTGTTGTGTGGACGGGTAGTCTCTGGGTGGCAGGGGGTCAAGACCCTACTGGCACTCATACCATCATGACTTCTTCTGACGGCGTAAACTGGACATCTCGGTCTACTCCGTTTGAGTCTGGCGGTACTGGAGTACCGATAGTAAACGACTTGGCTTGGAACGGGTCCTTGTTGGTCGCTGTGGGATCACCTCAAACTTTAATCGATGTGGTGATGACATCTACAAATGGTACGAGTTGGGTGAGTGGGTCGTCTAATTTTTATACTGGTGTAGGGAAGAGCGTGGCTTATGCTCCTCCAAATCTTTGGATAATAGGTGGAGGTTTTGGAGAACCAGTTCCCCAACGACTTCTATATTCTGTTAATGGGAAAATGTGGGAACAATCAGTTTCAACTCCGTTTGATTCTACTGGTCAAGTGGTTGGACTTCTGGGGCCGTCGTTCAGCGTTGTAACAACCCCTACTGTTCCCTCTTTCCCTGCTCCTCTTATTGGTGAACGTGCTGGGATGATCCCTGCCCTATGACCTCTGCTTATGATCAGCATCTTTAAGAACCGATAAATACTAATATGAGTCAGACTTACGCGCTCGCGTGCGATCAGGGGGCTACTCTTACTTTTGTAGCTACGTGGTTGGATGCTATCCCCACTGCCTCTTGGGCTCCTGCGACTGTAGTTGGGACTAACGACTCTGTTGTCCCTAGTGCTTCCAACGGGTACATCTTCGAATGCACCACTGCTGGGTTGACTGGGGCTCTTGAGCCTACTTGGCCTACGACGCTGGCTGCTACGGTTACTGATGGAACTGTTGTGTGGACGTGTGCTGGTCCTGACGTGGCTGCTCAGGATTTGAATAGTTATACCGCCTACATGGGTATCTCATCGACGGTACAGCCTGTTCTGAATGCTGCTAACCCTGAGTACCTGGCGTTTGTCACGACTACCTCCTCTTCGCAGGGGTCTATTACCCTTGGTGGGGCTGCTGGGACTGTGACTGTCGTTGTGACCGGGGAGACTACAGCTCTTCTCACGGCTAAGAAGTATTACTATGATCTTTTCTTGATTAGTCCTACAGACGTCAGCACGATGTTGCTCACGGGGACTATTGTTGTCACCCCAGCTGTAACTACTCCGACTTACGAGTAAGATGACCGATATTTTCAATAGTGGCCAAGTGGCTCGAAAGGACTTGAAGACATGCAGGTAGAACTTGGGACAAGAGCGCCAATCGGACGCCACGACGATCCGCTAAAGCGGCCTGTCATTGCCTATACGCACATTCCTGATACGTATACCTTCGACCCGAACGTAGATGTCGAAGATTACCGTTCCAAGCTGGCGAACGCTGCTCTGCGTAACAACGGGATCCTGAACTATCCTAACTCTGAGGCCATTCAGATCTTGACGCATCCTGCTGGAACCTGGCCTGCAGTAAGTTCTACAGATCCTACCTTCGTTTCCTGTGATAACCCTGCCATGGAGAAATTCCTTTCCGAGTACTACCAAGTTCCCGCGGGTAGGCCTGCGGACTATGAGAGTTATTGGCGCAAGTATGGTAATCGCAAGCTAGCTCCTGGCGTTCTGCCTGCTACTATTTCGCCTGTTGGTTTGATTACCAACGTTGGTGTTACCTATGTCGCCAATATGGTTGGTGGTAACACTGTTGGTCTAACTGGTGTGGGTTCTGCGGCTACCACTACAACCTTTACTACTGGGTCCACCTTGGTTACCAACGCTTGGGTGGGGGCCATCCTTTACGCTGCTGACACTACTAACCACCAGATCGTTTATGGGAACGTGATCTCCAACAACAACACGGGATCGGCTTCTGTATTCACCATTGACCAGTGGTATGCTGTTGCTACTCCTGGCGGTGCTGCTGGCACCACTCCTGCTGCTGGATATGAGTGGCTTGTTTGTTGGGCTACCCCGCCTGCTTGGTTTATGGGGATCACTACTACCAACATCTCCCCCGGCGCCACCGACACTTCGTTGTCTGGAGAGGCTACCACCAATGGTATGGGTAGGAAGATAGCTGCCTATACGGTGACGAGCGCAGCGTCTGGGTCTTCGATAACCTTCACGATTTCGACTACCTACACTTACTCTGGTTCTGGTGCGACTACTTTCTATGCTTTGGGATTGTTCCCCTCTATGGTTAAGGCTGACACGACCGATACGTTGGTGTGGGAGACTTCCTTTAGTGGCAGCTTCACGGTCACAAATTCGGGGGACACGGCCACAGTTAGTGACGGTATAGTGACTTCATAAGCAGGTCAGAGGGTATATTTGGTGTCGTAACGGCAACCGTATCCCCACAATGCGTCACCGTAATTGGTGCCTATTGACAATGTTGGTAGGTGGGTGTAATATGGGATTATGCCCATAACTACTAAGTGGTGTCCCCACTGTCAAGAAGATCGTCCTGTCGAAGAATTTTATCGTGACAGAGCCCGCGGTGATGGTCTTGCGGTTCTCTGTATTGCCCATCAACGAGCCGTCAGCCGTGCTTCGTCCGAACGTAAACGGCGTGAGTTCTTAGAT
>Ga0182016_10002181_pt1 | contig 23272 bp, 24 predicted proteins | sample 712S2MmetaG_FD_120491 | JGI IMG/M metagenome (GOLD analysis project Ga0182016, IMG submission 120491) | Permafrost microbial communities from Stordalen Mire, Sweden - 712S2M metaG | ecosystem: Environmental > Terrestrial > Soil > Wetlands > Permafrost | place: Sweden: Stordalen | collected... | reverse complement strand
TCGTGCAATTCGCGTCGTGAGAGTTCATTGATCGTCACGTGATACCAACTGTCCGCGTCTCGAGGTCCCTCCAGATGTGTGAGGTGCGGCCGCTGCCACGGGAGATCGTGATGGTGAAAGAGAGCGCGACGCCCCTCGAGCACGTCGTAGAGGACGTCGCGTGCTCCGACGTTGAGTGGTATCGACGCGAGGTTCTCGACCACCACGAGGTCGGCGTCGCCGAGGGCACGATTCATCTCGTTCGGCGTCGGTGGGACTCCTGCACCGATCGAAAGACCGGGAAGAATGTTGTCGGCACTCCCTTCGCCGGCGACGGTCGTGACGTCGTGGCCGAGCACCTTCAGCGCGTCGATCCACTTCTGCGCTTCGATGGCGACGCCATCGGTCCCACCGAGTCGAAAACTAACCACCGCGACGCGAGCCATCAGTCAAGGCTACGTACGCAAATGAGCACGATTGGGCGCCTCTAGTAAGGTTGCTGGCGGTGGTGACGAGAAGTCAGCGCCCTTTTCTGGAGGACTGCCGGTGGCCAAACGAGCGCTGATTACGGGGATCACCGGTCAGGACGGCTCCTATCTGGCAGAGCTCCTGCTCACCAAGGGCTACGAAGTCATTGGACTGATCCGACGAAGTTCGACGCTCACGATCGAGCGAATCAGCCACATCCAAGACCAAATCACTCTCGTGTCGGGCGACCTCGTGGACGAAGTGTCGCTCATCAACGTGCTGCAAGATTTTCGCCCGAGCGAGGTGTACAACCTCGCGGCCCAGAGCTTCGTGCAGACGTCCTGGACCCAGCCCGTCCTCACCGGAGAGATCACGGCGCTGGGCGTCACGCGCGTGCTCGACGCCATTCGCATCGTCGACCCGGAGATCCGTTTCTACCAGGCGAGTTCGTCCGAAATGTTCGGTCGGGTCCACTCAGTGCCCCAGGACGAACTGACGCCCTTCTATCCCCGCAGTCCCTATGGCGTCGCCAAGGTCTACGGCCACTGGATCACCGTGAACTACCGCGAGAGCTACGACCTGCACGCCTCGTCAGGCATCTTGTTCAACCATGAGTCGCCGCGTCGTGGCCTCGAGTTCGTCACGCGCAAAGTGACCAACGGCGTCGCCCGCATCAAGGCCGGCTTGGCGAGCGAACTGCGCCTCGGCAATCTCGACGCGCAACGTGACTGGGGCTTCGCCGCGGACTACGTACGAGCCATGTGGGCGATGCTCCAGCAAGACACACCGGACGACTACGTCGTCGCGACGGGACAGACGCACTCCGTTCGCGATCTCTGCGAAGTCGCGTTCAGCGCCGCCGGGCTCAACTACGAGGACTACGTCGTCGTCGATCCGAAGTTCATCCGTTTGGCCGACGTCGATCTGCTCGTTGGCGATGCGACGAAGGCGCACGAAGTGTTGGGATGGAAAACGGAGACCGACTTCCACGGTCTCGTCGAGATGATGGTGGCCGCGGACATCGACGCCCTCGCGCGATAGTCCTGTCATGACACTCGAGGGACCTCCCGTCGTCACGCTGCGAGGCGCTGTCGCGATGGCCAACGGCTTCCCCCTCCTCAGCGGGGTCGACCTCGAACTCGCACCATCGTCGTTGACCGTGCTCGTCGGCGCGAATGGAGCGGGCAAGACGAGCCTCCTGCAACTCTTGGCCGGGCTCATCGGTCTGACCAGCGGCGAGGGGACCGTCCTGGGATTCAACTTGGCCACTGATGACCGTCGTCTGCTTCGTCGACATGTGGGATGGCTCGGTCACGAAGGATCCTTCTACGACGATCTCACGGTCCGCGAGAACTTGACCTTTGCCGCGAAGGCGCTCGATCGACCACTCGACGATCTGTCGAGCGTGCTCGCACGTGTGGACCTCGAAGGTCGCCGCGACACCATTGCCAAGTCGCTGTCGGCCGGGCAGCGCCGACGACTCGGTCTGGCGTGGCTGCTACTTCGTCGACCGCAGCTCTGGCTGCTCGACGAACCCTACGCGTCGCTCGACGACGAGGGTCGGACGTTCTTCGACGCGCTGCTCGGCGAAGTCATCGACCGCGGGGCGACGGTCGTCGTCAGCTCCCACGACCCACTTCGCAGTGCGCAGCTCGCCCCGATAACGCTGACGATGGTCGGCGGGCGGGTCGTGACGCCGTGATCCGAACTGCATTGTTCGTTGCGACGAAGGACCTTCGAATTGAAGTGCGCAGTCGCGTGTTGCTGTGGCAAGTCGTGCCCTTTGGCGTCATGGCCCTCTTACTCAGCGGTCTCGCGCTCGGACCACAACAGGTCGGTCACTCGAGCGCCGCGCCGGGACTGTTCTACTTGGTCGTCGTCCTCGTGGCGCTACTGATGATCAATCGCAGTCACGCAATCGAGACGTCCAGAGGCACGCGGGCGTCGGTGGCGACCCTCGGTCTGGACCCGGCCGGTGTCTTCTTGGGCAAGGCCCTCGCGCTCGCCATTGAACTCTGGTTGAGCGCCATCGTGCTGCTCGCGGGCAGCGTGGTGGTGTTACACACGGCGCTTCACGGCACGCTGATGGCGGTACCAAGCGTCCTGGTCACGCTGGGCGCCATCGCTGCCGCCGGGACCCTGTACGGGGCGCTCACGACCGGTGGCAACGCTGCGGCGACCTTGTTGCCCGTCCTCAGCCTGCCCGCCTTCGCGCCGTTGTTGATCGCCGGAGAGCGCTCATACAGCGCGGCCCTGCACGGCGGCGCGCTGCTCGAATGGTGGGTCATTTCGGTGGTCGCCCTGGCCGTATACCTGGGCATGGGGATTCTCCTTTACGGTGTTCTCGAGGAATCGTGATGAAACTGACCGCCCAACGACTACTAGGCCCAGCGACGATCGTGACGATGGGACTGACGATCTGGCTCGGCATCTGGGTGACGCCGCCGGACAAGGTCCAGGGAAATCTCGCTCGACTTCTCTACGTTCATCCCGCGATTGCCACGGTGGCGCTCTACCTCTCCTTCGGGACCGCCACGATCGCCAGTGCGTTGTACCTCTGGCGACGAACGCGATCGATGGTCATGGACCGTGTCGCTCATTGCGCCATGGAGGTCAGCCTCGTCTTCATCGTCCTCACCTTGATCACCGGCTCCATCTGGGGCCGACCGGCGTGGGGCGTGTGGTGGGCGTGGGACGCGCGCCTCACCTCTACGGCGATCCTCGGTGTGCTCGCGCTCGGCTACCTCGCACTGCGGCGAGCCAACGACGACGCGGAGCTGCGGGCGCGCCGCAGCGCGGTCTTCGCGATACTCGCGGCGATCAACGTGCCGATCGACCACTTCTCCGTCCAGTGGTGGCACACGTTGCATCAGGGTGCGACCTTGCTCGGACCGAACCGTGAGTTCAAGGTCCATGGCAGCATGCTCTGGACCTTGCTGCTCAGTTTCGTCTCCTTCAGCCTCGCCTACGTGTGGTTGCTGCGCGCGCGCTATCGCCTCGAGGTGAAGCGCGACGCGTCGAAGACCCAGACGATCGAAGTGGCGCTCGAGCGACGTCGCGCCGAAGGAGTGCACTGATGGGCTACGTCGCGGCCGGTTATTCCTTTGCCTTTGGGGGGCTGGCGCTCTACGCGCTGTCGATCTGGTGGCGAGGGCGACGTAGTGACTGAGACGAACCTCGATCTCTCACCAGTCGCGCCGCCGCCATCGAAACGTTCGAGTCGGCGTCGTTCCGTCGGCGTCCTTTTCGTGATCGTCGCCGCGATCGTGGTGCTGCTCAGTCAAGGCCTCTTGCATTCGCTGAATTATTTCGACACGGTCGACCAGGTCTTTGCCAGTCGAGCCAAGATCGGCACGACGACGATCCGACTCGAGGGACTCGTCAAGCCGCACACGATTGTGCGCACGTCCAGTGGCGCCTCGTTCTGGCTCACTGGCTCGGGAACCCACGAGGTCTACGTGGAGAGCAAGGGCACCCCTCCTCAGCTCTTCCAAGCGAACATCCCGGTCGTCGTCGAGGGTCACTTCACGACGAATCGATCGACGACCTTCGATGGGACCCAGATCCTCGTCAAGCACACGTCGACGTACATCGCCCAACATCCCAAGCGGGTGAAGGCTCCTAACGGCACGTCGCGATGACCCTCACGTGGCTCGGGCGCGTCGCGCTCTACATCGCGTTCGGGGGTGCCATCGGGGGCATCGTCCATCAGGCGGCCGCGCTCCGTACCGGTAGGCCTTCGCGTTCACTTCGCTGGGCGTTGGTTTCGTTATTCGGGGTCTGCTCAGCCGTCGCCGTGATGCAGTTCGCGCTCATCACGCACAACTTCTCGCTCGCGTACGTGTCGGAGAATAACGCCACCTTCACGCCACTGCTCTATTCGATCACTGGTATGTGGTCGGCGCTCGAGGGATCGCTGTTGTTGTGGGCGCTGCTGCTGGCGGGCCTGATCGCGGTCGTCGTGCGCTTTTATCGTCGCCAAAGCGACGATCACGTCGTTGGCTGGGCGACGATCGTCCTCTTTGGCGTCAGCACCTTTTTCATCGGACTCATGTGTGGCCCGGCCGACCCCTTCATCCACAACGGGGCCAAGATCCTTCAGGGCGCCGGCCCAAACGCGCTCCTGCAAGACAACCCCCTGGTCGCGATCCACCCTCCACTGCTCTACGCCGGTTTCGTCGGTTTCACCGTGCCGTTCGCCTTCGCGATTGCGATGCTCATCACCGGGCGCGTGCACGACCGGTGGCCGCTCGAGCAGCGCCGATGGACGGTGTTGGCCTGGGGCGTGCTCTCCGTGGGCATCGTGCTCGGCGCCTGGTGGAGTTACCAGGTACTCGGGTGGGGCGGCTTCTGGGGATGGGACCCCGTCGAGAATGCGGCCTTGCTGCCGTGGTTGACCGGCACCGCCTACATTCACTCGGTCATCGTCCAGGATCGGCGCGGACTGTTCCGCGTGTGGAATCTCTCACTCGCGATCGCCACGTTCGCTTTGACCGTCCTCGGCACCTTCTTCACCCGATCGGGTGTCCTGCAGAGCGTGCACGCCTTTTCGTCGAGCACGTTGGGGCCACTCCTCATTGGCTTCTTCGCCGTCACCGTCGTCCTCGGCATCGGACTTCTGGCGTGGCGCGGAGACCGGTTGCGCTCGCCGGTCGGCATCGACCAGGCCCTCTCTCGCGAAGGACTCTTCATCGCCAACAACGTGCTCTTCGTCGGCTTCGCGGTCGTCGTGTTGCTCGGCACCGTCTTCCCGTTGCTCTACGAGGCCGTGAACGGTGGTCAAGTGACCGTCGGCACCCCCTATTTCGCGACGGTCGCCGTGCCCATGAGCATTGTCCTCCTCATCCTCATGACCCTGGCACCGCTCGTGGGTTGGCGAACGCTCGACGCGGGCGTGCTGTGGTCGCGCGTTCGCGTGTCGGCCTGGACCTCGTTGCTCGTCGTCGTCGCGCTCGTGCTCTTCGACGTGCGCCGACCCATGGTCCTGCTCGCGTACTTCCTCGCCACGGCCGCGGCCGGGGCCGCGCTTCGAACGTTGCGCGGCGCGTTCACCACGGCGCGACGGCGCAGTCAGCCGTGGTGGGACGCTCTTCGCGGTCCGAGCGCCGGGGGCATGATCGTGCACCTCGGGGTCGTCGTCATGGCGCTCGCGATCGTGACGGCCACCTCGTACACGACGCGCAACGAAGTGACATTGGCGACCGGTCAGAGTACGGTCGTATCGGGTCAGTTCGTGACGTTCAAGGGATTTCATACGGTGAAGGATTCGCTCGAAACGGCGACACAACTCCGTGTTGAAGTTGACCATCACGCCCTGTTGCCGGCGATCACCACCTACAACGGACGCAGCGACCAGAGCGTGGGGACCCCAGCCATCGACTCCAATCTCGAGCGCGACGTCTACGTGACCTTCGACGCGGTCGGTGGCAACGGCGCGACCTCCGGCGCGCAGGTCGAGGGCAATCTTCCGGCCGGATCGATAGTGCTCGGCGTGACGGTGGAGCCCCTGCTCGCGTGGCTCTGGATCGGCGGGCTCATGCTCGGTCTGGGCTCGGTGCTCTCCTTCGTGCGGCGCCGACACAATGAAGGCGACGCCCAATGAAACGCACGGTGATGATCATCTCGCTCTCGGTGCTCGTGGTCGTCATCGCGTTCTCGGCATTTCTCGCGACGCGCCAGCCGAGTGACGCGACCGTCGCGCAGAGCCCGCTGCTCGGTAAACCGGCGCCCAACGTCGCCGGGACCGAACTCGGGGGCGGGACGTTCACACTCAAGAGTGACCTCGGCAAGGTCGTCGTCGTCAACTTCTGGGCATCGTGGTGCGGACCGTGCAAGCAAGAGGCGCCCGAGCTCTCGACGTACGCGTGGGCGGAGAGAGATAAGGGCGTCGCGGTCGTCGGTGTTGTCTACGACGACACGGTCTCTTCGGCCACGGGATTCGCCGCGCATTACGGATCGCTCTACCCCTCGATTGTCGACCCCGGCGGCGTCATTGCCAACAACTTCGGCGTTGACAGCCCGCCCACTACGTTCATCATCAACCGTCAGGGCCGGGTGGCCGCGACACTCTTAGGCCCGACCACCGCGAAACAGTTGGCGGCCGTCGTTGCGAGGGTTTCGCAATGAACGTCGTCAAGTCGTTTCGACTCTGGTTCGTCGCGTTCCTCTGCGTCCTCGCGCTGGCGCTCGTGGCCGCGCCGAGCACGGCGAGCGCCCAGGGTCGCATTGCGCACCTCGAGACACTCGTCAAGTGTCCCGCGTGCGACGACCTGTCGGTGGCGCAGAGCAACGCAACATCGGCGCTCGCGGTCCGTGAGGACATCACCCGTCGCGTGAAGGCGGGGGAGTCCGATAACAAGATCCTGACCTCGCTCGAGGCGACGTACGGGACGTCGATCCTGCTCAGCCCGGCGACCTCGGGACTCGGCTCGCTTCTGTGGGTGGTGCCGCTCCTGGTGATCGTGGCGCTCGTCGTCGCCGGTGTGCGCCTCGCGAGGCGACGATGAGCCGCGACGTCGCCCAACTGCGCGACGAGATCGCGCTTCGTGAGGCGTCGATCGTCGACGCCGCGAAAGAGCACGCGGCCGGGGAACTCACCATCACGCAGTTCGAGGCCATCACGCAACGAGAGCAATCGGCGCTCGAGAGGGCCCGTCGTGAACTGAGCGATTGTGATGAGGCGACGCCCGACGCGTCTCGTCGTCGAATCCGGAGGACCCGCTGGCTCGTCGTGGCGCTCATCTGCTTCGCGATCGTGCTCGTCTACGTCCTCTACTCTTCGACGTCGCCGCGCCAGGTGGGCAACTCCGGTGACGGATCCATCTCACTCACGAAGTCCCAAACCATTGCGCGTCTGCTCACGGAGGGTGAATCGGAAGTCGCCATTGGTCAGGTCGTGACCGCGCTCAACGCCTATCAACGAGTGCTGGCCCTCGACCCGAAGAATGCGACCGCACTCACCGAGACCGGCTGGCTTGACTTCACGGCGGGCAGTGCGGCGAAGAAGGCCAGCGTCGTTGAGTTGGGCATCAAATATCTGGAGGAAGCCATCACCGTGGCGCCCCGCAATCCTGCGCCACGCCTGTACTTTGCCATCGTGGCCGACGCGACGCCGGGCAATCAGAAGGTGGCGACGACCGAGTTCAAGGAGTTCTTGCGACTCAAACCATCGGCCGGTCAGATGGCGATTGCCGAACCGTTCCTGAAGAAGCTCGGGCTCGCTCATTAGACACGAGTGTCCTCGAGAGCGATCGGCGCGACGCAACGAAACGGTCGGTTGTTCGTTGTGCGAACATAATGTGTGCATTCGTAGCGGTGGCGCGGTCGACAGAGCGGAGGAACATGGAGGACAGTGGTCGTGACTTCGTGCAGTCCTTGGAACGTGGACTCGAAGTCATTCGGTCCTTCAGCGAAGAGAGCCCTCGCCAGAAGTTGAGTGATGTCGCCCGACACACCGGCTACAGCCGGGCCGCCTGTCGACGACTGCTGCACACGCTGGTCACGCTCGGCTACGTGGGCGTGGACGATCGTGACTTCTACTTGCTGCCGCGCGTGCTCGAGTTGGGCTACTCCTTCTTGACCTCCCTGCCGTTTCGAGCGATCGTCGAACCCTTCCTCGAAGAGCTAAGCGACAAAGTGAAAGAGGCGGTGTCAATTTCTGTGCTCGACGGCAACGACATCGTCTACGTCAGTCGAGTCGCGACGTCGCGCATAATGACCTTGTCACTGTCGGTCGGGAGTCGACTTCCGGCGTACTGCACGTCGGTTGGACGCGTCCTACTCGCGGCGCTGCCAGTGGATGAACAACGTAAGCACCTGTCCAAGACCAAACTCGTGGCGCACACGAAGTTCACGCTGCACAGCGAGAGCGAGATACTGGCCGAACTCGAGAAGACCGCGAGGAGGGGTTGGGCCCTCAACGATCAAGAGATCGAAATCGGCCTTCGTTCCATCGCTGCGCCCATTCGAGACGGATCGGGACGAACCGTGGCCGCGATGAATATCTCGACGCCGGTCGGAAGGACCAATCTGAAGGAGTTGCGCGAGACGTTGCTGCCCCAACTGCTGGCCACCACGGGACGAGTCAATTCAATCCTGGCGAAGCGCTGACGCTACGCGGTGACCCGGCACGTGTCGTCGCCTCGGGCGCGCGACGTCAAGGTCACGTTGCGGCGCTCGGCGCCGAGTCCGTCGAGCATTCCGGCGATAAGTCCGCGGTCGACGGCACAGAGTACGGGGTGCTGGACGGCCGCGTTCCCGAAGGGACAGTTGTCGGACACGACGGACTGTTCGAGATCGTTCTCTTCCGCTCGGGCGGCGAAACCGTGCGCGGTGAGGATGCCGGCGATCGACGACATCGCGGCCTTGAGGGTCGGGTTCGACTCATTGGAGCCAACGGTTCCGGCCAGTGTGCGTCCATATTCGACGCCTACGTCGTGGGCCATGGCCTCAGAGGCCTCCGGTCCCAGGCGCTCGAGGGCCATCTCCAACAATGCGACCAAGAGGGCGTCTCGGCGCATTGATCCGTCCATGGCGAGATTCGCGTCCACGACGCGGTAGCCCTTGGCGGGACGTCCGACGGTCGTCTTGTGGACGTTGTCGAAGGTGACGTAGCCCGACTCGGTGAGGCGCTCAAGGTGGTGGCGTACGACGTTGGCGTGGACGAGACAGTGCCGGGCGAGTTCGGTCGCGGTCGAACCGGGGTTCTCGCGCAGGTACAGGTAGATCTTCCTGCGGGTGTTGTCGCCAAAGGAGTGCGTCAGGCTCGTGACCGTTGCGGTGAAGAGGGCCGGGTCTAGCTCGTTCTCGTTGGTCGCCGTTGACACGTGAGAAAGTCTAGGAGCAGGTGGGCAGTGCGCGCCGGTAACCTCAGAAGGCCCTCTCAAAGGAAATCCGTGACCTCCAGCAGTCCCTCGCGTAGCGAACTCAGCGCCATTGTCGAACCACAACTAGTGCGCACGCTCGACGAGTTGGGCTTCCTCGGGACCGTCGATGAAGTCAACGGTTCATTGCGCGTTGAGCTCGTGCTGCCGGTCACCGGATGGCCCAACCTGGCCCACCTCGAGGCCGCCATAAAGGGACTCGCGCCTGACGCCACCGTGGTGGTGCGCTCCATGGACGAAGAGGAGCTCCTCAAACTTCGCAACTTCCTACGCGGTGAGATGGCCGGCGACCCTGGTCCGGGGCAGCATGACCACGGCGGTGATCCCAAGCCCAAGTTCCTCGACCGGCTCTCAAAGACGCGGGTCCTCGGCATCTCATCGGGAAAGGGCGGGGTCGGGAAGTCCTCGGTGACCGTCAATCTCGCCATCGCCCTCGCGCAGAGCGGCTTTGACGTGGGCGTGCTCGACGCCGACGTCTACGGGTTCTCTCTTCCCAAGATGCTCGGCGCCGTCAACGATCCCATCGTGCTGGGCGATACGGTCATCCCGACGCTCGCGCACGGCGTGCGCTGCGTCTCGATGGGCTACTTCGTGCCCGACGAGCAGCCCGTCATCTGGCGCGGGCCGATGCTGCACAAGGCCATCGAACAGCTCGTCACCGAGGCGTGGTGGGACGAGCCCGATTTCCTCTTGATCGATATGCCGCCGGGGACCGGCGACGTGGCGCTCACGCTCTCTGAAGTACTGCCCAAGATCGAGATGTACGTCGTGACGACGCCCCAGGCTGCGGCACAGCGCGTCGCCCAACGCTCCGCGTACGCCGCGCGCAAACTCAAACTGAGTGTTCGTGGCGTCATAGAGAACATGAGTTGGTTCACCGGTGACGACGGCAAGCGCTACGAGATCTTCGGCGAGGGGGGCGGAGCGAAGCTCGCCCAGGAGTTGGGTATCACCTTGCTCGGTCAGATTCCGCTCGAAGCGAAGCTCCGCGAAGGCGGTGACATCGGCGAGCCGATCGTCGTGAGCCAACCGGACAGCGAAGTTGCGCGTGCCTTCACCGCACTGGCGAAGACGGTCGCGGCCCAAGGACCGGCGCGCGTCTATCGACAAGAACTCAAGTTGATGTAGTCGAGAAGTCGAGATGTTGCGTCAGTGCGAACTGACTGCATCATTTCACTCGTGGCGACTGCAATAAAAGCGAAGTACGCCAGTTCATGATGCATTGGGTCTAGACAATTTACGATTTGTCTGGTATTTTGCCGCTCACTGGGCATTAGCGCCTGGGCTATCGGGGGGATAGATATGGACGACACCAGCACGAATGCTGGCGCAGGGACTTCTTCGGATGACCAGAAGGACCTCGCAACATTTGGGTACAAGCAGGAGTTGCACCGAACACTCGGATTCTTCAGTTCGTTCGCGGCGGCTTTCAGCTACATCTCACCGTCGACAGGAATCTTCACCCTCTTCGCCCTAGGTCTCACGACCATTGGTGGTGTCTTCATTTGGAGTTGGCCCATCGTGGCTGCGGGCCAGATGTTGGTCGCGCTCAACTTCGCCGAAGTATCGAGTCACTTCCCGGTCGCGGGGTCGGTCTTCCAGTGGACGAAGTATCTCGCCGGACGTCCCTACGCGTGGTTCACCGGTTGGATCTACATCTTCGCCGGAGTGTTGACGGTCACGGCGGTCGTCGTGACGCTGCCGTTGACCATCCTGCCGATGCTCAACCTGATGGGCTGGAACCTCAACGCCGCTGCGCACTCGGACCAGATCTGGGTCGCGGTCATCACGCTCCTGGTGATCACCATTTTGAACATCTACAGCGTTAAGGTCGTGTCGGTCGTGAACAACACCGGCGTGTTCTTCGAGATCGTCGGCCTCGTCGTCTTCGCGGTCGTCATGCTCATCGTGCACCGTCACCAACCGCTGTCGGTCATCACCAACACCGGTGGTCTGCACCTCGGCTTCGGCTCATTCTTCCTCGCGATGTTCATGAGCCTCTTCGTGATCTACGGCATGGACACCGCCTCGACGTTGGCCGAAGAGACCAAGGACCCGCGCCGCGCTGCGCCTCGAGCCGTGCTGTCCTCGGTCGGCGGGGCGTTCATCATCGGTGGCATCTTCCTCTTGGCGATGCTGATGGCGATCCCTCACCTCGGCTTCGCCATCAAGAACGCGTGGGGACCGGCGCAGATCATCGAAGCGAACTTCTCCAAGCCGTGGGCCATCATCTACCTCGCGGTCGTCTCCGCCGCCATCCTCGTGTGCTGCCTCAGCATCATGACCGCGACCATTCGACTCTGCTTCGGGATGGCGCGCGACAACCGTCTACCGGGATCAAAGGCGATGGCGAAGGTGCACCCGAATCTGCACACGCCGATTCTCTCCTGCGTGGTCGTCGCCGTGCTCGCCGCGATCCCGCTCCTCAAGTACGCCGGTGCGGGCTACGTCGCGATCGCGGCAACGGGCATGATCTACCTGGCCTACTTCTTGGGCAACCTGGCGGTGTTGCGCGCTCGTCTCAAGGGTTGGCCGCGCGAGAAGACACCGTTCACGCTCGGCAAGTGGGGAATTCCTGTCAATATCCTCGCGCTGTGTTGGGGCGGCGCAATGTTGGTGAACTTCGCGTGGCCCCGCGCCGCGAGCAACCCGACGCCGAACCAGACCGCCGGTTCCCTGAGTACGGGACTTTCCTTCCTCAACAAGGTGCCCATCCTGTACACGGTGCTCGGCCTCATCTTGCTCATTGGAGTCCTCTACTACTTCATCGTCGAGGTGCACAAGACGCTGCCGGTGAATCCACCGTCCGAGACCGGGACGTTCACCATCCCGAGCGAGTCCCTGCCACCCAGCGAAGTCACCGACTAGGGCGAAGCGACGGATTACTTCGAAGGAAGTTCGAAGCTCCAGACCAACATCCGACTTCGGTCGGCGCGCAGAATGTCGCGCGCGCTCTCGACGGGAATGCCGTTCACGTCGAAGGCAACGCGCTCGACGCGTAGCAGTGGCGTGCCGCGCGTGACACCGAGCAGGCGCGCGGTCTTGACGTTGGCGTTCACCGGGGTGATCCGTTCGACCGCGCGTACGGGACGGGCGTCGTAACGGCGGTCGAGTACTTCGTAGATCGATCCGTGCAGCGGCTCGCCGAGCAGGCCCGAGAAGCGTTCCGCGGGGAAGCTCGAGTGCTCGAGCAGCACCGGTAGTTCGTCGGCGAAACGCAAACGGTAGACCTCGTAGACCTCGGCGCCCTCGACCAGTTGTAACTCGTCGAGTGTCGTCGGGTCGGCGACCACCTTCTCGGTGTGGAGGATTCGTGCACTCGCCACGTGACCCAGACGACGCGCCTGTTCGGAGAATCCGGCGAAGGTCGTGAGGTCGTATTCGATGACGGGTTCGGCGATGAACGTGCCGCCGTTGCGTCCGGTACGACGGTGAATGAGTTTGCGAATCTGCAACTCGGCGAGGGCTTGGCGCACCGTCAATCGGTTGACGCCGAACTCCTTGGCCAGTTCGCGCTCGGGTGGCAATCGGTCGCCGGAGCGGAAGTGTCCGAGGGTGATTGACGACGCCACCGCGTTGGCGATCTGCGTGTGCAGCAGCCCTTTGGAGCGAGAGATCTTGGGCGGCCACTGCGCTTCTTTCGCCATGGTGCCTCCTTTCGAAGTGGGACGTGTGCCCTTACAACCGTTTGCCACGACCACTATTTATGGTATAGACAGTTCGGAACTTACGTGCGTCGGGGGGCGAGGATGATCGATCGAGCACGGGTTGTCGTTATTGGCGGCGGCATCGGCGGTTGCTCGATCCTCTACTGGTTGACACGACTCGGCTGGAGCGACGTCGCCCTCGTCGAGCGCTCAGAACTCACGAGCGGCTCGACCTTCCATTCGGCCGGCCTGGTGGGACAGCTCCGTGGTTCGCTGTCGCTCACCCAGATGATGATGAACTCCGTCGATCTCTACCGGACGCTCGGCGACGAGGTGGACCTCGAGACCGGGTGGCGCGAAGTCGGATCACTACGACTGGCGTCATCGCGCGAACACATGGAGGAACTCGAACGTCAGGCCGCGTGGGCCGAAACCTTCGGGCTCCCGTTGCACCTCGTCTCGCCCGACGAAGCGCAGGGGATGTTCCCACCAATGTCGACCGAGGGAGTCCTCGGCGCGGCGTTCCTGCCCTCCGACGGTTACGTCGACCCGAGTCAATTGACGTTGGCGCTGGCGCGCGGCGCTCGTCAGCGCGGCGCGACGATCCTCACCTCGACGCGCGTGACCGGCATCCGCGTAGAGCGAAATCGAGTGCGCGGTGTCGACACCGATCAAGGCTTCATCGAGTGCGAGATCGTCGTCAACGCGGGTGGTATCTACGCCCACGAAATCGGACGACTCGCCGGAGTGCACGTGCCGCTGGTCGCCATGGCTCACCAGTACGCGATCACCAAGCCGACGGGACTGTCGCGCGATATGCCCACGTTGCGCGACCCCGCACGACTGGTCTACTTCCGAGCCGAGAGCGGTGGACTGGTCGTCGGTGGCTACGAGCGAAACCCCTCGGTGTGGGCACTCGGCGGCATTGCGCCAGACTTCAACTCGCGGCTGCTCGAGCCCGATTGGGACCGCTTCGCGCCGCTCTATGAAGCGGCGACGACGCGCGTGCCCGAACTGGTCGACGCGGAGATCGTCACGTTGATCAACGGTCCCGAGGCCTTCACCCCCGACGGAGAGTTCATCCTCGGCGAGAGCGGCGTCGCCGGCTTCTGGGTCGCGGCGGGCTTCTGCGCCCACGGCATCGCCGGGTCGGGCGGTATGGGCAAGGTCATGGCCGAGTGGATCATCGACGGTCAGCCCTCGATCGACGCGTGGGCGCTGGACCAGCGACGCTTCGGTCCGCAGTACCGCAGTCGCCAGTACACGCTCTTGCGGACCAATGAGATCTACGCGACCTACTACGACGTCAAGTACCCGGGACACGAACGAGAAGCCGGTCGTCCCCTCAAGGTGTCGCCGGCCAACGCGCGACACCGCGACCTCGGGGCGGCCTTCGGCGAGAAGTCTGGATGGGAGCGCGTCAACTGGTACGAGTCGAACGCGAAGGACGGTGATGAAGCGACGAGACCGCAGGGGTGGGCGGGCATGTTGTGGTCGCCGGCGATCGGAGCGGAACATCGCGCCTGTCGCGAATCGGCGGCGTTGTTCGACGAGAGTTCGTTCTCGAAGCTCGACGTGACCGGTCGTGACGCGGCCGTGTTCCTCGATCACCTTTGTGCCAACGCGGTGGCCCGACGCGTCGGTGCCGTCACGTACACCCAACTGCTCAACCCTCGCGGCGGCGTGGAGTGCGACCTCACGGTGACCCGGCTGGCCGAGGACCGTTTTCGCCTCGTCACCGGCACGGCCTTCGGTAATCACGACGCCGCGTGGATCCGTCAACACCTGGATGACGAGATGGACGTGGCCGTCGACGACGTGACGTCCAAGTACGCCTGCTTCGCGCTGTGGGGCCCGCGCTCGAGGGAGATCCTCGAGTCGCTTACCGAATCTGATGTGTCCAATGACGCGTTCCCGTATCTCAGTTGTGCGGAGATAAACGTCGGCGCGGTTCCGTGCCTCGCCGTGCGCGTGACGTTCGTGGGAGAACTCGGCTGGGAGTTCTACTGTCCGAGCGAATACGCGCTCGGTCTCTGGGATGAGCTCGTGCGCGCCGGTCAACCGTACGGCCTCGTGCCCGGCGGGTACCGCGCCATCGAATCACTGCGGCTCGAGAAGGGGTATCGCGTGTGGGGCAGTGACGTGACCACCACCGACTCACCGTTCGAAGCCGGACTCGGCTTCGCCGTGAAGATGAAGAAGGAGGAGTTCATCGGACGTGACGCGTTAGCGCAGTCCGGTCCTCCGACGAGACGTCTCGCGTGCCTGGTACTCGACGAGCCGTCGTCGGTCGTGCTCGGCTCTGAGCCCGTGCGTTCAAATGGTGCGCCGGTTGGGCGCGTCACCAGTGGCGGGTACGGCTACACGCTCGACGCATCCATCGCGTACGCCTACCTTCCCGCTGAACTCGTCGAGCCGGGAACACGCGTGAGCGTGGGGATCTTCGGACGCGATGTCGGAGCGGTCGTCATGCGAGAGCCGCTCTTTGATCCGAAGAACGAAAAGGTGAAGGCCTAGCCGCTTCGCGCGTAGTCGCTGGCGGCAGCGAGTTGGCCGTCGAGGTCATCGTCGTCGGCCAACGCGAGCGCGTGGTTGCCCCGTGCGGCGGCGTAGGCGGTGAAGTCGACGTCGAGTTTCGATATCGCCATCTGCACGACGCCCCACATCGCTTCGCGCAACTCCGAGACGATCTTCATGACGGCGAGCGTCGCCATGCGTGCGCGGTCATCCTCGCCGAAGTAATGGCGAACGAGCGAATGCTCGGCATCGTCGGGGAAGAAGTTGTTGACGGAGACGTTGGCGAGGTCGAAGAAGGGATCGGACATGCCCGCGTACTCCCAGTCGACGATTCGAAGTCGGCCGTCGAAGAGGAAATTTGCGTTGAGCAGGTCGTTGTGACCGAGTACGGTCGCTCGAAACGGTCGGGCGACCTCGATGGCGTCGAGGAGGGCGAAGGCGCGCTCCGCGTCGAATGGTGCGCGCACCTCGCGCGACGCCGCGACGTCACGATGATCGCGGATGACGTCGTAGGGATTCCATATCGTCGGCGCGGTGCCCGCGGCGTGCACGACGCGCAGCGTCTGCACGAAGTGGCTGAGCATCGGCTCTTCGCAGAGCTCCGTCGCAGGGACGGGACGGCCGTCGATGAAGCGAAAGACGATGCACCCGGTCGCTTCGTCGGTGGTCAGCACCTCGGGGCCGACGCCAGCCGCGGCGGCGAGTCCACCGGCGAGGACCTCGTTGGTCCGGTCTATGCCGAGCAACTGGGTGTTGGCACCGGGCACGCGCACGACGACGCGTTCGTCGCCGAGGTCCACGACGTAGTTCGAATTGGTGATGCCGTGCGCGAGTACCTCGATCGACTGGACTCGACCCGGCCAGAGACGCGACGCCAGTTCGTCGACGACTTCCCCCATTCACGAAGATTAGTAATGCGCCGAGGCCGCGCGGAACGGTTCGCGAGTGTGTGACGGACCCGATGCTCTTTCGGCGCCTTGACTATCGCGCTCCTAGGATATGGAAAAACCGGGGGGAATAATGGAGAACTTCACTGGACGCATTGCCGTCGTCACGGGTGGCGGCACCGGTATGGGACGCGAGCTCGTACGCCAACTCGCGAAGGAGGGCTGTCACGTGGCGACGTGCGACGTCGCCAGCGCGGCTCTGGAAGAGACGAAGTCGTTGGCGTTGGAGGACGCCCCGTCGGGCACTCGCGTGACGACCTTCATCGCGGACGTTGCGAACGAGAGCCAACTGATCGCCTTTCGTGGCGCCGTCGAGAAGGATCATTCGACGACGTCGATCAACCTTCTCTTCAACAACGCTGGCGTCGCCGGTGGAGGAAGTTTCGTCGACGACGAACGCTCGTCTTGGGAGCGCACCTTCGCCATCGACTGGGGCGGCGTCTACCTAGGCACGCGGACGTTCCTTCCCCTGCTGATGGAAGCGACAGAGGGCCATATCGTCAACACGAGTTCAATCAACGGAATCTTTGCGTCGATCGGTCCGACGATTCCGCACACCGCCTACTCCGCCGCCAAGTTCGCCGTGCGGGGATTCAGCGAGGCGCTGATCACCGACCTGCGTATCAACGCGCCACACGTCAAGGTCTCGGTCGTCATGCCCGGTCACGTCGGCACCTCGATCGTCATCAACTCGGGCATCGTCCACGGCAAGGAACCTGATGATCTCAATGAGGAGGACCTCGTGAAGATTCGTCGCCAACTCTTCCAAGGCGGCGTACCCGTGGACGACGTTGCGGACGAAGACCTGCGCAAGGGCGTGGCAATGTTCGGTGAGGCCTTTCGTGACCTCGCACCGCTCAGTGCGGCGTCCGCGGCCACGATCATCCTCGACGGCGTTCGAAAGAATCAGTGGCGGATCCTCGTCGGCGACGACGCCGTGGTCATCGACCAGATGGTGCGCTCGACGCCGGAGTTGGCGTACGAGCCGGAGTTCTGGCAGTCACTGCAGGCCCAGGGACTCTTCCAAGGTTTCGGCGTCTGAAGACGAGAACATCTAACGTCGAGCGCTGAGACGTTCGAGATCGAAGAAGGTTGCTAATGGAACTCAAAGGGAAAACTGCCGTCATCACTGGTGGGGCGAGCGGCATAGGCCTCGCGACCGCCAGAAGGTTTGCGTCATCGGGGGCGAATCTCGTACTTGGTGACATCGAGGACCAACCGCTCCAAGCGGCAGTGGCCTCGTTACGCCACGATGGTGCGAACGTGATCGGGGTCCGGGGCGACGTCTCGATCGAAGCCGACGTGGTAGCGATGCGCGAGGCGGCCCTCGCAGAGTTCGGTGCGGCGCACGTGGTGTTCAACAACGCCGGCGTCGGCGGCGGCATGGCGATCGGCACGCCCAAGGCAGTGTGGGACTGGGTGCTCGACATCAACCTGGGTGGTGTCATCAACGGTGTCAACGCCTTCGTGCCGCTCTTCCTCGAACAGAACGAGGGACACGTCGTGAACACCGCTTCGGAGTCGGGACTCGTCGGTAGCGCCGGTTCTGGTCCCTACTGTGCGAGCAAATTCGCCGTCGTCGGACTGTCCGAGGCACTCTTCCAAGAACTGGCCCTGAGCGGCAAGGACGTCCACGTCACGGTGCTCTGTCCCAATTTCGTACGCACTCGTATCAACGACTCTCAGCGCAACATGCCGGCCGAGCTTCGCGGCGATCCCGATGACCCCATGACCAAGATGGTGAAGAAGATCGCCGACGATCTCGTCAACGCCGGTATCGAAGCTGACGAAGTTGCCCTGGCCGTCGAGGACGCGATTCAGCAGAACAAGTTCTGGATTCTCACCAACGAGCACTCCGCAACCCGGATCACCGAGCAACGTCTCGAGTGGATGCGCGGCGGGCGTCCTCCACGGGCCAAGAAGTTCACGACGCCCGAAAGTTAGCGATCGATACCACTCGGTAGTTGATCTTCGGGCCAGTCGAGCAACGTCACCGCGCTACGACAGGCGAAGCGGTCGGTCATCCCTGCCACGTAGGCGACGCTGAGGCGCATCGCCGCCGACGCACTCTCGACGTCGCTGCTCGAGTCCGCAACGTCGGGAATGAGCCAGGGATGTTGGGCGAAGTATTCGACGAGGGCGCGCAGCATGGACACGACGGCCTGCGCCTGTTGGCGCGACGCTCCGCGCAGGTAGATCGACTCGTAATTGAAGGTGCGAAAGGCGGCCAGTGCCTCTGAGTGTCGTGCGTCCATCCCGATGACGCCCGTCGTGCGGATCGTGTTGATCATGGCGTTGATGAACGAGCCGAGTTGTTGGCTCCGGCGTGTGCCGCAACGTTCGGCGACGACGGCGGGAAGACCGTCGGCCTTGACGATGGCCGCCGAGACGGCGTCTTCGAAGTCGTGGCAGCTGTAGGCGATACGGTCGGCCCAACTGACGACCTCGCCCTCGGGCGTGCTCGGCGCCGGCCGCGACCAGGAGTGGTTGCGGATGCCGTCGAGCGTCTCCACGCAGAGGTTGAGGCTCACGAGCGAAACGTCCGCGCCCCAGGTGGCGTGATCGAAGCCGCCGAGTACGAAGGGGTCGAGGGCTTCCTCACTCGCGTGGCCGCCGGGCCCGTGGCCGCAGTCGTGTCCGAGGGCGATCGCTTCGGTGAGCGCGACGTTGAGTCCGACGGCGCGCGCGACACCGGTGGCCACCTGGGCGACTTCGAGCGCGTGGGTGAGCCGTGTACGCATGTGGTCGTCGGGGAAGACGAAGACCTGGGTCTTGCCGGCCAGTCGACGAAAGGCGCTCGAGTGCAGTATCCGGTCGCGGTCGCGCTCGAAGCACGTCCGAAACTCGTCGGGCTCCTCGGGCCGCGCACGATTCCCGGCCCCGTGACCCCGGGTGGCGCCACCGGCGAGCAAGGCGTCGATCTGTTCTTCACGCTCTCGAAGCGTTCCGGCCACACTGGCCGAGCCATTGGCCACGTCGATCGAGGCGGAGGAGTCCTTGTGGGCCACGGTGACGTCGTCGGCCGAGCCCTCGTAGCCCTCCATCGTCGCAGCCCACCGGCGACTGCGTTCGGAGATTGGTTCGTTCGTCTCGTTTTCCATAATGCGTCAGCCCCGTAGCATAGAGAGCATCGTCAACGTTTCAGAGGGGTCGCAATGGAAGTACGCATAGGCATCGTGCAGTCGATGAAGGAGATCGAGGTCTTGCTTCCCGAGGACGCCAAGCGCGAGAAGGTCATGAAGGACATCGAATCCGCCATGAGCGATGACACGGTGCTGTGGCTCACCGACCGCAAAGGTCGCCGCGTCGGCGTCCCCGCCGCTCGAATTGCCTACGTCGAGCTCGGTACGTCCTCGAGCGAACGCATCGTCGGTTTCGGCTCGGCCTGATAGCGACTGGTTCCGTGCGGTGATCGACTACCACCTGCACCTGTGGCCCCACTCGGAGTCGTCCGTCTGGTTCAAACTCGATCAGATCGCCGCCTACTGCGATGAAGCGGCGGCCCAGGGCGTCACTGAGTTGGCGCTCACCGAACACACGAGTCGCTTCGTCGACGTGCTCTCGGCCGTCGGGCCGTTCTGGCTCAAATCCGGCCACGAGCCAACGAGCCCCGTGCTGGCCAACTATCTCGACTTTCACGCGCGCAACTCACTCGAGGAGTACGTCGAGCTCGCCCAACGGGCGAAGGATGAAGGCCTACCCGTCAAGGTCGGCCTGGAAGTCGACTATTACGCGGACCAGATGGACGTGGTGTCGCCACTGCTCGCGCAGTACCCCTTCGACGTGCTGATTGGATCGATTCATTGGCTCGGCACCTGGCAGTTCGACGACTACGACGTACCTGAACACCTTCGCGAATGGAGCGTGCGCGACGTCGATCAGTGCTGGGCCGACTACGCCCGGGCCTTCGAGGAGCTCTGCGCGTCAAACTCTGTCGACGTCCTGGCGCACCCCGATCTCATCAAGGTCGCGGGATTCATCGCGACCAAACCGGCCGAGTACTGGGACCTCATGGTCCAGTCGGCGCAACGGTCCGACCTCTCGATCGAGTGTTCGTCGGCGGGATGGAAGAAACCAGTGGGGGAGCAGTACCCCGCGGAGGGGTTCCTCGATCGTTGCGTGTCAAAGGGTCTGACCTTCACGACCGCCAGTGACGCCCACAGTCTCGAGCGAGTTGGCGAACGCAGCAACGATCTCGCACTGTTGCTCGAAGCGCGCGGCGTGCACGAGGTCGCCTCCTACGAAGGTCGACAGCGCACCATGATTCCCCTGCGGGCGACCTAATGGCGACGCTGGCCGAACTGGCCGCGCAACAGACGTCGCTCGGTGAACCGGTGATCGACCATCTGCTGCGACTCACCGCCTCGTGGTCACTCCTCTCGGACCTTTCCTTCTCCGACATGTTGCTGATGGCCCGCGTCGACGAACCGAACAATCGCTACGACCAGCACTTCGTCGTGCTCGGCCAGATGCGCCCGAACAACCGCTCGACGATGATCAACGACGACCTCGTCGGCACGTTGCAGGGACCGGACGCCTGGCCCCTCGTCCAGTTGGCGTTCGACAGTGGTACGCGGATCATTGGTGAGGTGAACGTCGACGCGATTGACGACGTGGTCCCGGTGTGGTGCGTGCCCGTTCGCTTCGACGGGAAGATCGTGGCGGTGATGGTCCGTCTCCAGGGGCCGCTGCGGGGACCGGCCTCCCTCTACGAACAGGCCTACCTCTCGATCTTTGAACGGCTGTGCGTGATGGTCGCCGACTCCACGTTCCCCTTTCGTGAGGAGGGCGTGGCCGGACCGGGACTGCCACGGGTCGGCGACGGCATCATCCTCATCGACGGAGACGGACGAGTCGAGTTCGCCACGCCCAATGCGTCAAATGCGTTGCACCGAATGGGCGTCTACGGAGCGGCGGAGGGACAGACGCTGACCGAACTCGGACTTCGCGTGCGCGTCGTCGAACGATCCCTCGAGTTCGCGATCCCCGCGATGGAGGAGATCGACCGGGGTCACGACGTCGCAATCCTCTTTCATTGCGTGCCGTTGTTGGAACACGGACTCGTTACCGGCGTCGTCACAATGCTGCGCGACGTCTCGGATCTTCGTCAACTGAATCGGCTGGTCCTCAACAAAGAGGCGGCCGTTCGAGAGGTCCACCATCGGGTGAAGAACAACCTGCAGACGATCTCTTCGCTCCTACGTCTCCAGGCCCGTCGAAGCGACGAGGAGGAGACGCGCATCGCCCTCGGCGAGGCCGAGCGACGCGTTCGCTCCATCGCCGTCGTGCACGAGGTGCTCAGTCGAGAGCCGGGCGAAGAGGTCTCGTTCGACGAAATCGTGCGCTCACTGGTCCTGTTGGTCGAGGACACCGTCTTGGCGTTGCATCCCGTCGAGATCAACGTCAACGGTGGACTCGGCACGTTGTCCACCGACCTCGCGACGCCCCTCGCCGTCGCGCTGGCGGAACTCTTGACCAACGCAGTCGAACACGCGTTCATCGACTTCGGCGGGGCGAACAACGACCACGTCGGCGTCGTCACCCTCAACCTCTACCTGCAGGACGGAAACGCCATCGCGGAGATCCGCGACAATGGTCGCGGTCTCGGCGACGACTTCTCGCTGGACGTGCCGACGAGCCTCGGACTCTCAATCGTTCGTGACATCATCCGAGCCCAACTGCACGGCACGATCGACATGAAGAGCGTGGGTTACGCCGGCGGTGGCGGGACCTTCGTCAAGGTCGCAGTACCCCTGTCGCCGCGGCCCTGAAACCTTCGATACACGAGAAAGCGGGAGTCGATGCAAGAGTTCGTAGCCCAGCCATGCACGACGGACACGTACTACCTCGGCGAATGCTGCCGTTGGGACGAGGTGCGTCGCGAACTCTCGTGGGTGAACGTCGACGCCGGCGAGTTCTATCGCGCGACGGCCGACGGGCCGACCGTCGACATCGTGCAACGCTACGAACTCGGTGCCTTCGCCACGGCGGTCGCGCCGATGCAGGAACGCCGTGACGGATGGATCGTGGCCCGCGGACAGTCAATCGTGGCGTTGAGCGAAGCCGGTGCGATCACCCCGCTCGCTGAACCCGAAGCGCGTAACGTCGGCATCGTTCGCATGAACGACGGATCGGCCGATCCGTGGGGGAGGTTCTGGATCGGGTCGATGGCCTTTGACTACGAGCCGGGTCGCGCCAGCCTGTACCGCTATCACCAGACCACGGGGTCGCAAACCATTCTCAGCGACGTCACAATCTCGAACGGCATCGGATGGAGCCCCGATGAGCGCACGATGTATTACGTCGACAGCGCGCCCGGGACCATCTCTACCTATGACGTCGACGAGCGCGGAGAGATCAGCAGTCCCAGGCACTTCGCACAGTTCGACGTTGCGACCGAGGGCGCGCCCGACGGACTCTGCGTCGACAGCGAAGGAGCCCTGTGGGTCGCGGTGTGGGGGGGTTACGAAGTCCGCCGTTATGCGCCGACCGGCGAGCTGATCGGCCGTGTGCACATCGGAACGGCGCAACCTTCGTGCTGTGCGATTGGTGGCGCCAATGGAACGACGCTCTACGTCACCACCGCGCGCGAACACATGACGCCCGAGCAGCTCGAACGAGAGCCGGACGCCGGACGATTGTTTTGCGTCGATGTTGGCGTCGCGGGTCTGTCGATCAATTCGTATCGCCCATCACTTCGCGCGTAGCAGTTTCCCCGTCACTTCGAAGTACGGCGTTTGGTCAGAGCGTGAGTGGTTTCATGGTCGGCGTTGACCACAACGACGGATCGTTCCAATCGACGCCCGGTACGTCGATGTACAGCTCGATCTCG
>Ga0182016_10002173_pt1 | contig 23318 bp, 26 predicted proteins | sample 712S2MmetaG_FD_120491 | JGI IMG/M metagenome (GOLD analysis project Ga0182016, IMG submission 120491) | Permafrost microbial communities from Stordalen Mire, Sweden - 712S2M metaG | ecosystem: Environmental > Terrestrial > Soil > Wetlands > Permafrost | place: Sweden: Stordalen | collected... | reverse complement strand
GCTCGCACAGGCGCGCCGCCAGAAGCAAGACGACCCGCACGTACGCGAAGAGCTCGGCGACGTTTTCTTCACGCTGGTAAACCTCTCGCGCGCGCTCGGCATCGACGCAGAAACCGCCGTGCGCGAGGCGAACGAGAAATTCTACCGCCGCTTTCATTTCATGGAGGAGCGTGCCGCCGCGGACGGCAAAGCGCTCGCCGATCTTTCGCTGGAGGAACTCGAGGTATTGTGGCAACTCGCGAAGACGCAAGCAGCCTGATCCGGCTACGCATGAGCGCGCACGACGCGCACTACGGAGGAAACCTCGTCGACGGCGCCCGCCTGCTCGCGCTCTTCGGCGACGTGGCGACGGAGCTCTTGATCCGCATGGACGGAGACGAAGGCCTGTTCGTCGCCTACGACTCGGTCGAGTTTCTCGCCCCGGTCTACGCCGGCGACTACATCGAAGCCGAAGGCCGGATCGAAAGCGTCGGAAACACGTCGCGCCGCATGACGTTCGAAGCGCGAAAAGTGATCGCCGTGCGGACCGACGTCAGCGACAGCGCCGCCGACGTACTCGCGTCTCCGCTCGTCGTTTGCCGGGCGAGCGGCACGTGCGTGACGCCAAAAGAGAAAAAGCGGCTCTAACCTCGGCCCGCGACCGCGCTACACCAAACGCTCGTGGGTTTTCTTTTTCCACACCAGCGTGTAGTACGTGAACTGCGCGGTCAGGGCGGCGGCGAACGCGATCGGATAGCCCATCCAGACGCCCGCGAGGCCGAAGTGTTGCATGAGGACGTACGCGGCCGGGACTTCGACGAGCCAGATCGCGCCGATGCCGTTGAGCGTTGGAACGATCACGTCGCCGCTGGCACGCATGATGCCGCTAAGCACGGCGCTGTTTCCGAACAGCAGGTACGACCACATCGTAATCATCACGAGTTCGTGTGCCACTGCAAGCGTCGGAGCGTCGGTGATGAACCACCCGAGCACGTCGTTGGAGAACACGTACACGAGACCGATAAGCACCGAGCCGATGACGTAGTTTAAGGTAACGGCCGACCGAACCACGGCGCCCAGCATGTCTTCGCGCCGGGCGCCGATGGACTGCGCTCCGAAAATGGAGGCCGTAATGCCGATGGAAATGGCCGGGAACTGGACGTACGAGACGATCTGGTTCACGGCGCCGTACGCGGCCGTCGCGTGCGAGCCGAAGCGATTGACGAACGTGATGACCGCGATCTCGGAAAGCGAGACCATCACGACTTGAATGCCGGTCGGAATGCCGATGCGCACGACCTTGAGAAAGATGCCCCAATCCACGTTCACCATGTCCGCGATAAGCTCGCGGTCCACGCGGAGCGGGCTGCGCAGCACCTGAAGGTAGACGAGCAGCCCGGCGAACGCGATGAAGCTCGCGGCAAAATTGGCGACTGCGGCCGAGAGAACGCCGATTTTCGGCAGCCACAGCCAGCCGAAGATGAGCGCGGGCGTCAGGACTGCCGAAAGCGCCGTGCTGACGATCAGAAAGTAAAACGGCGTCCGCGAGTCGCCCGTACCGCGGATGACCGTCGTGTAGATCAGATACGGAAACAGAATGGGCAGCGAGAGCCAGACGATTCGCGAGTAGGCGGTCGCGTCGGTCAGGATGTCGGACGGCGTTCGGATGATCTCGAGGAGATCGCGAGCGAACACGACGCCGAGAACGCACGTGAGGATGCTGAAGTAGAAACCCACGCCGATCGTCGTTCCCGCGATACGCTTGAGTTTGTGTTCGTCTCTCGCACCGTAGGCCTGCCCGATCAGCACGGTGCTCCCGCTCGAGATGCCGATCATAAACGAAACCAGAAAGAAGACGACCGGAAAGATCGACGATACCGCCGCCAAGGCGTGGACGCCGATGAAGCGCCCAAGGAAGATGCTGTTGAACGTACCCGACGCCGACTGCAGCAGGTTGCTGAGCATGAGCGGGACGAGAAACACCAGCATCGTCTGCCAGAGCGGACGTGACGTCGTGAAGATGTCGAAGCCCCGCGGAGCGGCGGCGGGAGACGGTGACTCCTCGGCCATGCGTCGTATCGTGCGCCGCCCAAACGGCCATCTCCCGCGGGGAGTGTGAGGCACCGGCGTGGTACTGGAGGATGCGTGCGCCTCGATAAATTCATGAAGGTAGCGCGGCTTTCGAAGCGCCGTTCCGAAGCTCACGAAGCTCTCGAGCACGGACGCGTGACCAAGGACGGTAAGCCCCTGAAGCCGGGCTACCAGGTCAAGCAGGGTGACGTGCTCGAGATTCACTACGCGACGACGTTCGTCGTGCTCCGCGTGCTCGACGTGCCGCTCCGCGTGACTCCGTCGGTGAAACCCGCCGGCCTCTACGAAATTCTCAACCGGCGCCGCGACGAGCCGTCCGATTGGATCTAACGTGAGCGCCGCTTCCATCTCGGCCGACACGAAAGACGCGCTCGCCCGCGACGTTCCGGAAGGCGAGCACTGTCGGAACGCGCTGCGCGCGGGCCTCGCGCTCTACGGCGCAAACCCCCGAAGCACGCATTTCATCACGCATCGCAACACCGTCGCCCGGCTCTTCTGGAGCCTGCTCGACGACCGCAAGACCCATCCGATCGAGCAGCGAGCGGCGACTCGCCTCCGGCGTCTTCCGACGTTTGCGATCGAACTGCCCGAGCCGCTGCGAACGGCGCCGAGAAAACCCGTTCGGAAGTGCGACCGCTTGATCGAGATCCGCGCCGCGTTTCTCGCGTGCGGTTCCGTCGCGGCCGGTACGCACGGATACCACCTCGAATTCGTGCTTCCCGGCGGCGAGACGGCCGAGCGTCTGGCGTGGATGCTGCGCAGCACCGGCCGCACGGCAAAGACGACGACGCGAAAGATGCGCCGGCTCTTGTACTACAAAGATTTCGACGCCATCGTGGACGTGCTCACCATGATCGGGGCGTTCGGCGCCGTGCTGCACCTCGAAGACGTGCGCGCCCTGCGCGAAACCAAGAACCGCATTCACCGGCTCGTCAACACCGAGGCGGCAAACCTCGAACGCGCCGCGCAAGCTGCCGCCGTCCAGTGCCGGCTCATCGAGTACGTCTCGAGCGCGTACGGACTCGCGCGGCTCTCGCCGGCGCTGCGCGAGATCGCGGAGCTGCGCCTCGCGCATCCCGACGAATCGCTCGCGGAACTGGGACGGCGCTGCAATCCCGCGATCGCCAAGCCGACGGTCGGGAGCCGCCTTGCGGCCCTCGGGCGTCTGGCGAGCAAACTACGGCAGGGGCAAGGCAAGCGCACCCGGTAACACCTCGGCATGCTCATCGGGATTAACGGCTTCGGCCGCATAGGACGAAACTTCGCAAAGGCGCTCGCCGAGCGCCATCCGGACATCCGCATCGCCGCGGTCAACGATCTGACGAGCGCGTCGCAGTGCGCGCACATGTTCAAGTACGACAGCAACTACGGTCCCTACGAGGGCCACGTTTCGGCCAGCGGCGACACGCTGACCGTGGACGGTCGCGAGATCAAGGTTCTGGCCGAACGCGACCCCGCCAAGCTGCCGTGGAAGGCGCTCGGCGTGGACGTGGTCATCGAGTCCACCGGACTCTTCACCGACGCCGAGAAAGCGCGCGCGCACATCGACGGCGGGGGAGCGAAGAAAGTCCTGATCTCGGCGCCGGCTAAGGGCGAGGACGTGACGCTCGTGCTCGGCGTGAACGAAGGCAGCTACGATCCCGCCAAGCATCACGTGATTTCGAACGCGTCGTGCACGACGAACTGCTTGGCAACGGCCGTCAGCCCGATCGTCGAGAAGCTCGGCTGGGTCAAGGGCTTCATGTGCACGATTCACTCCTACACCAACGACCAAGTCGTGCTCGACGCCCCGCACAAGGATCTCCGTCGCGGACGCAACGCCGCGACGAACATCATTCCGACGTCCACGGGCGCGGCCAAAGCGCTCTACCTGACGATCCCCGAGATCGAAGGCACGTTCGACGGCTTCGCGCTGCGCGTTCCGACGCCGACGGTATCGATGGTCTACCTCGTCGCCCAAGTCAAGAAGGCGACGACCAAAGAGGAACTCAACGCCATCTTGCGCGCGGCCGCCGACGGACCGATGCGCGAGTACGTGCGCTTCACCGACGAAGAACTCGTGTCGAGCGACTTCAAGCGGGATCCGCACAGTTCGATCGTCGACGGCAAGCTCACCAACGCTAACGGCGATCTGATTCAAATCGGCGTGTGGTACGACAACGAGTGGGGCTACTCGTGCCGCCTCGCCGACCTGACGGCGATGGTTCTCAAGACCCTTCCCGCTTCCTAAGTCGCGCGCGGCGTGAGTTTTCGTAAGATCGGCGACCTCGACGTGCGCGGCAAGCGCGTCCTGGTTCGCGAGGACCTCAACGTCCCGATGAAAGACGGCGCCGTCGCGGACTTTACCCGCGTGGATGCCGCGATCAAGACGATCGCCGACTTGCACGAGCGCGGCGCGCGGACTATCGTGGTATCCCATCTGGGGCGCCCCGACGGCGTTCGCAACGCGAAGTACTCGTTGCGCCCGGTCGCCGCCGCGCTCGCCGAGCGTCTCGGCATCGGCGTGGCGTTTTCGGACGAGACGGTCGGCCCCGCCGCCGAAGCCGCGGTCGCATCGCTGCGCGACGGCGACGTGCTGCTGCTCGAGAACGTTCGCTTCCATCCCGGCGAAGAGACCAACGATCCGGCCTTTGCCGCGCAGCTCGCGTCGCTTGCCGATCTCTACGTCAACGACGCGTTCGGAACGGCGCACCGCGCGCACGCCTCCACCGTCGGCGTCGCGCACCTGCTGCCGAACGCCGCGGGATATCTGATGGAAGACGAGCTGGCTTCGCTCGCGAGCCTGACCGACAACCCGGCTAAGCCGTTCGTCTGCGCGATCGGCGGCGCCAAAGTCAAAGACAAGGTCGGAGTCTTCACGCATCTCCTCGATCGCGTCGACGCGTTTTGCATCGGCGGCGGCATGGCCAACACGTTCTTAGCCGCCAAAGGCGTCAACGTGGGAAACTCGTTGCGCGACGACGATCTCGATCCGGCCAAGGCGATCGTCGGACTGGCTCGGGCGCGCGGGGTCGCGCTCCACTTGCCGGTAGACGCGGTCGTCTCGATTTCGTTCAACGCCGACGGCGAGGCGCACACGGTCCCGATCGACGCCGTCGGGTCGGAAATGATTCTGGACATCGGCCCCAAGACCGCGGCGGCGTACGCCGGCGCGATCGAGGGCGCGAAGACGATCGTCTTCAACGGACCCATGGGCGTGTACGAAAAGCCGGCCTACCAGCGAGGCACGCGCGTCGTCGGGGAGGCCATCGCCGAGGCGACCTCACGCGGCGCCGTCAGCGTCGTCGGCGGTGGAGACGCAGCGGCGGCCGCGCACGCGCTCGGATTTGCCGACCGCATGACGCACGTTTCGACCGGAGGCGGCGCGACGCTGGAGTTCCTGGAGGGGAAAGTGCTGCCCGGAGTCGCCGCGCTCAGCCGCGACCCGTGATGCGAACCGTCGTCGCGGGCAACTGGAAGATGAACGAAACGGCCGGACAGGCGTCCGAACTGGTCGCGGCGTTCGCCCCGCGAGTGGGCGAGGTCTTAGCCGGCGCCAACGGCGGCATCGACGTCGTCGTCGCGCCGCCGTTTACGGCCCTGGCCGCGGTCGCGCCCGCGCTCGCGCGGACCGGCCGCGTGGCGCTCGGCGCGCAGAACATGAATTGGGACCTGTCCGGGGCGTTCACCGGAGAGATCTCCGCGCCGATGCTGCTCGATCTCGGCGTCACGTACGTGATCCTCGGACACTCCGAGCGTCGCCAGTACTTCGGCGAGACGGACGAGGCGGTCAATCGCAAAGTCAAGACCGCGCTCGCGCAAGGATTGCATCCGATCGTGGCCGTCGGAGAGACGCTCGGCGAGCGCGAGGACGGGCGCACGCGCGACCGCGTCGTCACGCAGACGCGCGCCGCGCTCGACGGATTGAACGAGGACGAGATCGCGCGTTTGATTCTCGCCTACGAACCCATTTGGGCGATCGGCACGGGCAAGAACTGCGACGCTGCCGAGGCGGACGGCGTCATGGCCGGGATTCGCGCTTGTCACGGCGCTTTGCGCGACGTGCCGATTCTCTACGGCGGCAGCGTGAAGCCGGATAATTTCGCGGCATATCTCGCGCAGCCGAACGTCGACGGCGGACTCATCGGCGGGGCGTCGCTCGACGCGAACGCCTTCGTCGAGCTCGTTCGTCTGGCCGCAGCCGCCGCATCCGGATGACCTACCGGCCCGTCGTCCTCGCGGTGCTCGACGGATGGGGATGCAGCGACAGCGATTACGGCAACGCGATCGCCGCGGCAAAACTTCCGCACTGGAACGGCTTCTTCTCCGCATACCCGTGGACCACGCTGTCGGCCTCGGGAGAGGACGTCGGCCTGCCCAAAGGCATCATGGGGAACAGCGAAGTCGGCCACACGAACTTGGGAAGCGGCCGCGTCGTTCAGCAAGGCGTGGTCGTCATCGACGCCGACATCGCTGCGGGCGCCTTTGCCGAGAATCCGGCACTCGCGCTGTGCGTGGACCACGTCCGCGAGACGGGAGGCACGCTGCACTTCATGGGCTTGCTCTCCGACGGGCAAGTCCACAGCTCGCTGGAGCATCTTTTCGCGCTCGTGGACGCCGCGGTCCGCGCCCACGTGCCGTTCGCCGTCGATTGTTTCCTCGACGGACGCGACACGCCGCCGCGCTCGGCGCACGCGTACGTCGCGGCGCTCGAAGCCAAACTCGCCGAGTCCGGACGCCCGGGAGCCATCTCCTCGGTAAGCGGCCGCTTCTACGCGATGGATCGGGACAAGCGTTGGGAACGGACCGAGTCGGCCTACCGGATGCTCGCGCTCGGCGAATCGCCACATCGCGCGGCGGACGCCCAAGCGGCCGTCCGCTCCGCATACGAGCGCGGCGAGAACGACGAATTCGTGCTGCCCACGATCGTCGGTGAGGCGCGGCCCGTGAGCGACGGCGATGCGTGCATCTTCTTTAACTTCCGTCCCGACCGCGCGCGGCAACTGACCAGCGCGTTCAACGTCGCGCGCGGCGATGCAACGGCCGAGTCGGTTGGGTTTTCCGTCACGCCGTGGCGCGACGGTATCTTTGCCACGATGACGAAGTACGACGAAACCTATCCCAACGCAGTTCTCTTCGGACCGCGGCCGCAATCCGACACGTTCGGCGAGGTCGTTTCGCTCGCCGGAATGCGGCAACTGCGTCTGGCCGAAACCGAGAAGTACGCGCACGTCACGTATTTCTTCAACGGCGGACGCGAAGACGTCTTCGCCGGCGAGGACCGCGAGTTGATCCCCTCGGATCGCAGCGTCGCCACGTACGATCTCGCGCCGCAAATGCGAGCGCGCGAAATCACCGACGTCGCCGTGCAGGCCATCGCCGGAGAGCGCTACGACGTCATCGTCATGAACTACGCCAACGCCGACATGGTCGGGCATACCGGGAAATGGGAGCCGACGATCGAGAGCGTCGAAGTTCTCGACGCCTGCCTGCAACGGCTCGCCGATGCCGTTCTAGCGGCGGGCGGATTGTTGGCGATTACCGCCGATCACGGCAACGCCGAAGAAAAACTCGACAAGGACGGCAACGCGCTCACCGCGCACACGACCAATCCGGTGCCGTTGATTCTGATCGCGAACGGACTGACGGGCACGCTCGCCGGCGGCGGCAAGCTCGGCGACGTCGCACCGACGTTGCTGCGCATCATGGGCCTGCGCGTGCCGGAGGCGATGACCGGCCGGAATCTCTATGCGTAAGCCCCCGCGAAGCCATTTGCCCGCGCTCGATCGGCGGGGATCGCTTAGCGCGTCGCCGGACCGGCGCGACATAGGTCGCATCGCGCCGTGGATAAACAGGACCCGACCGGGGGCGATGGGAAGTCTTGGAGACCAGATTTTTCGCCCCCACACATACCCCATCATCACATTTTGCAATCATAGCCTTCTTCGGGAGCCTGCCTCAGCATGAGCGAAATTTGCATAATAGGCGCCGGTTACGTCGGTCTCGCTACTGCAGCTTGTCTGGCCGAGTTCGGGAACGACGTTGCCTGCGTCGACATCGACGAGACGAAGCTCTTGCAGCTCAAGGCGGGAGCCGTGCCCTTCTACGAGCCAGGCCTCAGCGAGATGATTTCGCGCAACGTGACCGGTGGTCGCTTACATTTTACGTCGCGGACCGAAGACGCCGTACGGAAGAGCACCGTCGTCTTCATCGCCGTTGGAACGCCTCAAGGCGAGGACGGGCATGCGGACTTAACCCAAGTGCGCGCGGCCGCGATGAATATCGCCCGCGCCCTCAACGGTCCCAAGGTCGTCGTCAATAAATCCACGTCTCCCGTTGAGACGGGGGATCTGATCGCCTCGATCATTCGCGAACATCGCGCCGAGCCTTACGAGGTCTCGGTCGTTTCGAATCCGGAATTCTTCCGCGAAGGTTCTGCCATTGCAGACTTCATGCATCCCGAGCGCATCATCATCGGCGTTTCGGACAAAGACTCCGCGGAGGTCATGCGAGACCTGTACTCGCCGATCAGCGCTCCGCTTCTGGTAACCGACGTCAAGACGGCCGAAATGATCAAGTATGCCGCCAACGCGTTTCTCGCCATGAAGATTTCCTTTGCCAACGAGATCGCCAGGATCTGCCACGAAGTCGGCGCGGAGTTCAAGGACGTGATCGTCGGCGTCGGCTCCGATACGAGAATCGGGCCGGAGTTCTTAAATGCCGGCCTCGGATTCGGCGGTTCGTGTTTCCCCAAAGACGTCATGGCGCTTCGCCGCGTTTCCGAAAAACATGGGCTGGAACCCGCTCTGCTCGGCGCGATCCTCGACGTCAACGAAACGCAGATCGAGTGGTCGCTCGACAGGATTAAGGAAGGGCTGGGGAACCTGAAGGGCGCTCGCGTGGGCGTCTTGGGACTCGCATTCAAGCCGGATACGGACGACGTTCGGGAATCGCCCGCGATCGCCTTAATCGAAAGGCTTCTGGACGAAGGCGCGACGGTCTCCGCGCACGATCCCGTCGCCGCGCAGTCGGCACAAAAGATCCTGGGCGAACGCATCACCTACGGCGCCACGACCGAGGACGTCGCGCGAGGTGCGGATGCCCTAGTCCTGGCAACCGATTGGAACGAATACAAGCAGCTCGATCTGGGACACCTTCGCCTACTCATGAAGGGCCGCGTACTCTTCGACGGCCGGAACGTCTACGATCCGCATAAGGCGCTGGCGGCGGGCTTTGCATACATCGGCGTCGGGCGTCTGGCGGCCGGCACGTTTTCTAAAGTCGCAAACGAAAAATAGATGAAGGTTCTCATCACGGGAGCCGCCGGCTTCGTCGGCTCCCATCTGGTAGACGCGTATTTGTCCGACGGCTGCGACGTTCTCGGGGTCGACAATTTTATTACCGGAGACATCTCGAACCTCCGGGATGCGAGAGAGAACCCGCGCTTCGCGTTCCGCGAGCTCGACGTCACGAAAATGGACGAGCGCTCGCTGGCGGATATCGCGGAGTCGTTCGGGACGCCCGATCTCATCCTGCATTTCGCCTCGCCGGCGAGCCCAATTGACTACGCTCAGCGCCCACTCGAGACGATGCGAGTCAATAGCCTGGGGACGGAGAACTGCTGTCAGGCGGCGTTGGCGTGGGGGGCGCGACTTCTCCTCGCCTCGACCTCCGAGTGCTACGGCGACCCACTCGTGCATCCGCAGCCCGAGTCGTATTGGGGAAACGTGAACCCCGTGGGTCCACGCTCGTGTTACGACGAGTCCAAACGATATGCCGAAGCCTTCGTAACGACGTTCACCAACGTTCACGGGATAGACTCGCGCATCATTCGCATCTTTAACACCTACGGCCCTCGGATGAGGGTCGACGACGGACGCGTCGTGCCGAACTTCGTCGGACAAGCACTGCGGGGCGAACCTTTGACCGTCTACGGCGGCGGAATGCAAACCCGCTCTTTTTGCTACGTTAGCGACTTAGTCGACGGCATTCGCGCCTGCGCCGCTTCGGACGAAACCCGAGGCCGTATCGTCAATCTCGGGAACCCCGAGGAACGCACGATCCGTCAGTTTGCCGAGATCGTGTGCGAAATCGCCGGGGTGCCGCTCGACGTCGACGATGCTACGCCCATGCCGGTGGACGATCCGGGCCGCCGCTGTCCCGACATCTCGCGCGCGAAAGCATTGCTCGGGTGGTCGCCCAAAGTGGACATTCGCACGGGACTTCGAGCAACGTTATTGGATTTTTCCGCGCGCCTTACCGTCACCACGCCATAGACGTACGCTTACGCTGAGGTTTCATGAAAGTTAACTTCGTCGACCTGCACAGGCAGCTTGCCACCATAGAACCGGACGTACGCGAAGCGATCGACCGGGTTCTTTCGCGCGGGGACTATATTCTCGGTCAGGACGTCAAAGCGTTCGAATCCGAGTTTGCAGCGTACTCCGGATCGCAGTTCTGCGTCGGGGTCGGATCCGGCACGGCGGCCATCGAGATGGGCCTTCGGGCGCTCGGTATCGGCGCCGGCGACGAAGTCATCATTCCGGCCAACACGTTCATCGCAAGCGCGCTGGGAATCTCGCAGGCCGGGGCGCGACCGGCGCTCGTTGACGTCGATCCGAAGACCGCGAACATCGACGTCTCGAAGATCGAGGCCGCGATCACTCCTTCCACCAAAGCCATCATGCCCGTGCATCTCTACGGATGCATGGCCGAGATGGACGAGATTTCCGAAATCGCCGACAGACACGGGTTGCTCGTAATCGAGGACGCCTGCCAGGCGCACGGCGCGGAGTACAAGGGACGGCGCGCCGGGAGCTTGGGCCGCGTCGCGGCGTTTAGTTTCTACCCCGGAAAGAACCTGGGCGCTTACGGCGACGGCGGCGCGATCACCACGAACGACAGGTCCGTCTACGAACGCCTGGTCCAGATGCGCGACTTCGGCCAGGTCAAGAAGTACGAGCACCTCTTCAAGGGCACGAACAGCCGCCTCGACACGATTCAAGCAGCCGTTTTGCGCGTCAAACTCGGTCATCTGGACGACTGGAACTCGGGGCGTCGCGAGGCCGCGGCGCTCTACGACCGGATCTTCGCCGGGACGCCGGTAAAAACGCTGTCGTATCCCGCGCATCAGACGCCCGTCTATCATCTCTACGTCGTCCAGGTTCCCAATCGGGAAGCGACGATGGATGCGATGCGCAAGAGCGACATCGGGTTTGGAATTCACTATCCCATTCCAATCCACAAGCAGCCCGCGTACGCCGAACTGGCCCACCTTTCGGGGACGCTGCCGGTCACGGAAGAAGCCGCCGGCGCGATCGTCTCGCTCCCGATGTTCGGTGAAATTACCGAAGACGAAGTTCGCTTCGTCGCGGACGCCGTGCTGCAGAGCGTGGCGGGGGCGGTTGTGGCGTGACGAAGCCCGCGAACACCTTCGCCGTCGTCGGGTACGGATACTGGGGCCCGAACATCGTTCGAAACCTACACGCCATTCCCGATGCGACCGTAAAGTGGGTCTGCGATCTCGATAGCGGCCGCCACGCTGCGGTCGAGAAGGCCTTCCCGACCGTGAAGGCCACGTCCGATTTGCAGAGCGTCCTATCGGATCCGGACGTGGATGCAATCGTCGTTTGTACGCCGGTCCGAGCGCATCACGCGGTGGCGGTAGCCGCGCTCGAAGCCGGCAAGCACGTCTTCGTTGAAAAGCCGCTGGCGCGAACCGAACGGGAGTGCCGCGAGATCATCGAGCTCGCCCGAGCGAAAGGCCGCAAGCTCGCCGTGGGCCACACCTTCATCTATTCCGGCGCGGTGCGTAAACTCAAGGATCTCCTGGACGAAGGCGTCGTCGGCCGTCCGCTCTACCTCGACAGCGTGCGCACGAATCTAGGCCCGTACCGCGGCGACGTGAACGCGCTCTGGGATCTTGCGACTCACGACATCGCGATTTTCGACTACCTCACGAACGGCGCTCTGCCGACATCGGTTTCCGCGACCGGCAAGGCGGTCCTCGGCGACGTCGAGGACTTCGCGTACGTGTCGCTCCGTTACCCCGGCGGCCTCCCGGCGCACATCCACGTTAACTGGTTCGCCCCCGTCAAAACGCGCGAGATGCTCGTAGTCGGCGATAAGAAGATGGTCGTTTACGACGACAACGAAGCGACCGAGAAGATTCGCATTTACGACAAGGGCGGCGAGGCGACGCCCGCCGGCCTCAACGGCGAACGGCAGGTGCGGTTTCGGAGCAACGGCGCCGTGATTCCTAAATTGGACGGCACCGAACCGCTTTTTGCAGAACTCGCGGATTTCAACGCGGCGATTTTGACGAACGCCGAGCCGAAAAGCGACGGAGAAAGTGGACTGAGGATCGTGAAGGTCCTCGAAGCTGCGAGCCGCTCGCTCGCGGCTGCCGGAGAAGCCGTTACGATCGAGCCCGAAGCTCTCGCACGCGCGGCTTCGTAAGCCCCTATCTCGGGCCGGAGGGCCCGCATCCAGCCGCTACGAAAGGCGCCCCGTGCCTTCTGAAAAAAGGGATTCAGGACCAGCGATGGATTCCGCGAAGTCCCAACCCGCCGCCGACCGTCCATCGGATCGCGCCTGCGCGTCTCTTGGCGGCAAACTATCGATCGTAATTCCGGCCTTTAACGAAGCCGAACGCATCGAGGGCAGCCTTCGCGAAATGGTGGCGACGATCGACGGCTTCGGCATAGACTACGAACTCATCGTCGTAGACGACGGCAGCCCGGATTCGACGTTCGCAAGCGCGATGCGCGCGAAGTTCGATTTCCCGGATGTCGTAAGGGTCGTGCGCTACGATCGTAATAAAGGCAAGGGCAACGCCGTCATATGCGGCAGCCGCTACGCTCGCGGCGAGTACGTCGCGTTCATCGACGCGGATATGGATCTCCATCCGCGACAGCTTCCGAGACTGATCCGCGAGATGGTGGAGCGCGACGCCGACGTCGTCATCGGGTCGAAGTGGCATCCCGATTCGGTCATCACGTACACGCCGTTGCGCCGAACCTTCAGCGTCGGATACTATGCGATGGTTCGAGCGCTCTTCGATTTACCGGTTCGCGATACGCAGACCGGCATGAAAATCTTTCGAGCCGAAGTGCTGCATCGGGTCTTCCCGCGTATCTTGGCAAAGCGCTTCGCGTTCGACGTCGAAGTTCTAGCCAACGCTCATCGCCTCGGCTACACGATCGTCGAGGCTCCGATCGAGATGACGCCGCAGCGCCAATTGAATCGAGTGGGCTGGGGCGCCGTATTCGAAGTCTTCAAGGACACCCTGGCGATCTATTATCGAATGCACATTCTCCATTACTACGATCGGGACGTATCCGTCTTCCCGGCTACGACGGACGGCGACCACGAGGTCTTCGTTCCCGAGGGCGTAAGCCGGGGCGAGGTCGCTTCAACCGTCAGGTCGGCGAGCGCCGACGCGACGGGCTAGCCAAGGCGTGCAAGGCCATTTGACGGAGCAGCGTAGAAGCCAATGCAAAGCTAATGATTGGGTGATACGCCCAGGTAAGCTTCCGATCGCGCGCGAGGCCGTAAGCCGCAACCAGCGCCGGGAATATTACCGAAACGGCGTAAAACGGCCAAACGTACGCGCGAAGTTGGCGTTCGTCCCTTCGTCTGTCGATGCGCTTCCACGTGATGTGATCGCTGGATCGAAGACGCTCGGCAATGCGGGGACCCATCTTCGACAAGTAATCGCTCAAGCCGGCGACGCTATGGTGTTCGACCTGGGCTGCGGGCACGTAGGCGATATCGCCTCCACGTTCGACGATATCCAAGATCGGAGCGATGTCGTCTTCTTCGGTACCGGCCCGGCGAGGAAGCCCCGTTCGCAGCGCCATGGCTTGAGCGAGCGCCACGAGCGGACGCGGACGGTCTTTAAAATCGTAGATCACGTATTCGCCGGTGCTGCGCTTAACCGGATAGGCGCGCGCGAACGTGCTCGGATTCGCTGAAGCGCCGTAAACGAAGTGACTGAACGGGTCGGTGAAGTCGTTGAGGTATCGGGTCGTGATGCAGTCCTCGCCCGTATTGATGACGCGAGGCATCGCGGCGGCCACGTTGGCGTCCTGGAACGGCGCGACGATTTGGCGGACGAACCGTTCGTCGTGCAACACGTTATCCGCCGCCATAAACACCGCAACGTCGCCGGACGCTTGAGCGTATCCCAGCGCGAGACCGGGCTCGCATCGACGGAGCGGATTGTGAACGACGCGGCAGCCGGCCGATTCGGCGTATTCGATGGTCCCGTCGGTCGAGCCGCCGTCCGCAACGACGATCTCAATCGATTCCCCAGGATAGTCTTGCTTGCGAATGCTATCGACCGCTCTCGGAAGCCGGTCGATCTCGTTGAGGACGCCGATCAAGAAGGACACCTTCAGCATGCGCATCAGTTCAACGACGTTCCAATGGGGACCTAGACGCAATGCAGACGGAGAATCCGTCGCGCGGATCGCGCGTGCTGCTGATGCTGCTGCCCGGCCTCGGGGACGCGCTCTGTGCCAGCCCGATCGTGCGCGCGGCCGCCCAGGCCGGACTCACGATCGACGTGCTGACGATGCTCGGCCCCGTCACCGAATACGCTCGCGCGCTGGATGAAATCGATCGCGTGATCGAGCTTCCACTTCTCGAGCGGCCCGTTTCCGCGCTGCCCGGTCTATTGGAACTGCGGCGCGCCGGATACGCCGCCGCATTTCTTCCGTTTCCGGCAACGCGCTGGCAGTACAGCGCGGTCGCCGCGGCCGCCGGGGCCAAGCGGCTTTTTACCCACGACTACGGACATTCCGCCGGCGCGATTGCGAAGCTCGCGAACGCCACAATCGTGCCATTTGGCGGCGGACACCGCATCTTCGAAAATCGACGCCTGGCAAGCGCGGCCGGCCTGGCCGAATCGCCCGTCTCGTATCTCGTACCGAAGAGCTGGAGCGGCGAGCACGTCCCCGGTCTTCTCGGCATGCATCCCGGCACGATGAAATACAAAGGCAACGACGCGAAGCGCCTGCCGCTCGATCGCTTCATCGAAGCGCTGAAAAACGAGATGCGGAAAGGTCGCCGCATTCGTCTTTTCGCCGGACCGTATGAAGACGAAGACCTCACGCACATCCGCGCCGCGGTGGACTTGGCAAGCGTGGACGTCGTCCGGGCGCCGCTCGCGCAGGCCGCGCGGGCGCTTTCCGAATGCGAAGTCTTCGTCGCAAACGACAGCGGTTTCGCGCACCTTGGGGCGGCGCTCGGCGTAAAGACGATTACCATCTTCGGCATGACCGATCCGGCGCGCATCAATCCGATCGGGCCGTCGTTCGCGCTACGGCCGTCGACGTGCCCGCCATGTCACGACGAGGGTATGCGCGACTTCCGATGCGTCCTCGATATCGACTATCGCTGCATTCGTAAGGACGTCGGCGTGACGGACATTTCGTCCGCCGTCGACGCCGCGTTCACGCCGCAATTCGCGCCCACGCCGCCGCGCGAATCCGGGCCGTTCCGCCTCTACGGAACGCAGCACGCCGGCTGACGGCCGGGCGTTTCACTCGACGCGATAGCTGCCGCTGGCGTCGATCCCGACGCGCCGCGATCCGACCAAGATCGAACGCAACCGGTGATCCCAGAACGTGAGGGCGCGGATGACGACCGGCCGGAGCCGCGCGATCAGCGACCGCGCGCGCTGCGAAACCGAAAGCGCGTCGCGCACCCACTCCGGATGGCCGTGCGGCAGTGCCGGGGCGTCGAATCCGGCTTCCGGAACGGCCGGCACGGCGATCGGATCAGCGCGGTTCTCGCCCGGCGTCGGGACCCACGCGTCGCGCCGCTCTTCGACGGGCTCAAGGCGTCGCAGCAACGACGTTCTTTCTCAGACGCTTCAGCGCGGCGAGGTGAAGCTGCGATGCACGCTGCGGCGACACCATCATGCGCTCGCCGATTTCGCGCAAAGGGCGCTCCGCATAGTAGTGCAGATAGACGAGGTGGCGTTGGCGCTCCGGAAGGTTGCCGATCTCGGCACGCAATCCGTCGCGCTCGCCGGTCTCCGCGACGATCGCGCACGGATCGCCGCTCCAATCCGCCACGACGCTCTCGCCCGGCGGAAGCGCGGCGTCGAGCGAAAGCGGCTGTCCGCGATAAACCGCGACGGCGGCGCGCGCCGCCGACGGATTGTTCCGGAGCATCTGCCCGAGACTCGGCGTTTCGCCCGTTTCCATCGCGGCGGCGTAGCGGCGGTTCTGCACCTCGCGGACCGCGCGACGCGCGCGTTCGGGAACCGGGTCCATTCGCCGCATGCCGTTGAGGATCGCGCCCGCAATCACGTGGCGCGCGTACGTTTCGATGGTCGGGCCCCGCGCCGGATCGAACGAATCCACGGCACGAATGAGGCCGACGCTGCCGTCGCCGACCAAGTCGTCGAAATCGGCATTGGGAACCACGCGCTTCACGCGCCGGGCGATCTTCTTGACGAGCGGCAGAAGTCGCCGCACGACCGCTTCGCGCTCGCCGTTCGGGTCAACGGCCGCCGTCACGCGACACCTCGAATCGGCCGGCAAGCAGCCGCGCGAAGCCGTCGTCGGCGGCGGCGACCCGCTCCGCCAGAATCCAGGCGCCGTAGCCGCCCAGCGGCGAGGCATCGCCGCCGAACGCGGGCGCGAGCAACGGCGCGAGCAACAACGCCTCGAACTGCGCGCTAACCACGGCTCAGGTTGTCCGCGATGCGCAGCATCTCGTCGGCGGCCTGCACGCCCTTCGCGTTCGCTTCGTACGCGCGTTGCGCGGTGAGAATCTGCATCATCGCCTCGACGATGGAGACGTTGGACTGTTCGAGCTGGCCGAAACGAACGCGCGGACCATTCTCCTCGTTGGGCGCGACGAGCCGGGCCGGCCCCGACTGCGGCGTCTGCGCGAAAAGCGTGTTGCCGATCGCTCGCAACCGTTCCGGGGCGGGAAATTCCGCCAGGCGCAGGTGCGCGACGACGCGCGTGCCGCCCGGAGACGTGACCGAAACGCTTCCGTCGCCAGAGACGCTCGCCGAGAGCGCGTCGGCGCTTAAGCGCACCCCCGAAAGGCGCCACCCTTGCGCGTTGCGCAGCGTTCCGTCGGCGCAGCGCGAGAAGGAGCCGTCGCGCGAATACGCGCGGCCCCCTCGTCCGTCGTCGAGCGAAAAGAATCCGGGGCCGTCGATCGCTACGTCGAACGGCCCACCGCTCTTCATCAACTTGCCCTGCGTGAACACGATATGCTCGCCGAGCGAGACGGTTCCCAGTCCCGGACCGCCGGCACCGCCGATCTCGGCAAACGTTGCAGTCGCGCCCTTGAAACCGGCGACGTCCGCGTTTGCCAGGTTGTCGGAGATGACGTCCAAGTTGGTTTGCGCGGCGGCCATGCCCGTCGCGGCAGCATACAGTGCGCGATTCACGATCGCTCCTCTCTTCCGTTACTTCAGTGCGGCGACGTCGCCGGCGGCCTTGCGCGATGCCGCGTCGATCGTCGCAACGACTTTTTCGGCCGACTCAAAGCTGCGCTGCGCGGCCATCACGTCGACCATCTCGGTGACCGCATCGGTGTTCGCGGTCTCCAGGAAGCCGGTGCGCAAGGCGCTTGCGGACGGCAACGCGATGGAATCGACGACGCGTCCCGCTACCACGACGGCACCGCGTTCGTCCACGCTCGCGCCGGCGGGAACGATCAGATCGCCATGCCGGCCTTGGAGCGCGCGCCCCGCGTCGTCGCGCAGACGGCCGTCCCGGTCGCGCACGAACGCGCCGTCCCGCGTCGGGCGGATCGAAGAGCCGTCGCGCACGCGAAACCAGCCGTCGCCGGCGATGGCAAAGTCGAAGTCCCGTCCGGTGCGGCGCAGCGCGCCCTGCGCGGTCGCCACGAGCGGATCGACCTCGACGCCGGAAGCCGTCAGGCGGCCGCGAGCGACGTGCTTGCGAAAGCCGTCGGTGGAGACGTTGGCGAGGTTGGCGGTTGCGATTTCCAAGCGCGTTCGCGCGGCAACCATCGCGCTCGACGCCCATGCGATTCCATCCATGCAGGTCACGCTATCCGGTGCGCGTGGCCGGGGCGTGTCCGGCGGATTTGGAGCAGATGTCGGGAATGACTCCCTGCCTGCGCGCCTGCAGGCGAGGCCGGACCCCCCAGATCCGGCTTTCCTAGGAGGAGCTAACCCACTATTTAGGATAGCCTAAGGTTCTCATGTCCCTCCTCGAGCGTCCCACGACCACCCCCGAAGCGGCCGCGCCGCGGACGGATGCCCTGCGACGACGCCTGATCCGCTTCCTCGCCGTGCTCGGACCAGGTCTGGTCGTCATGTTCGCCGACACCGAGGCGGGCAGCATCACGACGGCGTCCACGTCGGGGGCGCAGTTCGGCTTCAAGCTGGTGCTGCTCCAGTTGCTCCTGATCGTGCCGCTCTTCGTCGTGCAAGAGATGACGGTGCGCCTGGGGACGGTCACGGGCAAGGGGCACGCCCGGCTCATTCGCGAGAATTACGGCATGGGGTGGGCGTGGGTCTCGCTCGGCACCATGCTCGTCACCAACATCGCCGCGCTCGTGACCGAGTTCGCCGGCGTCTCGGGCGCCGCACAGATCTTCGGGCTTCCTCCGGTGCCGCTGGTCGTCGCGGCCGCCGCACTTCTCGGCCTGGTGATCTTAACGGCCTCGTACAAGCGCGCCGAGCGGTTTGCGCTCGGACTCTGCCTGCTGGTGCTGTTGTTCATCCCGGCGGCCTTCGCGGCGCACCCGTCCATGCAGGGCGTGATCAGCCAGGGGATCTTCGGAAACCAGCCGCTCGGGAATCAGGCCTACCTGCTGCTCATCGCCTCGAACATCGGCGCGGTCATCATGCCGTGGATGATCTTCTATCAGCAGAGCGCGGTCGTGGACAAGGGTCTGACCGAGAAGGACATCGGCTACGCGCGCGTCGACACCGCGATCGGCTCGGTGATGACGCAGGCCATCATGATCGCGATCATCATCACCACCGGCGCAACGCTCTACGTGCACCACATCCAGGTCAACAGCGCCGCGGAGGCGGCCCTTGCCTTGCAGCCGCTTGCCGGCCATTTCGCCGGCGTGGCCTTCGGCGCGGGGCTGATCGGCGCGTCCATGCTCGGCGCGTTCGTGGTCGCGCTCGCAACCGCGTGGGCCTTCGGCGAAGCGTTCGGCTGGCGCTGCTCGCTCAATGACGGTCTGCGCGCGCCGCGATTCGTCGCGCTATACTTAGGATGCGTCGTGGTGGCGGCGGCCGTGGTCCTCATACCTGGGCTGCCGCTCATCAAGATGACCATCTACGTCGAAGCGTTCAACGGATTCGTCTTGCCGATCGTGCTCGGGTTCTTGCTCGTCTTGGTCAACGATCCCCGAATTCTGGGAGAGCGCCGCAACAAACCACTCAACAACGTCGTCGCGATCGGACTCTCGCTCGTAATCGTAGGGTTGGGTATCTGGATGATGATCAACACGTTCCTGCCCGGCAACTCGGCCGGCTGACGCGCGCGAGGCTGCCGCCGCAAGATTCCGATAGCGTGCGCCGCGTTCGGGCGTTACGCTAGGAACATGAAAGCCACGGTGCGCGGGGTTACGCTGCGCTACGAAGCCATTCCATCGGAGATCGCCCGGGAGGCTCGCGAGACGTTGCGAGACCGGTTCGGCCACGCGCTCTCGGTCGTCTCGACGCAAGCGCCGTGCCGGAACTGCCTGCGGATCTCGCGCGAACCGGAGGATCTCATCCTGCTTTCGTACCGGCCGCTCGAAGACGCCGGGCCGTACGCGGAAGTCGGGCCGATCTTCATCCATGCCGCCGCGTGCGACCGCTACGACAACGTCGAAGCGTTCCCGCCGGACTTCGCGGATCGGCCGCTGGTGTTACGCGCGTACGATCGCGCGGGAGCGATTTTCGATGCGACGGTCGCGGAGCCGGGGTCGGCTCCGGCCGTCGCATCGAAGTTTCTCGAGGACGAGCGCGTCGCGCAAGTCCACGTGCGTCACGTGTCCTACACGTGTTACGACTTCAGGATCGTGCGCGGTTACTGAGTGATGTGGCGGTGAACCTGATGGAGCGCCGGGTTCACCCACTTGGTTCCGTCCGCGAAGTGAATGCGCAGCGGAACGCACTGGACGATCGAGGTTTGCAGCGGAAACACGTTGTTGCTCAGGCCGAAGCGATGCTTGATCTCGGCTCCGGGTGAGAACGTGCCGACGTCGCGCACTTCGGCGACGAGTTGGCCGCGTGCGACCAGTCCGAATTCGATCGACGACATAACCTTCTCCGTTGCGTTGCTGTAGTCGATGCTCAGCGTCGGATTGGTCGTCACCGGCGGCTGGTAGAATCGCGCGCCGTACGCGTCGCCCCAGTAATACGGATACGCCGGATAAAACCCGGGCGTGTATCCAACGTACATCGGAGCGTAAACCTGGCCCTGTTGGGGATGGCAGGTCGTGACGTGCAGGGGGTGAGTGATCGTCTGCGTTGGGTTGGTCATCATCATGGGCGCGGCCGACGAAGCGGGGGCCATCGACGCCATCGGCGCCGTCGTCTGAGCCGTTGCGATCGCGGGGACGGCTGCAAGCGGCAGCAGCCAGGCCATCGCAGCCAGGGAGATTCGAGTCTTCATGCGGTTCCTCATATTCTCAAAATGGGTCTCGGGTTCAACGGGAACGCACGTCTAACCGGGCGTCCAGTTGCGCTGCGAGCTTCTTCGGCGCGACGGCTCGATAGCTCTCTTCGAGCCACTCGCGCAGAACCTCGATAGGCGGCACGCCCCGATCGAGCGGAATGGTCACCCAGCCCGATCTGCCGAGGCCATAACCGGTAGGCTCGGAACCCGGAACGCCGAGCGCGGCATCCCGCGACATCGGCAGTTTCACGGTCAGGCGTTGCGCCCGCGACGCGTCGGGCGTAAAGAACGCGAAGATCTTCTTGCCGACCTTCGCGACGGATTCTCCCCACGGCGTGTCTTCGCGAGCCCCGGGAAACGCGAACGCATACTCGCGCAGCGCGTTGCGGATGCGCCAGGCCGGCGCGGCCAACGCCTATCCCCAGACGACGACGCTGCCCGCCGTCACGAGTCCCCCGCCAAAGCCCATCACCAGGATCTTGTCGCCGGGCTTCACGCGTCCGTCGCGCACCGCGGTCACGAGGGCGAGCGGGATGCTGACGGCCGACGTATTGCCGTACTCCTCGACGCTGAGCAGCGTCCGCTCGAGCGGAAACCCAAGACGCTTGTCCAGCGCTTCGATCATGCGCAAGTTCGCGCTATGCGGTGCGAACCAGTCGATGTCGTCGAGCGTCATGCCGGCGCGTTCGAGAATGCGGGCCACCATCGCGGGGATATTCTCCATGACCCATCGGTAGACGTCGCGTCCGTCCTGGTGCAGAAACCGCGAGTCGGCCTCCTTGCCGTTGATCTCCTTTCGCATGTTGACGCGGTAGAGGAACCTTCCGCCCGTCCCGTCGCTGCCGGCATCCATGCCGAAGATCTTGGGCTGCTCGCTGTACGCGACGATCGCGGCGCCGCCGCCGTCGCCGAAGAGCACGGCGGTCGAGCGATCGGTATAGTCGACCGAGCGCGTCAACGCGTCGGCCGCGACGACCAACACGCGCTCGGCTTGGCGCGACGCGATGAGCGCACTCGCGAGATTGATGCCGTACGCAAATCCGGCGCACGCGGTGCTGATATCCATGGCGCCGACCGTCTTGGGCAGGTCGTAGTGCGCTTGCAGCATGGCCGAGAGACTCGGGTAGAAGTAGTCCGACGTGCTCGAGGCCACGATGATGAACTGCACGTCCGCGAGCCGGACGTCCGGATAATGGGCGAGCAAATCGTCGACCGCCGCGAACGCAAGATCGCTGGCGTGCTGATCGTCGGCGACGATGTGGCGCCTGCGGATTCCCGTCCGCTTCACGATCCACTCGTCGCTCGTCTCCATCATCTTCTCGAAATCGGCGTTCGCGAGAATGCGCTGCGGCGCGTACATGCCGATGGCGGCGATGTGCGCGGGGGCGGATACGATCGGTTGCACGATTACTCCAGTTGGGAAAGCACCGCGTCGGTGAACGCGGCCGTCGTGACGGCCTTCTCGCCGCGGGCCACCAGTTCCGCCGTCCGCGTTCCGCCGGCGTAGACGCGCTCGACCGCACGCTCGACGCGCGCGGCGTTCTCCTCGTCGTCGAGGGCGTGACGCAGCAAGAGCGCCGCCGAGAGGATCGAGGCCGTCGGGTTGGCCACGCCGCGGCCGGCGATGTCGGGCGCACTGCCCCCGATCGGTTCGAAGAGACCGAACTTGCCGTCCCGGCGCGTCCCCAGGCTCGCGCTCGGCAGCGTCCCGATCGATCCGGTCAGAATCGCCGCCTCGTCGGAGAGAATGTCGCCGAACATGTTCTCGGTCACGATCACGCAAAAATCGCGCGGCCGCCGCACCAATTGCATGGCCGCGTTGTCCACCAGCAAGTGATCCAGCTCCACGTCGGGATACTCGGCGGCAACGCGCGTGACCACGCGGCGCCACAGGCGCGAGGTCTCCAAGATGTTCTGCTTGTCCACCGAGGTTACGCGGCGGCGCCGGCCGCGCGCGATCTCGAAGGCGACGCGCGCGATGCGCTCGATCTCGGGCGCGCGATAGATCATCGTGTCCACGGCTTCCTCGATCCCGTCCACGACGCGCTGCTCCTTGGGCTTGCCGAAATAGATTCCGCCGGTCAGCTCCCGCACGACGACGAGGTCGAGCCCTCGCACCAGCTCGGGCTTTAGCGTCGAGGCGTCTTCCAGGCCCGGAAACACGCGCACCGGACGGACGTTGGCGAACAACTCGTAGTCGCGGCGCAGCAGAAACAAGGCGTATTCGGGACGCTCTTGCAGCGGCTTGCCGTCGTACGCGGGCAGCCCGACGCTACCGAACAGAATCGCGGCGGCGCGATCGCAGAGCGCGCGCGTCTCGTCGGGAAGCGCGGGTAGGCCGCGCGCGAGCGCGTCGCCGCCGACCGGCGCTTCAACGCACTCGACGTCGGGACGGACCTCGCGCAACACGGCAATGCCCGCGCGCGTGATCTCCGGTCCGATGCCGTCGCCCGGGAGCGCGGCGACGATCATTGGACGACGATGTGCGTCGTGTCTTCGGTCGGTGGCTGGTCGTCCTTACGAGCGCGGGGCGAAGACTGATGTCCGTTCTTCGCCTTGTGCGCGCCTTCGTCGGGAGCCGCTGCGGCGGGGACCGCAGCCGGCGGTGCAGGGCTCGCAACCGAGGCCGGCGCCGTTTCGCGG
>Ga0182016_10002171_pt1 | contig 23324 bp, 20 predicted proteins | sample 712S2MmetaG_FD_120491 | JGI IMG/M metagenome (GOLD analysis project Ga0182016, IMG submission 120491) | Permafrost microbial communities from Stordalen Mire, Sweden - 712S2M metaG | ecosystem: Environmental > Terrestrial > Soil > Wetlands > Permafrost | place: Sweden: Stordalen | collected... | reverse complement strand
GTTTCGACGGGATCGATTGCGGCTTAGGAGGCATGTCAGGGTGTGGGCACCTGTAATCGCCTGCAAAACAAAAGTTGCCAACGATAATCTGGCACTTGCAGCTTAATTAACTAAGCTGCCGTCTTCCACGGCTTCGCCTATGGGCTGTGAGCGGACGTCATTCAGTAGGCTGGCGCACTCGGCTCGGTCCGTGTCGGCGTGCGCGAGATCATCGGACTAGCTTCTGTCGCATCTTGTCCGTTCTGAGTGCCAGGAGTGAATCAAAAGGAATCGGACAAAGCATGAACTCTCCTGGCTGACAGCGATTTCGGACGCGGGTTCGACTCCCGCCGCCTCCACCAATAACTTTAAATACTCAACGACGAGAATCAGGCCGGAAACACAACAAACAGCGCTTGAAACGCATTTGTTTCCAACGCGCCGCGGGCGCCCAGGAATCAAATCTCTTCCCGGAGCGCCCGCAAGCATCGATCATCGGTTTAGGTTATTTTGAGGCGATTGCCTGTGCCTTTGCATCTCTCACGGCATCAAGGAACGCGTGTGCGGCTTGCGGCACGGCTACTTCGCCCTGCAAGATGTGGCGAGTCGAGACATCGTGGCCGTAGATGGCCTCGGTAGAGTCATCGTCGCGGCGGATAGCAGCACCGTTAAGCGTGACTCCGGCAAAAAGGCCACGAGCGCGTGAGTAGGTGAGGACTTCGGTCTCCAGCTTCCAGTCGGTATTGGCGGAGGCATGGCGTCCAACCGGCCCGGCCGCCGCTGAAGCATCGGCGCCCAGTTCAAAGTTGCTGTTGATCAAGTGCTGCATTCCACGGTCGTTCTGGATGACCATAACCAGGTCCACGCCTTCGACGCCGATTTGCAAGCCCCAGCTTCCGCCGGTGATGGTGAAGAATGCCGGTGCGCTCCATCCGTCAGCGGTGCGGCAGGTAGCAATGCCTCTGCCATTCTCCGCGCCAAAAACAAAGCCGCCCTTGAGAAGGTGGGGCACGACGGCTATGCACTTTGCGTGCTCAAACACTTCTTGCGGAATGCCCTTGTCGGGAGCCGCCATGATCTCATGGAGCACATTGCCGGCATGATCGAGCCGATCATAGGTTGCTTCGCGGCTGGATGCCGCCCAGCCGATGCTGGTCATGCTGAGTATTGCGACGAACGTCATAATTTTTTTCATGTGACTCACCGTTTTCTACCCATGCGCAGCGTCATAAACTTCCTGCGCACTGAGGCGCACAAGGTAATTCTGAGATTAGTAGGATTCGATTGCCGCGTCTGAGCAATTGGGCTCAGTCAAGCGATGAGATGCGCGCTGATGGCAAGGGGCGACGTGGTCCAAACTGCTCAGACCGAAATGATTCCGGCCGTTAGATTCGAGTCAATAAGAGACTGATTCACACAGGAGAAGGTATGGATATCAATCGAGTAAAAGGCGCTATCGATAAGGTGGCCGGAATCACGAAGCAGAAGACTGGCGGGTTGATCGGCAATAGGAAGCTCCGCGTAGAAGGCATTGCTCAAGAATTCAAAGGCAAGGTTGAAGACGCGTGGGGCGTAGCGAAAGATACGGTCCGTCAGACCGATAAAAAATCAGGAAAATAACGGGACACACGCCACGGCTGTATGCAGCGCAGGCTCCTGCGCTGACGATCTAGGACATATCCGCCCGACGGAAACCCAGCCAATAGCATCGCCGCCAGCAAAACATGCAACGAACTGGCTGCAACGCAAACAGGCTGAGCAGGCCATCAATTGGCCGCAGCTCGGCCTGTTTGAATTTCAGTGAGTTGCACCACGGGCACTCGTGCCTGATCCACAGAAGGCGCGGCACCCAGCTGGGCCAGGATCGATTCGAAAAGTTCATCGCAACCGCTCCTCGCGTCCGACAATCAGGTCGCGCTCTTGTCTAGTTCCTTCCTGCGGGCTGGAGTTTGAGTCCAACCAAGAGAGCAGCGAACGAATGCTACCTGTAGCCATTGCCATGCATGTATCCGCAGCTCCGTAGTACAGATAAATGGTGTCTCCATCCTCGCCGATTGTTTGTCCGCAGGGAAACACGACATCTTTCACGTCCCCTCCGCGCTCATAGGCTGCCTCAGGACCGAACATCCACGAGTCTCCGCGCTTCAGGCAGATTTCCGGTCTTTCCAGGTCAAAGAGTGCGAGACCCAGGCGATAGATGCTCCCCGACGCTGTCTGCCGCACGCCATGGTAGATTGTCAACCAGCCCCTTGCCGTCTCAATCGGTGGAGAGCATAGGCCGATCTTGTTCGCATCCCACCAGCCGCCACGGCGTGCTTCGAGGATGATTTTGTGACTGCCCCAGTGACGCAGATCGGGCGAGTACGAGATCCACATGTGTGCGCCAAGTGTCGTCACAGGCCGATGAATCAGCGCCCACAGGCCGCCAATTCTCGTGGGAAGCAGTGCGGCGTCTTTGTCTTCCGGCTGCATGATGACGCCATATCGCTCAAAACTCTTGAAATCACTGGTCAGCGCCAGCGATACTCCGGGACCACCTCGCGCAAACGATGTATACGCCACCGCGTATTGCTTAAGTTCCGGGACATAGGTGATGCGCGGATCTTCGATGCCCCATAGCTCTTCCGGATATTCACGGGAGTTCGCCTGAAACGTCGGTTCAGGATCGATGCGCCAGTTGTCGATCCCATTTGCAGAGCGGGCCGCGCATAGATGCGACAGGCCCCGCCGATCTTCCACACGGCACAGAAGCAACGTGTCTCCATCGTGTAACCGTACAGCTCCGGCGTTGAAGACGCTATTGATTGGGTAGGGCCAGTTGCCCTGTGTGAGGATCGGGTTACCTGCGTAGCGAGTGAACAGAGGTTGACCCGTGCGTGTCTCCACATGAGTTTCAGCAGAGTTGGTATCAGTCGTTACAACCGGAGTGGCAATCGGATTCAAGAAGAGATGCTCATTTCAACGTGCCGTTCCCGTGCGTTTGCAACCTTGGCCTCCTGCATCTCAAGCAGGGCCATCAGGAACGAAAGTGTCGATTCCGCCCCCTGGTTTTCGTTAATGCGGTCTGGATGAAGGCCGTCTCGGCAGCCACCCGTGGCTGCGTCATAAAGTGGCATCCGCAAGTCATTCTTGCCAAGAAACCAGCGGAAAACGCGCTGGGCTTCTTCTAACCAAAAGCTTTCTTCGGTAAGTTTGTATACCTCGAGGCAAGCAGCGACGGTTGCGCATGCTTCCACGGGTTGCTGATCGAAACGCGCTTTCTCACTGCCTTCAATAAAGAATCCATTGGAGCCGATCGGCACAAAGATCTCCTTGTCGCCGCGGTGCTGCTCGGCAACAAGCCACTTGAGAGAGTCCATCCCAGTTTCAATCATTCTCTGGTTGCCGCTCCGCCATCCCGCCAGGATGAGCGCCTGCGAAAGTCGCGCATTCGAGTAGGAAAGGCTCTTCTCAAACCATTGCCATGATACAGAATGGCTGCGGTCGTAGATATCGAGAAGCCGGTTCGCAAGTATATTGCGAGCGCCCTGGATGGTTCTGTCTCCAGGAAACCAGTCGAGATACGCTTGCATGCCCAGGATGCAAAACGCCCAGGCACGCGGACTGGTGAACGAGAGCGTAGCGGGGACTGCGGCTTCAAACAGCCTCCCGGCGGCTCCTCTCAATCCCGCATCCCTTGAATGTCCGAGCACGTTCCCTAGAGACCACAAGGCACGGCCATGACTATCGTCTGACCCCACCTCTTCCAGCCAGCGGCGGTCATAGCCCAGGAAGTTTCTGAAGCGTCCCGTCTCGGTATTGAACGCAAGCCAAAGAAACGCCAGGTAGCGTGCGGAAAAGCGCGCGTCCCTCCAAATGCCGGCTCGTGCCGGATGTTCATCTAGAAGGGTCGCCACAATGAGCGCACGAGCATTGTCGTCGGTGGTATAACCTTCGCTTGAGTTGGGTATTGAGAAAATGGCATGCTGCAGGATGCCTGTATCGTCCGTCATCCTCAACATGTGGGCGGTATCCAGGACCGGAAGGTCCTCAAAGGCATTCTCTGATGCACCGACTTTCACTGCAGCCCTTGGCTGCAGGGCCCGCTCGAACCGGGCTCGCTGGAAACTCGCCATGTACTTGCGCGCGGTCTTTGACCACACTGTTTCCCGTGAGTGGAGATAGGCCCGTTTTCGCATGGCGTGCCGTTCCCCATCGTTATCGAGCAGCCGCAGCACTGCGCCTGCGATCGCTCCAGGATCTTCGAACGGGACAATTACGCCTCGATCGTTTGCCAGTAACTCCTTCGCGTGCCAATATGGCGTCGAGATCACGGCCTTCCCCGCACCCAGCGCAATGGCAAGCGTGCCGGAGACGACCTGCGCCTCCTGCCGGTAGGGGGTAATGTAGATATCCGCTGCGCCAACATGTTCAACCAATTCCTCTGCGCTCACAAAACGATTCACGAGGATCAGGCTCGACGACACACCAAGCTCTTCCGCTAGTGCCTGCAACTCTTCGCGGTAGCGCTCGCCGTCGCGGCGCCGGATATGCGGATGCGTCACACCGGAGACGATATAAACCACGTTCGGATGCTTCGCCAGAATCGCCGGCAAAGCTCGAATAACGTTCTCGATCCCCTTGTTGGGTGACAGCAAGCCGAACGTAAGCAGCACCGACTTTCCTTCAGTACCGAACCGGTCCTTGTAGTAATTCGGATCCATGAATTGAAAATCAGGCACGCCATGCGGAATGATGTCGATCTCCGCATCCGGAACTCCATATACCTCGCGCAGGAACTGCGCCGCCTGCTCGCTCATCACAACAAGGCGATCGGAAAGGTGCGCGATCTCTTTGAGCACCATCCGCTGATTCGCGTCCGGCTCCCGTAAAACCGTGTGCAGCGTCGTCACAACAGGCATCTTCAGCTTGCGCAGCAAGGTCAGGATATGGCTACCTGCAATCCCGCCGTAGATTCCGTATTCATGCTGAAGGCATACCAGGTCATTCCCGTTGAAGTTCAGAAACTCTGCGGCCCGCTCGTAGGAACTCAGATCTTCTTGTTCGAGCTCCAGGCGAACTTGCTCCGGATACTCATAGCTTGAATCCGGATCATTAACGGGAATGGCAAACAGACGCTCGGCGCCGAATTCCGTCGCAAGCGCACTGCATAAATCCGTCGTAAATGTCGCGATTCCGCACTGGCGCGGAAGATAATTTCCAACAAACGCTATGCGCGTGGGCAAGGGAAGGCTGCAACTCTTCGACGCGGTGGGCAACGAGGCTGCGGATCCATGGCTTATCGCTTGATGTTCATGGCAGTTCTTTTCAGAGAGGGACATATCGTCCTGCTTTCGCTTGAATCAACTTGCTGCAAGGCGTCTTTGTTCACATTCACTTGCACGGAGCTTTTGCGGTCCCGAACAATATTCGATGTACAGGGAAGCAAGGATGCGAATGCTCAGAGCCCTGAGGATGCTTCCTCTCAGTTCAAATCTGAAGGCAACTCCAGAATCTGGCGAACATCGAGCGCTACTTCGAAGAAGCTATCGGAAGAATTGGGGAAGAATGTTCAAGGGAAAAATCCTCCCTGAAGCCTGAAGTCTTCGCTCTCTTCTTGGCCCGTTCAGGCACTGCGATGCCGCTTGAAGCGGGCTTCCTCACGAACCCGAGCGCAGCCATGCGCACACGTCTGCGGGCAGTAAAATGTGCTTCAACGTCTTTCTTCTTAATGAGGCTCATAGTCGCTCCAGACAGTGCTGTTGCTTGCTTGAACGGTGCTCGTCTGGAGCGAAGCCTGGAAGGCTGAAGGCGAGAAAAGAAAACTCTAACTACTGCTTCAAGGATACACCCTAATCAATGCTGGTGCCGGCATCACCGCGAATCGCATCCTTTCAAACTCGACCGGGAGGAGAAGGTCGATCAGCAGTCCTTCCAGCGTTTCTCGATTGCTGACACGCGCATTCTGGCGACATCGATAGCGGCCCGCTGCGGCCTCAAGAAGAAGCCCCAGCGTCTCTCCGCGTTGGCTACCGCAAGCTTCCAACCGTCGTGTTGACCGGGCTGCCGATTGCGTCTCCACTCACCACCAGTTCCACTCTCCGGTTTTCCTGGCGACCGCTCGAGTTGTCGTTTGAGGCTACTGGTGATGTGTTGCCGAAGCCCGTTGCGCTTATTGAAGTCGTCACCACGCCCTGGGCTACCAGGTAATCGCGGACGGCGCCTGCACGGTTCTCTGACAGCTTCTGATTCATCTGATCGCCGCCGACATTGTCGGTATATCCGCCCACCGCAATGTTAAGTCCCGGGTATGCGATCAGGATTCCGGCAACCTTAGCCAGCTTCTCGCGGGCGCCCGGCTTCAGCGAATATCGACCCGTGTCGAACAATACGTCGGACATGCTCACGATGAGCCCACGCGCACTGTCGCGTGTCTCAAGAATCTTGTTCAATTGCTCGATCAATTGCGCGCGCATTGCCGATTTCTCGCTGTCCGCCTGTTGCTCACCCTGCTGCGCACGCTGTGCGGCCAGGCGAGCCTGATCCGCATCGGCTTGGGCTGCAGTCACTGCCGCCGCTGACGCATTCTGGCTATTCACCATTGCAGCCTGAGAAGCAGCTGCATCGGCTTGTGCGTTTGTTGCATTCAATTGCGCAGTCGCAGCATTGGCTTGTGCCATTGCCGCGTCATTCTCGGCCTTCTGCTTCAAACGGCTGGCCTCGTCTGCCTCAGCCTGTGATCTTGCCTGTGCGTCGCTCGACGCCCGGAGTTCGGCCGCCCGACGATCCACCTCAATCTTCTTGACTGCGATCTCGCGCGCATCTTCCGCGGTCTGCACTGCTTGCCGGGAAGAAGCAATCAGCGCCTTCTTTTCCATATGGCCGCTAATGGCGTAGTCGTCGGCGCTCTTCATCGACTGGACAGCGTGCTCGTAGCTTTCGCCCGCATATTGTTCTGCACCTTCTGATTTGGCGATGCGCAGTGCGTTCCGCGCCTCGTAGAACTCCAAAGGAAGTCTGGCATTCAGAACCAAAGGGTCAAACTTGTAGCCGGTGGGAATGTAGCCCCCACGCTCCATCAGCTCATACTTTGCTTCTACAGCTTCGCTGGTGCCCTTGGTATCCGCTGTAACAATGTTTTCAAGCACGACGACATTGCTGGGCTGCTGGACAGCAAAGTAAGGTTCCGCCGTAACGATCAATGCGAAAGCCTGCAGGTCCGTAGTTGCAGTCAATTTACTGCGATTATTGTCGCCAACCAGAATCTCGCCAAGGTTGACAGCGCGCCCTTCGGGTGAAATCGCCCATAGAACATAAGTAAGATATTCGTCGCCGAAAGCCATGGGTGTCTGCAGGTTTCCGAACTCGGCTTCAACTTCCAAGGTGCCGCGCTTGCTGCGCACCTTGGCTTTGCCGTTCGCTGAAGGGAGCAAGTTAGTCCCCGCAAAATCCACGTCGGTGGCTCCACTGCGATGGCGGTAGTTGATGGCCTGGACCGTGCGGCTGATTTCCACCACGCGGTATGTGGTCAAAGGACCTGTGGTCTCGACAACCGTTGTCGTTTGCAAGTTGGCCTGGGCGAACGCGCTCAGACTGAGGGCACTACCGATCACAAACAAGATCGTGGTTCTCACGTTATTTCCTTTTGGGCATCACTCTGCCATGTTGCCTTGTGCTTATCTTGCGTTGACGGGGATACGAATGCGGTGACAGCAACCGGTATGGTCATTACCCTACGCGGAATTGGGTAAGGTAGTGAAGCAATCCAAAGACGTTCATGAGCCATACCACGAGCACAATCACCACAACAGCATTCAGGATTCCTTTGATTTGACCTTGCATGGGAATGAAGCGATTGATCAGCCATAGCAAGATGCCTACAACGCAGATCGTGAGAACAACTGTCATAAGTGGCATTTGGTACTCTCCAATCAATTCCTTGAAGCATCTCTGCTTCTGACTCATTCTTCCAAAGCCATGAGTTAAATGCTGAGCAAACCTGCTCACCCGAAGCAACGGGCCCATTCGCGCGAAATCCCGGCAAGGTCGCTGCTGAGAATACAAGAGACCTGAGCCGCCACAGCAGTCACCAGAGCCGGTGATACTGCATCGGCCAAATGAATTTTTGACCGGGGTCTCCAGAAAACCTGATGACATGATCAAAATGGACCATACGTGAGTCCGCGGCACGCGCGATAGTCGAAGGTCTGTGGGTGTAAGTTGCCTCAGATGCTGGGTAGTCTGACGTCAAGTGACGCCGGCTATCCTGAAAACCGCACGGGATCGCGTTGCCGATTGCGGATTGCGGAAGGCGCTTTGTTCGATTTCGCGGGAGCGTTTCCTCGTTCTCCTTTTTCATTGGAATCGCAATCAATTGCGCGATCTTCCAGCAAATGCGGCTGCCGTTCCGATATGCACACTTCTGGACGGACGAGCCGCCTGAATTGAGGCGTCATCTTGAAAAACGAAGGAGAAATCCCGGCATTTGAACCCGCCAGGTTCCTCGCGGATGTGGGGCTCGGTCGCAAAATTGTTGAGAGGGAACCTAAGAAGGCTTTTTTCTCTCAGGGAGATGCAGCCGACGCGATTTTCTATCTCCAGAAGGGCCGGGCAAAGGTTACCGTTGTCTCCAAGAAAGGAAAAGAAGCCACGGTCACGCTGCTCTCAGCAGGTGACTTCGTAGGTGAGGAGTCGCTGGCGTCAATTCCTGGGCTGCGCCTGGCGACGGCCTCTGCCATCAGTACCTGCACAGCCCTCAAGATTGAAAGGGAGGAGATGGCGCGGGTAATGCACGACGAGCCTGCATTTGCCGACTTCTTTCTAAAGTTCTTATTGGCTCGCAGCATGCGAACCCAGGCCGACCTGGTCGATCAGCTTTTCAACTCCAGCGAGAAGCGACTGGCACGCATTCTCTTGTTGATGGCCGAGTATGGCATGCCGGGAGAACGGGATACGTTCATCCCTCCCGTTTCACAGGAGACGCTGGCTGAAATGATCGGCACCACACGGTCGCGAGTCAGCTTCTTCATGAATCGCTTTCGCAAGCTCGGCTTCATCAACTACGACGGCCGCATCCAGGTAAACAAGTCCCTGCTCAATGTCGTACTTCTCGATCAATTTCCGGGGCAGAACTCGAAGTCGCCGGTCATTCCAATCGAGCAGGCTATTCCAAGGCCAGTCATTCCAAAAGTCAGAGCAGCCAAGCCTAAAACTTCCGTTGCGGATTAGTTCGGGCGTTGGCGAGTGATGATTGCTCTTCAAATCGCCGATACCCTAGCGGCCACAAGTCAGGCCGAGTGGGCTCGCTCAAGGTTTATCGGGCACCACACCCCTCACAGATCAGGGCCTTGGCGTTGTCATTGATGGAGGAGCGTCTTCCGGCCGAGATCCCCATTGCAGATTAGGCTTCGCTCCCATCTCCAGCGTCAGCGTTCCACCGTTAGCCATCTCCTTATGCGCAAACCACGCGCGGTCCAGCGCGTTGCCGTTCAGTTGTGCTGACTGGATGTACTTGTTCCGCGCTGAAACATGATCCGCCACAATCGTGAACAGTTTGCCGTTCCCCAGCCGAACCGTGCTGCGTGCAAATATCGGGCTGCCGATCTCGTACACCGGGCTTCCCGGGCACACCGGATAAATCCCGATCGCGCTCAGAACGTACCACGACGAGGTCGCTCCGCCATCGTCATCTCCGGGAATGCCAAGGGGTCCATCCGTGTACCACACATCCATCAACTGCCTTACCCGCCGCTGCGTCTTCCACGGTTGCCCTGAGAAGTCATACAGGTAAGGAATGTGAAAGCTCGGCTCATTGCCCTGCGCATAAAGTCCCACCAGGCCCGTCGCATCGGGAAACTGATCAAGGAAATGCCACTTCGACGTTCCATATTGTTCCACAAAAAGCCGATCGAGCGTGGCATTAAACGCATCCCGCCCGCCCATCAACTCAATCAGTCCCGCGACATCGTGCTGAACACTGAATGTGTAAATCCAGGTGTTCACTTCGGTAAAGTAATCCCGACCGCCCTGTCCGCCATCCAGCTTCGTATCTAAATCAGGAATCCACTTTCCGTCCTTGTCCTTCGGAGCCATAAATCCGATCTCCGGGTTGAAGACATTCCTGTAGTTCTGTGCCAGCTTGCCAAAGTACGCTGCGTCTTCCTTCTTGCCCAGCGCTTTTGCCAGCTCTGCCACGCACCAGTCGTCGTAAGCGGCTTCAAGCGTCACTGAAACCGCCTGCCGTCGTTCTCCGCCCACCTCGGCAATCGTCTCCTTCTCGCCCCGATCGAGCGCCGGAAAGAATCCGTTGGAAAAATACGCGCGATCCAGTTCCGTAAGCGGCCCCCGGCCCCACGGAATCATCGTGGTCTCCGTCGCCGCCTTCCGCACCGCCGCATATGCCCGCTCCACATCAAAGTCGCGATAGCCCTTCTCGTACGTATCCAGAAACAGCGCCGCCGCATGATGCCCGATCATCACTGCCTGCTCTCCCGCCACTGAAGGAAACGAGGGCAGCATCGCGCTTTGCTCTTCCATCCGCAGGTACGATCGAATCATGTCCTGCTGCCGCCTTGGGTCAAGCAGCAGCTGTAGCGGATGAAGCGAGCGATACGTATCCCATAATCCATCGTCCACATAAAAGTCGTGACCTTCCGCATCGTGAACGGAATGGTCGTACCCGCTGAAGTACTTCCCGTCTTCCGTGATGTCTGTCATGCGACCAAGAGAACGGTAAAGCGCCGTGTAAAGAATCGTGCGCTGGCGCTCGCTGCCGCCAACCGTGCTGATGCCCCCCAGCGCTGTGTTCCATTCGGCGCGCGTCTCGGCTTTCACGCGGTCGAACGTCCATCCCGGAATCTCCCGCTTCAGGTTCTTCCGCGCCTGCTCTTCGCTCATATAGGAGATTCCGATCCGCACCTCGATTTGTTCGCCGGCCGTGGTCGCCATGTCTGAAACAAACCCAATCTCATCCCCCGCCTGCTTTGCCAGGCTCGAAATGGTCTTTCCTTGCCAGGTCAGCCCTTCGCCAAAGGGCCGCGAAAACTCCGCATAGAAATATTCCCGTGTCGTTCCGGTTTCGTTCCTGATCTGGCTTACAGTTCCTCCCACCCGCGCGCTTCCCTCCACCGTGTGACTGCCGACAACCTCAATCTCCGCATCTTTCAGCGTGCTCAAAATCAGGTGAGCATGCCGGCTCCGCGGAAACGTGAAGCGATAATAGGCTGCAGATTGCGTCGCCGTGTATTCCGCACGGATGCCCCACGTCTCTAAATTGGCAGAATAGTAGTAGGGCGTCGTTGTTTCAGAATCGTGGTCAAAATCCGAAGCGTAGGATTCGCGCTTGGTGCTGGTATCGCCCACCGAAGCCATCAGCAGCGCCGGCCCTGCGGGAAAGCCATAAATCTTGTCCGCTAGAAAACGGTCCGTGATCCCCGGCGTCGTCACCGGCGCAAGCCGCGCCATTCCATATGGCGTTTGAACGTAGGGAACAGTCGCCGTCAGCAGCTGCCCGATTCCCCCAATGTTCGGCGAAACATAATCAACCGGGGGTTTTTGCTGTTGTGCCGGCGCGGCACAGGCGATGCTTCCCAGAAGAACCACAGTCATCACAACACGAACAGTTTTCATGGCGTATTTCTCTCGCCTGCCATCCTATAGGATGATGCTCAACCAGGGGAGCCCTCACTCTTGTGGCAAGCCAGCTCATTCCGTCCTGGCAATCGGCTCCGCCGCCGCCACTCGCGGGCCACACCGATTCCTCCGCATCGGCCGGCCGCTAAACAATCAGTCCGGACCGCCGATAACCATTCTGTGTTAATGGGCCCGACGGACGACCAGCCATCTGTGTCTACACCGCCCGGGGACCGAAACTTGCGGGCCTCCAACTGACCTGGGGGCCGCGAGGACTGAACCTCAAGGAGAATCAATCGCAATGACCGTTCTTGTCGTCGATGACTCGGTCACCATGGTGATGAGCCTCAAGACCACTCTCGAGATGAGCGGCTTTCAGGTGGAAACCGCCGGAAACGGCAAGGCGGCACTCGACAAGATTCGACTCGGCATCAAGCCAAACCTGATCCTCACCGACATCAACATGCCCGTCATGGGCGGAATGGAACTGATTAAGAACCTTCGCGCGCTGCCGGCTTTCCGCTTTGTGCCCATCCTCACACTCACCACCGAAAGTGATGCGTCCAAGCGCGACGAGGGCAAGCGAGCAGGTGCAACCGGGTGGCTCGTCAAGCCCGTGTCTGGCAACGACCTGGTTGCGGTCATCAGAAAAGTTCTCCCCGGAGCGTAACCATGGCGGCAGCAGCGTATCGAGGACTTGATGGGATTTCTCCAATACCGGCCAATCGAGGGGGCGCTGGCGGAGATGACGTCGAACTCAATCGCAAGCCGCGAATCAAGGGGATCCGGAACCGTCTGCTCGTTCAGACGGCAGGCGCACTCATCTGCAACCTTCTGTTCTATCTGTCCCTGGCCCATCTGATGGGGTCAGCCCTCACGCCTTATCAAAACCAGACCATCGAGCTGTTGTTGTTGTTCAACGGCCTTCCCCTGCTGATAGTCAAATGGAAAAGCTGGATCCAGGGCCAACGAGGTGTTGCTGAACTCGGGACTGTGGGGACACTGAACAAATTCCAATTGGCGAGCGTGCTTCTAAGGGGCGAAGCGATGCGGACCGAGTTTGAAGATTCCAAGCCCTACATCGATGTGATGCACGATCAGATCGGCGATTCACTGGCCGAATCCGAGCGCGAGGTAATGAAAGTAATCGAGCAGATCGGCATTCTGAACGCGCAAGCCAGCGAAAAACGAGCCCGAATCGAACACTCGATCAAGAGCGGCAAGGCGCTCACAGAAAGTACTCACCAACGCGTCGACTCCAATCGGGAGATTATTACCGCGCTGGAAATGCAACTGCAGGAGCAGAACACGGCAATGCACGCCGAGTTCGAGCGCATCGGAGGATTGGCCGGCGAAGTCCGCGCGCTGACTCCGCTCATCAAGATCATCACTTCGATTGCCCAGCAGACCAGCCTCCTGGCACTGAATGCTGAAATCGAGGCGGCAAGAGCCGGGAGCGCGGGGCGCGGCTTCGGCGTCGTCGCCATTGAAGTCAGAAAGCTCTCCGTCCTCGCCACCCGGGCCGCCACCGACATCGCCACCAAAATCAACTCGACCTGCAAACGAGTAGAGACGGAGATGGCCGACGCCAAATCCTCTCTGGAACAGTACGAGTCGAATACTGGAATGCAGAATCTGATCGCTGGACTGAGCGAAATGCAGCAGGAGTTCTGCAAAAATGGCGAACTATTGCTCGAAGTCATCAATGAAGTGGACTCGAATTACAAGGAGAGCATCAATCGCCTCTCGGAGGCGCTGGGCCACATTCAATTCCAGGACGTCATGCGGCAAAGAATGGAGCACGTACAGCAGGCGCTTATGGAAATGCGCGAACACCTGCTTTGGTTGAGTGAGAAAGCGGGCGACACCGGTTGGGACGGGCAGCTTGATCGCACTTTCGCGAATCTGCTTGCAGCTCACCTCGATCAATACCACATGGCAAGCCAAACCGTCACTCACCTGGCCGTGGCTGGCACCGGAAACGCTCATGCCGCAGACAACCGCCCGGCCATCGAGCTCTTTTAGCGCGTCTGCAACCATCAACCCGACACCGGAACCTGCCGCGGGGCCGCACCTTCCTTGGAAAGATTTAACCATTAGCCGCCTGGAACCTACGCGCCAAATGCTTCTGAAAGTGCGATCACGAATTGCGCGATCTCAACGCCTCGGTTGACCGGACCTATTGCAGACCTATTGCGAGCGGCCCCGGCTTCAGTCGCTCAACAATGCTCTCCTTCAACTGCAACAGGGCTGCGGCAGACTCCAACCCGCCTCAGCCTCCCAACGTTCTCTCGCATTTCGTCGATTGGGTCCATACAAGGAAGTCCAGCTTGGGAATCATTCACGAACGACGCGACGAATCGATTGACCTCAGCCTTGAAGGCGCAGTTGACATCAGCTGCGCGGTTGAGCTCAAAGCCGCGCTGGTTGACGCGCTCACGTCCGGCATGCCTGTGCGCATCGCCCTCGATCGCTGTTCTGCTCTCGACGTGACCGCCTACCAGTTGCTTTGGGCCGCCGAACGGGAAGCCCGATCTCTGGGCGTTGAGCTCACCCTCGTCGGGCCGCTGCCGGCACACCTTCTTGCCGCCCTCAAAGAAGTCGGTTTCGATAGCTTTCCAGTTCCAGCATAAGCAAAAGGATTCATCGGGCCATGCTTCCAACCATTCTGAATAACGCTGACCAGTTCAAGCAGAGCTTCCGTGAAGAAGCCCGGGAGATTGTGGTGGACCTTGAGGCGGCCCTGCTTGAGCTGAACGAGGAACGCGGAGATATGGAGCTGGTCGGCCGTGTCTTCCGCGCCTTGCACACCATCAAAGGCTCCGGGGCCATGTTCGGCTTTGAAGAGCTGGCGGCCTTTACCCACAATCTTGAGACCGCCTTTGACCAGGTACGCAACGGCAAGCTCGCCATCAGTTCGGAGTTGATCGACCTCACCCTCGCCGCCCTCGATCAGATCCGCGCCATGGTTGAGGAAAACCCTGAAGCTCCCGCCGATCAGGCCGCCTGCTCCTCCATTCTTTCGAGCGTGCGCAAGCTGGCCCACCTCGAGGAACCCGTTCAATCTCTGCCGGCTCCCAACCTGCCGGTTGCGCCCCCCGTCGGCTTGGTGCCCAACCTGGGAGTTGCCCCGGGATCTCCCCTTACCGGCTCCACTGGCACGCTTCGAGAGTGGCATGTCCGCTTTTCCCCTGGGCCCGACCTGATGTTGAACGGTACCAATCCTTCTCTGCTCGTGCGCGAGTTGCGCCAACTCGGTGGACTCTCCATCCGGGTTGTTATGGCGGACGTGCCACCGCTCGCAGAGTTGAATCCCGAGCGTTGCTACATCAGCTGGGAGATGGTCCTTGCCAGTTCCCTGGGGCGCGAGGCCATCCGCGACGTCTTCATCTTCGTTGAAGACAATTGCGATCTGGTGATCGCGCCTGCCACCGAAGATTCGCCGTGCCCTTCGGGCCAACCCGCAGGCGATCACGTCGCCCGGGCACTGGAAGAACCCCGCACCGCACAGCCGGGCCGCCGCTCCTATGACAAGGCCGACAACGCCGCCAGCCTGCGTGTCCCGGCACAAAAACTCGATCAGTTTGTCGATCTGGTGGGCGAGTTGGTCACCGTGCAGGCCCGGCTCAGCGAGCTTGCCGCCCGCAGCGACGATCCCGATGTGGCCGCGGTCTCTGAAGAAATCGAGCGGCTCACTTCGGCGCTGCGCGAAAACTCCATGAACATCCGCATGCTGCCCATCAGGGCCACCTTCGAAAAGTTTCGCAGGCTGGTCCACGACCTCGCCCGCGACCTGGGCAAGGATGTGGTCCTCACCATGGAGGGCGCCGATACCGAGTTGGACAAGACGGTCATCGAGAAGCTGAGCGATCCGCTCATGCACCTGATCCGTAACAGCATGGACCACGGCATTGAGCCGCCGGCGGTTCGTACTGCCTGCGGCAAGCGGCCCACGGCAACCATCCATCTCGCCGCGCACCACTCGGGAGCCAGCGTCCTCATCAGCGTCTCCGACGACGGCGGCGGCATCAATGCTGAAGCTGTACGCAGCCGCGCCATTGAAAAAGGCCTTGTGGCCGCCGATGCGGTGCTCACCCAGGCTCAGACCTTTGCACTCCTCTTTGAGCCCGGCTTCTCCACCGCCAAAACAGTCACCGACGTCTCCGGGCGCGGTGTCGGAATGGACGTGGTCCGCCAGCGCGTTGACAGCCTGCGCGGCAGCATCGATGTTGCCAGCCAGGCCGGATCGGGAACGCAGGTCACACTGCGCCTGCCTCTCACCCTGGCCATCATCGACGGCCTGCTGGTGAGTGTGGGCAATGCCTATTTTGTGCTGCCCCTCGCAAATACCCTTGAGTGTATTGAACTGACAGAGAAGGACATTGAACGCGCAAACGGCAAGCATTTGGCCGACGTTCGCGGGGAACTGATCCCTTACATTCGCCTCCGGCAGCATTTCAACATCCGCACCCAACGGCCGATGATCGAACAGATCATGGTGGTTGAAACCGAAGAGGGACGCTATGGCTTCGTTGTGGACGAGGTACTGGGCAATTGCCAGACTGTGATCAAGAACCTGGGGCGGTTCTACCGTCACGTGCAGGTTGTCTCAGGAGCCACCATCCTGGGCAACGGAACGGTGGCGCTGATTCTTGATCCGGAGCGCCTGGCGCAGGATGCCGTACGCGGTACGATGCACCGCTCGCGCGGACGTCCCCTTGCCGCCCGCATCCTCAAGCAAAAAGAATGCGCGCTTCTGAATGCTTAGCGCTTCGTTGGCGCTGGAGCTCTTCACCAGCGTAAGTCAAATAACGAACCAACAGGCGGGACCCGCACAATGAGCGTCCAGAAACTGGGGAGTGATCGGTGGACGAACACGGAACGGGATTCAGCCGAGAGAGGACCGAGTTTCATGGCGACAACAATGGTAAGTGAAGACCGGAAGGCGCACGGCGCCGGAAACGGTCATGGCGGAAACACGCATGGGAGTCCGGATCGTTCGAGCGCGTCGAAGCGGACCGACGAAGACGACTCGATGGAGGTGTTGCAGGAGATCATGCGCCTGGTGGACGCCTCCAAGGAAGGGCGGCTATCCGAGCGCGGTAAGGCAACGTTGTTCAACGGCGTTCATCGCGAGATGATTCAAGGCGTCAATGAAATGCTGGACGCGATCCTTCTGCCCATCGGCGAAGGCAACCGCGTTCTGGCGCAGATTTCAAGCGGCAAAATCGACGAGTTGATTACCCAGAGCTACAAGGGTGACCACGAAAAAATGAAAGTGGCCGTCAACAACGTGGCCGTGGTTCTGCAGGGGCTGCAAAGAGAACTGGGCCGCCTGATTGAGGCGTCGAAGGAAGGACAGCTGAGCGATCGCGGAAAGCCGGAGCAGTTTCAGGGCGCATATGCCGAGATTGTGCGCGGCGTCAACGTGATGCTTGATGCCATTCTGCTACCCATCGGCGAAGGCAATCGCATTCTTGCCCAGATATCCTCCGGCAAGATCGACGAATTGATCGCCCAAACCTACAAAGGCGACCACGAAAAGATGAAACTGGCCGTGAACAACGTGGCCGTGGTTGTGCAGGCGCTCGAGAAGGAAATGGCGCGCCTAACCGAGGCATCGAAGGAAGGCCTGCTTTCAGAACGTGGCAAGCCGGAACAGTTTCACGGCGCGTATTCCGAGATTGTACGTGGCGTCAACGTGATGCTCGATGCCATCCTGTTGCCCATCGGCGAAGGCAATCGCATTCTCGCGCAGGTGTCCAACGGCAAGATCGATGAGCTGATTGCCCATACCTACAAGGGCGATCACGAAAAGATGAAGCAAGCAATCAACAACGTCGCTCTGGTACTTCAAGGCCTTCAGAAGGAGCTGACTCGGCTCACCGATGCTTCGCGGGAAGGACAACTGAGCGACCGAGGCAAGCCCGAACAGTTCCAGGGCGCTTATGCGGAGATCGTTCGTGGCGTCAACGCGATGCTCGATGCCATCCTGTTGCCCATCGGCGAAGGCAACCGCATTCTCGCGCAGGTGTCCAACGGCAAGATCGATGAGCTGATTGCCCAGACCTACAAGGGCGATCACGAAAAAATGAAGCAAGCAATCAACAACGTCGCTCTGGTGCTTCAAGGCCTTCAGAAGGAGCTGACTCGGCTCACCGATGCTTCGCGGGAAGGACAACTGAGCGACCGAGGCAAGCCGGAACAGTTCCAGGGTGCTTATGCGGAGATCGTTCGTGGCGTCAACGTGATGCTCGATGCCATCCTGTTGCCCATCGGCGAAGGCAACCGCATTCTCGCGCAGGTGTCCGACGGCAAGATCGATGAGCTGATTGCCCAGACCTACAAGGGCGATCACGAAAAGATGAAGCAAGCAATCAACAATGTCGCTCTGGTACTTCAAGGCCTTCAGAAAGAACTGGCCCGGCTCACCGATGCTTCGAACGAAGGCAAGCTCTCCGAGCGCGGAAAGCACGACCAGTTCAAAGGCGCCTACGCAGATATCGTGCGCGGCGTCAACGCCATTCTCGACGCCGTCATCGGCCCCCTGAATTTCTCCGCAAAATACGTGGAGCAAATCAGCAAGGGCGACATTCCACCGCAGATTACCGATACCTATCACGGTGATTTCAACCTCATCAAGAACAATCTGAACACGCTGATCGCGGCCATGAACGACATCACGGCTGCCGCCGAGGAAATCGCCAATGGCAACCTGACCGTCACGCTCCGCGAGCGCTCGTCCCAGGACAAGCTGATGCAGGCCCTCTCCTCCATGGTCGCCGGGCTCACCCAAACCGTCTCCGACATCCGCGCGATCGCCAGCGAAGTATCGGCAGCCAGCCAATCCATCTCGACTGCCTCCATCCAGGTGTCCAAGGGCGCGAGCGCCCAGGCTGCCGCCGCCGAAGAAGCCTCCTCCTCGATGGAAGAGATGGTCTCCAACATCAAGCAGAATGCCGACAACGCGCAGCAGACTGACAAGATTGCCAACAAGTCCGCCAAGGATGCCCAGGAAAGCGGCAAGAGCGTTCTTGAGGCGGTGGCCGCGATGAAGGAGATCGCCAACAAGATCTCAATCATCGAGGAAATTGCCCGTCAGACCAACCTGCTCGCTCTCAACGCGGCCATCGAGGCAGCGCGTGCCGGTGAGCACGGCAAGGGTTTTGCCGTGGTCGCAGCCGAGGTGCGCAAGCTGGCCGAGCGCAGCCAGAAAGCGGCGGGCGAAATCAATCAGCTCTCCGCCAACACGTTGAAAGTGTCGGAGAAATCCGGCGAAATGCTTGACAAGCTGGTGCCCGACATCCAGCGCACGGCTGAACTGGTGCAGGAGATCACGGCAGCCAGCAAGGAGCAGGACACCGGCGCCGAGCAGATCAACAAGGCGCTCCAGCAGTTGGAGCAGGTCATTCAGCAGAATGCCTCCGCTTCTGAAGAGATGGCCTCCACCACCGAGGAGCTGACCGGCCAGTCAGATCAACTCGTAAGCGCGCTCTCGTTCTTCCATACCGGGGATGAGGACGGGGGACGGGCGCGCAAGCCTGCCGGCTCAAAACACGGCAGACCACCGCAGCTCGCGCCGGCAAAGGCCGCCAGGGCCGGGGCCCACGCAAGCTCCGACGGCGCCAAATCTGCGGGTGGGATCAATCTCCGCCTCAAGGATAAACACGATGATCTCGACGGGGAGTTCGAGCGTTACTGACCGGCGGGGCGCGGCTCTTCCCGCGAGGAGCCGCACCTGTCTTCCGAATAAGAGAGGAGTTGAAGTATGAGCGTTAGCGAAATCACGGAGACACGGCAGTACCTGACCTTCAAGCTCGGCAACGAGGTCTTCGCGACCGATGTTGCCAAGGTCCGCGAGGTGCTTGACTTGACCACCATCACCGCTATTCCCAGGACACCCGAGTTCATGAGCGGCGTCATCAACCTGCGGGGCAGCGTTGTTCCGGTTGTCGACCTCAGGCTCTGCTTCGAGATGTCGAAAACCGAAAGCACCCGCAACACTTGCATTGTGGTCGTCGAGGTGTTGCTCGACAACGAATCGACCGTCATCGGCGCTCTTGCCGATTCGGTCGAAGAAGTCATCGACCTGGAGCCGGATCAGATTGAGCCGGCCCCCAAAATCGGAACCAAGATCCGCACCGACTTCATTAAGGGCATGGGCAAGCGCGACACTCAGTTCATCATGATTCTGGATATCGATCGCGTCTTCTCGGCCGAGGAGCTTGCACAGGTCCGCGGCCAGGAAGCTGGAAAACCGCTGGTGGAAGTGGCTGCGTAAGGGAGGATTGCGGGGCGGACATTCGTTTCCGCCCCGTTCACACGATGAGCGCACACGAGGAATACCTCTCAACCCGCGACTTCGGCCGCCTCTGCGATCTTATTTATGACAAGGCCGGCATCCGCCTCGGATCTGAAAAGAAGACCATGCTCGAGGTGCGCATCAAGCGCCGGCTCAAGGCCCTCGCCCTCCGCTCCTACGCCGAGTATTGCGATTACCTGTTTGCGCATCAGGGCCTCAAGGAAGAACTCGTTCCGCTCATCGATGTCGTCACAACCAACAAGACTGACTTCTTTCGCGAGCCTGCGCACTTCAATTTTCTGGTCGAGAAAGCGCTCCCGGATCTAACTGCGCACAACGCAGGCGGAAGACCCCTGCTCGTCTGGAGCGCCGGCTGCTCCTCCGGCGAGGAGCCCTACACGCTGGCCATGGTGCTCAGCGAATACGGGCTCACGCATCCCGGGTTTCGCTTCAGAATCCTGGCAACGGATATCTCCACCCATGTGCTTGAAAAAGCGGAATTGGCCGTCTATGCAAGCGACGTGGTCGGGCCTGTACCGGCGGCCCTCAGGCGAAAGTACCTCATGACCAGCCGCGCGCCCGCCTCCAGCCGGGTTCGGGTCGTGCCCGAACTGCGCCGCCTCGTTGAGTTTCGCCGCCTCAACTTCATGGACACCGATTATGGCCTCTCAGAAAAGGCTGACGCCATCTTCTGCCGCAACGTAATCATCTACTTCGACCGGCAGACGCAGGAGCAGGTGCTGGGCAAGTTGGCTCGCCGCCTCGTGCCCCGTGGCTACCTTTTTGTCGGCCACGCCGAGACCCTCCACGACATGGATCTTCCCCTCACGCCTGTTGCTCCGGCGCTCTACAGGAGGGTCGATGCAGGAGCATGAATCTCCACTTCCTGAAGTATTTGTCCAGCCAGGAGAATCCTATCTCGTCCAACAGCCCACCATCCTGCGCACCTTGCTCGGCTCCTGTGTCGGCATTGCCTTCTGGGCTCCGCGCCTTGGCCTTGGCGCGCTCTGCCATCCCATGTTGCCGCGCACCCCGCCCAAAGCCGCCGCATCGCTCAGCCGTTCCGCTGGCCGGCGCTACGTCGACTTCGCCATTCGCGACCTCGCCCACCAATTTGACGCGCTCGGCGCACGCCGCGATGAGGTCGAAGTCAAATTATTCGGCGGCGGCGACGTGCTGGTCATGACGCCCAATTTAAATCGGCCCACCGTGGGCCGCCTCAACAGCGAAGTCGCAATCAAGGTGCTAGAGGAAGAAGGCTTCAGCGTCGTGGCCTCTTCCCTGGGAGGCAAACGCGGCGTCAACATCCACTTCAATACAGAATCCGGAGAAGTGCTGCTGCAGCGCCACACCTGATCCGGCCTTGTATCGCCGCCAAAGAGGCGCATGCACGCGTCAACCCGGCTTTACCGCTGCAAAGAGAAGGGAGACCATCGATGAACACCCGGAAGATTCGCGTCCTCGTCGTCGACGATTCGGCCGTGGTCCGGCAAACGCTCAGCGACGTGCTCCAGTCCGATCCAGCGATCGAAGTCATCGCGACGGCCGGCGATCCCTTTGTCGCGGCCGATCGCATCGCGGAGCAGATACCCGATGTCATTACTTTGGATATCGAAATGCCACGCATGGACGGGCTCACCTTCCTCAAGAAGCTCATGAGCCAGCATCCCATCCCCGTCGTCATCTGTTCGAGTCTTGCCGAGGAGGGCGCGCAAAGCACCATCAAGGCTCTCGAATATGGCGCGGTCGACATCGTCACCAAGCCGCGCCTCGGCACCAGGCAATTCCTTGAGGACTCCCGTGTCGCGCTTTGTGAAGCCGTCAAAGCCGCAGCCGCGGCCAGGGTCCGTACGCTCACGCCCAGCCACACGGTCGAGCCCAAGCTCACCGCCGATGCCATCCTTTCTCCTGCCACGCACGCCATGGCAGAGACCACTGAGAAAGTCGTGGTCATCGGCGCCTCCACCGGCGGAACTGAAGCCTTGAAGACAGTGCTTGAATCGCTCCCCGCCGATACTCCCGGAATCGTCATCGTGCAGCATATGCCCGAGTTGTTCACCCGCGCGTTTGCCAATCGGCTTGACGGACTATGCAACATCACCGTCAAGGAGGCCGAGACCAACGACACCGTCATTCGCGGACGCGCGCTCATCGCCCCCGGCAATCATCACCTCCTTCTCAAGCGCAGTGGCGCGCGTTATTTTGTTGAAGTCAAGGATGGTCCCCTGGTTTGCCGTCACCGGCCTTCAGTCGATGTGCTCTTCCGTTCCGCGGCCCGCTATGCTGGACAGAATGCCGTCGGCATCATCCTCACCGGCATGGGCGACGATGGCGCCCGCGGCATGCTTGAGATGAAGCAGGCGGGCGCAAGGACCATCGCCCAGGACGAAGCTACCTGTGTCGTCTTCGGCATGCCCAAAGAAGCCATCAAGCTCAATGGCGTTGACAAGGTCCTGCCCCTCTCGTCGGTTGCCGGCGCTCTTCTTTCCCTTGCACGCTGACCAAGCGCCTCTCCCTGCGCCATACGCTTCAACCGTTCCAGGGCTTCGTCGCCGCAAGATCCAAATTTCTCCTTGCCCCCTGTGCAGGCGTTGCGTATACTTGCGCGATTCCCCTGGCAGAGCAATTCGGCTCTCAATAAACGGGCACTTTTTTTGAAGTGTCCCCAAAGAATCGACAAGGAGGAAGTATGGGTAAAATCAACATCGGTCGTGTGGTGATCGCGGGCCTCGTTGCAGGAATCGTTTCAGATTTGCTCGGGTTTCTCGTGGATGGTGTCTTGCTCGCCCCCCGATGGGCCGACGGCATGCAGAATCTCGGTCACGCCGCTTTCCCGCCAAGTGAATGGATTGCGTTTAACATGCTGGGCCTCATTGGCGGCATTGTTACCATCTGGATCTATGCGGGCATCCGGCCTCGCTTTGGCGCTGGCGTGGGAACTGCGGTCCGCGCCGGCATCGTCGCCTGGCTGCTCACAAACATGATCCCCAATCTCAGCTTCATGTGGGTTGCCCAGCTCTTCTCGCGCCACCTTACGGTCTTCACAACGGCAGGCGGTCTTGTCGAAATCGTTGTCGGCACAATCGCCGGAGCTGCTCTCTACAAGGAGTAACCTTCCCCCACCCACGGACCGGCATCAGCCCGCGCCGGACCCCTCAACACCCGGGACCTGCGCGGGCTCTTGATTGAGTCGCCCTTCCCGCGGCCGTGAGTCCTCGGCCATCACTAAATGCATCTTATTGCGCACTGATTTTCCTCGGTCGCCCGCGAGGCCGATCGGGATATCATGAAAATCCGGAAGCGATCATCCGATTTTCTTGAGCGAGAGGGCGGGAACGTGTCTGGCAAGCTGGAACTGATGTTGGGGCCCATGAGGAGCAACAAGACAGCGGAGTTGTTGCGGCGCGCCGAGATGCGCCGTCAATATGCAAGC
>Ga0182016_10002170_pt1 | contig 23331 bp, 16 predicted proteins | sample 712S2MmetaG_FD_120491 | JGI IMG/M metagenome (GOLD analysis project Ga0182016, IMG submission 120491) | Permafrost microbial communities from Stordalen Mire, Sweden - 712S2M metaG | ecosystem: Environmental > Terrestrial > Soil > Wetlands > Permafrost | place: Sweden: Stordalen | collected... | reverse complement strand
TTCCCGTCTGGCCTTGGTGATCGCGCTGGCCGCCGCATCCCTCATCTCACCCAGCCCTCAAGCTCACTCCCTCTCAAAACAGCCGGCATCGGTCTATCGCGCGCGCCGCGTTGCCTTGGCAGAAAAGCTTCATGGTGGCGTCGCGGTTTTGTTTGCTGCGGAGGAGCCTGTGCTTGACCTGATGCCCTACCGCCAGGATGAGGACTTTTACTACCTCACTGGTTGGAATGAGCCGGGCGCCGCGTTGCTGGTTGTCGCTCCTGCTGCCCAGGCAGCCTCCCCGCGAACCTACAAAGAGATTCTGTTCCTGCCCACGCGCAATCTGCGCATGGAAAAGTACACCGGCGAAAAGCTCGGCGCGGACACGCCTGATGCCGCAATGAAGGCGGGTGTAGACCAGGTATTGCCGTTGACCGCTCTGCCGGCGGAGATGAATGCGATGCTCGCAGCCGACCGGCGGCTCGATCAGTCGCTTTGGGCGCAACCCGCTTCACCGCAGGCCCGCGCTCTTCTCGGGTTTGTTCGGGCGTCACTTGGCCAGGACGCAGACGAATCTGCGTCCGACGTCACAGGCTTTATTCAGCAACTGCGCGTCGTCAAAGATGATGGAGAAATCGCTTTGCTGCGCAAGGCGGCTGATGCGTCCATTCAAGCGCAGTTTGCGATGATGAAGGCGATCAAGCCTGGAGTCACAGAGCGGGCTCTCTCGGGAGTTCTGTGGAACGGCTGGCTCAGCGCGGGTTGCGAGCGTGCATCCTACGCCCCGATTGTCGGCTCGGGAATCAATTCCACGGTTCTTCACTACTCTGACAATACGGCCACGCTCCAGGACGGCGACTTGCTGCTCGTGGACGCCGCCTGCGAGTATTCCATGTATGCGTCGGACATAACGCGGACCATGCCCGTGAGCGGCCACTTCACCGATCGCCAGCGCGAGATCTACAATATCGTCCTCGGCGCGCAAAAGGCCGCCATCGACGCTTTTGTCGCAGGCAAGTCAAAGATTAACGATCGCGATCGCAAAGACCCCGATTCGCTCGATCAGGCTGCCTACAGCTACATCAACACCCACGGCAAGGATCTGCACGGTAATCCCCTTGGCCAGTACTGGCTGCATGGCCTCGGCCACATGGTTGGCATCGATGTGCACGATCCGTCCCCGTATCCGGCGGTCCTCAAGCCGGGCATGGTCTTCACCATCGAGCCCGGCGTGTATATCCCGGAAGAGAAAATTGGCATTCGCATCGAGTGCGTTTTTCTAGTTGGCCCAGATGGGAAGCTTATCGACCTCGTGGCCGGGCTCCCGCACACGTCCGAAGATGTTGAGAGGGCAATGCGCGCTCACTAAGGAAGACCATGGAATCGAACGAACCGATTGACGGCGAGCCAACACAAGCTGATCCGCTGGAAGGTATATCGCGAGCCTTTAGCGATCAGCTTTTGGCCTGCCTGGACGAATGCGCGCGCGGCCGAAAGGGCCTCTTCCACAGCAACGCGCTCGATGACGAAGAAGTGTGGCCGGAAGCTGAACGTCTGCGCGAGCTAGCCCTGGCGCTGCCTGACGTTTTTGCACAGCAGGGTGAACGCAATGCGCTATGTGACGAGTTTCTCGATCTCTGCTCGATGCACGGAGAGTATCATCCCGGCGAGCGCAAACTGGCGCGGGAGTTTCTCGCCCGCATTGAGCGTGGCGAGGTGGGAACTCCGACTGAAGAGGACTTCAAGCCATGGTAGTTCTGCACGCATTTCTGGCGCTGCTGGCCGGTTTTGCGGTGATGGCCGCGCTCGTGGTGCTGGTTACGGCCGCGCTTGCACGCTTCACGCCAGACTGGGTTGACCCTGCCAGATCGAACTCGCCCAGCACTGCCTATGTCTTCGTGAAATTAGGCTACTCATTTGTCGCGGCGGCTGCGGGCGGATACGTCACTGCTTGGGTGGCAGCGAACAACTCGCTCTACCACGTTTTGGCGCTGGCGATCGTCGTCCTCGCCCTCTCGGCCCTGAGCGCGCTTCAACAGCGGGGCAAGCAGCCAGTATGGTATGCCCTCGCGCTCGTTGGCCTCACTCCCCTTGGAATCCTCGCAGGCGGGCTTGTGCGACTGCGCGTGTTGGGCATTCTCTAAGCCGAAAACGAATTCAACTCAACACACGAAAGGCCGGGGCAACTGCCCCAGCCTTTCGCATTATCGGTTCTCGTTTGGCGATGCGAGAACTCAGCCCTGAATGTCGAACTGCTCTGCATGCAACGTCGGATCGCTCTTCACCAGGATGTTCTTGCCCAACAGCTCCTCAAACTCCACCAGCCAACTGGCGTTGTTTTGCTTTAGCACCTTCACCGTCTCCGGATTTACGCGCAGCAGAACGTCCGCTCCTTCGAAGTGCTTCTTCATCTTGCGCAACTCGATGTAGATCTCGTTGCACACGGTCGTTGGGCTCTTCACCATTCCGGTTGCCTGGCAGGTGGGGCAGGGAACGCTGAGTGTCCGCTCGAGTGACTGCTTTACGCGCTTGCGCGTGATCGCTACTAGTCCGAAGTCGTTAAACTGAAGGACTTTCGTTGGCGCGCGGTCGCTCTTGAGCGCCTCTTCCAGAGCCGCCATTACCTTGAAGCGATTCTTGCGCTCATCCATGTCGATAAAGTCGATCACGATGATGCCGCCCAGGTCGCGCAGGCGAATCTGCCGCACGATCTCAGGCACCGCGTCGAGATTGGTCTTGAGGATGGTGTCCTCAAGCCGCGCCGACTTGCCCACATACTTGCCGGTGTTGATGTCAATCGCCACCAGCGCCTCGGTTTGGTTGATCACGATGGAGCCACCGCTCTTCAGCCATACCTTGGAGCGCAGGGCCTTAGAGATTTCATCTTGAATGCCGAAATGCTCAAAGAGCGGAGTCTCCTTGGTGTAAAGCTTCACGCGGCGCACCAGGTTGGGTGAGAAGCGGTTGAGGAACTTGACGACACGCTCGTAGTCGTCCTGCGAGTCCACCCAGATCGACGAGAAGTTCTCGCTGACCTGATCGCGCAGGATGCGCTCGATGAGTCCGGTATCGTGGAAGATCAGCGCGGGGGACTTCGAGTCGTCGGAGCGCTTTTTAATGTCGGCCCAGGAGTTCAGCAGGAAGCGCAGGTCGGTGCGCAGCTCCTCTTCCGATGCACCCTCCGCAGCAGTCCTCACAATGAAGCCGCCGCTCGCTTCGCCGCGCTCGCTGATCAGAATCCGCTTCAACCGCTGGCGCTCTTCGTCGGAGGCGATCTTGCGGCTCACGCCCACATGCGTAACCGTCGGCATGAATACCAGGAACCTTCCGGGCAGAGCAATGTGGCTGGTGATGCGCGCGCCCTTCTTGGCGATCGGCTCCTTCGCAATCTGGACCAGAATCTCCTGGCCCGGCTTGAGCAAGTCGCTGATGATTGGCAAATCGGAGGTCTGCATCGAGCGCCGTGAAGGTCCGCCACGGCGATTGTTCTGGCCTCCCCGCTCGGGGCGCCCGCCACGCCGTCCGCGTCCGTTGCGGCCGTCTCGATCAGAGCGCTGGCGCGTTCCCTCGCCTGTTCCTGGCGCCGGCTGACCAACTGCCAGCGCCTCTTCTTCATCGTCTTCGTCGACGCCATCTTCCTCGTCGCCGTTCTTCCCATCGAAGTTCATTTGGATGCGATGGTCGAGATGCGCTTCCTGCAACAACTCGCCCAGATCGCCGGTGCGCATCGAAGGAGGAAGCGTCTCTTCTTCGTACTCCTCCAGATCGTGTTCGTCGGCTTTTCCATGGTGATGATGAGGAGCGTCGAACTCTTCTTCATCAATCAGCTCTTCTTCGATGTGACCACTGCCCGGCGCATAAGACGAAACGGCAGCAGCCGCAGCAGCCTTGGGCTCGGGAGCCGGGGCAGCGGGTTGTTCTTCCTGCTTCTTCTTTCCGCCCAGACCAAATAGCCGAAAGCCCGTCGGGGCCGATGGATCGACATGGTGTGAAGCGGACCCGTCTGAAATTTCTTCAGTAGCGTCGTGAGCAGGCTCTTCGGAGTGCAACGTTTCCTCCGCGGAAACTGCTTCTTGGTGTATTGCGTGCTCCGCGCTGGTAGCATGCGAGGCCGTTTCGCTGGTCTCTTCGGTCTCCTCGAATTCGAAAGTTGGCTCTTCGCCCACGGGGTTTGCATGAGCCGGCTCAAATTCTTCTTCGCTGGCTTCCGCGTGCTCAACATCGGCCTCCCGCTCCTCCACCAGTTCCTGCTCTTCTATTCCGTCTGGGCTCGCGCTGCTTTGCGCCGGCTCGAAGGGTTCAGTTCCGGGTTGGACTTTTGGATCGCCCTGTGTCTGCCGATGGCGCGAAATCGATTCGCCAGGGAGCAGCCCGCTTCCATCCCACGCAAATGGGCCTTCCACAAGCGATGCTGGTTTGTAGCTGCTTGCTGGGCGAGGAGCGGCTTCCTGCACCGGCTTGGCAGCTTCAATCTCCGGCGTTGCGCCGTACTTGCGCAGCGACTCACCGGGAAGAACAAACGGAGTTTCCGTCTGTCCCCCGCGCGGTTCGCGGCTTCCACGGGAGACCCTATCTGATCGGGAATCGCTGAATGATTCGGCGCGGGGGGCCTCCGTTCGTTCGGATTGTGTTTGTTCGCTCGAAGCAGCTTGAAACTGGCTCGGGGCCGGCGATTGTTGCACCGCTTCGACAGAACCCTCGCCTGTTTGGCCGGAACCAGCCCGGCTTTCCTCGAAACCTGCTGGGCCCCGGCCACCACGCCGGCGACGCCTGCCCCGCCAGCGCTTTCCCCCAGCCGTACCCGACTCCTCGCCGCCCGCTTCGTGTTCTGAGCCCGAATCGGACTCCTCTACGATCTCTGGGGCTGGCTGCACTAACGGGGTCTGTTGCGACCGAGAGTCCTGCCGCTGGTCTGGAGCCTGGCCGTTTCGGCCCTCGTTCCGCCGTCCGTTCCGACTGCCCTCCTGAGCTTGGTCCTTATCCGCCCCTCCTGATCGACGAACTTCGCGCGGAGGCGTTGCCGCTCCGCTGGCCGAAGCCTTTTCAAGCTCGTCTGATTCTTCAGGGTCCTCGAGCTCGAGGAAGTCGGTCACATAAAGGAACGCGTCGCGCTCCAGACCCACGTCCACAAATGCGGACTGCATGCCGGGAAGAACCCGTGTTACGCGACCGTTGTAAATGGAGCCCGCGAGTGTGTACTCGTTTTCGCGTTCGTAGTAGATTTCCGCAAGCTGATCGTCTTCTAGAATTGCAAGCCGCGTCTCATGCGGCGTGCTGGAAATGCAAATTTCTTTTGCCATCGTACCTTTCCGTCCGGCCGCGATTGGCGGCCGGGAACTGCGGCAAGGCGGGATGGAGAGGCTCAAGAACGGAAGGGCGGGGAATAAGCGGAAGGGATGACCTGCGGCTGGCTGTCAGGCTGGCGACCGTGCGGCTGGTTTCCCAAACGGGAGGCGAACCGCGCCGAATCTCCTGCGCAAAAAGCTCGAAGTACCCTGAGGTGAAGCTATCCAATTGCAGAGAGTTTGTGGCCTCCCAGTGCGGGGCCGTTAAAGCCTCGGCGGGCGAACTGCTGTTTGGCGCGGTGCGAGCAACCTCCAGTTGCTCGCGATTCTCCGCACAGGCAGTATCGCTCAATCTCCGCCAATCCCTCGTCACCCCTTTCCAGCAGTCTTCTGCTGTCGGGGCGAAGTGGCTTTCCCATCTCTGCGTGCTCATGAACCCAATCCTGCCGGGCTCGAGATCCATCCGGACCTGGCCGGCTAAATGCTTAAATCCTGACCTCTTGTACCTTGTCCTGTGGACAAGGTACAAGAGGTAAACCTGTGTCTCCTGCTCCCCCGGCTAGCGAATCGACCGCCTCGACCAGGGGTATTTCAGTTAACAAACCGGCGCATGCGGACGTTCATCGCTACACCCAGCGCCAGGAATGTGAACAACACCGAAGATCCGCCGTAACTCATTAACGGCAAAGGAATTCCGGTGACTGGCATGAAGCCGATGACCATGCCCACATTGACCGCGATCTGAAAGGTCAACACAGCCACGAATCCCATGATAATCAAGGAACCGGACAGGTCTGCGGCTGTTTGAGCGTTTTGAATCAAACGCATCAATATGAAAAAGTATAGCAGCAGGACGAAAACCGCGCCGATAAACCCGTGCTCCTCTCCAAATGCTGCAAAGATAAAGTCCGCATGGGGAATCGGCAGGAAGTCTCCCTGCGTCTGGCTGCCCTTTTCCGCCCCTTTGCCCCATATTCCACCCGAACCTACTGCGATCAATGATTGCCGGATCTGGTAGCCAGCGCCTTTGGGATCGTTGTCGGGGCTTATGAAGCTGGTGAGACGCGCCTTCTGGTAAGGCTTAAGGAGCTTTCCTGTCGACCAACCCACACCCACCAGGAGTACGGCTGCCATCGCCAGCAGAGCTCCTTGTTTGACGCTGATTCCGCCTAGGAACAGCCCGGCAATCAGAATCGGAACATAGACGAGCGACGTCCCGAGGTCGGTTTCCTTGAGAACCAAAAGCATCGGCACCCCCACCAAGGCGATGGCCTTGAATATCTCCCGCCAGGTGAGTGAGCGTCCGCCCAGGTTGGCAAAGTAGCGAGCTACGGCCAGAATCAGCACCAATTTCATCCACTCCGAAGGCTGAAAGAGCATGGGCCCCAGCTTGATCCAGCGCCGAGCGCCAAGCGCCTTGTGACCGATCCCTGGAATTAGCACTGCCACCAGGAAGATGACAAAAACGCCATAGAACCAGGGAACAAAATCGAGCATGCGGTGGTAGTCAATCTTGGCGAAGATGAACATCGCCACCAGCCCGCCAGCTATATAGAGCAGCTGCTTGGTGTGGAATCCCACGTACTTGGTGTGGAGGGTTGCGGAATAAATCTCCAGTACAGAGAGCGAACAGAGCAGCAATATCACCGCCAGCAGCGTCCAGTCAAAGTCTCGAAAGCTCAGAAATCTGCGCATGGCCACGGTCTACTGCCCGCCTCGCAGTGGAGTTGCCAAACCGAACGAAGAAGCCTGTTCCGATTTTCGGGGCTTCGTCTGGCTACGGTCCTTCTTTGGTTTCGTGGCAGGTGGCATTGAGTCATTAGCCCTCTCGATCTGCCCGTGATCTCCCCCTTGTTTTGACGCAGGACCAATAAAGAAATGTCCCGCCTGCAAGCGGGGCGGTGCGGTCGCTTCTGCATTAGCTCCCTTGCCGGACCTTGTGGGAGGCTGAGTCCACACAGCGCCCACCTCTGTCGGCGCAGGCTGCTTCGAAGGCATCAGATTGTTTGCGAGTCGCCGCTGCTTCTCCACGTAGGCTGAGACCACCTTGGCGCCAATTCGCGCTGGGTAGTAGCTCTTGTCGCCATTCTGCCAGAGCACTGCGACCACCAGCTCGGGATTTCGACGTGGCGTGACGCCCACAAACCAGACGTTCGGGTTGGTCGCACGGCCCTTGCTGGTCTTGTCGAGAGCCTCATGGCTCATAACCTGCGCGGTGCCTGTCTTGCCGCCGAAGTCGATCCCCTCCAGGTGCGCCGAGCCCGCTGTATGGAAGTAGCCGGGCTGCGTCACCTCTGCCATCCCGTCGGTGATGATGGTCCAGTTTTCCGGGTCGATGGGGAGTGTTGCGTCACCCGACCCTGGGAAGTCCTCTATGAGGGATTTTCGGAAATCGGCCGGAAGCTGATCGGGAAACACAACGTGCGGCCTCACCAGGTGTCCGCCGGATGCGATGCCGCCGATGATTCGCGCCAGCTGGAGCGGTGTCGCCTCCACAGCTCCTTGCCCGATAGCCACATCGAGCGTTTCGTCCGGATACCAGCGGTTGTGGTAATTCTTCATCTTCCACTGCGCGCTCGGCATCAGGCCGGCCTGTTCTCCGGGAAGATCGACTCCGGTCTTCTGTCCATAGCCAAATTCGGTGGCGTACTTCGCAATGCGGTCAATCCCCAGCCTGTCTCCCAACTGGTAGTAGTAGGTGTCGCAGGAGAAGGGGATCGCGTTATGAATATCAACCGCACCGTGATGTTCGTCGCAGTGGTGGAAGAAGCCATAGGGCCCCCACCCCCCGGCGCAGTTCACTTTCAGAGTCTGAGCGATCCCTTCCTGCAGGCCCGCCACCGACATCAGAATCTTGAACGTTGAGCCAGGTGCGAGCTGCGCCTGGATCGCCTTGTTCAGCAACGGATGATCCGGGTCGGTAATCAGCTTATTCCAGTCCGTCCGGTTGATGCGGATGGAGAATGCATTGGGATCGAAACTGGGGCGGGAGACCAGCGCCAGAATCTCTCCGTTGCGGGGGTCCATTGCCACAATCGCGCCGTTACGACTTCCCAGGGCAAGCTCGGCTGCACGCTGTAGGTCGTTATCGATTGTCAGCTTCAGATCCGTCCCCGGAGTCGCATGCTGTACGCCCAGGTAGCCAACTTCGCGGCCATGGCTGTCGACGATGACATCGCGTGAGCCGTCTTGTCCGCGCAACAGCTTGTCGTATGTTTCCTCGACCCCGGCCTTCCCCACCATGTCGCCCGGGTCATACCATGCATAGCGGCTCTGGTTCAGGTCCTCTTCGCTCACCTCGCCTACATACCCAATGATGTGGGAAGCAAATCCGTCGCGCGGATAGAGCCTTCGCTCCTCATCGAGTGTCACCAATTCGGGCAATTCGTTGCGATGCGACTCAATAAACGCATCCTCATCGGCGGTCACATCCTGCTTGATGGCGATGGGCTGGTATGCGGGAGAAGCGCGGTAGTGGCGCAATGTTGCCCGAAGCTGGTCGAGATCCAGATGCAGCCCGCGAGCAATAATCGGCAGATCGGCATCGATGTTCTTGCTCTGCTCTTTTACCAGAAAGCAGGAGATCGAAGGATAGTTGTCGACGATTATCCGTCCCTCTCGATCAAAGAGCTTCCCGCGCGCCGCCAGCACCGGCTCCTTGCGGATACGATTCTGCTCAGCTTGCAGGCGATAATCTTCCGCGCGTAGAACCTGCAGCCGCCACAATCCAGCAGCCAGAGCCAGCATCAGCGCCAGAATGCAATACTGCACTACCGCCAGCTTAACGCTGGGCGGCTTCTCTCCGCGGCTGAAATTGACCGAATCCATCATGATCTGAGCCCTAGCTTAATCCGAATTCTTATTTCCCGGTCAACCTGAATCGTGCCTTGCACGAGATGCGAATTTTCCCATCGGAGTCAGCCTGCCATCAACTCTGCACTGTATCCGCTTCGCTTTCCTAGTCCCTGATCTGCAGACGATCCAAAAGAGGAAATGTAAGGAGGGCAATCACCGAATTACCGATGGCTTTGAAAAGTTCGGTAAACCAGTTCCACTCCAGTTCCATCCCAAGCAGAAACCGGGTTACAAACACATAAATCACGCTAGCCAGTATCGAGAGCAGAAAGATCAGCAGCAACCGCACCGTGAAGTTCTCCACATCGATGCGTACGCCGACCGATGCTGCCAGAAATCCGGCCACTGTCTTGGCAATGCCGTTCACTCCGATCGCATGGTGGGAGAGCGCATCCTCAAACAGGCCCATCGAAGCGCCCATAAACGTGCCCTGGATTGGACTGCGCCTTCCCAGCGCAAAATAGACCGTGACCACCAGCGGCAAATCGAACCACGCAAACCTGCCCAGAACACGCGGCAACCACGCCTGAAGAACGAGCGCCGCCAGCGGCACCAATCCGTAAACCAGGCTCGGATAGCGGCGAATCTCCAGATCGCGTCGCGACGTCGCGCTAAGCACGGCCATCAAGGATTCCTCCGCGGCGTGGTTGTTTGACCGTTTCTTGAAGGGCCGGAAGATGGTGTCTTGGCTGCCGGAGTTGCCTTGGCGGTCTGATCCTGCGGCGTAGCAGAATCAGTTCCGGTTGCGCCGTCTGCCGTGCCAGGCGTGAACCGATCAGGGTGCAACGCCTTTGGTGGGTTTGTTACCGGATTCGGGTTGGAGGAGTCATGCAGAGGTTGCTGATCCGGCGGCAGATTCGGATCGATCAAGCCAGGCAGGTGTTCGGCCATGATTTCTGATGCCTTCTGTTGCTCCCTGGCTTGTTGTTCGCGGACTTGCTCATCGCGAATGGCCGCTGCTTCCGGCCCTTTCAACGTTTCGCTGGTTGCAATCTCATGCTGGTCTTCGGGTGAGAACCGGGGCTCCGTTGAGGTCACGACCAGCACCTCGTCCAACCGTTCCAGATGGGCGGCGGGCTTGACGACGATGATGATGAATCCATCCCGCTCGGGATCACGGATCACTTTGTCCACCAAGCCAACCGGTAACCCCCGCGGAAAGATCTGGTCGCCCCCGGCGGTCAGCACTTTCTCTCCAGGCTGAATGCGGTTGTCAGCCAGAATGCCGACAATCTCCGGCTGGCCTGCTACGTTTCCGCGCAGGATGCCCCGGATCCTCGTCGTCTCCAGAATCACGCCCGCCCCGCTGGTTGGATCGTTGATCGCCAAGATTTGTGCCGAGTGTTCAAAGACATCGCGAACCTTCCCCACAATTCCGTCCGGCGTTATCACCGCCATATCCCGGTCTAGCCCTTCGTTCTTGCCTTTGTCGATGTAGAACACACGTGACTGTTCGCTGCCGCTCGAGCCATACGCCTGCGCCGCCAGAGTCTTGTAAATGTACTTCTCCTGGAATCCAATCAGCCCTTGCAGGCGCTGGCCTTGGCGCGCATCCTCGAGCATTGAGGCCTGCTCCAATCGAAGCCGGTCAATGGTCTTCTGCATGTCCTGGTTCTGCTCCCGCACATGCCGCAGATCGAGGTAGTTCTGCCAAAGCTCCCCGACGCCTAGCTTGGAGCCATGAATGGATCGTTCTGCCGGAGAAACCAGAGCATTCGCCCAGAGACGGATCAATCGGACACCCGGACCATCGCCCGGGTCCAATGTACCCCGTCCATCGCCTATCCGCCTCACCTGTACGGCGAGACCGATGATCTGCGCCAGCAAGACTGCCAGCAGCACCACCAGGTTCCGATAGCGGGCAAAGAACGATTCCATAAATGCAGGGCTTAGGGACTAGTGATTAGGGGTTAGGGGCCGGCAGCCTTCCGTCCGATCCATCTCTTGAATCTGTGCACCAATTGAATTCATCGCCTTCGAGAAGACTGTTCATGTGGGTACAGCCTATCCGGTGCCGGATCGTTGCGATTACATCACGAGACCCAAACTGAGATCGGAGGTTTTCCTAACCCCCAATCCCTAACCACTAATCCCTGCAATTCGTTAGTCGATCTTGATCTTGCGCAGCAGGCGGAAGTCAGACAGCATCTTTCCGGTGCCTAGAACAACGGAGGCCAACGGATCGTCCGCCACGGACACGGGCAGCCCAGTTTCCTCGCGGATTCGCTTGTCCAGGTTCTTGATCAGCGCTCCGCCACCAGTGAGGACAATTCCGCGATCACTGATGTCGGCTGAGAGTTCCGGCGGCGTCCGCTCCAGTGCTACGCGGATTGCGTTCATGATGACGGCAATACACTCGCCCAGCGCCTCGCGAATCTCGCTGTCATCGATGGCGATTGTCTTGGGAACGCCTTCAATCAGATTCCGCCCCTTGATCTCCATGGTCAGCGGCTTGTCCAATGGATAGGCTGAGCCAATCTCCATCTTCACCGCCTCTGCCGTGCGCTCGCCGATCAGCAGGTTGTACTTGCGCTTCAGATAGTTGGTGATCGCTTCGTCCATCTGGTTTCCAGCCATGCGCACCGACCGCGAATAGACAATGCCTGAGAGCGAGATGACTGCAATATCCGTGGTCCCGCCGCCGATGTCGACGACCATGTTGCCGCCGGGCTCGGTAATCGGAAGGCCCGCACCGATAGCGGCAACCATCGCCTGTTCTACCAGGTAAACCTCACTGGCTTTTGCTCTGTAAGCGGAGTCTTCGACCGCGCGCTTTTCCACCTGTGTGATTTCAGAAGGCACACCGATAACAATTCGAGGATGCACCAGCATCTTTCTGTTATGGGCCTTCTGGATGAAGTAATTGAGCATCTTTTCGGTGACTTTGAAGTCGGCGATCACGCCGTCCTTCATGGGCTTGATGGCCACGATGTTGCCCGGTGTGCGGCCCAGCATCTCCTTGGCTTCCTTGCCTACTGCTTCAACTTCACCTGTGTTCTTGTTAATGGCCACAATGGAGGGCTCGTTGACCACAATGCCCTTGCCGGCAGCGTAGACGAGCGTGTTGGCGGTTCCCAGATCGATGGCCAGATCACTGGAAAACATACTGAAAAGCGAGCGCAGACCGTGCGATCGAGAGGAGCGCGATGGATATCCGTTCAATGACATTGGAGAATTAAATCGACCTCAGGATTAATTGTACGGCCACCGGGCGACGCCACAGAAAATGCGAGGAAAGCCCCGTGTTTAGAGCGCCGAAGTAGTAAATGGTGCGGTAAACTCAGTTGTTTCCACGGCATGGCCAGCGGCACACGACCGCTCCGTAAGCGGCCGGTAATCGCCGGGTTTTGCCGGAATTTCGAGGGAATCCTATGACCACCACTATGTACCACAATCTGATTGGCGGCCAATGGCGGCCTGCCGCGAGCGGCAAGACCATCCTCAACCTCAATCCTGCCGACCACACCGACGTGATTGGTGCCTTTCCCGCCTCGCATGCCGAGGATGTCGACCTCGCCGTGGAGGCCGCACGCAATGCGTTTCGAACCTGGCGACTGGTTCCCGCGCCCAAACGCGCGGAAATCCTGCTGCGCGCAGGAAACATCCTCATGCAGAAAAAGGAGCGATTTGCACAGGAAATGACGCGGGAAATGGGAAAAGTGCTGGCGGAGACTCGCGGCGACGTGCAAGAGGCAATCGACGAAGCCTTCTATGTTGCGGGCGAAGGACGCAGGCTTTTTGGAGTTACCACACCCAGCGAACTCGAAAACAAATTCGCCATGAGCGTGCGCTCGGCCTTAGGTGTGGTGGGATTAATTACGCCGTGGAATTTTCCGATGGCGATTCCCAGTTGGAAACTCTTTCCCGCTTTGGTTTCAGGCAATACCTGTGTTATCAAGCCGGCCGAGGATACGCCGCTGTCAACCTACAACCTGGTCCAGGCACTGATTGACGCGGGACTCCCGCCGGGTGTGGTCAACATCGTCTCTGGCCTCGGACCAACAGCGGGTGCGGCCCTGGTCGAGCATCCTCATGTCCGCGCAATCAGCTTCACCGGTTCAAGCGAAGTAGGCTCGCAAGTAGCGCAGAGAGCTGCCGCAACATTCAAACCTGTGTCGCTCGAGATGGGTGGTAAGAACGCTCAAATCGTGATGAACGACGCTAATCTCGAACTTGCTCTCGAAGGCGCGCTGTGGGGCGCGTTCGGGACCACCGGACAGCGCTGCACGGCAACGAGTCGCATCCTCCTCCAGACCGGCGTTGCCAAAGATTTCACTGCGGAGTTTGTGGCCCGCGCACGGCGCCTGAAGGTCGGCAATGGCCTCGACGCGTCCGTCCAGGTGGGCCCGCAGGTGAATGCGGCCCAGATTGAGACCTCGCTGCGCTACGTGGAAGTTGCCCTGTCAGAAGGGGCGCAGCTTCTAACCGGCGGCCATGCTCTCACTGAAGGGCCTTACGCGCGCGGCACATTCTTCGCGCCAACGGTATTCGGCGGAGTGCGGCCCTCAATGCGCATTGCGCAGGAAGAAGTGTTTGGCCCTGTTGTGTCACTTATCGAGTTCCACACCTTCGAGCAGGCCGTTGAGATAGCAAACTCCGTCGACTTCGGCTTGTCGACTGCGTTGTATACCAAAGACGTCAACTGCGCCTTCGCCGCCATGCGCGATCTCGAGGCCGGCATCACCTACATCAATGCGCCAACCATCGGTGCTGAGGTGCACCTGCCCTTCGGCGGAGTAAAGCACACCGGCAACGGCCACCGCGAAGGACTCGGCGCAATCGATTTCTTCACCACGTGGAAGGCCGTCTACGTCGACTTCTCCGACAAACTCCAACGAGCGCAAATCGACAACGCAGAGTGAGTGAGGGCGCGGTTTGCGGCCATTCATCTTATTCCATCAAATCGACTCCACGCCCTCCATCTTCGTCCTAACTTCTGCGGTCAGGCTCTCGATGTCGGGATATGGCCTGCCTCGCTTGATTACCGGTAGCTCTTCAATCAACTCGTTATAGGGTGTCAACTCCACACCATGGAACGACGGAAAGCCGATGCAGTCGGCCATGCGGCAAGAGAAGTTGACGAGCCCGGCCATGTCCCATGCATCGGATTTCTGCCGAGCGCAATGATGCTGGGCGACGATTGATTCGAACCCCACAGGCAGATTCCAACTTGCAACGAGTTCGGCGCCCACCTCGCAGTGGTCGTAGCCAAAGGCCTCGCGTTCCAGCGGCAGCATGCTCGCCGAAGTCCCCCTGTGCTTGCCAAGAAGAAACACATACTCCTTCGGCTCCAATACCGCGAGTGCAAGGCGGCCCAAGTCGTGCAGCACCGCTCCCGTGAATGCCATATCCTTGTCCAGTTCAGTTTGCGGAGCCAGTATTTCAGCGATCAACCCGCATGCCAGGTTGTGCTTCCACATGTCGCGCATCACGGGCCGGCTCAGCGAGCCCCCCAGAAACGACCGCATTGCCACGGTCAGCGCGATTCCCTGCAGATTCTTGGCTCCCAGCCGCGCCACGGCCTGCGAGATGCTCACGGCAGGGACGCGCGGCGCGTACCAAAGGGAGTTTGCGATCCGCAGCACTTCGGCTGAGAACGCGGGATCAGATGAGACCAGCAAACTCACTTGTGCAAGCGGTGTGTCTTCGTTATTCACCAGCTTCATCACGCGAATTGCTATCTGCGAAAACGGGCAAAGGCTGAAATGCGCCCACGGAGCCTGCGTCTTTCTTTCCGAATCCACAGCATGAACATCTGCCATCCGAGTCACTCCTCCGTCGGGCTCCCGTCGGCCCTTGAACAGAAACCAATGCAGAGTACGCATCATTTGCTTATGCTTTTCCGCGAACGGGCTTCGAAGTTGCAGGCGGATAATAGCCAGCAGCCCTGCTGGACTAAATCGGCTGTTGAGCTGATTTTCAAGGGGATTGTGCAGATTCGGTACACCGCGCCAAGACGCGCTCTTCCGCAATCTGAACTGGCCCGGTAAAGATCGTTTTGGGCCGGTGGGAATCAGCTCTGTGAGGTAGGAAGTGTCGATTCCTAGGGTTCTTCGCCTTCCAGCACGTCTCGCAATGCAAAGCTTGTCTCAAGGCGCGTGACGCCCGGAAGGCGCGAAAGCTCCTTCTGGTGCAGACGCCCGTAGTCGTCGATGCCGGAAACACGAACCACCAGCATGTAGTCGAAGTGGCCGGCCATCAGGTGGCAACTAGTAATGCCCTTGCAACGCCGGACCGCCGCTTCGAACGCGGCCAGTACCGCAGCTGACTGCCGCTCCAGCGAGACGCGAATGAAGACTGTCATCCTCTTGCCCAGCAGCCTGTCGTCGACCAGCGCGCTATACCCCCGAATCGCGCCCGCCGCCTCGAGGGCCTGAATCCGACGCGAGGCTGCCGATGCGGACAATCCCACTGCCTCGCCCACCTCGAAGTTGGTCGCCCGTCCGTGGCGTTCGAGATAGCGGAGAATTGCTTCATCCAGTTCGTCGAGCCCGCCCGCTTGGCCAGCTACCGATGCTGGTTCACCCTGTTTCATGCTGCCTGCGCTCGAGTTGTGAGCGATACTGCCATTTCTGTCACGTCTCGTGCTCATAGTCGCCTTATATCACAATCTTTGCAAACATTAACACCGCTTTCAGCCGTACGATTATTCCAGTTGAAAGCGAATCTCGCCCGGCGCCGAGCAGCCCTCCCCGGTTTCAATTTGGCGCCGGGCCGTTCTTTTGCTCCTCGCTTCACAAATCCGGCGTCCAATCTAATTGAGGTGAGACTGCCATGATTGTCGGCGTTCCCAGAGAAATCAAAGACAACGAAGCCCGCGTTGGCGTTACCCCGGCCGGGGCCAAGGCTCTCGTCGAAGCCGGTCACACGGTTCTGGTGGAAACTCGGGCTGGTGTGCAATCCAGCTTTGACGACGCGGAGTACCAGGATGCCGGCGCAGAGATTGTTGGCGATCCCGGCTACGTCTGGGGCAAATCAGAGATGGTGGTCAAGGTCAAGGAGCCGATCCAAAGCGAGTATGTCTATTTTCGCGAAGGGCTCGTGCTCTTTACCTACCTGCACCTCGCGCCGCTTCCTGGGCTGACGGAGGAACTTCTGCGCAAGAAGGTAATTGGAATTGCCTATGAGACAGTTCGCGATCGCCAGGGAAGTTTGCCGCTGCTCACGCCAATGAGTGAGGTCGCGGGGCGCATGAGCGTCCAGGTAGGTGCGACTTACCTTGAAAAGGAGCGCGGCGGTCGCGGAATCCTGCTTGGTGGCGTGCCCGGCGTTCCTCCGGCAAACGTCTGCATCATCGGCGGTGGCATTGTGGGCACGAATGCCGCGCGCATCGCCCTCGGATTCGGTGCGAAGACCACAATTATCGATGTCAACCTCAACCGCCTGCGCGAACTCGAAGACATATTTGGCGGCCGTCTCTACACGCTCGCTTCAAACAGCTACAACCTCGGCCGTGCTACCCGCGAAGCTGACCTCATTGTTGGCGGAGTGCTCATCCCCGGCGCAACGGCGCCTAAAATCGTTACCCGATCCATGGTCAAAGCAATGAAGAAAGGCGCGGTCATCGTCGACGTGGCCATTGACCAGGGCGGATGCGTCGAAACCGCCCGCCCTACCTCGCACTCCAACCCCAGCTTCGTCGAGGAAGGCGTAGTCCACTACTGCGTTACCAATATGCCCGGCGCTGTGCCGCACACTTCGACACTTGCGCTCACCAACTCGACGTTTCCCTATCTGTTGCGGCTTGCCAACCTCGGAGCTCGCGAAGCTCTCAAGCTCGATTCCGGCCTGGCCGAGGGCCTCAATACCTGGTTGGGCGTACTTACCCATCGCGGTGTTGCCGAGAGCCAAGGCAAGGAATGGACCCCGGCTGCCAGTCTGATCGGGTAGGCCCCCCCGCATACACCATGCCAGTTTTGCTACGATTGGGTGCTGAGGTCGAAATGGATCCCGGGGCCGCTTCGCGTCAACAGTTTGCTCGCGCTGCAGGAATTCTGTGCACACTCGCAAGCATTCTCATCGTCGGATCGGGACTGGTTTCGGTGCTTGCGGCGCATGAACCTGAGTCCATCCTCATCGACTATCCACTTAAGGGTTCAATCTTTCCACCCGACATGGCCGCACCCACGTTTCTGTGGCGCGACCCCACATTATCCTCAACAAGCTGGCAGATCGATGTCACCTTCGCCAGCGGCGCTCCGGCGCTGCATCTTAGTTCCAAGGGCGAGTTGATGCAGGTCGGCGAGATCGACAAGCGCTGCATCTCAAACACGAACAAGCTGCCTGAACTGACGCATGAGCAGGCCGCTGCACACACATGGAAGCCCGACTCCGCCACGTGGGCGGCGATCAAGCGAGCAGCCGGCGCCGGGCCTGTTTCAATGTCGATCCGCGGGCTTGCTTCCGATGGCAGCACTGCCACTTCTCAGGGGTCGACCGAGCTATCAGTCTCCTCCGATCCAGTTGGCGCTCCCATCTTCTACCGCGATGTGCCGCTCATGCCGTCGGAAACCGAGAAGGGCTTCATCAAGCCGCTCGCCAGCTCTGCTATTCCGCTCATCGCATGGCGGATGCGTAACGTGGCCGACGACACAAGTCACGTGGTGATGACCGACCTGCACAGTTGCGCCAACTGCCACTCCTTCGCGGCAAATGGCAAGACGCTGGGCCTTGACATGGACGGCCCGCAGAACGACAAGGGCCTCTACGCCATGGTTCCGATCGCGAAGAAGATGACCATTCGCAATGAGGAGATGATCTCGTGGTCGTCGTTCCCGTCGGAAAACGGCAGCCCGGTGCGCGTTGGATTCATGTCGCAGGTTTCGCCCGACGGCCGTTATGTGGTCACCACAACGCGACCGCCCGGAACTTCAAGCTCGCAGTTTTACTACGTTTCGAACTTCAAGGATTACCGCTTCCTTCAGGTCTTCTACCCCACGCGCGGCATCGTTCAGTGGTACGACAAGACAGAGAAGAAGCTGCGCCCGTTGCCCGGCGCAGACAGTCCGCAATATCTCCAGGCCAATGCCGTATGGAGTCCTGACGGAAAGTACCTCGTCTTCGAGCGTGCCGTTGCCAAGGATCCATATCCCGCCGACGGCAAGATGGCTGCTTATGCCAATGACCCCGAAGAGGTGAAGATTCAATACGACCTTTACCGGATCGACTTCAACGCCGGCAAAGGTGGGACGCCTGTGCCTATTGAAGGTGCCTCGAATAACGGCATGAGCAACAGCTTCCCCAAGATCTCGCCCGACGGCAAATGGATCGTCTATGTGCAAGCAAAGAACGGCCAGCTCATGCGTCCTGACAGCAGGCTTTGGATCGTTCCAGCCACTGGCGGAACGCCGCGCCTGATGCGCTGCAACACGTCGCTGATGAATTCCTGGCACAGCTTCAGCCCCAATGGGCGTTGGCTGGTTTTCTCGTCGAAGAGCAGAAGCCCCTATACGCAGATGTTCCTTACCCACATTGACGCGGATGGCAACGACTCGCCTGCAATTCTCATAGAGAACTCGACCGCCGCCAATCGTGCAGTGAACATTCCAGAATTCGTCAACATGGATCCCGCGGGCATCGATCACATCGATACGCCAGCCGTCGACTTCTACAAGCAGTACGACGTGGCAGCGGAACTCGCCCGCAACGGTCGATATCAGGCCGCCATCCCCGAGTGGGAAAAGGCGTTGGCCATGAGCCCAACGGATGCGCGCGCTCATAACAACTTTGGCCAGACGTTGGTTCACGCAGGCAAGAGCGATGCGGCTATTGCGGAGTTTCGCAAAGCGGTCGCCGCAAAGCCTCTCTACCCTGAGGCACAAAGCAATCTCGCCATTGCGCTCGCAGGTGCAGGCCACCCCAACGAAGCAATCGAACACTTCAAGCTGGCCATCGAGGCCAATCCAGGCTTTGCTGAGGCGCACAGCAACCTGGGCCACGTACTTGCCGAGCAGGGAAAAATCCCTCAAGCAATCGAGGAGTACGAACAGGCTCTCGCCGTCAATCCCGACTACGCCGAAGCGCATAACAACCTTGGTTTTGCGCTTGCCTCCGCCGGGCGAATGGACGAGGCAATTGAGCAGTACAATCTCGCCCTCAAGAGCGATCCGAAGTATGCCCACGCGTATAACAATCTCGGTCTCGCCCTCGCAATCCAAGGCAAACTCGACAACGCCATCGGCGAATTCCAGAAAGCGATCGAACTCGACAGCGAGTACGCCGCAGCCGAGGGGAATCTCGGTCATGCGCTGGAGGAAAGGGACCGCTTCGACGAGGCCATCGAACACCTGAAGCGCGCGCTTACGATTGGACCCGAATCTGCCGAGGTCGAAAACAACCTTGGCCTTGCGCTCGCGGAGAAGGGTCAGGTCGATGACGCCGTTCCACACTTCCAGCATGCGATAGCGCTGTCGCCGCGCATGGCCGAGGCCCACGCATACCTGGGAACAGTAATGGTCATGAAAGGCAACCGAGCTGAGGCGCAATCACAATGGCAGGCGGCCCTGCAGTCTGATCCGGATAACCTCCGCGTGCTGAACGACCTCTCATGGCTGCTGGCAACCGCGCCCGAGCCAGCGTTGCGCGGAGGCGCTGAGGCGGTTCGGCTGGCCAGCCACGCCGTCGAACTCACCCATCAGCAGGACCCCATGCTGCTTGGCACGCTCGCCGCAGCGTTTGCAGAGGCCGGCGATTTTAGCCAGGCCATGGCAACCGATCAGCGGGCGCTTGATCTGGCGAGTAGTCGTGGGAATTCAAAGTTGGTCGCGCTGCTCCAGAGCAGGCTCGCGCTCTTCCAGCAACACACGCCGATTCGTCAGCGGTGAGTCAACTGACTCTACCGCTGCAAAATGTCTATTGGTTGCGTGAAGTCTGTCACGCGTAGATACTTTGCAAGCGTCGGGTGTTGCCGCTCGAGTGCCAGATACATCTCCCAAGCAATTCGCCGGTAGCTGAAGTGCCCGGCAGGCCCTGAACGCAACTCCGAGATGTACTGCGCCTCGGCAAAGTCCATCTTGAACAGGCTCCGGATGCGCGTGCCGAGGGGAAGAAGATACAGCGCTGACTGTTCCGCTTCCGGCGCTTTGCTCCGGGCAATCTCGTTGCTCGCCGCATGCGCCTGTGCAAGCGCCGACTTGAACTCCACCAGCACGCCCGCTTCCTCAAGCAGGTTCACCCCCGGTCCCATATCGCCGTTGTCGGGAATCTCGCATCCATGCGCAGTGGTCAGCGGCTGAATAATCTGCGTGCAGCGGCGATGACGATGCATATCCCGGAAGCCGCCAATGTCCATCAGGAAATCAAAACGCAATGCCGCGCCAGCGTGGAAGGCTCGAAACGCTTCATCGTGCGGCCCGCGATGCCGCAGACCCAATTCGACGATCTCGTTGACGCGTGCTTCGGGCAGCGCGGCGACCACGTCGCGTGTCTGCCGGTAGGAGTGCTTTCCGGCCGAATAGATCAGCGTGGCAGCCAATTCCACTTCCAGGCTCTCGGTACGCTCGACCAGGTCCACCACGGGAGCCGCCGCTATCGGCACCACGCCAAGAAGCTCCCGCGCCACCTGGCTTAGCTCCGCCTGAGTCTTTATCTGGTATTCGTTGGGATGAGCGTACTTCACCAGCGTAGGCGCTGTTCTCACATCGCGGACAAACAGCCTCAATGCCTCGCCGGCCAGGTCCTGGTCCGTCACAGAGAGCCTCTGCACAAAATCGGCCGCAGCTTGAGTGTTTACGTTCCATGCCGGCCCGGTAGCCGCTTCGCGCAGCTTCACGCCCAACTCCCGAACCTCGGCCATCGGATGCGAAAGCAGCCGTGAGACCTGAGTCTCGAGCGTGCGCGCATTCACAATCTGCCCGAGCGAGGTATTGGTTGCGAGTGGCAGCAGGTAACGTGCGACATCGAACGCACGAGCTTTCAGCGTTCGCTCGTAGGCCTCGGGCTTCATCGTCTCCGGACGCGTTACACGGCGCCGCAGTGCCTCATGCACCGCTGCCGTGGTTTGCTTGTAAATCGCAAAGAGGCTCTGGACAGTCTCAACATACAATTGGCTCGATTCCGCGTCTTCACCAAAATCCGGAAGGTACCAGCCCGATTTGACGAAGTTCTGGTAGCGAGTCGAGCGTTCCTGCCCGTCCCAGCGCTGCTCGTCCACCAGTACCATTGCTGCCAGCAGGCTCAGCCGCTCTACGGCAAAAGCGATATGTGCCAGATCGGCAATCGACCGGTGGCCATACTCAAAATAAAAAGTGTTGAGAAACTGCTCGGCGCGTTGGGAGCTGATTTCGGTGAGCGATTCGCGCATCGAAAGAGAAGAACGGGAGTACTTGGCCATTGCGTACGCCAGGACCTCGGGTTCGGCCCCATGCACGGCAAATACGTCTGTGATATTGCGCGCCCCGGAGGGAAGTAAACTTTCACTGGACATGGAGAGTCGCTCGCGACCAGAATACGGCATGGGGCTGGTTTTCCCATCTGCTGGCCCGTGACGGCAGATGTACTCTGGGAATATTCTTGTTGAAAAACAGTACCGTCCAGCGGGTCCGGTTCTGGCCCGCGGAAGAGCGGTGCGGATTGCGCGTTGAGAATTCCACCAATTGCGGGCAGAGAATCCGCAAACCGGGGAAGGCTAATCCGATCGCCCACCGCCCCGCAGCATAGTTTCGGCAGGTGCAGTTCTCAGCGTAGCTTGTACCTCAGGTTCCCAGGGACGCGCGAATCGCATTCAGGAGCAATCGGGCCATGCAGGAATTCATGATTCGCACATACCACCGGCCCAGACCGCTGCCAACCGGTCGCTGGCGAATGACCCAGCGGTGGAACGATCTGCTCTTTGCGCACTGGCCGGTCCCTGCCTCTCAGATGGATGCCATCCTGCCAGGCTCGCTGGAGGCCGATACCCATCAAGGCTCCGCCTGGCTCGGAGTCGTTCCCTTCTGGCTTGACCGCATCAAACTGCGCGGTGTTCCGCCGGTGCCTGGAACCCGGAGCTTCCCCGACCTGAACGTCCGCACCTATGTCCGAGACCGCGAGACCGGCGATCCCGGCCTCTATTTCTTCTCGCTCGACGCCAGTAACCTGCTCGCTGTCGCTGTAGCTCGGACGTTTTTCCACCTGCCATGCCACTGGGCGGAGATGCACATCGACCAACGAACTGACCGGGAGTTTGCCTTCTACAGCCGCAGGCGCTTCTCGAAGAAGCAGGTAATTTTCCAGGCGCGCTATCGCGGGCTGGGGCCAACGCGCAAGCTGGCCGAAGCTCGCACCGGCTCGCTCGAGCATTTCCTCATGGAGCGTTCGTGTCTTTTCACTCTCAACCGCTTCGGCCAGCCAGTGAGGGCAAATCTGCATCACGTGCCCTGGCCGCTCGAAGAAGCTGAGGCGGAGATCGACCGCAACGATATGGCCGAGTCCATCGGCCTCAAGCTCCCCGACCAGGAGCCGGTTCTGCACTACTCCCGGCGATTGGCGCTTTACATCTGGCCTACGGAATTGCTCAGGCCCGTGCTGGCGCCCAGTCCGGTGACCGTGGCCGCGACACCCTCAGGATAAGCATGTGTCGAACCACATCGATTCCTTCCTCAACTTCCATCCACTCCGGTGAATTCTTCCTCCTTCGCCAACCTATAATGGACAACGGCAAGCGGCGAAAGTGTGATTGAGTTCGCCGAACGAGAGGAATTGATGGCAAATCTTCAGGGACGAATTGCGCTGGTGAGTGGCGCAACGCAGGGAATTGGACGGGCGTGCGCGCTGGAGCTGGCACGGGCAGGCGCAACGGTTGCCTTGGCCGCTCGCAATGAGGCCAAGCTCGCCGAGGTAGTGTCCCAAATTGAGACAGCTGGTGGCCAGGCCGCCGCATTCGCGCTCGACGTTGCTTCTGAAGAGTCCATCAAGGCCGGGGCCAGGGCTGTGCTCGAGCGCTTTGGCAAGGTTGAGATCCTGGTAAACAACGCCGGCATCACCCGCGACGGCCTGATGATGGCCATGAAGCGCACGGACTGGGACGACGTTCTGGCGACAAACCTCACCGGCGCCTTCCTGCTTACACAAGCCGTGCTTCGCCCCATGCTCAAGAATCGCTGGGGCCGCATTGTGAATATCACCAGCGTGGTGGGACGAACCGGGCAGGCTGGGCAGGTGAACTATGCCGCGTCCAAGTCCGGCTTAATCGGGCTGACACTTTCGCTGGCACGTGAAGTGGCTTCGCGCGGCA
>Ga0182016_10002167_pt1 | contig 23335 bp, 20 predicted proteins | sample 712S2MmetaG_FD_120491 | JGI IMG/M metagenome (GOLD analysis project Ga0182016, IMG submission 120491) | Permafrost microbial communities from Stordalen Mire, Sweden - 712S2M metaG | ecosystem: Environmental > Terrestrial > Soil > Wetlands > Permafrost | place: Sweden: Stordalen | collected... | reverse complement strand
GAACGCCGGGTCGGAGTCTTCAGCAGGGTCGTCGGTGAGCCGTATCGCGGTGTCACTGTCGACTTGCTGGACCCAGATAGCGCCATCCTGGTCGTAGGCGACCAGCTTGCCATCGGGAGAAATAACCGCGTTCCTGGTAAGAGCCGCGCCGTTCGTCAGGCGGCGGAGTACGAATTCCGCCGGCGCAGAGGGGATGGGGCGGCGCCCTGCCAGCAAATAAAGGGCGATTGCCGCTGTGGCGGCTGCCCCAAGGATCACCCATCTCCACCACGCGCGGCGTTTGGGCCGCTCGACTTGCGTCGGCGAGTGCGGCAAGAACTGCAGCGCGAAAAGGAGATCGGCCGCTGTCTGGAATCGCCGCTCCCGGTCCTTCTGCAGACAGCGCCGCATGATGCGATCGAACACCGGCGGCACGGAGGCCGGCAACTCCGGCGGGTCTTCCTTCAGGATGGCGTTCATCACCTCCACCGACGACCCACCCGCGAACGCCCGTTTGCCGCCAAGCATTTCATAGAGGATCACGCCGAAGCTGAACAGGTCCGAGCGGTGGTCGACTACCTCGCCGCGCACCTGTTCAGGCGACATATAGCCGGCAGTGCCGAGCACGGTGCCTTCGTCCGTCATGCCCATCGTAGTGGAGTCCTGCGACGTGCGCTGCCGCAGCGCCAACCCGAAATCGAGGATCTTCACCCGGCCGTCGCGGGTGACCATAAGGTTGGCGGGCTTGAGATCGCGGTGCACGATGCCAGCCGCGTGCGCCGCGGCGAGGCCATCGACGATTTGACGGGCGATCTCCAGGGCGCGCGGCACCCCCAGCGGACCGTGTTCAATCGCCTTCGCGAGCGACTCCCCGGCCACCAGCTCCGTAGCGATCCAGTAGGTGTCGCCGTCGCGGCCGATCTCGTAGACCGCGACGATATTGGGATGATTGAGCGCGCCTGCGGCCCGCGCCTCCCGCTCGAAGCGGGCGATGCGGTCGGGATCGCGCGCCAGTCCGGCGGGCAGCACCTTAATAGCGACGTCACGTTTCAGGCGTGAATCGCGCGCGCGGTAGACCTCGCCCATGCCGCCGCGGCCGATCAGCTCCACAATCTCGAAATTGGCGAGCTTGGCGCCGGGGGACAGGGTCTTGATCGCCGACACCGGCGAGCTTTCCAGGAACGAATCGGCCTGCTGCGCGAGGAGCGACTGCACTTCGCCGCGCAGGCCGGCATCGGCGGGGCAGGCCCGTTCCAGATACTCCGAGCGCTTCTCCGGTGGAAGCGCGACGGCCGCCTCGTAAAGCTCTTCGATCTTCTTCCACCGATCGGCCTGCATCAGTGGGCGCCCTTCTTCGCTGGTTCCATCAACCAGATATTGCCCGCCAACTCGGTCTGACTGAACGCAATCAGGCGAGGGCCTACTGAAATCTCGCCGTCCGTCATGACGCGGCTGCCAAATGCGGGGGAATATATGGCGACAGGTTTGCCACCCGGCCGCATATCGGAATTGAGCTTCTGCGCCCAGAGGCGATCAGGTACGAGCCGATGGCTCGACGACACAAAGAAGAGCACCTTGTCGTCCGAGGAAAACCGCGGCTTATCATCCCAGTCGCCTTGCGTGACGGGAGTCCATTCGCTCCGGGGCACAGGCGTTTGGCGAAATGGCACGATATAGAGGTGCGAGGACTTTCCGTCGTTTGGCGTTGCATTGAACACCACCCAGCGCCCGTCGTGGGAAAAGTGCGCCTGCCAGGTTTGGAAATCCGGATCATCGAGGAGGGCCTTTGCCGAACCAGAGGGGAGGTCTAGTTGCCGGACCACCCCAAATCGCGGTTTGTTCGGGTCGCCACTCGTGAAGAACAACACGGTCCTGCCGTCGGGCGACAGGTCCCAAAGGAGGACACGCTCCGCGTTGGTACCTCTCTTTCCCTCCGGATTATTCCAGATGGTCTTTGGGACGCCACCGGAGATAGGTATGTAGTCGAGAGAATTATCGTGGCCCGCGATAATTCCGTTGCCATCCGAAGCGAAGATTGCGTTCGAATAGGTGCTCCCTTCCGTCGAGAGCTCCTTTTCCCGCCCCGTCGCGAGATTGCTATAGAAAACCCTCCCGCTGTTCGCCCGCATCGAACTAAACGCCATTTCCCGGCCGTCTCTCGACAACGACGGGGCGAACTCACCATTCGAGCCCTCGGTGACCTGCTTGGGGTCCCCAGCGGCCTTGCCCGCTGCATCGATGGGGAGACCCCAGATATGGGTCTTGGCTGCCGAAAGGGAAAGCACCATGCGCCCATCCAGTGCGGTAGATACACTCAGGAGTCGATCAGTGACGGATGCGAGTTTTTGCGGCGTGCCGGTGACCCTGGTTCCATCGGCGGAAACCGGGACGGCTGTAACCTCGTACGCATCGCCAAGCCTCTTCCAGGTGACCAGACGGGGAGGATTCGGGATCCACTGATCGATTTCATCATCGCCAGGGTGTAGATCGCGGTTGCGGATCAGTTCCTTTCGGCCAACCGTGTAAACCCAGACCGTGGCCGTGGGGGCCGTGCAATCGGCTAGAAAAAGAATCCGGCTCGCATCCGGCGACCAGACGGCGCCGCACTGGACAGGAGTCTCCGCCCCGATTTGCACCGCCGGACCGCCCGAAAGGGGCCGCATGAAAAGCTTATTACCAAAGGTTCCCAGGTTCGGACCGATCCAGTAACTCAGCCAGCGGCCATCCGGAGAGAAGCTCGGGGCGCGGCCCTCCGGCGCCAACTCCCGGGCGGCGCCGCCGAGCGACGGCACGACGTAGATGCCCCCTCCGTTTCGTTCCGAACGAAAGGCGATCTGGGTGCCGTCGGCGGAGAACGCCGGGTCGGAGTCGTCAGCAGGGTCGTCGGTGAGCCGGATCGCAGTGTCGCTGTCGACTTGCTGGACCCAGATCTTGCCCCCTTTGTCGTAGGCGACCAGCTTGCCATCGGGAGAAATGACCGCGTGCATGGTGGGAGCCGCGACGTTTGTCAGCCGCCGGAGCACGAATTCCGCCGGCGCAGGGTGGCTGGGGCGGCGCACTCCCAGCCAACAAACGGCAACTGCCGCTATCGTGGCTGCCCCCAGGATCGCCCATTTCCACCATGCGCTGCGTTTGGGCTGCTCGACGACGGGCGAGTGGGGCAAGAACTGCAATGCGAAAAGGAGGTCTGCGGCCGTCTGGAATCGGCGTTCCCGGTCTTTTTGCAGGCACCGGCGCATGATGCGATCGAAAACCGGCGGCACGGAGGCCGGCAATTCCGGCGGGTCCTCCTTCAGGATGGCGTGCATCACCTCGACCGACGATCCTCCCGCGAACGCCCGTTTGCCCCCGAGCATTTCATAGAGGATCACACCGAAGCTGAACAGGTCCGAACGGTGGTCGACCACCTCGCCGCGAACCTGTTCCGGCGACATATAGCCGGCAGTGCCGAGCACAGTGCCTTCGTCGGTCATGTCGATGGTGGTGGAATCCTGCGACGTGCGCCGCCGCAGAGCCAGGCCGAAATCCAGGATCTTGACCCGGCCGTCGCGCGTGACCATGATGTTGGCAGGCTTGAGATCGCGATGCACGATGCCGGCCGCGTGCGCCGCGGCGAGGCCGTCGGCGATTTGCCGGCCGATCTCCAGGGCGCGCGGTACCCCCAACGGACCGCGTTCGATCACCTTCGCGAGCGACTCGCCGCCCACCAACTCCGTGGCGATCCAGTAGGTATCGCCGTCGCGGCCGATATCGTACACCGCGACAATATTGGGATGATTGAGCGCGCCGGCCGCCCGCGCCTCACGCTCGAAGCGGGCGATCCGATCGGGATCGCGAGCCAATCCCGCAGGTAGCACCTTGATGGCGACATCGCGCTTCAGCCGCGAATCGCGGGCGCGATAAACCTCGCCCATTCCGCCGCGGCCGATCAGCTCCACAATCTCGAAATTGCCGAGCTTTGCGCCGGGCGACAGAGTCTTCATCGCCGACACCGGACTGCTTTCCAGGAACGAATCGGCCTGCTGCGCGAGCAGCGACTGCACTTCACCGCGCATGCCTGCGTCGCCGGGACAGGCCTGTTCCAGGAACTCGGCGCGCTTCTCCGGCGAGAGCGCCACGGCCCCCTCATAAAGCTCCTGGACTTGTTTCCAGCGATCAGCCTCCATGGGCTGACTTCCCCCGCGTCAGCTCATGTTTCAGCCACACCCGGGCCATGTTCCAATCGCGAATTACGGTGTTCGGGTGGACATGCAGCGCCTCCGCGGCCTCCTCCACACTGAGTCCGCCGAAATAGCGGAGTTCCACCACCTGCGCCTTGCGCGGATCCATCTTGGCCAGATCTTCGAGCGCATCGTCCAGGGCGATCAGCGCCGCCGATTTCCTCGGCGAGAAGACCAGGCCTTCATCGAGGAGCAGATGCTCCGCCGCCCCGCCACGCTTATCCCGCTGGAGGCCGCGGGCGTGGTCCACCAGGATGCGGCGCATCAGGCTCGCGGCGATGCCCACGAACTGCGCGCGATTCTGCCAGGTGGCGCGCGACTGGTCCACCAGCTTCATGTAAGCCTCGTTGACCAGCGCGGTGGTCTGCAGCGTGTGACCCTCCCTCTCCTTGCGCATCAGGTAGTGGGCGATCCGCCGCAACTCCTTATCCACCAACGGGACCAGCTCGTTCAGGCACTCTTTCTCACCCGCTCCCCAGCGGAGTAACAGGCCAGTGATCGGCGAGGAATCCCGCGACTGCATTTATTTTTCCCCGTGTGGTGTCTGTGGCAAAAGTATATCGCGAATAAGGGCGAAACGGACGCCCTTAGGGATGAGGGCTTCCGAGGGGAGGCCCAAATGAGAACGCTGCTGATGACTGCTCTATGTTCCGCGGAACTACTTATCGCCGGCCAACAGATGAATGTGGCAGTTTGTAACCTGGGTGGCGTGAGCGAGCCGGTCATCGCCGGCGGGAAAGCGGAAACAGAGCTGGTCTACCGATCGGCCGGAGTGCAGATCGTGTGGCAAGACTGCGACACGTTCCCCTCGCCTTCCGTGCAGGCCCGCGACCCCTGGTTCATCATCCGGCTCAGGACCGACAAGCCGCCGCTGACGGTCGGACCGGCCTCCCTGGATGTGATGGGAAAGGCATTCGTGGAAGAGCACGGCGGGTACATGGCGGACGCCTACTTGCAGGCGATTCAAGCCACGTCCGAGAAGCATCGCGGCGACTCCAGCGTATTGCTGGGATTCGTCATGGCGCACGAACTGGGCCATCTTCTTCTCGGCGCCGGCCACACTCCGGATGGGGTGATGCAGGCGGCTTGGGGCCCGAAGCAGATGGATGCCCTGCGTCAACGGTGGCTGCGGTTCACCACAGAGTGCGCTACGCGAATCCGGCGTGCGCTCGAAGCGCGGACGGCGGGCGATGCCGGCGGCAAATAGGCGCTTTACAGCCGCACCACCCCGAGCGCCGCCGCCGTCATCGCCACTCCGATCGCGGTAATCAGCGCCGCCGAGAAGACGGGAACATATCGAAATCCTGCGCTCTCGCTCTTGGGCAACACCTTCTTGCCGTATACTGCCGCGATCCCGATCGCTACCAATACCACGGCCAACCCCATGCTGAACGCCACCAGCAACGTCAGCCCTATGCCGATCCGCCCCAGCGCCACCGAACTCAGCAGCAGAACCAGCGCCGAAGGACACGGCACCAGTCCCCCGCTCGCCCCCAGCGCCAGCAAACTTCCGAAGCTCGCGTCCCCCTCCGCCATATAACTATGCCGGTGCTGCCGGCCCTTCCGCGCCGCCCGCATGCGATAGACAAACAAGTTCGCTCCCACCCAAACGATCGCCAGCCCCGATACGGTCCCCAAAAGCGGATAAATCTTCTCCGGCATCACGAACCGCGAAAGAAACAGAGTGGCGAATCCCAGCAGGAAAACCGTACCCGTATGGGTCAGCGTCACCACCGCGCCGAGCAGCACAGCATGGCGGGGGGCACTCCGCGAACCAACCAGATATGCCGCCACGATAGTCTTCCCATGTCCCGGCGAGAGCGCATGCAGCGCGCCCAATCCAAACGCCACCGCCATCCCCACCAGCACAACGCCCGCGCTGAGGCTGCCCTGGTGCAGAAGGTGCGCCAGATAATCGGGCGATATTATGTGCGGTTCCATTACAATAATCCTTACGAATTCTATAGCAATCCTCGCCTTATGCGCCGCGTAATCACCGCCGAAGATGTGCCGCCGTCCGGCGATTGGCGCATCCCCATAGACGCCATCGTCACGCCTTCCGCGCGCGAGGTGGCAGCAGCCCGCGGAGTCCGCCTCGTCGAAGTCCCTGAGGAGCAATGCTCCTCCCTTGCCGCGCCCGAAAAGACCATCGCCATCGGCGCGGACCACGGCGGCTTCACTTTAAAAGAAGCGCTCAAGCCGCTCATCGAATCCCTCAGCCTTACCGTCCGCGACGTGGGCGTTCACGACGGCAAGCCTGCCGACTATCCCGATATCGCTGTGAAAGTCGCCGACCTGGTGGTTTCGGGCGCGGCTACCCGCGGCGTTCTGATCGACGGTGCAGGTATCGGTTCGTCCATGGCGGCGAACAAGGTGGCGGGCATCCGGGCGGCCCTGTGCTATGATAAAGCTTCCGCCCGAAATAGCCGGGAACATAATGATTCCAATGTACTTACATTGGGAGCTCGCCTCTTGACCCAGACTCAGGCGGAAGAAGTCTTGCGCACCTGGATTGCGACCCCGTTTGCCGGCGGACGCCATCGGGCGCGAGTACAAAAAATCATGGATATCGAGCAGCGTTATTACAAGAAAGGACCGTCGTGACTCAGGCCGAACTGGATCGTCTGGTGGCGCAGATCGGCGAGGAGATTCTCGCCCGCGTGCCCGCTGAGCCGCGCGCCGTTCCCGCCAAAGGCGCCGAAGGCCTCAACCTTCCCGACCAGGTCTGCCCCGGCTGCACCCAGCGCTGCGCCCAGACCTGCGCCCGCAATACCAGGGAAATCATCGCCGCCGGCGCGAGCCGCGTCTCCGCCAGTGAGAAGCTCACTAAGATCGGTCCCTCGATCGCCGCGCTCATCGACCATACCATCCTGAAAGCCGACGCCACCCGCGCCGACGTCGTCAAGATCTGCCGCGAAGCGCGCCAGTACAACTTCGCCAGCGTCTGCATCAACCCGTTCTGGGTGCCCCTTGTGCGCGCCGAATTGGCCGGCACGCCGGTGAAAGTCTGCACCGTGGTCGGATTTCCACTGGGCGCGACCAGCACGGAATCGAAAGCCGCCGAAGCGGCCATCGCGGTGCGCGATGGAGCGCAGGAAGTCGACATGGTGATCAACGTGGGAGCGTTGAAATCGGGCGACCAGGATGCCGTCAAGGCCGACATCGCTGCGGTAGCGAAGAGCGCGCACGCCGGCGGCGCCATTTTGAAGGTGATTCTCGAAACGTCGCTTCTCAACGACACCGAGAAGGCCATCGCCTGCGTCCTCGCCAAAGCGGCCGGCGCGGAATTCGTCAAGACATCCACCGGATTCAGCACCGCCGGCGCCACCGCGCACGATATCGCTTTGATGCGGCAATCCGTCGGGCCGGAGATGGGCATAAAAGCATCCGGCGGCATCCGCAGTCTCCAGGATTTGCAAGCTATGACCGCGGCGGGCGCCACCCGGATCGGCGCCAGCGCCAGCGTGAAGATTGTCGAGGCCACCGCTGCCTGATTCGCGCTCATCGTCAAGCGTAGCCAAGGCCCCTTCGGGCGGCCGCAAGGGCGCGGTGCGCTTCCGCGAGCGCTCCGAGCTGCTCGATTACCTGCTCGAAGTATCCGCCGCCACCTCACAGACCCTCGATCTCGATCCGCTGCTCGCCAACGTGGCGGAAATCGTCCAACGAGTTCTGCCTTACGACCTGTTCGCCATCCTGCTTTATAACGAACGGCGGCAAGACCTGCGCATCCGCTACGGCGTGGGACATCGCGAAGAAATTATCCGCGGCCTGAGCATCAAGCTTGGCGAAGGCATCACGGGAACCGCCGCCGCACACCGCGAACCGGTGCTGGTGGGGGATGTCCGCAATGAACCGCGCTATATCCACACGCTGGACGCCGTGCGCACCGAGTTGGCCGTGCCCATGCTTGCGCGCGGCAAACTCGTGGGCGTAATCGATCTGCAATCCACGCGCATCAACGCTTATACGGAGTACGATCGCGCGCTGCTGCGGCTGATCGCCGCACGGGTCAGCATTGCCATCGATAACGCCCGCCTCTATCGCCGTGTCGATCGGCAGAATCGCACGCTGCGCATGCTGGCCAGCGTGTCGCGCGAGTTCTCTTCAATTCTCGATTTGAATGAGTTGCTGGGCAAGATTGCCAGCACGGTGCGCGAGCTCATCGATTACGACGCTTTCAGCATTCTCTCGGTGGATCGCGAAGCGAAAGTGCTGCGCCACCTGTTCAGCATTCGCTACGACGAGCGCGTCAAGACCGACAACGTGCCGCTGGGCAAAGGCCTCACCGGAGCTGCCGCCGAGGCGCGCGATGTGGTACGTGTGCATGACACCGACAAGGACCCGCGGTACATCAAGTCGCATGACGATGTCCGGTCGGAAGTGGCCGTGCCGCTGATCCTGCAGGATCGCGTGGTGGGAGTGATGGATCTCGAGAGCGACCGCGTCGGCCATTTCACCGACGATCACGTGCGCACGCTTTCGCTGCTGGCGCCGCAGGTGGCGAGCAGCGTGGAAAATGCCCGCCTGTACAACGAAGTGGGCCTGCGCGAGCGCCGCCTGGAAGAGGACATGGAGGCGGCGCGCGAATTGCAGCGCGTCATGATGCCGGATGCCGACCCGGAAATCGACGGCATGGAAGCCGCGGTGCGCCTGCGTCCCGCGCGCGAGATTTCAGGCGACATTTACGAAGTCTATGTACATCGCGACAATCAGACGGTGATCGCGTTCGGCGACGTGAGCGGCAAAGGCGCGGCGGCGGCGCTCTACGGCGGCCTCATGAGCGGCTTGCTGCGCACACTCGCGCCCCGCCACCGGCGTCCCGCGGCGCTCCTGCGCGCCATCAACGAGGCGCTCATTCAGCGCAAAGTGGAAGCGCGCTACGCCACGCTCACGGTACTACTGTGGGACCCGGCCACACTGCAGATCGTGATGGCCAACGCCGGCGCGATCCCGCCTATGATCTGCCGCGGCACCGAGATTCTGAAACTGCGCGCCGAGGGTGTCCCGGTGGGATTGTTGGAATCCCGTGAGTACGAGGAGATCGCCTTTCAGGCGCAGGCAGGCGACACCATCGTCCTCTATTCGGACGGCATCACCGATCATCTGAATCCCGCCGGCCACGAATTCGGCCGCACCCGCCTGGCGCAAGCGGTACGCGCGGGCTGCCGATTGCCGGCGGCGAAGCTGATCGCGTCCATCTTCGCGGAGTTGGATAAATTCAATACCACGGCATTCGACGATCAGACGGTGTTTGTGATGAAGGTGAAGTAGACGGGTGTGGCGCAGCCACTCGTGTCTGTAGCATGAGCCCCTCCTCTCATTGAGTGAGGAAAATTGCGTGAGCCCGTTTTGCAGCCGGGACCACTCCCTCACGGTCGTGGCTCGGTATCGGCACACTGCGTTTTCCGAGCCGCGCGCGTGAGCAAGCGGTCCCATAGCTCATGGCAAATTCCACGACATCGGGAGTTCGGAGATTCTTCTCGGCCGGGACGGGTGGGGAGGAGCCCCTCCTCTCATCTATTAAGGCATTATTGGCCAAATCTTTTTTTGCGAAGCCGGGCTCAGGCCATTTTCCTCATTAATCAACCCCTAATTGCCGGGCGACATCAGGAGGTGGAGTCTCGACCCAGCCGGCAGGAGCTTCTATTTGCGCTCCGCCGGAGCGGCCGCCGGCGCACGTTCTTTTGGCCCTTCCTTGGCCCCCTCTTTAGGCACGGGCTGTTCGTCATCGTCAGGGTTGGGTTTTTGCATGTAATGCACAATTACCGAGATGCGGCGATTCGCCGGGTTTTCGGGATCGGCGGGTTTGCGCAGGCGCTGGTCGGCGTATCCGCGGATCTGGCTCACCTGGTTCGGACCGAGCCCGTTTTGCTGCATGATGCGCCGCGCTGCGTTGGCGCGGTCGGCGGACAACTCCCAATTGGTATAGTTTCCGCTCGCTGCGTAAGGCTTTGAGTCGGTGTGTCCCTCAACCGACAAGCTATTCGGCAGTTTGCCGAGCTGGGCCGCCAGGAGAGATAGAAGCTCTTTGCCCTGATCGTTGGGTTCCATCGTGCCGATGGGGAAGAATGCGCCTTTCTCGGTCTCCATCAGCTCGATGCGCAGACCTTCGGCGGTGATGGTCATCTCGATCTGGTCCTTGAGCTTCTCGGTGATATCCACCTTGTGGATAGCGGCGGCGAGCTCATCCTTGATCTTGTCCATATTCTCTTTGGTGACAACAAAATTCTCGCCCGCGCCGTTCTCTCCGTTACCCACCTTCTTCGACTTGCCCGTGGGATCCTTAAAATAGCCGCCGACCGCCACGCGGATCTGCTTGCTGCTGTTGAGAAGCCACAACACGATGAACAGCGCCATCATGGCGGTGACGAAATCGGCGTACGCCACCTTCCAGGCGCCACCGTGATGGCCGCCGTGGACCACCTTCTTCTTGATGACGATAGGTGCTTGAGCCATATGACGCGCCTCTATGCGGCAGCGCTCGCTGCCGCCGCCCCTTTACCGCGGCACAGCTTTTCCAATTCCTGGAATGACGGCCGCACATGCCCCGGAACGGCGCGCCGCCCGACCTCGATCGCCAGAATCGGCGCCAGCCCTTTGATGAATGCCATCATGCACACACGCAGCACGTGATAATAGGAGTTCTCTTCGTCGGCGGTTTTCGACATATTCGCGGCGATGGGCCCCAGCAGGCCGTAGCACATCAGAATACCTAGGAACGTTCCCACCAGCGCCGCCGCGACATGGTGGCCGATTTCCTCCGGCGGGCCGCCGAGCGCTCCCATGGTGATCACCACGCCGAGGACCGCCGCCACGATTCCGAGACCGGGCAGCGCATCCGCCATGGTGTTGATCGCGTTCACCGGCTGGCTGAGGCTGTGATGGTGGACCTCCATGTCGAGCTCCATCATCTGATCGATGTCGAACGGTTCGACCGTACCGGCCGATGCCGTGCGCAGGGTGTCGCAGATGAAATCGCGCACATGGTGGTCGTTCACGATGGCTGGATAGGCAGTGAAGACCTTGCTCTTCGATGGATCTTCGATATCGGTCTCAATCGCGGCAATCCCACTGCGCCGGGCGAGATTGAAAAGGTCGTAGAGCATCTTCAGGGTGTCGAGATAGAGCTTCTGGCTGAATTTCGACCCGCTGAAGGCGCCCATGACTCCGCCCAAGAGCTTGTTCAGAATGTAGGGTGGATTGCCAACCAGGACCGTGCCGATGGCCGCGCCGCCGATAATCACCAGCTCGGCGGGTTGGACCAGCACCAGCAGGCTACCTTTTTCCATCAGGAAACCGCCAATGATCGCTCCGAAAACGACTAAAATGCCGATTATCGAGAACATAGCTCCCCATGGGCGGTCGATCAAGACACCCGACCTGCATATCGACGTCGGTCTGAGGTTTTAGAGGGAAATTGCTTAGGTGGGGCGGACGCCCACGATCGCGCCGGACCCCCAGGGTCCGGCCAGTGCCGAGCAATGGGCTCGGTTGCGAGTCAGGGGACCCGCCCGGTCGACGTTTGGGTGATCGATCGCATCGAGCGGCCGTCGGAGAACTAACTCACTTTGCGTCGCGCCAGTTGTCGCCTACCCCGATGTCGACCAGCAGCGGCACTTTCAGCGCGCATGCGCCTTCCATCTCTTTCTTCACCAGCGCCGACACTGCGTCCAACTCTTCCGGCGGGCATTCGAACACCAGTTCGTCATGCACCTGCAAGAGCATGGCGCTGCAGTAGCCGCCTTCGGTAAGAAGGCGATCGATGCGCACCATGGCGAGCTTGATGAGGTCGGCAGCGGTGCCTTGCAGCGGCGAATTGACGGCGGTGCGCTCGGCGAATCCGCGGGCATTGGCGTTGCGGCTGTTGATATCGGGGATGGGCCGCTCGCGGCCGAACATCGTTCGCGTCACGCTGGTCTGGCGGACCTCGGCGATGGTGCGGTCGATGAAGGTGCGGACGCCGGCGTAGCGCGCGAAATAATTCTTGATGTACTTCTCCGCCTCGGCTCGCGGGATGCCCAGCTGCTGCGCCAGTCCGAATCCGCTGATGCCGTAGACGATGCCGAAGTTCACCGCCTTGGCGTCGCGGCGGGCGTCGGGCGTGATCAGCATGGGCGGCACGCCGAGCACTTCCGACGCGGTGCGCGTGTGGATGTCCTCACCGTTGCGAAATGCTTCGACGAGCAACGGATCGTCGGAGAGATGGGCCAGCAGGCGCAGTTCGATCTGCGAATAATCCGCCACGAGCAGTTTCCAACCTTCGCGCGGAATAAAGGCGGCGCGGATTTCGCGGCCCAGCGCCGTCCGCATGGGAATGTTTTGCAGGTTCGGGTTGGACGACGAGAGGCGGCCGGTGGCTGCTCCCGCCTGGTTGAAGCTGGTATGCAGGCGCCCGGTACGGGGATCGATCTGCGCCGGCAGCGCGTCGACGTAGGTGCCTTTGAGCTTGGTGAGCTGGCGGTATTCGAGCACCTGGCGGACGACTTCGTGCTCCGCCGCGAGCGCTTCCAGGATGTCGGCCGCGGTGGAGCGGGTCTTGCCTTTGCCGTATTTCACGGGCGCGGGCAGCTTCAGCTCATCGAAGAGGACGTCGGCGAGTTGTTGTGGCGAACTGATGTTGAAGGTTCGGCCGGCCAGGCGATGGATATCGGCGGTGAGACGCGCGATCTCCGTCTCCATCATGGTGGAGAGGCGCTGCAACTCCTTGCGGTCGATGCGCACGCCGCAACGTTCCATGCGCGAAAGGACGCCGGCCAGCGGAAGTTCGATATCGGCGTACAGCTTGCGCAGGCCCCGCTCGTCGATGGCGGGCGCGAGCACGTTATAGAGCTCGAGAACGATGTCGGCATGCTGTTCGGGGGAAGCGCTCAACTTCAGATCGAGACGGCGGCTGGCCTGCTCGGCGAGCGAGACGCTGCCGGGCTCGGCATCGATCAGGAAGGCGTAGAGCATGATGTCGTGGTCGAAGCCGCGGCCCTCGATGCCGAGGCGTGCGAGATCCAGCAGTGCGCCCTTTACGTCGCAGGCGATCTTGGGTACAGCTGCGCATTCCAGGTACGGCTTCAGGTGCGCGAGGTTTTCGGCGCTCACGGCGCGCGCTTCGCCGGGCCTCCACGCAAGGCCGATCGTGTCCATGGCGAATTCGCCTTCCGCCGACTTGGAGATGGCGACGGCGACCGGTGTGCCATCGGGGATACCCGTCATCCACGATTTGAGCTCTCCTTCATCGGCGATGACGCGATAATCGCGCGCGCGGGTGTCCTCCCCGGGACCGAGTTCCTTGAGAAGCGAGTGGAACTCCATGTCTTTATAAATGGACTTCAGCAGCGCCTCGTCGGGATCGATGGTGCGGAAGGCATCCAGCTCGAACGGCACGGGCACGTCGGTGGAGATGGTCGCCAGGCGCTTGCTCAGGCGGATCTGTTCGGCGTAATTCTGCAGGCTCTCGCGGTAGGCTTTGCGCTCCACCTCGGCGGCATGCTCGATGGCGCCTTCCACGGAACCGAAGCGCTCGATCAACTGCTGGGCGCCCTTGTCGCCGATGCCCGGCGCGCCGGGAATATTATCGATGGCGTCGCCCTTGAGCGCGAGCAGGTCGGCCACCTGCTCGGGTCGGACGCCCATGAAGGTTTTCACTTTTTCGGGGTCGTACCACTCGTCATCCTTGGCGGGGTTGAGCATGGAGATGCGCTCGCTGACGAGTTGCAGCATATCCTTATCGCTGGAGACGATCACCACCTCGCAGTTATTGGCTTCGGCGCGGCGGGCAAGGGTGCCGATTACGTCGTCGGCCTCGAAGCCTGGGTATTCGATCACGGGGATGCGCATGGCGTCCAGAAGGCGGCGGACGTAGGGGATCTGCTCCAGCAGGTCGGGCGGCGTTTCCGCGCGGTTGGCCTTATAGTCGGCAAATTCCACGGAGCGGTGGGTGGGCTCGGAGCTTTCGTAAATTGCCGCCATATAGGCCGGCTTGTGCTGCTTGGCAAGCTTGCGCAGCATATTCGTAAAAATGAAGACCGCTTCGGTGGAAAAACCCGTGGAAGTGCGCATGGGCGGCGCGGCGCTGCGGGCCCTGGCGTGGTAGGCGCGAAAGATAAACCCGAAGGTATCGATGAGGAAAAGTCGGGGACAGGCCACGTGGCCATCATACTAGACGGGCACTCACCGGGCGTCCCGCGCCGCGCCGGAATGAGCCAATATAAGGCGAAACTGCCCCAATCCGGCCACAGAAAAGAGCGTAATGTGTTGCGAAATAGCCACACTGCGACCGAACTAACTCTTTATGCATCAAATAGTTGAACTTCTGGCTGCGGCATGCTGAAGTAGCCATAGGGATGTTTAACCTGAAGCTATACCGGGAGCACGCGATTGCGTTTTGAGACAACGTTACAACGGCCGGTGACGGCCTCGGGAGTCGGCCTTCACCACGGCGTCCCGGTCAACATTCGGATCATGCCGGCGCCTGCTTCTACGGGGATTGTCTTCGTCAGGACCGATCTGGACAATTTCCAGATTCCCGCCAGCTGGCGGCATGTGGCGCGCGTAAGTTATGCCACCAGCCTGATGCGCCAGGGCGTTCTGATTTCCACCACGGAGCATTTGCTGAGCGTGCTGTACTCCATGGGAATCGACAACGCTTACGTGGAGATCGACAATCTCGAAGTGCCGATTCTGGATGGCAGCGGATTGCCCTTCGTGCGGCTGATCGAGCAGGCCGGTGTGCGACAGCTACGGCGCAAGCGGCGCTATCTGCTGATCCGGCGCCCGGTGACCGTGGAAGACAAGCACAAGCGCATCAGCATTCTGCCGGACGAAACTTTCCGCCTGACTTGCGATACCGATTACCCAGCGCCGGTGGGGCGCCAGTCGATCGAGCTGGAAGTGACGCCGCAGCGATATGCGGCGCAGATCGCATTCGCACGCACGTTCGGCTGGGAATCGGACCTGAAGCAGATGCGCGATATGGGATTGATTCGCGGCGCCACGCTTGAGAATGCTGTCTGCTTCACTGCATCGGGCACGTTGAATCCCGAGGGCCTGCGCGCGCCGGACGAATGCTGCCGCCATAAGGCTCTCGATCTGATCGGGGACCTGGCGCTGCTCGAGAGGCCGCTATTGGGACACGTGATCGCCGAACGGGCCGGCCATGCCATGCATGCCGCGCTGGTGGCGCGCATCATGCAGGACCCGACGCTGTACGAGCTGCTGACGTTCGATCAACTGGCGAGCCGTGTGACGCAGGCGTTGGTGTCGTAGGGGCGCCTAACACTCACTCCAGCAACATCTGTAATATCGCTAAGCTCGCAGAGATTTCGTTGCGGTAACCCGCTCCCTTTGGTCGCGGCTCAGTGTCGGTATCGAGCGTTTCCGAGCCGTGACCAAAGGGAGCGGGATTTCTCTACCGTTGCGCCACCAACGGGTCGATTTGCGCTTCGATCTGCAGGAAGGAAAGACTCGGTCCGATGATGCGGCCATTGCACAGCAGCGTGGGTGTGCGGTCGACGTGCTTCTGTCGGGCCTCGGCCTCATCGGCCTTCACGGAGTCCTCGACGGAAGAATCGTCCCTGACCCGGGAGCGCACTTTCTCCATAACCGCGGTCGGCACCACTTTGGCGACCTGGCCATCTACATCGCCATCGGTGCTCCACACCACTTCCGTTCTGTACAGCCGGCTAGCGACGTCGTGGTAGTAGCCCGCCTGGCCGGCGGCGTCGGCGTAGAGGGCCGCGAGCCGGGAATAGCGATGATTCGCGAGCGGCAAATCGCGGTGGATCAACCGGAGTTTACCGCTGTCGATATACCGGGCGGAAAGCTGGGGCATCGTCTGGAGGTCGAAAGCCGCGCAATGAGAGCATTCGTAGTCGGTGTACAGCTCGCAGGTGACTGGGGCGGTGGGCGATCCGGATTCCTTGAAGTTGGGTTGCGGATCGCTCACCGTGACGGCGGGCGGTGCAGAAACCACGGCGGCCGGGGAAGGCCGGCAGCCGAGCGGATTGGCGCAGGCGGAGGGCGCGGATACCAACAGCAAAACGGCGCACGCTGCCGCTGCCGCCGCGGCGGCGGAGAGCGAGGCCCACAGCCACCATCGGCGGCGCGCGGGGGCCTCACGGCGCCGCAACCTGGCGAACGCGGCCGACGAATCGGGCCGCCAATCGGCCGGCGGGTCGAGTGACGAGAGCCGTTCGTCCACCCAACGGTTAACGTCCATTTCGTCGTGTTCCATATTGCTTGAGGTACTCCTTTCGGAAAGCTTGCTGGGCGCGGGCGATCAGCGTCCCGACGGACGCGGGATTCAGGCCCAGCGCGGCGGCCAGTTCGTCATACGTCAGACCGCTGGATCGCAGAATGAGCAGTTCCGCCTGGCGATCCCGGAGCACGGCCAGGATCTGGCGGACCTGTTCGCGCTCTTGGGCGGCGGCGTGGGCCTCCTCGGGCGTCGGTAGCCTGGGCGGATCCCACGCCTGAGACTCGTACTGCAACCGGCGGCGGCCGCTGCGCAACTCGTTCAGGCCCATGCGGACCGCGGTACGATAGAGCCATCCCCCGGCTTTTTCGCCTTGCGCCCGGGGAGTGCGCCAGAGCTTCCAAAGCGCTTCGGCAGCTAAGTCCTCGGCGCGGGAATGGTCTCCCACCACGCGGGCGATGACGCATGCGGTGCGCTCGTAGTGCGCACGAAAGAACGCCTCAAAGTCGAAAAAATCGGCATTCATTTCCACCGGGTCGATGGCTCCGCTGGCTGCGCTCACACTATACCAACACCGGTGGGAGCGAATTTGTGACAGACACTGCGCTTCCTTCGGCTGGGCTTACTTCAGCTGGCCTTTACTTCAGCTAACAGCCCGGTGCTCCCTAAATTCAGCATTACACGAGGTTTTCCCTTCCGGTAGATTGAGGCGAGGCAAGATATGACACGGTTCTGTTTCCTTTCGGTGGCTTTTCTCGCCATCCGGACGATACAGGGCGCGGATCAGAGCGGCAGCGTTACTTTGCCGCCGGTCCTGCGGAACTCCGAGCCCACCGACAACGTGGTTGTGATGCTCCCCGGGCAGAAACCGGTGGGGCCGGCGACAGCGGCAACGCCCTCGGCCACCGAAGTCAGGCTCCAACCTCCGCTGCCCGACCCCGATCGGCCGGTTCTCCGCCGACCGAAACGGGAGTATCCGCCCGAGTTCGAGCGCGACAGCGCCGATTATTTGAACCAGCAAATCGGAATCTGGCAGCAAGTGGACGCGCAAGGGCTGCTCGGTGAGCCTGTGGGGCAACGGTCTGCCTTCGCGGACGACCAAACCGTGAATGGGCAGATTGTGGCGTTCAACGACCCCAGCGCGCGCTACCGGCAGTTCGAACTGGACTTCGACGGCGATACCGGCCGGCTGCGGACGCTGTTCGTCTATCCGCACGACATGACGTGGCTGGAATGCCGGCACGAGTTCGGCGTAAATGTACGGTCCGCCGAAGCAAATAAAGGACGAACGTTTTACTCGTATCTGGACCGCCGTCTGGACGTGCTGGTGGACGCTGCCGGAAAAGTCATCAGTCTCGGGATGTACTAAGGCAAAACAAACCCGAAACCGCTCCTCCCTGTGACGCGTTTAATACATAGACTCTGCGTGGCCACACGTTTTAGGGTTATAGTTGTATCTAGAGGAGTATGGGATGAACCGCTGGAAGCTTCCCGTCGCCGTCCTGGCTGCATTCAGTCTGTTGTCATTGGGTGCCGCAGCGCAATCAACGCAGGATAACAAACCCACATCGAGCGACCCGGCCAAGCCAACGGCTCCCGTTGCCGCGGACGCGAACCAGGCGGCGCCCGCCGCGCAGGATACCTCCGCCGCCGCGGATACCGATAAGCAGCAGACTCCCGCCGAGAAAAAAGCGGCTGAAAAGGCCGCCAAGGATGCCGCCAAGAAGAAGGCCGGGGCGGACAAACCCAAAAACGACGATCAAAAGCGCAAGGATCCGGATGCGATTGGCGACCGCGGCGTCGGCAACGGCGTAAATTTCTACTCCCTTGACAAGGAAATTGCACTCGGCAAACAGTTGGCCCAGGAAGTGGAACGGCAGGCCAAAGTGGTCGACGATCCCATCATCGCCGAGTATGTGAACCGCGTGGGACAAAACCTGGTTCGCAACTCCGATGCCAAGGTGCCGTTCACGATCAAGGTGCTGGACACCGAGGAAGTAAATGCCTTCGCACTGCCGGGCGGGTTCTTCTTTGTAAATTCGGGTTTGGTTTTGAAAGCTGAATCGGAAGCCGAATTGGCCGGTGTGATGGCCCACGAAATCGCTCACGTTGCATGTCGGCACGGAACGAGGCAGGCGACCAAGGGCGATATCGCGCAGATCGCCACCATTCCGCTGATCTTCATGGGCGGCTGGACGGGGTATGCGATCCGGCAGGGCATGGGGCTGGCGATACCTATGGGTTTCCTGGCTTTCTCCCGCGGGATGGAAGCGGAAGCCGACTATTTCGGCCTGCAGTACATGTACAAGGCCGGATACGATCCGACGGCGTTCGTAGACTTCTTCGAAAAGATCGAGACGCTGGAAAAGAAGAAGCCGGGCAGCGTAGCGAAGGTGTTCTCCACCCACCCGATGACGGACGACCGCATCAAGAAGTCGCAGGAAGAGATTCAGACGATTCTGGCGCCGAAGCCTGAGTATGTAGTGAACACTTCGGAATTCAACGATGTGCGCAATCGCCTGTCGATGCTGCACAATCGGCGGAAGATCACCAATGACGATCCGAACCGTCCGAAACTGCGCCGCGCGCCGGGTACCGGCACGGGACCGGTGGACGATACCGATGGAACGACGAAGACCGATCCTGACGAACGCCCCACGCTGAAACGCCGCGATAGCGGTTCAGGTGGGGGCAACGGCGGAAACGGCAACTTCCGATAGAGTTTGACTGTAAACAACCGCTCCCTAACGGTCGCGCTCGGCAGCGTTCTTTCCGAGCCGCGACCGTTAGGGAGCGGTTTTGTCTTACTGAATCAAACCCAATTTCTTTAGCGTTACGGCCGGCTCCGGGTCGTCGAAGTTCGTCAGCGAAGCCGTGCGGCGGCCGTTCCGCAGCGTTACTCCGTACGGGTAGGCCGTGTACCCGAAAGTCTTCTTGAGCAGCTCGACGTCGCCCGTGACGACTGCACTAAGCCCGGTCATCTGCAGGAAGTCGGTCGAGTATTGCGGCTGCTCGACGGGAATCGCCACCACTCTGGTATCGCCCCAATGCAATTGCGCCATGCGCTTCGCCGCGTCCAAACAGTGCATGCATTGCGGGTTGAAAAAGAACAGGAATACGCGGCCGGATGCGAGCGAATACGGCTTACCTTCTACGGCAATCGTCGCCGGTGCGCGTGTGCCGGCGCTGCGCGTAACGTCGACGCCGTAAGAGACCAGCGCGAACACCACCACGGCGCTCAAAACCATCACCGCGCTGCGCAAACTCGCGGGCGGTTTGGACCACCATCCCGCCAAAGCCGCCAACAGTAGCATGATGCCGTCGCCGATGAAGAACCCGGGACCGACCACGCGCTTCAGCCAGGGAAAACAACTGCAATCCGCGCCGCGCAGGGCATTGTAGTTGACGGCGAAGTAGACCAGGAACACGGCCAGGAGCAGGCCGGTGAGCATGGCTCCCCAGCGGCGGAAGCGGGGAACCAGAACCAGCACCCCGGCGACAGTTTCCGCGATTCCGAAAGCGATGGCGGCGAAGAGACTGAGCGATTCGGGGACGCGCGCTTCCGCCATGCGGACCGCGGCGGCCGGCGCATCGGTGATTTTCCAGACCCCCGAGATTATAAAAAGGACGGCCAGCAGAAACGCGGCGATCCAATTGATGGCCGCCTTCCAGCCCGGCAGATCCAGCGGCGATAGGCCCGGCTGCCGCTGTGCCATACTGTGGGTCATGGCCTTTATTGTAGCCGTTCGGATGGCCTCGATTGTGCTACTGGCCGCATCGGCGGCGAGTGAGTTCACCAACGAAGAGCGAACGGTTCCCGCCGGCGACTGGAAATACATCGACGTTCCGCTGCATCCGAAAGCCGCGCGAATCATCGCCAGTTACGAGGTCTTGAATGGCGCGGGAAATGTGCGGATGGCGCTCATGCTGCACGAAGATCTGGACCGGATGAGTTCCGACCTCCCCGGCGTCATCCTGGCGACGCCCGAGGGAAAGCGCGGATTTTTTGCGGACCCGGTGAGACGCGTCGGCGATTATGTAATTGTGCTGGATAACCAGGAGGGCAAGCAGACAGCCCGGGTGCGGCTGCGCGTCGACCTGGATTTCGGCACGGGCAGAGAATCGGAAGTGGGAAGGCTGACACCGCGCCGGCAACTCACGGTGGTGGCCGTCAGTTGCGTGGCGTTTCTTGGGATCGTGGCGTTCTCGGCGCAACGCCTGCGCAAGGCGATGAAGACCTGAGATACACGTTCGGTAAGCGTTGCGTTTCCGAGCCGCGCGCGTCAGCAAGCGGATTCCGGAACGCCGCGATCTATCGCATCAGCGATCCACGGTGCTGCTGGCGCATCGATTCGGGACCTACCCGTCACGGCCGCCGGATCATTTCGACGGGAATCCCAGCTGGAAGCCTGTCGACAGGATCAAGTCATTCGCTAACCGGCCCAGCACGGGATTGCTCAGGTAATTGTCCGTGAAGCTGATGTGCCAGCCCAGCCACTTCTTGATGGCGGTGACCGCGCTCAAATTGAAGTTGAACCGGTACTGCCCCATGTAGCTCATGTTCGGGTATATGAAGAACGACTCCGTGACGCTGGTGTTCCCGGAAAGTTTATAGGCGAAGTTATCGCCGAAATTCACTTCCGCGGAACTGCGGTCGATATTCGCCATGAAAGCTTCGCGTTCGTAATCCGCGCCAGCTTGAAAACTGAGCGTCCCCTTCTTGCCCTTGAGAGCGTTCCAGCCCCCGGCGCCGCCGAAGACCGCGCGCAAGTTCAGAGACTGAAAGCGGTCGTGATAGTAATCGTTGGTAGCGGCGACAAACAATTTGGGACTGAGGTCGCGATTGTATTGCCACCCGCCGCTCAACGAACTGGCAGTGGCGGCGCTTACGCCATTCACCAGCGCGCTGGCGTAGATTTGGTTGAAATGCACCGTGATTTTATCCTTCAACGTGACGCGCGCGGCGGCGAATGAATTGGTCAGCGTCGCGGTGCGGGCATTGCCGCGAGCCAGGGCCAAGCCGGCGTTATACGCCCCGGTCCACAATTCCAGAATGCCGGGATGCTGCACCTTCTCCCAGTTATGCTGTTCCGCGTCGTCGCGAACCACCGTCACGGCGGTCAGCGCCTCCGTCTTTTCACCCGCCGGTGTAGCCACCGCGAGCGTCTCGCCGGAGGTCGAGACCTTGCCCTTCACGGTCTCCCCTCCGGGCAGGACCACGTTCAAATCCTGGTCCGATTTCAGGCTCTTTACCGCCGACCATGGCATGGTTACTTCACCCAGAAATTCGCTCTTGAGCGTCAGCTTGTCGCCGTCTTTCTTGATCACCGTGCCGGTGATGGTGTCGCCGTTCTTGAGGACTACTTGATCGGCAGCCGACAGCAATGAGCAGGCGCACACGGACAGCAATACGATTCGCATATGTAAGACTCGTTAACCCCTCTGAAGAGCTTGCCACTGAACGCGCTACGCGGTCAAGAGCGCAAACGCATGGTTCCACTGATTGTGCTGAAAGCCACGCGAGCACCAGAGTATGCACAGCGGCTCAATCGCGCGGCTGGCAATGATCCCGCCACAATCGTAGGGTTCCCAGCCGAACTGCCGGGTGATTGCGCTGACGGCCTCTTTCGCCTGCGGGCTCTCGCCGCAGAGGAACATTGTGGGCTTGCCTTGTGTATAGGCAGGATTGACCATGTTTCCCGCGCCCACGCTATTGAACGCCTTCACCACATGGGCCTTCGGCGCCAGCGCCTGAATGCGCTCGCCGAGCGATTCATTCGGACCGGTGAAGTAGGACAGGATTCCGCCTACGGGAGGGGCCTCGGAAATCGGATTAGTAGTATCCATCACAGTCTTACCGCTGAGGTTGTCGATGCCGGCCAGAGAGATCGCGTCCTCCGCCGCCCGTCCCAAGGTGGCAAGCACTACCAGCTCTCCGAACTGCGCCGCCTGTTCGAAGGTTCCCGCGGTGGCGCCCGGCGTGGACTGCAGCCACTGTTGCACCTCTGGTTTGTGCGGGTCGCGCGTCCCCAGCATGACTTGGTGGCCGTGCTTCAGTAGTCCCCCGGCGAGCGTCTTGCCAACGGCGCCGGAACCCAATATGCCGATTTTCATCAGTTCAGAGATGCCGCGCTGGCCCGCCGGGATGCGGAGAATCTTTATGAGCCGCGACCGGTTCTTAATGAGCCGCAACCCGGTTCTTAATGAGCCGCGACCGCGAGGGAGCGGTTTTCCGCTAGTGCGAAGTGTACTGCTGCTGCGGGGGATTGAGCTTGACCTCGACGGTTTTTTCCTCCTCGTCGATGTCGTAGATCTGCCCGAACGTCTGATAACCCTTGGCGTTCACCTGAATCTGGATGCTGCCCTGCGGCACGCCCGGGAAGGAGACGGTGCCGTCCTGGTCGGTGCGCGATTCAAACTGCGTACGCAGGTTCTTCGCGAAGCTGTTGCGGGGATGTTTGGCGTTCGCCTTCCAACGGATGATGACTTCGGCGCGATCCAGGGGCCGGCCTGCCAACGTTTTCACCACGACCGTGATTTTGGTTTCCGCCTCGGCCCACAAGGTGACCGCCGTCAGGGCACAAAAAAACAGCGCCGCTAGCGGGAGCGCGCGCAGGAATCGACCGCGAGTTCGCATGCAACGATTATAAACCCCCGGGCGGTGGTAGAATGGGTGTGAAAGCAAACTCACCATTCGCTTCTTGTGGGGGCGTAACGGATTCGACGGGATTGAATCGTGGTGGGGAGGCGTGCCGGGTTCCGAGCTCCCGTAAAACGATCGGACAACATAACTGCCAACACGCAGTTTGCATACGCTGCTTAATTAATTAAGTAGCCGCTCCAGCCACTGAGCCCGCGCGGTGGTGAGTGAGCGTCATTTTGCGGGATAGGCCAAAGGCTTCGGTCCGGAGCCGGCGGTCGAGATCTAATCGGGCTAAGCCTTCGCCGCCCT
>Ga0182016_10002162_pt1 | contig 23342 bp, 18 predicted proteins | sample 712S2MmetaG_FD_120491 | JGI IMG/M metagenome (GOLD analysis project Ga0182016, IMG submission 120491) | Permafrost microbial communities from Stordalen Mire, Sweden - 712S2M metaG | ecosystem: Environmental > Terrestrial > Soil > Wetlands > Permafrost | place: Sweden: Stordalen | collected... | reverse complement strand
GAACAGAATGCTCGTGAAGAGCGAGACCGCGAGCGCAAATGTCAGGACGCGCCCATCGAGGGGCACATGGGCGACAGGAAGAAAATGCTTGGGGAGGAGAATGAGAAGCCCGCGCAGTGCCAGCGTGAAGCGCCGAGAGCCATGCGCGTTGCCACTTCTGCGCTGCGCCGCATCATGCGCACCAGTGTAAGGCCGGCGAGGTTGGCGCATGCGATGAGCAGGATGAACCCGGCCGCCAGCATCAGCGCGAGAGCCTGAGGCCGCAGCTCTGCAGCCTGGCCCCCCTGGAGTGGAACAGAGTGATAGCTTACCGTTGCATTCGGATCGTCGCTCTTCTCGTAACGGTGTTCGCGCGTGGTCCACGCACGGTTGATCTCCGCATCTGCCTCCTGCCATGTTGCACTATCGCGCAGCCGTGTAAACGCGTCGAAGTTGGTGCCGCTGCCCTCTCCGTTCCGGCTGGGTTGAAGCGCCGTATACAAGTCCGCATTTGCCGGTGTGATGGCGTCCGGAGGCAAAACGCCGATCACCGTGAATGGCTCGCCTTTCAGGCGAATTGGTTTGCCGAGGATTGCGGCGTCGCTGCTGAACAGGGTCCTCCACAGACCATTGCCCAGGATGACCGCGGGCGGCCCGTGTGGCCGGTCCTCATCTTCGGTGAAGGTGCGGCCCAGCATGGGCTGAATGCCAAGCACGTCAAAATAGTGCGCGGACACGCGGCCGTCGGCAACGTAGCGGACGGCCGAACCCGCTTCAAGGTTCACGCCCGGCGTGCCTCCGGAAACCGCTGAGATGAGGGCGGGCACATTGTCGCGCAGCAATTCCCACTGCTCCCCATTGATGTTGTGCCTCTCGTCGGAGGCTCCTCGTCCGGTGAAGCGCGTATAAATCGTGCCCATGCGCTCGGGATGCGGATAAGGCAGGCTCTTGAGCATAAGCACGTTGACGATGGAGAAAATCGCGGTGTTCGCGCCAATTGAAAGCGCCAGGGTAAGAAGCGCGGTGACGGTAAAACCCGGGCTGCGCAGCAATTGACGCGTGCCAAAGCGCACGTCTTGCCACAGGCTCTCGATGCCGCTTCCGGCGCGACGATCTCTCACAGACTGTTTCACCTGGTCGATACCTCCAATTTCTGCCTGGGCTGCGCGGCGCGCTTCCGGCGCGGTCATGCCTTCGGCCATCTTCTCGTCCGCGAGAATCTGCACGCAGGAGCGCACTTCTTCGTCGAGTTGTTGGTCGACCTGCCGTTTCCGCACCAAGTTTCGGAAGAGGCTGCCGATCTGACTGGCGAGGGCCATAGGGTTGTCCTGGATTGCTGCTGGCGCCTTTATGTTGCTTTGAGGGCATTGGCCATGGCAAGCGCCACGCGCGCCCACTCTTCTTTTTCTGTCTCGAGCTGCTTCTTCCCTGCCTTGGTAAGACGGTAGTACTTGGCACGGCGGTTGTTTTCCGACTCGCCCCAGAACGAAGAAAGCCAGCCGGCTTCTTCCATTCGATGCAGCGCTGGAAACAGCGAGCCCGGTTTAACGACAAACGTACCATGGGTGATTTGCTCGACACGCCGCGAGATGCCCAATCCGTGCAATTCCATGGCAGCAAGTGCTTTCAGAATCAGCAGATCCAATGTTCCTTGCAGCAGGTTGGTTTGTTTTGAATCCATGTTGGTCCTATCGAATGCCTATACAAGGACGATCTTGCATTCATTCGTATAGATTGTCAATACGAGACAGAGGGGATGGTGGTTCCATTCCACCTAGCGTTTATCCGAACGGGCCTATAAAGTTTTCTGCTCTTTCCGCGAGGAGCAAAAGCTAAGTCCTTATAGACGAAAGCTGACCTGAATCGTAATTCGAACCGCAACCGGCGTCTTGCCGTCCTTCATTGCCGGCTTGAACTTGTACTTCAGGATTGCTTCGATGGCCTTTTCATCTAGCCCCATACCCAAAGAACGAACCACGCGCGGATTCTGCGGGTTTCCCTGGGTATCGACAACAACTGAGACCAGGCAAACTCCCTGGTATCGCGCCGCGCGCGCATCTTTTGTGAACTCTGCGACCACGGTGTTGAGAGGTACGGGTGCGGATATCGAACCACCAATGTGATATAGCTCTTCCTCCGGGTGCGGAAGATAACCGTGACCGCCGGACGCGCCAGCGCTCCCTTCCTTCTCCACGCCGGAGGCACCTGTGCCCGCTTGCTCTGTCGTACTTTGGGTGCCGGCGGCCATTTCCCTTTGCTGTATCGGGGTGAACTCGCTGCTGCTGTCAATGTCGAACGTGGTCTGAACGGGAAGGTTGTCGCTGGAGCCGCCGGCGAGGAGCCGCACCTTCTCTTTCTCTACGCGCCAAACATGAGAGGCCGCATCCCAGTAGGCCAGATCGCGCGGCTTGATCTCCATGGTCACATCGAGAGCCGCGCCCGGTTCGATGGGTATGCGGCTGAATCCCTTCAGTTCCAGTTGCGGTCGTGAAACCGCTGAGCCGAGATGCTGAACATAGAGCTGGACCACTTCATCGCTGGCTACATGTCCGCTGTTCCTGACCTTGACTGTCACCTGCACGCTGCCATCGGCTGCCACCTTAGGCGCGCTCAAATGCATTTCCTCGTAAGCGAATGTCGTATAGCTTAAGCCATAGCTAAAGGCATACAATGGCTTGGCGTTGCTGTAGAGATAGGTTCTGCCGTGCAGCAGGTTGTAGTCGAGGATTGGCAGCAACTGATCGTCGCCGGTGGGCCATGTCTGCGTGAGACGACCAGCCGGCGAGTAGGCGCCGAAGAGAACATCGGCCAGGCCGTGGCCTTCCTCTTCGCTGTTGTGGGTCATGTGCACAATGGCCGGCACATGTTCCTGGCTCCAGACAATCGCATAGGGAAAGCTGGAGCGAAGCACTTCAATCGTGTGTGGATTGGCGGCAAAGACTTTCTTCACCAGATCTTCCTGCTCGAGCACGATCGTCTTGCGGTCGACATCCTCTTTGCCGTTGGAAGGTGTCGGGCATTGATCCCACCCCGCGTTGCACCAGGGATGATTGCCGACAATCACGATCGCCACATCGGCTTTAGCTGCGAGGGTTGCGGCATCGGCTGCGTTTGACCCATCGGAGAATAAGACCTGGACGCCGGGTCCAACTGCCTCCCGGATGCCGTCGAGTGAACTGATCGAATAGGGCGGCGTTCCGCTGTACCAGTCGAGGAGCACATGGTCCGCAAACGGCCCGATCACGGCAATCGATTTCAGTCTGGCCTTATCGAGCGGCAGCGCGTGGTTTTCATTCTTCAGCAGAACGATCGACTCGTCCGTCGCTAGCCGCGCCAACGCTTTGCTCGACTCTCGTTCCCACGGCGGCAGTTCTCCGCTGTCCTTCACGCCAATGCCTGCATACGGATCGGCGCCCGCCGGATCCATTTCGCCGAGCCGAAGATAGACGCGCAGCAGATTTCGAAGCGATGCGTCCATGTCGGCTTCGGTCAGCAACCCGTCCTTGAGGGCCTTCGCCAGATCGTCATGATAGGTGTCGAGAAAGTGATTGATTCCGGCTTTCACTCCGGCGGCTGAACCATGTTCCTTGTCCGGGAAGGCCTTGTGCGATGTGATCAGCAGGCCCAGCGCTCCGCCATCCGTGCAGATAAGCCCATCGTTGCCCCACTCATCGATCATCACGCTCTTCAACACGGGATGAATCATCATCGGAACGCCATTCCACGCGTTGTAGGCAGCCATCACCGCGCGCGAGCCACCCAGCTCAAAACCCATGCGGAACGGGACGGAATAGTACTCGCGAAACAGGCGTTCATCGAAGTCGGAAGATGTGTGCGTGCGGCCTTCTTCATTCTCGTTGGCCAGAAAGTGCTTCATCAGCGAAGCTGCCTGCCAGTGCTTTGGATCGGGGCCTTGCAGGCCTTGCGCAAATGCCACGGTGAGGGTGCCCACGAGAAAGGGATCTTCTCCATACGATTCCTCGGTGCGGCCCCAGCGCGGGTCGCGGCTTAAGTCAGCGTTGGGAGCGCGGACAACGACTCCGCCACGATCGAACTTCGGGCTTTGATAGTCGTAGCGCGCCTCATAGCCCTCGAGTGATGCAATTTTCTTGAGCAGTTCGGGATCCCACGTTGCACCCAGTCCTTTCTCCTGGGGAAAGGTGGTTGTCGGTAACTGCTTCAGACCCCGTCCTCCCCACTCCGCCGGACCGCCGAGGGCGAGCCCGTGCAGGCCCTCAACCTGGCCCGAGAACACAAGCCCAAGGCGCGGAAACTTTGGATGGTCGGACATCAGTGTGACTTTCTCATCGAGCGTCAGCCGGCCGAGAAGATCGGCAATGCGCTGGTCGTCGCTGAGCTTGGAATCGCGAAATGGATAATCCGCTTGAGCCGGTGCGATTCGAGAAATACATGCCAGGCCGGCAAGAAATAGAACCACCATCACGCCAGAACAACTGTGCCGCAGACGCATCGATCTTCCTCGCTGTCATGGAACAGCGAAGATTATCACAAAACCGGGGGTTAAGCCTCTAGTAAATCGGTTGAGGAAGGTTGCGAATGGGCGCTTGCCGGGACTCGAATTGCGAAGGGCGGAGCGCCATAGCGCTCCGCCCTTTGACCGAAGCAATTCTGCCGTTCAATAGAGCCGGAAGTTGACCTCGACCGTAATCATCACGGGAACGGGAACGTGGCCGTCTTTCATGGCCGGCTTGAACTTGTACTTCCGCACGGCTTCAAGAGCTTTCTCGTCGAGCCCCATACCGAGGGCGCGAACGACGCGCGGATTTTGCGGATTTCCCTGCGCATCGACGATGAGGGAGATGAGGCAGACACCCTGGTACTTGGCACGCCGCGCTTCGTCTGAAAACTCCGCCTCTACGCTGTTCAGCGGGACGGGAGCAGAAACGCCGCCGCCGACGTGGTACAAACCGCCGCCTGCGCCGCCGCCGGTGCCGGGGCCGTATCCGTTGCCGGTTCCTGAGCCAAGTCCGCCGCCCGATCCGGTTCCGATGCCGCTTCCCGATCCCTGACCGCCTGAAGCCATGGTCACATTGGGCGAATTGGTTACGCCAATCATGGGGAGGGTCGGGTTATCGGGCAACTGAATGTTGGTTTGCACGTTGATAGCCGACTGGATCGCGATCTTCGGCTTATCGAAGGTCTGCACCTGCGGAGGTACAATGGGGTTCTTTTCAATCTTGGGCAGGTGGCCCTTGGTCGGATCAATTAAAGTGTGGTCGCCGCCACCGCCGCCGCCGCCATTGGAGTCCCCGGCCTTCGGCGCCTTGGGCTGCCAGACACCTACATCGATGTTGGTGGCCATTTCTTTCGGCTTGTTGACTTCTTCAATGATCTTCTTGCCCACAAAGAAGAGCAGCACAGCCAGGATGGCGATATTCACGCCCGTCGAGATGCCAATCGCCCATGGGTTCGGCTTGACTGCCATGCGGTCCGGAACCGGAATGGGCGTTGAAGTCAGTTGCAGCGGGGGAAGTTTGACGGGAAAAAAAATGTCTCGAATGCTCTCGTAGAGACCAGTCCAGATGGGCTTCTCTTCAAAAGCCTTTCCCAGAAAACCATCGAATTCGTGCCCCGTAAGGGCTGCTGCCTGAGATTCAGTCTCTGACATACGCGTTTCGTTTTCCATTGTTCGCTGCTGCGTTGTTCATCGGGCGCCGATCAGACGTACCACTGCTGCTCAGCCACCCACTGCCATTATGCTTGACTCAGGCCGATCCTGTCTTGCGTCGACCTCGCTTTGCGCTTCAAACTACCATATTCAGCAAGCGCGCAGCTCCCATAAACAATAGACGAGCTACACCCTGGTTTGTTACCGGATATTTCCGGCCTTACCTTTACAATAAACAAGGAACAGAACCGTACCACCCCTGGGAGAATCGATGTCCTCAGCGCCGGAGTTGAAGGCGACCCTTACCTTGCCGCAAACCGCCTTCCCGATGAAGGCGAATCTGCCGCAGAATGAACCACTTCGGCAGGCGAAATGGACTGCGCTCGATTTGTACGATGAGCTTCGCAGGGCTGGCGTTGGCCGGCCATCCTATCTTCTTCACGACGGGCCGCCCTACGCCAACGGGCCCATGCACCTGGGACACGCACTGAACCACGGCCTCAAAGACTTCGTGGTCAAGTCCAAGAGCATGGCCGGCTTCAATTCGCCCTACGTTCCGGGCTTCGACTGCCATGGGCTCCCGATTGAGATCAAGGTTGACGAGCAGCTGGGACGGAAGAAGCTGGAGATGCCAGTTCCCGAGGTGCTGGCTGCCTGCCGCGCTTACGCCCAGAAGTACATCGACCTGCAAACCTCTCAGCTCGAACGCCTTGGCGTTCTGGGCCGTTGGCCGAATCCCTATAAAACCATGTCGCGGCCCTATGAGGCGCGCACACTGGAGGCCTTCTACGGCTTTCTTGAAAAGGGCTTCGTCTACCGCGGTCTGAAGCCGGTTTATTGGTGCATCCACGATCGCACGGCACTGGCTGAGGCTGAGGTTGAGTACGAGATGCATACCAGCCCGTCGGTCTACGTCCGCTACCGGCTGACGTCCGATCCGGCTGGGATCGACGCGCGACTCGCGGGCCGTGAAGTGTACACAATCATCTGGACAACGACCCCCTGGACGCTGCCGGCGTCGCTCTCTGTCGCGTTCCATCCGGATTTTGAGTATGTGGCACTGCAATCGGCCGATGGGCCCGTCTACATTGTTGCCGCAGAGTTGGCAGCCCGGGTAGCGGCCGCCACGCGCCTCGGCGCCACGACCGAGCTGGCGCGCTTTAAGGGCGCCGTGCTCGAACGCACCACCTTTCAACACCCGTTCCTTGACCGCGAAATTCTTGGAGTACTCGCCACGTACGTCACGGCAGACACGGGAACCGGCGCGGTCCACACCGCGCCTTCGCATGGCGCAGACGACTTCTATACCGGGCAGCGTTATGGGCTGGACCCCACGTGCCGCGTAGACGCCGGTGGCCGGATACACGTCGACGAGGCTGCCTGGAATCATGCCAGCCCTCCGCCCTTCGACGGCAAGACGGTCTGGGCCGCGAACCTCGTAATTGTCGCCATGCTTGAAGAGTCGGGAGCGCTGCTCGGCGTCGCGGACCTGAATCACTCGTATCCGCACTGCTGGCGCTGCCACAGGCCGGTCATCTTCCGCGCCACCGAGCAGTGGTTTATCGGTCTCGAGACTGAAGTCGAGCGCGAAGATGCGAGCAAGACGACGTTTCGGCAGCTCGCCATTGAAGAGATCGACAAGGTGGTCTGGGATCCATCGTGGGGTAAAGAACGCATCACGAACATGATCGCCACGCGTCCCGACTGGTGTATCAGCCGGCAGCGGATCTGGGGCGTACCGATTGCTGTATTTCTGTGCGAGAACTGCAACAAGCCTGTCATCGACCAGGCGCTCAACCGCGCGGTCGTGAATTTGTTCGAACATGATGGAGTGGAGGCGTGGCACAGCCCGGCGGCTGACAGCCTGCTGCGCCATGCGACCACCTGCGCCCATTGCGGCGGTAAGGCATTCCGCAAAGAGACCGACATTCTGGATGTGTGGTTCGATTCGGGGACAAGCTGGTTTGCGGTGGCTGAAGTCGATCCCGATCTCAAAGACGCCTACACAGCATTTCAAAATGACGAAGGTGTGCCGGTGCTCTATCTCGAGGGCGGCGATCAGCACCGCGGCTGGTTCCACTCTTCCCTGCTGACCTCGGTTGCTCTGCGCGGCCGCGCGCCATATTCGAACGTCGCCACCGCGGGCTGGACTCTCGATGAACAGGGCCGTGCCATGTCGAAGTCGCTGGGCAACGGCGTCGATCCGGTCGATATCGCCAATCGGTTGGGCGGCGAGATCGTCCGTCTCTGGGTGGCGTCTGTCGATTTTCGCGAAGATATGGCAGCCAGCGAAAATCTGATGCAGCGTTGCGCCGACATCTACCGCAAGCTGCGCAACACGTTTCGCTTCCTGCTGGGTAATTTGAACGGGTTCGATCCGGCCCGTGATCGCGTGGCCGAGGCTGAGCTGCTGCCGCTGGACCGGTATATGCTGGCGCGCACCCGTGAGCTTACCGAGAAGATTCGCGAGTGGTATACAGCTTTTGAATTCCATCGCGTTTATCACGCTGTAAATGAATTCTGCATTGTGGACCTGAGCTCGTTTTATCTCGACGTGCTCAAGGACCGCATGTACACCTTCGCGCCGACAAGCCAGGCACGCCTCTCCGCGCAGACGGTTCTTTGGCAGATCACCGAGACGCTGGTTCGCCTAGTTGCGCCGATCCTGAGTTTCACCGCCGACGAGGTGTGGGAGTATCTGCCGAAGGTGGAAGGGCGCGAAGCGAGCGTGCATCTCGCGCAATTTCCCAAGCCGGAGGAAGTTTTCTCAAAGGATCCAGCGAAGCTTCTCGAAGAATGGAAGCAGATTTTCGCTGTTCGGGACGATGCGCTTCGAGTCCTCGAAGAAGCCCGCCAAGCAAAACGCATTGGCAAGGGCCTTGAAGCGGAGTTAGAAATCGCAGCCAATGGGCCACAATTGGAACTGCTCAAGCGCCATGCGGACGGTCTGAAGGAAATCGTGAACGTATCCAAAGTGACCGTGATTCAAGGCCCGACTCCACAAGTGACGGCTTTGCCCGCGAGCGGCCACAAATGCGCCCGCTGCTGGAACTTCATGCCCGAAGTCTCGAACTACGGCATCTGGGAGAACGTCTGCACACGCTGTCATGGTGCGCTCATGGAAATGGGCATTAAGCCGCCGCTCGCGCAAGAGACGGAGCTGACCAAGTGAGCAAGTTTTTTCCGCGGCGTCTGCCCTGGCTCCTCGGCCTTTCAGCGCTCGACATTCTCGCCGACCGGCTCACCAAAGAATGGGTTGAATTGCACATCCCGCTCGGCGGAGCCATTCCAGTGATCCACCGGGTGCTGCGCATTACGCATTGGACCAACGAAGGCGCGGCCTTCTCGCTGTTTGCCCAATCGGCTTCGCCGCAGCTGGTTCGATGGACCCTGGTGAGTTTTTCGCTGGTGGCCGCGCTGGCGGTACTTATCGCTCTTGTGCGCCTTGGCGACAAATTCACGATGACCACGATCGCACTCGCGCTCATCTTTGCCGGCGCGCTGGGCAACGTGCATGACCGCATTCTCTATGGGTCCGTGGTCGACTTTATCGAAGTCCACATCTTCAGCTACCACTGGCCCGATTTCAATGTAGCCGATTCATCGATCGTGACCGGCGCATGCCTGCTTCTGCTCGATTCTCTTGTGCCCAGGAAAGAGACGGCTTCCGATCCCGAGCTTCCATCCGAGGCTTAGGATTCGTCTCTATCGAGAGCACAGGCTTCGATTGGGCGCTCATGTATCGGATTCCCCGCCCTGCTCTTTTCGGCCCATCGCACGCACGAAAGATAGAAGACCGAAGTCAGGCTCGATATTCCTGCAGCCAGGTAGAGGAGGGGCAGCAATTCCGGCCGAATCCACTTCTCATGCGGAGCTTGCGGTACCAAGAGGTATACCGTGCCGAATAAAGCCAGCATCAGCAACGGCCCCACGCAACAGCCAAGCCCGAGGTACACCCAGAAGCGCACCCCGCGGAAGTTTTTGACCATCAGGACCGCAGGAGTCGAAACAAACCAGGCGACCATGCTGAAGCCAACCGTGACGGCAAGGGTCAACACGACCTCGCTGCTTCGAACCGAGCCAGGAGCCGAGGGCTTGCGCAGCGCGTCAACGGCAATCAGGCATCCCATGCAAACGAGAGACGCGAGAAGCACGCTCACCAGCGAGAAGAACAATCGCTTCCACCACGCAATCATGATGCTCCCAAGATTCTTCTGGCCCATCTTATCGCAATCTTTTGGAGGTCGGCCGGAACTTCCCGGCGAGTGCGCGCGTAAACAATGCAGGTGGAACCCTGTCCTACAATGGAAGAGCTAGATAGTTTCTGCCGTGAAAGGCGCTCGAGTTTCGTGCTGCACAGTCCATCGCAGGCGCCGCTCATCTCCAACCTTCCGTCGATCTCCAAATCCCTTTGAGGTTCAAATGAAGTCAGTTTTTCCTTCGATGTCGCGAACTGTTGTTGCGTCCCTGATCACCGTGAGCAGTTTCTTCGCCGGTGCGGTTCACCAGGCTCAAGCAGAGCGCTTGTCCACCAGCGTCACTCCCAGGCACTACACACTTACCCTCACTCCCGATTTGAAGGCCGCGACCTTCTCCGGCGTTGAGACCATCGAAGTGACCTTGACCGAAGCGACGAAGTCGATCACGCTTAATTCGGCCGAGATTCAGTTTCAATCGGTCACCATTACGACTGGCGGGAAGCAACAAACCGCGAAGGTCAGCTCCGACGAAGGAAAGGAGCAAACCACCTTCACCGTTCCCGAAGAGCTGAGCGCCGGTGAAGCAACCATCCAGGTTGGGTATACCGGCATTCTGAACGACAAGCTGCGCGGCTTCTATCTTTCAAAGACAGCCAAGCGCAACTACGCTGTATCGCAGTTCGAGTCGACCGATGCGCGGCGCGCATTTCCGTCGTTTGACGAACCTGCCTTCAAGGCGACATTCGACGTCTCGCTTGTAGTCGACTCGGGCGACACGGGCATCTCGAACGGCCCTATCGTCGCGGACTCACCCGGCCCTGGCGACGGCAAGCACACGCTGAAGTTCCTGACGACTCCGAAAATGTCGACTTACCTAGTGGCATTTCTTGTCGGCGATTTCCAATGCACCGCGGGCGAATCGGACGGTGTGAAGATTCGCGGATGCGCAACGCCCGACAAGGTTGCGCTCACGCCGTTCAGCGTGGAAGTTGCCAAGTACGTGCTGCATTATTACGACACCTATTTTGGTATTCATTACCCGCTGAAGAAACTCGACTTGATTGCCTTACCCGACTTTGAAGCCGGCGCAATGGAGAACTTCGGCGCCATCACCTATCGTGAAACCGCCATGCTGGTGGATTCGAAGACCGCCTCGATCGGCTCCAAGAAAGAGGTTGCCCTTGTCGTCGCGCACGAGATGGCGCATCAATGGTTCGGCGATCTTGTGACGATGCAGTGGTGGGACAACATCTGGCTCAATGAGGGCTTTGCGACGTGGATGGAAAACAAGCCTGTCGCCGCGATGCACCCTGAGTGGGCGATCGATCAGCAGGTTGCCGCGGACGAAGATCAGACTCTGGGACTCGATGCGCAGCCGACCACCCGCGCTATTCGCGCCAAGGCCGACACGCGCGAAGAGATCGAAGAGATGTTCGATGGAATCTCGTACGGCAAGGCCAGCGATGTGCTGCTTGCGGTGGAGAACTATCTTGGGCCCGAGACGTTCCGGAAAGGCGTCCATGCGTACCTGGCTGCGCACGTCTACGGGAACGCCACGGCCGAAGATTTCTGGGGAGCGCAAACAGAAACCAGCCATAAACCGGTGAACAAGATCATGGAATCGCTTGTTGCGCAGCCGGGCGAGCCGATTCTGACATTCGGCGAGCCAACGAGCGGATCGGTATCGGTTTCTCAGCGACGCTTCTTTTTGAGCCCGTCGATTCAGCCAGACCCGGCGCAGAAATGGACCATCCCCGTTTGCTTCAAGGAGATCGCAGACAAGCAAAGCTGCGAGGTTCTAACGCCAGCGGGCGCAAGCTTGAAAACGCCCTCAGGCAGCCTTTTTTTTGCCAACGCGGGAGGCAAGGGTTACTACCGGACTTCGTATCCGGCAGATGTCTACACCAATCTTGTCGCGCATGTGGAGACGGGCCTCACGCCGACTGAGCGCATCAGTTTCGTTGGCGACGAGTGGGCCCAGGTGCGCGCCAACAAGGCAACAGTGGGCGACTATCTCAACCTTGTTACGGCTTTCAAATCTGACCCCAATGCCCAGGTGGTGAGCAGCGCGGTGGATGGAGTGGGCGCCATTTACGAGCGTGTGGCCGCGACCGCTGAAGAGCGCGCCGCCGTTGGCTCGTGGCTCCGTGCGACCTTCTCGCCGGAATATGCCAAGCTGCCTCCGCCTTCGGAACGCGATTCGCCCAATATCAGCGAAATGCGGGCCCATTTGTTTGGAATCCTCGGGTACTACGCGAAGGATCCAGCCATCCTCACACAGGCTCACGAGATCACTGAGAAGTATCTCGCTGATCCTGCATCCGTAGACGCGACGCTTGGCCAGACAGCTCTCGCCATCGCCGCCCGCAACGGCGACGCCGCGCTCTTTGACCAACTGCAAAAAGTGGCTGAAACTTCAACCAATCCCGAACTGCAAGAGGGATCGCTGCGTCTGCTTGCCGAGTTTGAAGACCCGGCCCTAGTGCAAAGATCTCTCGACTACGCGGCCTCAAACAAGGTACGCAATCAAGATGCTCTGATCCAGTTCGCGATCGCATTGCAAATCGATGCCACGCGCGACGCAGCTTGGCGGTACATCAAGGCGCATTGGGATACGATCAAGAATCTGTTGACGCCGGAGCTGGGCAGTAGCCTGGTCGGCTCGGCTGGAGCGTTTTGTTCGGTGGAGGACCGCGACGATGTGAAGGCCTTCTTCGCGAGCCACAAGGTGCCGGATACCGAACACGCCCTTCAACACGCGGAGGAAAGCATTGACGGCTGCATCGAGTTGCGCAAACTGCAGCAACCGAACCTGGACAAATGGATCGCCGACCAACCGAAGTGAGCGATGCTTTCGTTGCACCAAAAGCAATGGCCGTCCAGAAATCCGGACGGCCGTTCTTTTTGAGCAATCGCAGATGAACTACCAGGCCACTTTCTCGGGCAAGAATTCGGCGAACAACTCGTCGTAAAACGGCTTCAACTGTTTCATGTCGGGCTTGGCGTTGCCCTTCGAATACAGATCGTACTGATTGAACTTGAGCACCCACTCTTTCATCGCACGGTCCTGCTCATTCGCCAAATGCTCGTAGGCGCCGTGCCGGTGCCACGGATAGAACGAGTGGAAGCGCAACATGTAGAGTGCTTCGACGGGCATATATGGCTTCATCACTTCGGCAATGTACCCGTCATGTCCAAACGACATGTGCACATTCTCGAGTCCGCAGTTCGGTTCGTAGATTCCATACTTCGTCTGATACTGGGGGACATTGCGGTCAGGGTTTTGGGCGAAGTACTCGGGAAAGACAATGTCTTTGGACCAGGCGCAACCGACAGGAAACGTATCGCCCACCACGCCCCATTGCGGCTCGCCATAAAGGCAGAGGCACTTTCCCAGGTCGTGCAGAAATCCGGTGAGCACCATCCAGCGGGGCTGATTGTCGCGACGCATGGCCTCTGATGTTTGCAGCAGATGCTCAATCTGCGTCAGGTCGGTGTCTGGATCGCTGTCGTCCACCAGCGTGTTCAGGAACTCGGCCGCCTCCCATATTGTCTTCATGCCCTTCGACAGCCCAAAATACTGCTTTTCTTTCTCGAGAACGTAAGCGACAGTCTGGTTCTCATGATTCAGGCGGTAAAACTCGGCCACGCCCGGCGTCGCGGCGGCATCGTAGACGCGAAATTCTTCTTCAGATTTGCCTTCGCGATACCGTCCTTCAACAAAGTCATCCCACTGGTCCAGTTGTTCCAGCGGTTGGGCCGGGTGCAGCGTTACGCTCATGAGAACCCCTCCGAATCTCAAGGTTAGAGATTCCTGCAGATGATTCTTTCACCTAAACCGCAAAAGCGGAAGGATCACCTCATCTTCGCAAGACTCCCACGTAACTTCGCTCGTCCGCTTGCCGCAGGCAGCATGGGTCGCGATCCTCTGGTCAGACGGTTTTCCACAAAGTACGAAGATTTTCGTTGACAATTACGAAATGCTTCGTATAACGTCTGAAACATCATGACGACGTTCAGCAATACACTTCCCCGCCCCACCGAATCCGAGCTCGAGCTCCTTAGGATTCTCTGGGAGAAGGAACCGGCCACGGTGCGGGAAATCTTTGATGCGCTGAATCGCGAGCGCCCCTCGGGCTATACCACCGTTCTCAAGCTTCTGCAGATTATGACCACAAAGGGCCTGGTTGTTCGGGACGAAGCGAATCGCGCCCACGTTTACCGTGCCGCGATGAGCCAGGACGCGATGCAGAGCAAACTGCTGAAAGACCTGAGCGTTCGCCTGTTCGCAGGCTCGGCCGCGCAACTGGCGCTTCACGCGCTGGCCATGGAACCCGCGAGCGAATCGGAGCTCGATGAGATTCGCGCACTACTCCACAAGAGAAAAGCAAACCCGGGCCTCGGAAAAGCTGAATCCGAATCCCATCGACTGCGGAGCCGGCCCGCTTAACCGGCTTACGTTCCAGACGATTTGAGTTTTAAACGAATTGCGTATCAGAAAGGAAAAGCCATGACTCAACTCATGCAAGCGCTGGCCTGGACCCTTCTTCATTTCTGCTGGCAAGCGGCTGCGGTCGCGGCCCTCTTTGGCGGCCTGAACGCAATGACAGCGCGTCGGTCAAGCAACACGCGCTATCTGCTGGCCCTTGGCGCCCTTCTCCTCTTGCTTGCCGGCTCTCTGGCAACGTTTGCTTACGAGCTGAACGCCGGTGCGGCCTCTGGACAGGCTGCCGCAAGCGTTGGCGCTCCCTACAGGTTCTCGCCCGTTACCACGCCGGCCTCGGGTTCCGCGCAGCCTGATTCGGCGATCCTTTCCACATCATCGGCTTCTGCCAGACAGACGTTTTTCAGCTTCCCCGCCCTCCCATTGCCCGCGCTGCGCGCAGTGGTTGCGTTCTGGCTGCTTGGCGTTCTTGCGCTTTCCCTGCGCAGTTTTGGCGGGTGGTGGCTGATTCAGCGGCTGCGCGCCTCTGCCCAGGTTGAAGCGTCTGCCGCCGTGCGTGCCAGTTTCCAGCGTATTCGCAACGCGCTTGGAATCCGCCGGCCCGTCTTATTGCGTGTCTCGAGTGCGATCGCCGGCCCCGTAACGGTTGGCGCTCTTCGAGCACTGGTCCTTCTGCCCGTCTCAGCGGTCACACTGCTCGGTCCAGAGGAGCTCGAAGTTGTGCTGGCTCATGAGCTGGCGCACGTGCGCCGCGCCGACTTTTTCTGGAACCTCGTTCAAATTCTTGCGGAGACGCTCTACTTCTTTCATCCAGCAGTCTGGTGGATCAGCGCCCGCATCCGTCACGAACGCGAACTTTGCTGCGACGACATGGCTCTCAGCGTCTGCCCCGATCCGGTTGTCTATGCCAGCGCACTGTTTCATCTCGAACAGCAACGTTCGCGCCAATGGCAGCTCGCCATGGCCCTCGATGGAAATCAACCAGCCCGCAGCTTGCGCATGCGCATTGCCCGCATTCTCGGCGAACCGATGGCGGACGCCGCCAATCGCGGACCGTTTTCTCTTGCCGCTGCTGCCGCGATCCTCGTGGTTTTGCTTCTCCCTGTCCCGCATGTTCTGGCAAGCCTGAATCCTGCGCAAGCCGCCGCTCCCGTCGTCGCTGTGAACACGAAGCCGGTTCTCTCGGTAGCCGTTAAAACGCAGGTGGAGACGAACGCCAATGTGTTATCGCAGATTGCCAGCAAGCCAACAGTTGGGCTAACCGCACGAGTTAAGGCTGTCTCAGCCGAGGCCACTCCAGCGATTCCCAGAGAGCTTGCCCAGGCCTCCGAGTCCGAACCTCTACAAAATCCGCCCTCGCCCAGTGCAACCAAGGGTGACTATATTGATCGGATGAAAGCTGCCGGCTACGACGTCGATCTCGACAAATACGTTGCCATGAAGATTCAGGACATCACGCCGGAATATGCCGCTGCCATGGGGCAACTTGGTTTTGGCAAGCTATCAGCCGATGACCTGATTGCCTGCAAGGTGCAGGGAGTTACGCCAGAGTTTATCTCTGGCCTGAAACAAGGCGGCATCGAAGTGAAAACAATTCATGACGCCATTTCGTATCGCATCTTCGAAGTCTCGCCGGAATTTGTGACGAAGATGAAGGAAGCCGGTTTTGCGAACCTGACCTCGCAGCAACTCCTTGCCATGCGCGTCCAGGGTGTCACTCCGGAATACGCGCGCACCATCGTGCAGCAGTATCCGGGAGCCACCGCGGAAGATATCGTCAAAACGAAGATCTTCAACATTGACGCGGCCTTCATTGAGCAAGCAAAGAAGCACGGCTTCGCCAACCTCACGCTAGAAAAGCTGGTGCAGTTGCGCATCTCCGGCATCTTCGACGACGAGTCCGCCAAGTAAGAACAAAAACGCCGCGGGCTGAACGACGCGCCCCGTCCTGGGGTTCGGAGGAACCGCGCCATTTTTTGGAATCATGCAGGAGCCGCATATGTTCAGAATTCGCCAGATCGTCTCGATTGCCGCACTGGCTGTTGTTCCACTGGCCCTCCATGCGGCGAGTCTTGAGCCTTTCCACGCAACTTGCCGCATTCGCGCGGGCGAGAAGGCCGGTAAGCTTCGCCTCGAAATGGAGTACGGCGATTGCCAGGACCACAAGCACTGCGGAACGAATGACAACGACATTGCCGCGACCCGCTTCACGGGTGTCTCCGTTGCCAGCCTCGCGCAATCCGGCTCGCAGCTCGCTGCAAGCCTTACGGCCGAAGCCGGTACCTTCACCTGCACGGGAACCGTCGTTGCAAACGAGCTCGCGGGAAACGCAGTCTTCACACCGAATCCAACTTTCGTTTCCACGATGGAGAAGATGGGTTTCACCGGCTACGACTCTGACAAGCTGATGACCTATGCGATTCTCGATGTGGAGAGCGGCTGGGCTCGATCGCTTAAAGATCTGGGCATTCACGGCATCGACACCGACAACCTGATCGCGCTGCGCATCTTCAATATCGATCCGGAATATGTCCACAGCATGACCGCTCTCGGTTACGCTCTCCCTGACGCCGATCAGCTCATCTCGATGCGCGTTCAGGGGGTCAATGCGGACGAAGTTGGCCAGATTCGCGCGCTCGGCTACCAGCCAACCCTCGACCAACTCGTGCAGATCCGCATCTTCAAAGTCACACCCGACTTCATTCGCCGTATGCAGGCGCGCGGTTTTAAAGACCTGAGCATCGACAAGCTTGTGCAGATTCGCATTTTCAATCTTGCGGATTGAGAATTAACTCGCCCGACGGTTACGCTAGAATGGCTCCATCGACTGGAGCCGCGCATGCACCTATTAATTCGCCTCGGCAGCGTGTGTCTCTGTGTGGCGATCCCCTTCGCGGCCACAGTGCATGCGCAGACTAATCCGTCGAAACTCCTCCGCAAGGACCCCGTGATGACCCGCCACGCTGAAGGAACTTTCGATGTAAAAACCACGCCACTCGCCGCGGATGAAGCGACGAACGGCACGCTCATCGGCCGCTACTCGCTTGTCAAGCAGTACCACGGCAGCCTCGACGCCACGAGCAAAGGCGAAATGCTCGGCGCGGGTGATCCCTCTTCGGGCAATGCCGGTTACGTCGCCATTGAGCAGGTCACAGGAACTCTGGATGGCCATACGGGTTCTTTCGCGTTGCAGCATATCGGAGCCATGGAAGGCGGGAGCTACAAGCTTTCTGTGGCTGTCGTCCCGGATTCCGGCACCGCGCAACTCACCGGCCTCTCGGGAACGCTCACCATCATCATTGCCAACGGCAAGCATTCTTACACTTTCGAATACACATTGCCTGCGCAGCATACTCCATAGTCGGCGTGCGGTTTCGTTACCATAGAACGTATGGTTCGATTCCCTCCTGGCCAAACGCTGCTCATCGACGCCGACGATACCCTCTGGCAGAACAATGTCTACTTCGAGCGCGCCATCGCGTCGTTCATCAGTTATCTGAATCATCACGAGTATTCGCCCGCCGAAGTGCGCCACGCGCTGAATGAGCAGGAGCGCGAAACGATCCTCGGGCACGGCTACGGACTGGCCAGCTTTACCCGGTCGCTGGTTGCCACCTACGAACGCCTCAGCCCCGGGCCGGTCACTGAGCATAATCTTTTGCGCGTGCGCAGTTTTGCACGTACCATCGCCGAACAAGAGATCGAACTGCTTCCCGGCGTCGCGGAAGCCCTGCCGCAGCTCGCTGCGCGCCATCGCCTCATTCTCATGACCAAAGGGGATCAGGCCGAGCAAGCCGACAAACTGACCCGCTCGGGGCTTTCCAGCCATTTTTACGCAGTCGAAATAGTGGCCGAGAAGGACCCCGCCACGTATCATGCGGTAATTGCGCGCCACGAACTCGCCGCGCACACAAGCTGGATGATCGGCAACAGCATCAAGAGCGACATCAATCCAGCACTCGCGGCGGGATTACACGCTGTCTTTCTTTTCCACAAAGATACATGGATTCTGGAGCACGCGGCCCTTGCTACCCCCGGCCCGGGTCTGCATCTGCTCGAGTTCGATTCCTTTCGAACGCTCCTGACCGTCTTCTAAGTCTCTGACTGTTGGAACGCATCCAAGCAACCAGGCGAGCAGTCGACTGAATCTAAAAGACGAACGCCAGAACGGTTTCCCATAAACATGGCCGCACGCATTGAAGACTACGCCCTGATCGGCGACTGCGAAACCGCCGCACTGGTGAGCCACGATGGTTCCATCGACTGGCTCTGCTGGCCCACGTTCTCTTCCGAAGCCTGCTTCGCGGCGCTGCTCGGCACGGAACAGAATGGGTACTGGAAGATTGCGCCCACCGACGGCAAATGGAAGACTACCCGGCGCTATCGCGATCGCACCCTCATTCTTGAGACCACCTTTGAGAGCGCTCAAGGCGCTTTTCGCCTTATCGACTTTATGCCGGTGCCCCAGCGAAACTCCCACATTGTACGGATCGTGGAGGGACTGCGTGGCAAAGTTCCGGTGCGCATGGAATTGGTACTGCGCTTCGATTATGGGCACATCGTTCCGTGGGTCACCCATCTCAAAGACGGTGTCCGCGCCATTGCGGGGCCCAATCTTGCGGTTTTACATTGTTCCGTTCCTACGCGTGGCGAGAACCTGAAAACGATTGCCGACTTCACCGTAACGCGCGGCAAGCATGTGCGATTCTCGCTGGCCTATGGCAGTTCGCACAAAGAAAACCCGCGCAGGATCGATCCGGAGCGCGCGCTCCTGGACTGCGAGAAGCGCTGGAAGCGATGGTCGGGACGGCTCAAATATCGGGGTAAGTATCGCGAGGCTGTGGCGCGCTCGCTGATGACGCTGCGTGCTCTGATTTATCGGCCTACGGGCGGCATGGTCGCGGCTGTCACCACGTCTCTTCCTGAATCGGTTGGAGGCGTTCGCAACTGGGACTACCGCTTTTGCTGGTTGCGCGACAGCACATTCACCTTGCTCGCGCTGGCCAACGGCGGGTATTTCGATGAAGCGGCCGCATGGCAGAAGTGGCTGTTACGAGCTTTGGCGGGCAGCCCCGAGCAATTGCAAATCATGTACGGCCTGCAGGGCGAACGGCAACTGATCGAGTGGGAGGTGGAGTGGCTACGCGGATTTCGAAACTCCCGCCCGGTGCGGATTGGGAATGCCGCCGCGGGGCAATTGCAATTGGATATCTACGGCGAGGTTGTCGATTGCTTTTTTCACGCGCAGCGCGCCATGGGCGGGCATACCGAAGACGAATTCCGCATTCTCCACCTGCTCCTCGAACACCTTGAATCGATCTGGCACAACCCCGACGAGGGTATCTGGGAGACGCGCGGCGCCCCGCAGCAGTTCACTTACTCGAAGATGATGGCCTGGGTGGCTTTCGATCGCGCTGTTCTGCTCGCAGAACAACTCCATTTCGATGCGCCGCTCAAGAAGTGGAAGCGCATCCGCGATACGATCCATAAACAGATCTGCGCGCGGGCCTTCGACAAAAAGAAGAACGCCTTTGTTCAGGCCTACGGATCGAGCGAACTGGATGCATCGCTTCTGCTGATGCCCGTGGTTGGATTTCTTCCCGGCGCCGACCCGCGTGTCAAGGGCACCGTGGAAGCCATTGAACGCGAACTCATGCCCCGTGGACTCGTAATGCGTTACAACACGGCGGAGGTCAAAGACGGCTTGCCGGCCGGTGAAGGCGTCTTCCTAGCCTGCAGCTTCTGGATGGTGAGCGCACTGAAAGCCATCGGGCGCAGGCGCGACGCGCGCAGGCTGTTTGAGCGCCTGCTCAAGCTGCGCAACGACATTGGGTTGCTTTCAGAAGAGTACGATGTCCGACGCAAACGGCTGATCGGCAATTTCCCCCAGGCCTTCTCGCATATCGCGCTTGTGAACGCCGCATTCGATCTGGAAAACAAGCCCGGCACGCCTTCACGATCGCATCGCAACCCGCACGCACGCCGCGGGAAATAACGGCATTGTGCGTCGCACCCTGAATTTCGGCTGTCACGCCGTTGGGCTGGCGGAACTCCGGCTTTATGCGCACTCTCTTGACGTGCACAGCTGGGCTCTGGTCTACTTGGCTCAACGTCATGCACAAGCTCCAGTCCATCACGATGTGCGCTCCGCGAATTAGCAAGCCCATTCCACGCGCGGGGAGCCAAGCCTGACCACCTGATTCTGTTGTGTGCATCATCCCAGGCCACCACCCGCAAGCGCGGCTGGTGGTTTTTCATTTCCAGCCTCGTTTTCTTACCTCGCAGTTCTTCCCGTTTGCAGGAGATTATCCGTTGGAACCCGTCACTCTCGCTACAGTCCAAACGGCCCGCGCCCGCATTGGCGACAGCATTCATGTTTCGCCTTGTCAACTCTCGCATCATCTTTCTGAACTTACCGGCGTCCCGCTTCACCTCAAGCTTGAGAATCTTCAGCGCACGGGCTCGTTCAAGGAGCGAGGCGCGCTGAACAAGCTGTTGACCTTGAGCGAAACCGAACGCAAGCGCGGCGTGATTGCCGCCAGTGCGGGCAACCACGCGCAGGGCGTGGCGTTTCACGCGGCGGCACGCGGGATTCGAGCGCAGATCGTGATGCCGCTGGCAACGCCGCAGATTAAAGTCAGCGCCACCCGTGGCTATGGAGCTGAAGTCATCCTTCACGGGGCCAGCTACGACGAAGCCTGCGACGAAGCGCTGCGGCGGCGTGTTGAAGAAGGGCGCACGTTTATTCATCCTTTCGATGACGCGGAGGTAATCTCCGGCCAGGGCACAATCGGACTCGAACTTCTGGAGCAGGTGCCCGATCTTGAAGCCGTGGTGGTTCCCATCGGCGGCGGCGGTCTTATTGGCGGAATCGCATGTGTTCTCAAGGAAATCAACCCCAGGATTCGTGTTATTGGCGTCGAGCCTGAGAAGCTGCCCTCCATGCTGCGGGCGCGCGAAGCCGGCCATCCAGTCACCATCGCCGCCGAGGCCACCATCGCCGACGGCATTGCGGTTCGGCGCGCGGGCGACCTTACGCTTCCGCTGGTCTGCCGCTACGTGGATGAAATTGTCACCGTCGACGATGAGGAAATCGCAAGTGCCATTCTCATGCTGCTGGAGCAGGAGAAGACGCTTGCCGAAGGCGCTGGAGCCGCCGCGCTTGCCGCGGTCGTGCAGTCGAAGACCAACCTCCGTCGCCGCCGGACCGCGGTGCTGGTGTGCGGCGGCAACATCGACGTCAGCCTTCTCGCAAAGATCATTGAGCGCGGCCTGGTGAAGGATGGGCGGCTTCTTCGCATTCGCGTTTACCTGCAAGACCGCCCCGGCGCCCTGCTGCAACTCACCCAGATCCTCGCCCGCGAACGCGCCAATATCGTCGAAACCGTTCACAACCGCGCCTACTATGGCGTGAGTCTTGGCGAAACGGTCATCGATGTGACGATTGAAACGCGCGGCGCAACGCACATTACCGCCATCAGCCATGCACTGCGCGAAGCCGGTTTCCGGTTCGAACGCATTCAGTAGCCCAGCTGGCAGAGGTTGGTTCTTTTGCCTCCTCCTTTCTGAAGTCCGCGACTTAAGAGCGCGAGTTGGCTCTGCCGTATTATCGAACTCACCATGTACTCACCCAAATTCAACCAGGTTGCCGATCGCACTGTTCTCATCGAGGCCATGCGGGCCTATTCGTTTGCCATTCTCACCGGTCCGCAAGCCACGCTCGAACCGGCTGCATCGCTGGTCGCTACGCATCTTCCGCTGGTGGTGAAAGACGATGGTCCGCACGGGCTGCTTGAGGGCCACTTTGCCAAAGCCAACCCGCACTGGAAGGCACTGGCCGGCCGCGAGGTACTTGTGATTTTCGCGGGGCCACACAGCTACGTTTCGCCCACGCTCTATACCGAGGCGCTCTCTGTGCCCACGTGGAATTACATCGCCGTCCACGCCTACGGCACGCTCGAACTGGTGGAAGACGAAGCGGGGAAAGAAGCTCTGCTCGACGGGCTGATCGCAACCACCGAGCCGGCCTTTGCCACGCAGTGGGAAAACAGCCCGCACGGGTTTCGCCGCAGCATGCTCGCGGGCATTCAAGGCTTTCGCATCCCGATCGTGCGCATCGAAGGCAAATTCAAGATCAGCCAGAACCGCGCCGCGGAGGAACGAGCCAATGTGCAGGCCGCGCACGCTGCCGGGACACCCGACCAACGGGCGCTCGCCGCCTGGATGGCGCGCCTGATCGGAAACTGAAATGCACCGCGCGCGGCTGCGATTTCGTGTACTGTTTTGAACGAGACAGCTGACACCCGCGTCCCTTTTTCATTGAGGATACCCATGCGCCGTTTTCTGATCGCAATCACCCTTCTCGCTGTTACCCCGCTCCTTGTCGCCGCGCCGGAAAGCTGGCAAGCTAAGGTCGCCGACGCCTTGCCGCTTCTCGGACACCGCAACTGGATCCTCGTTGTCGACTCGGCGTATCCGCTGCAATCCGCGCCTGGCATTGAGACGGTTGAAACCGATGCGTCGCAGTTGGAAGTGCTCCGGCACGTCCTCGGCGCGGTCGACCGCTCGATTCATGTGCGTCCGGTGATCTCGATGGACGCGGAGTTGCCCTTTGTTCCTGAAAACGATGCGCCCGGCGTCTCCACCTACCGCACGGAGATCAGCGATTTGCTGCGCGGCTACCCGGTTGAATCGCTGCCACACGAGCGCGTTCTCGCCAACATTGAGGAAGCCAGCAAGCACTTCAACATTCTTGTGCTGAAGACCAACATGACCGTTCCCTACACATCGGTTTTTATCCGCCTCGATTGCAAGTACTGGAGCGCCGACGCCGAGCGGAGACTGCGGACGAAGATGGCGTCGTCGCCGAAGTGATGTGCGGTTAAGAGGTTGGTGCTTTCCCACCCGGATTCTGCCCGGTGATGTGGTGCGCTTGAAGGGTTTGTGCTCTCCCACCCATTCGCGATGAGGCTGCGAATGGATGGGACGCCCGGCCCATACATGAGGCACCCGGCAGAAGTGACGAGAGCTAGACGGACCGGCTGACTGGCTCGCTTCACTTTTGGTATACTCATACAGTTCACCTCAAGCG
>Ga0182016_10002160_pt1 | contig 23355 bp, 18 predicted proteins | sample 712S2MmetaG_FD_120491 | JGI IMG/M metagenome (GOLD analysis project Ga0182016, IMG submission 120491) | Permafrost microbial communities from Stordalen Mire, Sweden - 712S2M metaG | ecosystem: Environmental > Terrestrial > Soil > Wetlands > Permafrost | place: Sweden: Stordalen | collected... | reverse complement strand
TCTGGCCGGGGACGTTACGTGCGGGCGGCGGGGTGACCGTGATCTCGCCGACATAGAAGGCAAGCGGGCCGTCGCCGGGATGAAGGCGGACATAGGTGATTTTGTCCCACGCGTTATTGGCGCTGCCCACGGAGGCTTCGAATTCGTCAAGTACGGCGAGGGCTGCGGGCTTATTGAGGATGGCGTAAAAGCGGTGGTTGCCGGCCACAGTGACTTCCTGGAGGAGATACTCCGGAGCGGAGCGGTTGAACTGGTGGACGAAGCGGATGGTGGGGTGCGCCGTGGAATCCACGGGCATAGAGAGAGAGCCGAAGACGAGAACGTAAGGCTCGTGCTTGCGGGCGAGCTGGCGCAGGAGGCCGCGGGAGACGCGATTAGGCCGGGCACAGGAGCCGAGAGCGAGGATACTGAGGGCCAGTGCGGTGCGACGCGTCATACACTAATAAATTAGTACTAATGTAATCGGAAAGCAAGACTGGTGTAGACGAATTGACCAGCCATCGTTTCAACGCCGACTGAGGAGATCCATTCGTAGTTGGGTCGGCTGATTTGAGCGAATTGGTAAAGCCAGTTCTTGATGTGGCAGAGCCACGTTTGCACTCTAACGTAGTTGCCGTCCCGTAGGAAAGCGGCTGGCCTCGCCGGAACACGGAGGAGTCGGTATTTGCTCGGGACGATATTGGCAAACAACGTCCTCCGAAAAGAGGCGGCCCTTGCGGACCGAGATCTGAGCGGGCCGGCGATGCGACCGAGGCCGGTGCTTTACTTCCCTGAACGCCGCCAGGCGTCCTCACTGCGACTACCACCGCTCAGACATCGCCCCCCAACGCTGATGACCCCCCACCCTTTCACTGGTCTTCCCAGCGACAGAGCAATCCTGTCTCAAGTCTGACCATGGCGCGTCATTGGTGCGCCTCCGCGTGGCGGGACGAATTCTCCGCCTGGCAGTCCACGCAGGCGACCCGGCAGGCGGGTTGCCTGTCTCCCTGCCGGGTCATAACCACGTGCCAGTACTGCATGGTCCGGGCGCGAAACAACGCTGCCGAGACCAGAAACCAATACTCGAACATGCGGCGGACGCGGTCGTCGTAACGGTTTGCAAAGCGGCTCCAGGCGCTTTGAAGGTTGGTGTTCCAATCCCGCAGAGTCCGCACGTAATGCGGACCGAAATTGTGGATATCCTCGGCAGTAAACAGTCCCTCCATGGCCACCAGAGTCTGTGCGCCGGAGGGCACCAGCAGGCCCGGAAAGATATAGCGCTCGATCCATGGGTCGCCAGCGGTGGTGGAGGCGCTGTTCAAAGTGGTTTCGATAAGAAAAATGCCGTTGGGCCTGAGGGCGCGATGCATGGTTTTCATGAAGGTCCGGTGATTCCGGTGGCCGACGTGGGGAAACATGGCGATCGCGGCGATCTTGTCGAACTGGCCCTGCACGTCGCGATAATCGCAGCGTACGATGTCTACATCGTGACCGGCACAGTGCGCGCGGGCGTAGCGCATCTGCTCTTCAGCAATGTTGATGCTTGTCACTCGTACCCCGTAATTTGCAGCGGCATAAAGTGCGAGCTCGCCCCAACCTCCGCCCACCTCGAGCAAGTGGTCTCCGGGATGCAGGTCCAGTTTGCGGCAAATCAGGTCCAGCTTGAGACTTTGGGCTTCGTCCAGGGTGCTGGCACCCGCATAATAGCCGCAACTGTAGTTTCTGTAATGGCCCAGAAACGCGCCGAAGAGGTCGTTGTCTAGGTCGTAATGCCGGCGGGGAGCTCGCTTTGATCGCCCGCGGCTCTGATCGTTACGAATGCGATTCAGCCACTCCAGGGCCAGTGAGCCGGGGTGCCGGTACGCGCGTCGGCGCACGTTCGAGCGGATCAGACGGTACACCAATTCCTCCAAGTCATTACAGGACCACCAACCGTCCATGTATGCCTCGCCCAAACCAAGCGAACCACGCAGCAAGACCCTGCGATAGAACCGCCGATCGTGAACCTGAATATCGTATGTCTGGCTGCCGTTTACCTGGATCTCTGCCTCGGCCAGCCATTTTTCGAGCGTGTTCTGAAAAAGACTCATGGGTTAGCTCCTTGATGTTGTTGTTCTTGTGTCTCCGTGCGCAGTTGAGCAACGGAATGTCGATTGGCGAATCAGCCAGGCCACACACTGGTTTTCAAGCCCTAGAGCCGCAGCTTCGCCGAGATCCACATTGCGCGGAAAATGGATGTGGCCGCCGGCATCCAGCCATGCAATACGGACATGGGCCGGCGCGCCTGCCACCTTTCGCCGGATCGATTCGCATGGGACGATGGGATCGCGCAACGAGGCGGCGATCAGCGCCGGCACGCGCAGCCGGCGCCAGTGCCGCGTTACGCTGGCTTCTTCGTAGTAATGGTTAGCGTCGCGAAACCGGAAGCGCGGCACGATGGTCATCTGGTTCCATTCGGCGCAATTGCGTGCGCGCCGCAATTCCCGAATACTCGTGCAAGCCCTCCCGCGCCTCTCCACAACGGCGTAGGCGCGGTTCGCGTGGGTGTTCAGAAGCTTCTTGTGGAGCCAGAGGCGCCTCCGGTCGAAGTTCTCCATGGCGGCCCGGAGGTCGAGCGGCGGGCAAATCGCAACTACGCCGGCCAAGCGCTTATCGATCTGGTCGACGGCGGCCATCAAAGCGATGGTCCCGCCCAGGGAATATCCGAGCAAAAACACACGGCGGTAGCGGTCAAGCCGCGGCAAAGACAGCAGAATCTTCAGGTCTTCGGTGAGCCCCGCATGATAAATGTCGTCTCCATTCCCATCCGCGCCACGCAGTGAAATGCGCACCGCGGAACAGCCGACGGCCACAGCCGCGAGCGCCGCAGTAACGCAGTATGGGCTGTCTGCGGTTCCACCGATGCCGTGCACGATGACCACCAAGGATTCCGACGAGGAAACCTCGTGAAGAGCGGCCCGTATGTTGATTGGACCCACCACCGGATCGTTCAGGCGCGCTTCGAGCCGCGTGCCGTTCGCGGGTCGCGCTCGCCGCATCGCCTCCATCAGCGGGGGGACGGCGGTCCATATGTGGCCGGCAATGCAACTTAAACACCCTCTGAAGTTCAACGCCATTCGTCCCTCTAATCGAGTACCCGCGTGATCAAGACCGATCGCCATTGTTTGCGGGTCATAGTCGTCCTCCAATGCCTTCAGGCAGCCACGCCGTTTTGTTGAGAACGTGGCGGGGTGGTTTCTGTAAGTCCCAAACGAGGCCTAGCGACGACAGGCTCACCAGCATGTAATGCGCTATATCGACTTCCCAGAAGTAGAAGCCCTGTCGCTCGCTCGACGGTACGTAGTGGTGGTTGTTGTGCCAGCCCTCTCCGAGCGTCAACACGGCGATCCAGAAGCTGTTCCTGCTATTGTCCGTGGTAGGAAAGCGCCGGCTTCCGAAAACATGCGTCAGCGAGTTCACTGAGAACGTGCCGTGATAGACCAGCACCGTGTTGACGAAAAATCCCCAGGCGAGCATTTGCACAGGCGACGTGCCCCAGTGGGGGAAGTGGCGCTGGAGCACCCAACCAAGAACCAGAAGGCCTTGGGCAAGCGCAACTGGTGGCACGAGCCAGTAGCGGTTGAGCCAGCGAAGTTCGGGGTATTTTGCGAGGTCGGAGATTAGGCGGAAGTTCGTGGCATCGTACTTCGTGGTCAGAATCCATCCGACGTGCGACCACCAAAAGCCATTCTGAACGGGAGAATGAATATCGGCATCATCATCGGAATGAGTGTGGTGATGCCTATGGTTCGCCGCCCACCACAACGGACCCTTCTGCATCGCCGATGCCCCCACCCACGCGAGCGTGAATTGGAACCATCGACTGGTGCTGTAGGATCTGTGCGAGAAGTAGCGATGATATCCGGCGGTAATGCCGAACATGCGGACCAGATAGAGGATGGCGCAGAGCCATAGCGCCACCCGACTCCAGCCGCACCAGAAGATGGAGAGGGAGGACAGATGCACAAGGAAGAATGGCAAACTGCGCCATAGCGAGATCCGAGCCGGCATGGTCCTATGTACCTCTTTGGCCTTCCCGCATCCGGGCGGCAGTTCGCATGAACTGAAATCCATCCACCAACTCCTTTTCTAGATTTGGTTGGCGGCGTCTCTGCCGCTCACACGTACATGAGGAAAACGAGACAAAAACGGCTAACTAAAGTTTTGTCAATGTTTTTTGCTCCCATGAAACTGCCCGGCATGAGCGGTTACGGCTGCTTTCGATCTACCCAGGAGCGAGGGTCTCAGGCTGAACCGCTACGCTAAATCACGGTAGATCCACGTCGAGCGCGTAGATATCCGAATTGCTGCGAATCACCGAGGCAACCGGCGCATTGCCTGGCGCCAGGCCGGCGAGCACATACCCGGTCACGTTGGATTGAAGGAGTTGCCGCGAGCTCACCACGCGCTCGATTCTCCGATTGCCGATTCGCACGCGAAATACAGGCTGCTCGACGCTTTGGACCGAGTCCTGATAGTAGACGTATTGGCCATCGCGGGACCAGAAAGGAGGACCCAGCCCAGCACCATTTGCCAGCGGCGTCCAGCGCCGTGTGCGGAAGTCGAATAACAGGATTTGGGATCCGGCCGCGTTGGTGGCGGCAATATACCGAGGATCGGGCGACCAGGCCGCCCGCGAAAGCGCCTCCGAGCCCGGCAGCAATTCGGCCTTCCGGGTCTTCCAATCCATTACGTACAGCGCGGAAACCCGGGGCACGCCGCGGGAGAACAGCAAGGAATTTCCGTCGGGAGACCAACTCGGTTCGCGCTCGGCGAAGGAAGGGGCAGTGATGGTCTCCGGGATTCCTCCGCCGGACCCATTTGAGTCAATCACATACAATTTCTGGGGTTCGCCGGACCAACTCCCCGAGAAGGCAATCCGGGTTCCGTCGGGTGACCAGCGCGGTTGGACTACGTGCAACGCCGCGGGCGTCAATGGCGCCCGCTCGGCGCCGTCGGGCCGGCTTCGCCAGAGGGTGTTGTCGGCAGCCATGGTGTAGGCCACCCAACGCCCATCGGGCGAATAGTCGACCCAGCGGCCAGCGACGCCCGAAAGGTACGTCATGAACTGGCCGCGCGTGGGATCGTAGCGCACCAATTCCCTGCGTTCCTGCCCGGCGGCGAAGAATACGCGCTTGCCATCCGGACTGGGAGCCAGCGACAGGATCACCAGCGGAGTGGAATAGATTTCAACGGGACTCCGGCCGAATACCGGCAGCCAGTCCCGATTCTCCCGGATGACCCAGAGGCTTATCGCCCCACCGGCCGCGGACCTAAGAAACAAGTAATACTTTCCCGACGGGATCCAGCTTCCACTGTAATCGTTATCCAATCTCCCGCCGGAGGCTGGTTCTCGCTGGAGGGGATGCAGGCCGGCGCCATCCGAGGCCACCTCCCACAGTACGGCGCCCGTATCATGGTTGTGTATGCGCAGGCGCAAAACGTCCGGTCCAGGTGCGGGCGCCCAGCGGATGGCGTCTGCGATTCCGTTCCGAGTATCCACCAGCTTGCGGCAATCCGTACCGTCGATGTTGACCTGAAATACCGCCGAACCATGGGAAAAGACGATGCGCCTCCCATCGCGGGACCACGTACCGCCGTAGCCCGAAACACCGCCAATCCGACGGGCGCTTCCGCCGGCCACGGGCACGATCCACAGAGCGCCGTCGTCTCCAGTGCGCGGCTCGGCCGAGACCAGCAGGCTGGATCGGTCGGGCGAGATATCCAATATGTCCGGCGCAAAGATCGGCGGCGTCACCGCTACCGGCACCGGTGTTCCACCTTTCACGGAAACCTGGGCGAGCGACCACCGGCCACCCATCCGCTCCGTGAAGTAGATCCGGGAGCCATCCGTCGCCACGCCATTTCCGACCTCGACCCGGCCCGTTTGAGTAAGCTGCACCACCTGCGACACGCGGGGGGGGCGCGCGAACGCTCCGAGCCAATACGCCAGGGCGAGTCCGCCCGCCAGACTCGCGGCAATCACTACGCCAGCCACCACAGCAATTCGATTGCGGCGCACAAACTTGGCCGAGCGATAGGCAAACGTGTCCGGGCGCGCAATCACCGGGCGCCCGTCCAGGTGGCGCTGGATATCGCGCGCCAGGAGGCCGGCGTTGGCATAGCGCCGCTCCGGCTCCTTGCGGATGGCCATGCGGATGATATTGTCCAGGTCGCCAGCCAGTTGCGGCTTCAGCAGCGCGGGCGCGGTGGGCTCCATGTGACAGATCACCCGGGCGATGGCATCCGGCGTGTACCTGGACATCGCCTGGGCCTTCTTTCCGGTCAGCAGCTCATAGAGAATGAGGCCGAGCGAATAGACATCCGCCGCGGTGGAAGCCGCCTCGCCGCGCACCTGCTCGGGCGAGGCGTAGTCGGGCGTCATCAACTGCAGGCCGGTCAAGGTGGCGGCTCCCTGCTCCGCAGCCGGATCCAGCAGCTTGGCAATCCCGAAATCCAGCAGCTTGGGAGTGCCGTCTTTGGTCACCAGGATATTGGCGGGCTTCAGGTCGCGGTGCACCACCAGGTCGCGGTGCGCGAAGTCCACCCCTTCGCAGACCCGCAGGAAGAGCCGCAACCGCTCCTCCAGGCCAAGCGACTGCCGATCGCACCACGCCGTGATAGGGTCGCCCTCGATAAACTCCATCACCAGGTAGGGCACGCCCTCCGGCGTGGAGCCGCCATCCAGCAGCCGGCCGATATTGGGGTGCGACAACCGGGCCAGGATCTGGCGCTCCTGCCGGAAGCGCCGCAAGGTGCTGGGCGACTCGGCCGCGACGCGTACCAGCTTGATGGCCACCTGCTGGCGGAACTCGGCATCGTCTCGCGAGGCGCGGTAGACCGCGCCCATGCCGCCGTGCCCGACGATAGCCTCCACTTTATAAGGTCCCAGGCGCGCGCCGATCAGCCGCTCGTCGGGATCGGTTTCGCGCGCCAGTGACGCGGCCGCCGACGCGATGGCCGCGCCGGCTGAGGGAAGCCCTTCGCCGGAGTGCTCCAACAGGGACGCCACTTCCTGCCGCAGGTCTTGGTCGAGGCATTCGCGTTCGAGGAAATCCACGCGATCTTCCGGCAGCAGATCCGCGGCGCCCCTGAAGAGCCGTTCGGCTTCGGCCCACTGCTCCGGGTTCAGCTCGGCCATGACGCCCTTTCGGCCGGACCACCGGAGAGCGCCCGCCGCAGCCACGCCTCACCCATCGCGAGGTCGTGCTTCACGGTGGCCAAGGTAAGCCCCAGGGTCCCGGCGATTTCCTCGCGACTGAGCCCGCCGAAGTACTTCAACTCGATCACCTTGGCCTTGCGTTCATCTTGCCGGGCGAGGCGGTCGAGAGCCTGGTCCACCGCCAGCAACTCCTCGGCTTGCTGCGCCGGAATCGGTATGTCGTCCGGCATCTCGGCGCGATTCCCGCCGCCGCGCTTCTGCGCGCGATAGGCCCGGGCGTTGCCGATGAGAAGCTGCCGCATGATACGGGCGGCGACGCCGAAGAAATGCGCGCGGCTTTCGAAATCGGGCAATTCGTGCTCGACAAGCTGCAGGTAGGCTTCGTGAATCAGTGCGGTGGGCTGGAGCGTGCTCCCCGGCCGTTCGTTGCGCATGAACGATACCGCCAGTTTCCGGAGTTCCGCGTAGACGATGGGCGTCAGCGCATCCAGCGCCTCCCGGTTGCCGCCGGCGCATTGTTGCAGAAGAGTGGTAAAGTCGCCTGGAATCACGGCAATCGCCTGTCGTTCACCAATCATATAACGGCGGCGGGCGGAATCGCCTGCCTCACCTACAGGCTGCGCAGATGGAGGCCGCCATCCACGTCGATCGCCTGGCCGGTGGAGTAATCCAGCAGCCCGTCGGCGATGGCTCGGTCCGCGCGCGCCACGTCGTCCGCCGCGGATGGCCGAAGTTGGCTGGCGGGGCGCACGAATCGTACGTTACCGTGCCGCCCGGCGTCTTCAGCCCGTGCGCCCAGGCGCCCCGCCGGATCGCCGCCCGCAGCCGCCGGACGCGATGCGGGCGAGGAGCTGCGCCGAGATGCGCGTGGCGCGCTCCTGGCGCCCGTCGCGTTGTGTCCGTCGCCGCGACCGCCGGCGTGCGGATGGGGATGCGGGCGGCGCGTAGGACACCGGCGTCCACGAGCGTCGGCGAGCCGCCACTTCGCCGAGATGCCGACGAGCAGCAGCACGCCTGTGGCGCCGGGGGACGGCGGCCGATGGCGTCCGACATTCGTGCGCGTGATCCGGGAACGTCGGCGGGCACCCACTTCGCCGGTATAGCGACGCGCACCAAAATGCCGGGAGCCGGCCTGTGTTGGCTAGTTTCATGGAACGGCCTTTCACGGGAGGAGCCCTCCTGAGCCAAGCCCCGCCCCGGTCGCCTCTATGCATTGTCCGAGTGCCGCGTCATTCAGCCTAGGTTGGGGATAGTGGAGCCACGCAGCTCACCTATACCTTCCTTCTACTTCGCGTTCCTCTTCGCTTTCTTCGACGGCGGGACTACGCCTTTTTCCGGCTGCTCTCTCTCTATCGGATCGGATAAATAATGCAGCGGCTTGTCGTCGACGGAGGAGAACTGTGGACCGTTCTCGGCCACTGTCAAGCCTTGCGCGGTGTACATCGATTCGTTGAATGTGCTGCCCGACTTCGCCGCGGCTACCGCAAATACGCCATGCGGCACGCCGTTGGTAAAGGCGGTCGCGATGTAGTCGCCCACCATCAGGCCGTTTTGTGAGTTGGGCAGCCACTGGAGCTGCATGGGGCCGGAGATCTTCTGCGCGGCATTCCACGTTGTTCCGCCATTGTGCGACGAAATGAAGCCCACGTTGAGCCTGCAGGTGGACTGCGTGCACTTGGTGTTGGTGTAGAAGTAAAACGTGATCGCAACGTGGGCCGAGCTGCCCGAGGTCTCCGGATCGATTCCGATTCCCGGAATGAAGTGGTCGATCACGCTCGTGATGGGATCGATGGGGACGCGCGTCACCGCCGACCAGTGCACCCCGTCGCTCGAAGTGCTGTAAACCAGATCGTTGGTCGAGCAACTGCCGCGGAAGCGGCAATCTTCCCACACCACCCAGACATTGCCCGCGCCGTCAATCGCGGCCGAAGGTAACGGGCCGCTGCGGATGCCGCCGGCGTCGATGTGGGCTTGGATTTTGGAGATCGTGACCGGCGCGCTCCAACTGGTGCCTCCATTGGTGGAACTGAACGCTTGCATGAGGTTGCCTTGGATCGGGACCACAACTGTGCCGTTGGGCTGAACCAGCGGCTGGCCGCCGAGCCCCGTCGCGTCGTTCGCCGTTGCGGTCGCGGGGCCCCAGGTTACGCCGCCATCGCTGGAAGTGCTCATAAGAATTCTATCGCCAGCGGAAGGGTTATCCCACTCAACGTAGCAGTTGCCGTAGAACGGGCTGGAAGAATAGCTGTCGCAGACGATCCAGTTCTTGTCGGAGTTCGCAACGTCCGGCGTGACGTTGACCGGATCGTTCCAGGTCAAGCCGCCGTCAGTGGAGCGGCTGACGACGACTGCGGGGGTCTTGCCGCTGTTGGCGATCGGCAGCGTACCGATCATCCAGACGCCGTGCTTGGCATCGTACGCGACGGCAGGATCGCTGGCGGCGCTGTATAGACCGCCGCCGTTCCCGGTGGTGAGGCCGGGCAGGAATCCGTTCGCCCAAGTGGCCCCTCCATCGGTTGAAGTGGCCCAGCCAATAGCAGTGCCGCCGCCGGGGGCTATGCGCCCAGTCTGGAACGCGGAGACAAGCGTGGTGCCATTAGCCAGCACATGCGGCTCAACCTCGGTGGCGTGCTGGCCCGGAGGAACGGTGAAAGGGTCCGAGCTGATTTGCGTGAGCGTGACGGCCGCTTCTTCCTGGCCGAACGCTGCAAAGGACGCGCCACACAGGACAAGAAAGACCAACGCCAAAGTCAAAGAGAAAGAGCGATTGCGGTTCATCGGAATTTGTCCTCGGGATAGAAAACGTTTTCAATCACGCGATGGCGAGCACAGACCAAAAGAAGCGAACCAAGGCCCACTTGATCCCTCTGAGCACCCGCACCCGCCCTGCCTCAATAGTACTCTCAGAACCCGATTTTGGCAAAGTGTATAATCACCAAGACAATCCACCGCCACGGGAAATCAGATCCGTCCGGACGCCAGCGTCGCGGGTGACGCCAGCACCATATCCACGGAGAGCAAGTTGTCGATGGTCAGCCCGTACTTCCGGGTCAAGTGTCCCATGCCTCCGCCCAACGTTAAGCCCGCAACGCCGGTGCTGGAGACGATGCCTGACGGCACATTGACCGCGCGGCGGAAGGTCGGCGTAAGCTGTTCGGCAAGCCCTGCCACACATCCCGAATGGGTGGCAATAACGCGCATCCCGCGCCCGCTGGTCGGCGCCCCGTCGCCAGCCGCCCATAATCCGTCGCCGCGACCGCCGGCGTGCGGATGGGCGTAGGGCGGAGGGCGCCCGCTCCGAAATAGCGCTCCGAAATAGCGTTGGATTGGGCGTCTCAGGACCGCCAATCTTGCTCGCACCCATGACATCCCCATGACATCCAGCGCTGGTATTTCGCGGCAGATCTCTCATCCTAGAAAAACCTGCCAGTTCCGGCATTTTCGGCCTAAGCACTTGATTTTGTTCGTAAAACCGATGTCGGATTTCTTCAAAAAAACTGCCATCCACCCGACATTTGGCTGTCGGAAGATTCAAACGGGACCGCGCTTCCCACAATCCTCACGATGCTCAGAATTGCAGCATCTCTCCCCGGCGATGCATGACGTTCGATTGCCGTCATCCGGTGATCGGTGTCCTGCAGCTTCGGGTCACAACTGGCTGGCCAGGTGCAATCTTATTTCCTCTTGAAGTGTAGTGAGATCCCACGCTCCCGGATCTAATACGATAACGGTATCTGACGAACGCGAATTGGCTCCGGAAAGTCGCGGGATGAGTATCCATGAACGGGTGACGGCTCTTTATGAAGCGGAGCGCCACAACATCTATTCCTATGTGCTCTACTTCGGCGTTCCTCCCGGCCGGGCGCAGGAATTGACGCAGGATACATTTCTGAAGCTGTACTTGACTATGTCGAAGGGCGAAGCCATCGAGAATCCGCGCGCCTGGCTATACAAAGTGGCGCACAATTGCGCTTTGCGATTTCACCAGCGCGAGCACACGTTCGACGGTTTGGGACCAGGCGTCGATCCGGCAGATCGCTTGCCTGACCCGGAGCATGCGGCTATGGAACATCAACGCCGGGCAGTTCTGCTCGCGGCCATACGCGAGCTATCGCCGCAGCAGCGGAATTGCCTGCACCTGCGCGTCGCGGGCCTCCGCTACCGGGAGATCGCGGAGGTAATCGGCATCAGCACCTCCGCCGTCGGGGAGTTTCTGCGCCGCGCCACCGTGCGGCTGAAAGGGGTTTTGGATGGATACTAAGCACCTAGCCGGCGCCGGCTCGCTGCATCTTTCCGATGAGGAACTGGCACGGTTCGAGGACGGCGAGATTGCTGAGCAGGATGCCCGCCACATCGAGGCGTGTGAACAATGCGGCGGCCGGCTGCGAGACATGCAGGCTTCCTATGCCGCTTACCGGCTGCATTGGGACACGCTGTGCGCCCCTCTCTTTCCTCCTCCGCCGCAGCCCTGGCAGCCCCTCGATTGCTTGATCGAAGGACCGCAGCCGCCTCATCCATTGCGCAGCTTCCGTTGGGGGCCATTTCCGGCGCTCGCTGGCGCCGTGCTGGCAATCATCATCGCCGCGTTGGTTCTATATAATCCTGGGCAAGGGGCGTCTGCCCGGGCGACCCAGCTTCTGACTGCGTCCGCGAAGCTCCCCTCGTCCCGGCACGGCTTGATTTCCGTACGAGTGCATGGCCGAACCCTGGTTCGTCCCGCGGTGATGGCTTCGGAAACTGCGCCGGCGGACGATTCCGATATTGTCCGCCTGCAGGCCGCATTTGCCCGGGCGAGCTATGATTGGCGCGAACCGCTCAGCGCGCGGGTGTTTCAATCCTGGCGCAGCCGGCTGCCCAAGAAACGGGATTCGGTGACCGTGATTCGGACCGCGGATGAGAAGGAATCCTATCGTGTACGGACCGAGACCGATTCCGGAGTGTTGCGGACAGCATCACTGACCCTGCGCTCCCCGGACCTGCATCCAATCGCCGGCGATTTCGATTTTGAGAGCGAGGGCACCGTGGAAATGGCGGAAGCCGTGCCCGGCGAGAATGCGCCAGAGCGCGCGTCGCCGCTTCCGCGGCCATCGCCCGTGGCTCCGCTTACTGAAACGCCGGCGGGTCCCGAGGTGACCCTCCATGTGCTGGCGGCTCTGAACCAAATCGGCGCGGATGTCGGTGAACCCGTCGAAATCGCCCAGGATTCGCGGCGTCAGCGTGTGGTCGTACACGCGGCCGGCATCAGCCGTGAACGGCGGCAGCAGATCGCCGATGTTTTGAAACCGCTGCCGCAAGTGATGCTGGAGTTCGACGCCAGAGAATCGGCCGTGCCTCTCGCCAGGACGACGCCGCAGGAACGCTATTCCGCGAGCATTCCCGCTCCCTTGCGCCAGCAGTTTGAAGAGCGATTCGGCGGCGCGCCGCGCTTCCAGGAAGCCACGGACCGCATGCTGGAAACCGGCTCATCGGCGGCGGCGCAAGCCCACGCCCTGGAGACGCTGGCGCGCGATTTTTCGCCCGCGGTGGAAGAGTCATTGGCGTCCCCAGACCGCGAACTGCTGCACAGATTGCGCGACAATCATGTTTCGGAGCTGCAGAACCTGGTATCCCGAATTGAGACCGATCTCGAGCCGTTGTTGCCCGCCCTGCCTAAAGGCCCGCCGTCCGCGGCGGACGGAGCATCCGCCAGGAGCTGGCAGGCCTCGGCCACTCCCATTGTGGATCTGGCACGGAAAACAGATGATGCCCTGAATCGTTTGCTGGCGGGCAGCTACGCGCAGTCCTCGGCTGACGACATGCTGCGTGCTCTGGCCACTCAGATCGCGCAACTCGATGCCGCGATCCGTGTGGAACGCCAGGCCGGGAGGTGACGCCGGTGCGCCTCCTGGTTGCTATCGCCCTGCTTTTCGGCACCCGCCTGCCCGCCGCGGATCAGAGCATGATCTACGGCGTGGTCGAAGACGCGACCGGACAGGCGTTGGCTGGCGCGGACGTCCGTATTCAAGGTGAATTCACGGGCGCGCGCTGGAAACTCACATCGGATAATGAAGGACGCTATTCCGTGGCAGCCCTGCCTGCCGGCGAATACAAAATAACGGTTCGGTTCCCCGGCTTTCGGACGGTCTCCAAGGTTGGGGCGGGTCTCCAAGCCGGGCAGGAATTGCAGCTCGATTTCGCCATGGAGTTACTCACCTTGCATCAGGTGGTCACGGTTGTCGGTGGGCGCGAAGACCTCGACCCCTCCGGTGGCGACTCCCTGCTGATGACGCGCGACGGTCCGGGAAGCGACTTGCCGGCTAATGGTCCGGATTATCGGGTGTTGTTCGACCTGCTGCCCGGAATCGTAGTCACTCCGGCCGGCATCAGCGACGGAGGGCAATTCGCCTCCAATGGCCAACGGCCCAACGCGCATGCGTTCCTGGTGGATGGAGTCAGCGCCAACACGGGTGTGGGCGGCAGCGCATTGCCGGGATCGTTTCCTGGCGCCTCGTTACCGGCGATGAGCGCCGGCGGCAGTACCGAAGAACTCGGTTCGTCCGCGGACACACAGTCGGTGGAACTGCGCCCATCCAGTTTCGCTCCCGAATCGGGCGGCCGCATGGGTGCGGAGGCGGACGTAATCACCCGCTCGGGTTCTAACGAATTCCACGGGGAGTTGTTCGGCAATGCGCGCGACAGCAGTTGGAATGCCCGGGACTGGTTCGCCAACAGTTATGGCCTTGCGTATCCCCGTCCCAAATATGGCGACATTGACGCCGTCCTCGGCGGGCCTATCTGGCGCAACCGGACGTACTTCTTTCTGTCCATCGAGCATTCGGAACTTCACGACGGCGGTCTCGAGTTGACACCGGTGCCATCGCTTGCGGCGCGCCAGGATGCGCCGCCGCAGCTACAGCAAATACTGTCTTCTTTTCCGCTCCCCGTCGGCCCGGACCTGGGCGGTGGCGAGGCGGTAGGGTTGATGCAGCTCGGCCGTGCCACGACGGTGGGCACTTACAGCGGACGCATTGACCAGGTCTTGGGGTCGTGGGGCGCCCTGTTCGTCCGCTACGCGCGATCCATCTCGGCGTCTTCATCTTCACAGGTGGAAGCGATCCAGGGAGACTCCGACTGGCAAAGCACAACTATCGGAATCACAGCCGGCCGGTCCGCGGGCGCCATCCAGGAGATTCGGTTCAACTATTCGGGCGCGAATTTCTTCTCCAGGTCCACGGCAGCGGGGATCGACGATGTATGGGCTTCTCTGCCTAATTTACCTACGCCGTCATCGGCATCCTCGTACCCTGTTTTGGCCCTTTCGATTCCCGATCTTGGACAGTTCCTCGACGGCGACTACGGAATGACCGCCCGGCAGGACCAATGGCAGTTTCGCGATACGGTATCGGCCGAGATCCGGCGCCACCAATTGCGCTTCGGTCCGGATTACATCCGGCTGCAGCCGGCTCGGAACCTAGGTCTGACCAGCATTATCGCGCAAGCTTCCAGCCTGCAAGGCCTCCTTCAGGGAGATCCGCTTACCGTCACGATTTCCCAGTTGCCTCAACTCGGCAGCCGGGTTCAGATCGGGTCGCTGTTTGCGCAGGACACATTTCGCGTGAATGAGAATCTCAATCTGGTCTACGGTGTTCGATGGGAGTTGACGCCTCCTGCCGGTGCGCAAGTGCTTCCTAGTATTTCCGGTCTCTGGTCAGGCACGGATTGGATCACCCAAGATACCGGCATCAACGGTTCGGCGTCCTGGCCCATGCGCTACAGCCAGTTTGAGCCGCGTATCGGGGTGGCCTATCGTCTCCCGAAGAGCGGTTTCGTGCTGCGGGCGGGCGGCGGTCTCTTCTACGACACGACGTTGGGGGCTTCCATCAACCCGATCAACGGCGCGCCCTTCAACAGTTGGCTCCTGCCGGGTGGGGCGTTGACTGTCAGTGCGCCTCCTGCGGCCGCTACTGGGACGGGGACGCCGCCGCAAGCCACAACTCCCGACGTGCAGCAGTTCCTTTCCGGACCCTATCCCGCGCTACATCTCCCGATGTCTTACCAGTGGCGGACTTCGCTGGAAAAAGCCATTGGCGCGCGCGGGGTCGCTTCGGTCGGCTACGTGGGCGCAACGAACAGGAATCTGTTAGGCAGCGAATCCTACACCGATCCGGCAACCGGCGTTCTGGAACGTAGCGTCGTTCTAACGCAAAACTCGTCAACTTACCAGGCACTTCAATCCCAGTTTCGCGGCCCGCTTCGTGGGGGTTTTTATGTCTCGTCATCGTTTACATGGTCGCATTGCATCGATACCGGCTCGGCAGACTCATCCATTTTTCTCATTCATCCGGGTTACCAACTAAGTGAAGCGCGTGGCGCGTGTAACTTCGACATACGCCGGGCACTAACTTCCTCTGTCTCGTATCATGTCCCGCGCGCCGGATCGGTGCATCTTCCCGGTTTGATCTCCGGATGGAATATCAGCGGCATCTTTCGCGCGCGGACCGGCTTCCCGATAGATATTCTGGACAACGAACAACCTCTCGGTGAGGATGCGGTGAACGCCGGGCGCCCCGATCTTGTGGCTGGAGCGCCTGTCTGGATCGACGATCCGGGTGCAGCCGGCGGGCGCCGCCTGAATCCTGCGGCGTTCGGGCTGCCGCCGGCCGGAACCCAGGGAACCCTGGGCCGCAACGCGATCTATGGAAACGGCATGACCCAGTTGGATTTGAGTCTTCACCGCACGTTCCAATCTTTTCGCGGAACGTCCGTGGGAATCGGCTTCAGCATTTTCAATGTGCTGAACCATCCTGCTTTCGGCGATCCGGTGCCATTTTTGTCCAGCCCCCTTTTTGGCCAGTCGACTTCCATGCAGAATCTCATGCTGGGTTCGGGAACTCCCAATACGGGCCTGCCATCGCTGTTCCAGACTGGCGGCCCGCGATCGGCGCAGCTTGGCATCAGGTTCTCGTTTTAAAACCTGAGACCAACCATCGGAGTGATGATCACGCCGTTCGATCCGGAAACATAAGGTTGGTAGAGCCAAGTGAAGCGGAGTTCCGGCTCAAATCTGAGCCGGCCGCGACGGAACTGGAGACCGGCGCCAGCGACAGGTCCGGTATCGTAGCGATAAGTCGTGACGTGTACTCCTCCACCCCCGTAGGCTTCTTGCGATTCGTAGCTGAGCGAAAGACCGCTCTCGAGGAACGGTCGAAACCGCTTCACCCGAAAGCGATACTTTGCGAGCATGGGGAAGTCCCAGTCCGTCTGCTTTATGTTGCCGAGTGAGAACTTACGAATCAGCGCGTCGCCCTCAAAGGATAAATGCCAGAACAGAGGGACCTCACCGCTAAATCCGGCCGTCCAACGGAACAAGCTCTCCGATGAAGTGGAACTCAGGGGCAGGCCCGCCTTGACGCCAAAACCCGGAAGCTCATCCTGGGCTGCGAGTGTGGATGTGAGTAAGAGCAACAAGAATGAATAACGCATACGCCCGTAAGAGCCGGCGTAACGGCTTTTTATCTACGGCGACTCCTCGTCGCTACGAAAAAGATTCGGACCCTTCGGTCGCAACGCACGTGAATGTCCCCTCGAATCGAGATCGGGGGAGCAGAGATCTGACTGGCGCCGGCGCAGTCAGCTTCAACGGCATTGCCACCACATTCAACACAAGATCGAAAAGCCGCAGCTCGCCAGGCCCAACAGTCGGTTTTGTCACAATCGGTACACGGAAGAGCAATGTTAAGTTTCAAGTCCGGCAATCCGATCAGCAGCAGCCCCAGGAGCCGCGCCAGAATTCGCGGCGAGGTGATCCGGCGCGCCGCAAAAAAAAAATGCCGTCCCTGTCGTTATATCCCTTGACAAGTATATGCGTCTTAGAGTATATCAAGAGAGTGGACTCTGTATTCGAAGTCATTGCGGAGCCGAACCGCCGTGCGATCTTGGGCCTCCTGGTCTCGTCCCGACAGTCGGTGGGAGAGATCGAGCGTCAACTTCATATGCCGCAGCCGACCGTGTCCAAGCACCTGCGCGTGCTGCGCGATGCCGGTTTCGTGGAATCCACGGTGGACGCCCAGCGGCGCCTCTACCGTCTGAAACCGGAACCATTTCAGGAGGTGGATGCCTGGCTGGCTCCGTTCCGGCGGTTCTGGTCCGCTCACGTGGATGCTCTGGAACGCCACCTCGACCGCATGGATCGATCCACACCAACGAAAAGGAAGACAAGGAGAACAAAGGAGAAACCAAATGAAAATCAAAGTGACTAGCGTATTCGTTGACGACCAGGACAAGGCCCTGCGCTTCTATGTGGAGGTGTTGGGCTTTGCCAAGAAAGTCGATTTCAGTCAGGGCCCATATCGCTGGCTGACCGTGGCCTCGCCTGAGGAGCCGGACGGCACTCAGTTGCAGTTGGCGCTGAACGACAACCCGGCAGCCAAAACGTATCAGCAGGCGATCTTTCAACAGGGCCAGCCCGCGGCCATGTTTTTCACCGACGACGTCAAGGGCGACTACGAGCGGATCAAGGCCCGCGGCGCCGCATTCACCATGCCGCCCACCGAGGTGACCGGCTCGACCATTGCGATGCTGAACGACACCTGCGGCAACCTCATTCAGCTCACCCAACTGGCACCCTGGTAAGGGTGGCCGTCCGGCAGGATGGCAGCAACGAGGAAAAGATGACCGATCGCGAACAGTACAAACCGGGTCCGGCCGGCGGGGCGCAGATACGAAATGACGGAGAGAAGTGGACGCTCATTCTCGTCAGAGAACTGCGCCACTCGCGGGAAAAAGTCTGGCAGGCGCTCACCGACCCGGCGCATCTGCGCGAATGGGCTCCCTTCGACGCCGATGGGAGCCTGGATACGGTTGGAGCCACGGTGAAGCTCACCACGGTGGGAGCGCCGGCGTTGCACGTTACCGAAACAAGAGTGACGCGAGCCGACGCTCCCAAGGCGCTTGAGTACAACTGGGGTGACCACGATATGCGGTGGGAACTCGAAGCCTTGGATGACGGCACGCGCCTGACGCTGTGGACTAACATCGGCCGCCGCTTCATCTCGATGGGTGCCGCCGGGTGGCACATTTGTTTCGATGTTCTGGATCGCCTTCTCAGCGGAACTCCCATCGGCCGCATGGTCGCCGGCGAGGCGATAAAGTTCGGCGGCTGGCAGCGGCTAAACGCGGAGTACGCCAAGCAGTTCAGTATGGAAACGCCCAACGGGCCGCCTCAGGCGGCACAAAGCTCGTGAATGGAGGGAGACTGAATCATGAAAGAAGCCACCAAACGTTCACGCCGATTTTGTCCGGCGTGTCGTCGTTCCTGTAATTCTCCTTTCGGGACTTTGGATGTGGAAAGGCCATGTCCTTCGACGGCTTATTTCGACAGGAATTCGAGGCATAAGATCCAATGAATCCATCGGAACGTATTGACGAGCTGATTGCCGGACTCACGGATTGGCGTGGCAAAACGCTGGCCGGCATCCGCAAGAGCATCCTTGAGGCCGACCGGGAGATCATCGAGGAATGGAAGTGGATGGGAAGCCCAGTGTGGTCTCGCGACGGAATCATCGCGGTCGGCAACGCCCACAAAGATAAGGTGAAGCTTACGTTTTCCCACGGGGCGAGCCTCCCGGATCCTGACAAGCTCTTCAACGCGGGCCTCGCGGGCAACACGTGGCGAGCGATCGATCTTTTCGAGGGCGATAAGATCGATGCGCGTGCTCTGAGAGATCTCGTGCGTGCTGCCGTTGATTACAATCAGATCAAATTGAAGAGGAAAGCGACTGCGGGTACTCGAGCGAAAGTACTGAAAAGTAAAAAGTGATGGCGCGAACCGCTGCTGGCGCTCCATGGCGCCGTCCCGCGTTCCAGCGGCTTTGGCTGGGACTGAGCATCTCGTATCTCGGGGACCAGTTCACCATCATCACCTTGCTTTGGTTCGTGCTGCAGTTGACCGGCTCTGGTGCGGCGGTGGGCCTTGTCATCCTCTGCTTCGATCTCCCCGGCGTGGTCACCGGGGCGATCCTCGGGCGGCTGCTGGATCGCTACCAGCCGCGGGTGGTGATGGGCTTCGACAACCTCGCCCGAGCGGCACTCATCGCGGCGATTCCCGCGCTCTACGCCCTGGCATGGTTGCAGCTCTGGCACGTCTTCGTGCTGGCGCTGCTGGCCGGAGCTCTCTCGCCGGCAACCACGGCTGGGGTACGGGCTTTTGTGCCGCACCTGGTGGACGATGCCGCCCTCGATCGCGCCAATGCGCTCACCGCGGCCAGCCTGCAATTCTCGTATCTTGCCGGCCCAGTAGCAGCAGGCTTCGCCGTCGCCAGGTTGGGTGGTCCCTGGGCGCTGTTCATCGACGCCGCCAGCTTCTTGCTGATGGGCCTGCTGGTGCTGAGCCTGCCCACAATCCCTCGCGAACCGGGTGTCGCACAGCATGCCGCAGCTAATCGCTGGCTGGCCCGCAAAGGCGCGTGGGCGCCTAGGATCCTTGAAATAACTGCCCACGTGCCGTTTTGCGGGCCGTTACTAGAAGTCTTCGGCGCGCTGTTCAGCCTGCGCTACGTGCCCGCGCTCACGCTCCTCTCGCTGGTGTTCTTCTTCTCCTACGGCCCATTGGAGGCGGCCTTGCCGATCTACAGCGGCCAGACATTACACGCCAACGCTGGCGGCTACGGGCTGCTGTGGACCGGCTTCGGCATGGGGGCCTTCGCTGGGGTGCTGACGCTGACCAGGCTCTCGCACCGCTGGCGGCCGGGTATTGCCTTACCGATGATCGCGGTGCTCTGGGGAGCGCTTCTGTGCCCCCTGTATTTCATCCGGCAGCTCCCGCTCGCGATGCTGTTCCTCGGCGTGGCCGGGGCATCCTGGGCGCCCTACACGCCGATGGAAACCACCCTGCTGCAGCGACTCGTCCCGGCCGAGTTACGCGGCCAGGTCTTCGGCGCGCGGCATTCGCTGGTGGTCGCGGCGACGCCGCTGGGAGCCGCGTTCGGTGGCGTGCTGCTGCAATATCTCTCAGCGCCGCTGGTGATCGCTATCTCCGGCCTCGCCTGCATCCTCGCCGGGCTGGGTGGCCTCTTCTCACCCTCACTGCGCCAGATGCAACGAGGAATCCCCTAGCCTAGCAGGATGCTGAAAAAGGTATAAACATCGCTCACTAAACCGGTTATCAATGACTTAGCGGCAGTTGGTGGCACAGGCTTCAGCCTGTGAGAGCCTTTTCAGCATCCCGCTGGTGTTCTGGCAGGACATGAACACCGATAAAGAGATTTGCGACATCTATGGGCACTTTGCCGAGCATCCGTGTTCATCTGCGTTCCTTTGTGGCTAAGAACGAATACTGAAACACCCCAACATATCGAGATTCGCGGCGCCCGTGAGAACAATCTGAAGAACGTCTCCCTACACATCCTCAAACGTAAGATCACGATCTCCGGCAAATCGTCGATCCTTTTCGATACTCGTCGCGCGAGCAGCGGGATAGTCCAGGTTGTAAAACCGAGCGGGACACTTTCGAGCAATGTACCGGCGCTCTGATGTGCGGCGGTCCCGGACGTCGGCGGCGAGAGCCGCCAGTACGTTGCAGAGGGACAGGGCCGCCGAGTTACTCCGTTCGTAGCGCGCGGGCAGGATCGGTGGAGGCGGCGCGGCGAGCGGGAATCATGCCAGCAATACAGGCGGCGGCCGTGAGGGTGAAGATGGCGGTGAGCAGGACGCCGGCGTCGATGCCTTTGATTTCGTAAAGCTGGGATTCGACGAAACGGACGGAGAGCAACGCGGCGGCGATACCGATGGCGAGGCCGATGCCGATATGGATCAAGGCTCCGCGCATGACCATGGCGATGACACCGGTACGGTTGGCGCCGAGCGCCATGCGGATGCCGATTTCGCTGGTGCGGCGGGCGACGGCGAAGGCGGTGACGCCGTAGAGTCCGACGACTGCGAGCAGGAGAGCCAGCGCACCAAATAATGCGGTGAGGCGGGCGATCATGCGCTCTTCGGTGAACTGGCCGGCGATCTGTTCATCGAAGGTCTGGAATTTCACGATGGTTAGGTTGGGATTGATTCCTGCGAGAATGCGCTGCGTGATGGCGGCCATCTGGTTGATGGGCCGTTCGGTGGCGAGGACGATGGCGCCGGCGAACAGGGACTCATCGTGCTCAATGGGACCTTTGGCGCTGGCGGGCCGCTGCAGGATGGACAGAAAATACATGCGGTGATTCTTCCAGCGCACGCTGGTGTAGGTAGTGTCTTCGACGACGCCAACGATCTGATAATCGCCGGAGGATGTGTCGCTAGTGCCGAACGAATGACCGATCGGGTTGCGGCCGTTGAACAGCTTTTTAGCGAACTCCCGATTGACGACGGCGACGGCGGGAGCGCCAGGTATGTCCTTTTGGCTGATGCCGCGGCCCATGACCAGGTGCGTTCCAACGGAATCGAAATATTCGGAGCCGACTTTGACGATGGAGGCGCCGATGTGGGGATCGGGCTCGCCCTGTATGCGGATGCCAGTTCCCCAGTTGTTGTCTTCCATGGGGGTATACAGGCTGATGCCGACCTTTCTTACGCCGGGGATACCGTGGAAGCGATCCTCGATGGTGCGATAGAGCGCCGGCAATTGCGTGGCGGAGTAGCCCGCGGCTTGCGGGTTAATGTGGACGATATAGCGGTTGGCGGTTTCGAGGTGCAGGTCGGTGTGTTGGAGCTTGTAGAGACTTTGCGAGAACAGGCCGGCGCCGACCAGAAGCACGAGCGACATGGCAGCCTGTAGGACCACGAGGCCGCGCTGCAGCAGAGTGGCGCCGGAGCCGGTGGTGCGAGTGCCGCTGCGCAGAACATCGGCCGGATCGGCTTTGGCGGCGAACCAGGCGGGGGCAAGGCCGGACAGGATGCCAGTGAGCAGCGAGAGTCCCAAGGCGAAGGCCAGCACGGGCACCGAGGGGCTGGCGTGGATGGGGAGATTTTCCGCATCGGAAAATGCGAGGGCGAGAAGCATGCGGGTGCCAGCGTAGGCGACGGCAAGTCCGGCGATGCCGCTCAACACGGCGAGGAGCACGCTTTCGGTAAGGAACTGGCGAATGATGCGGCTGCGTTTGGCGCCCAGTGCGGTGCGCAAGCAGATCTCTGAGCGGCGGCCCATGCCGCGAGCCAGCAGCAGATTGGCAATATTGGCGCAGGCGATCAGGAGGACGAGGGCGGAGATGATCATGAGCAGGCGGAGGTTGGAAGAGTAATTTTCCTGCAAGTTCTGGATGCCTCCGCCGCCGGGCGTGAGCACGACGTGGACTTTCGAGAGCAGCGCCTTCCCTTCCCCGGCGGAAAAAGTCCCGGTTTGGGCGAACGAGTTGCGCACCATGGCGCTCAGCTTCTGCTGCAGAGCGGCAAGCGAGACGCCAGGCTTCACGCGGCCGACCATGTACAGCCACTGCACATCGGCATCGTGCACGTAGCCGACATTCGCCAACACGGGCATGGTTTCGATGGGCAGATAGAAATCCGGGGGCGCGCTGGCGAGGCGATCGCCATAGAAGCCTTGGGGAGCGATGCCGACGATGGTGACGGGCTTGGTATTGATCCAGAATGTGCTGCCGATGACGGAAGATTCGCCGGCATAATTGTGCTGCCAGGCGGAGTAGCCGATGACCGCAGTCATGGGGGCGCCCGCGACGTCATCCAGATCGCTAAACAGGCGGCCCGCCTGGGCTTGAAGACCGAAGGTGCGGAAATAATTGCCGGAGACGAATTCGCCCATGACGGAGCGCGCGCCAGCGGGATCGCCATCTCGGCGGGCAATGATGGGGCGGTAGCCGAAGCCGGCCTGCATGGCGGCGAGCTCTTCGAATTCGGGGACGTTCTTTCTTAGCAGTCGCCAGGTTTCGGTGGGAAACAGGGAGTAGTCGCCATCGCTGTGCGTGCCGCTGTTGACGCAGCAATCGTTGTTGTCGCCGATGCGCACCAGCGTCTTGGGATCGGCGACCGGGAGGTTTTTGAGAAGGACGGCATTGACCAGGGTAAAGATGGCGGCATTGGCGCCGATGCCCAGTGCGAGTGTGAGCATGGCAGTGGCGGTAAAGCCCGGGGTCTTTCGAAGCTGCCTTAGTCCGAAGCGAAGATCCGGTATGAGCGTTGCTTTCACGTTGTTCCCCAATCGTCAGGAGCGGACTTTAATTGGACGCTGGGGAACGGCTTCGGTTAGCGGA
>Ga0182016_10002158_pt1 | contig 23356 bp, 12 predicted proteins | sample 712S2MmetaG_FD_120491 | JGI IMG/M metagenome (GOLD analysis project Ga0182016, IMG submission 120491) | Permafrost microbial communities from Stordalen Mire, Sweden - 712S2M metaG | ecosystem: Environmental > Terrestrial > Soil > Wetlands > Permafrost | place: Sweden: Stordalen | collected... | reverse complement strand
TCAGTCAACGCGGATTACGGCGGCGATCACGGGAGCAGCTTGGCGCGCTGCCATGGAAGAACGCGCCGTCGCAATTGTCGCGTGCACGCGATCAGGCATGACCGCAAGGGCCATCTCGCGGTTCCGCCCACCCATGCCAATCATCGCGATCACGCCTAGTGAGTCGACTGCTCGTCAACTTCGAAGTTCCTGGGGGGTCCAAGAGGTATTCCTTTCTCCTTCGACCGACATTGATGTCCTCTGTGACTTCGCGATTGCTCAGATCAAGAACGCTGGAATCGCGCAGTCGGGCGACCCTGTAGTAATTATGGCGGGTTCGTCTTCGGGAGGCAAGGCTGTGACTGATACCGTGCGAATGGTGATCGTTCCATAGTCACCGAGAACTTACGTTGCCACTCGCAACTTTGAAGTTCGAACAGTTTTCGCGAGTGAAAAGCTCTAAGGGCAGAATGTTGAGAGAAGATTGAGCGACTTGATCTAAGTTCGTGTTGAATCAATTTGTGGCTTTGGAAGGGCCCCGTTTTCTAAGCCAAGTGGCTCTGTTCATGGGGATCTATCCAGGATCTCCATGGTCAACAGAACGTGTCTCCTCGAAAGTGGCTGAAGCCATCATTGATCTAATCTTCTCCAAAAGTTGGACCTATGTTCCAAGTACGAGCTCTCGTAATTCTGCCCACTTTAAGGAGTCTCGAATTCCATCGACTAGTGAAAACTGGGGAGTCCAGCCCAGCAATCGTTTGGCCTTTTCGTAGTTCGCGAACGTTCCGGCGGAGTCGCCAGGTCGTCGGGGGACTCTAGCAATTTCTATTGGAGTGGACGAGACATCATTAAATTTCGTGACGAGTTCTCTCACTGTTGTGCCCTTTCCTGTTCCAAGATTGATCACCTCGTAATGATCAACGTCAGCCAATATCGACTCAAATTTGATGAGCGCCAATACGTGCGCATGTGCGACATCCCAAACGTGGATGTAGTCACGAATACCGGTGCCGTCACGGGTTGCATAGTCGGTTCCAGTAATGGCAAATGGTTTGCCTGTCTGCATCGCACGAATGATTGCTCCAAAAGCATGCGAAGGTTCAGGCGATTGCAAACCCGATCTCATCTTTGGATCAGCCCCAATTGGGTTGAAATAACGAAATGAAATCACTTTTAGAAGCCCTGTTTTAGAAATATCTTGAAGTATCCATTCGAAGGCAACTTTTGATCTCGCATAGGGGTTCGTGGGCTCAATTGGCGAATTCTCATTCACCGGTTCCGGTCCACTTGTCGCGTATATGGACGCCGAGGAACTAAAGATCAACTTAGTGCAGTCGTTCGCAACCAGCGCTCTTGCAAAATTCAAGCACTTAACTACGTTGTTCATGTAGTAATTGACGGGATCAGAAATTGATTCGGGGACATTAATAAGTGCGGCGCACAATATAGCGGCGCTTAAGTCAGGATTTTCGGTAAAGATTCTTGCTATAAGTACTTGATCCGAGATATCGCCTTCGTAGAATTTTCGGTCCATTACGAATTCTCGACGACCGGTGATGAGACTGTCCACAATGACAGGTTCGATTCCGGAGTCAAGACAAGCCGAAGCAATAGTACTCCCGACGTAACCCGCCCCTCCAGCAATTAAGACTTTCATTCAATGCCAATCTCTGAAGTGTTCGCGTATGAATGTTGCAAAACGATTCTATGATAAGCCGCAACTACTACGTCGTAATTGGTATAGCAACAGGATGCGAACGGCGAATCAAACAAACGTTTGTAAGGCATAAAGGTGGGTCACTATGCCTGAAAAGTTGTAACCAAGTTGAACAGATCCGTCAAACTTTCTGAAGAGCCACATCTAAGTGACGATGCGCAAAACTGTGCCGGTGGAAAAATTTGGTTTGAATCATAGACTCTCGTACTTCTTCATGGCTTCATTCACCTCACGCACGCTCTCGAGAAGATGAAGGTCGATGCCTAAATCGCGTCCAACTTTAATGATCCCATCGACATCTTTGGGAAGACAGTCTCCTCCATACGGGGAGCCACCCTTTATGCCATACAAGGGATTTATGGAACCTTCTGATGAGCGGGCAACGGTAGGGGCTATATCGTCCGCATTTACAACAAGTTCCTGACAGAGCTGCCAAATCTCGTTCCAAAAACTGATCTTCGTCGCATTAAAAGCGTTGTGGACAACTTTTATTAGTTCTGCGGTGACTGGATTGTCGAAAGTTCGTAATTCACCTCCAAAAGGCTCAAAAATTCCAACGAGTTTCTCGAGAGTCTGGGGGTCCCTCGATGCCAAAACGGTCATCCAAGGTGCAAGAAAATCTTCGAGAGCAGTTTTCCCTCGAAGGAATTCTGGCGCGGACGCCAGCGTGAAACCAATTCCCGTTGGCTTCCCAGAGGTCTGCTCTATCAATGGTTTCACGAATGTATCAAGGGTGCCTGGGGGAACCGTTGAACGAACAACCACGACTGAAGGTTCCGTTGCTTGCCTTAGGGCGTAGCCCACGCTCGACGCCGCCTCTCCAAGATATGACAGATTCCATCCTCCAGCGGCAGTAGCTGGCGTAGGAACAGTCAAAAAGAGAATGGCACTCGTGCCGGAGAGATTGATCTCATGAGCCGCATTCAAACCCAATTGAACGAGTGCTTCGACTCTCGTGGGGTTGGAATCAACGAACGCCACTTCGTGGCCGTGTTGCAAGAGTCCCGATCCGGTCGCGGTTCCTACGACGCCAGCTCCGACGACAATGACCTTTTTTGGTACTCCAGTCTCATTCTTCATGCAGCGTCCTAATCTACTTGTACAACCCGCCGCAACTTTTTTAGCACGTTGCTGAACGTTCACCGGTCAAGTCAGAAGCTCGTAGCTTCTCTGACAAAGAGCCCAAACCGTCGGGGCAGAATGCAGACTCGAGTTGTTTCATTTGCTGGCGCCCTTATTCCAATCTCGCGAGCGAACAAAGTCGACGAGACTTTGTAGCTTTCGCTTCAGCGTAACGTTGCCATTCCACTGAGCCGCCAGAGCGACAAGTGAGACCCTCGTCGATGCCCAACGTAATTGACTTTTTACGCGGCTCTGCGGGTGTTAGAGTTCACCCAAAGTTACCGGAGCAAACGTGGCTCCTTTCGTCCAACTGAACGACCGACTTCTATGACATGGGGTAAGGACTTGAACGTCATACCAGCGAAACTGAAGATTAAAATTGGTCGCTGGACCTTCAATGGGGTCATCGGACGATTGACGAACAAAAAAAGAGTTCTCACGAATCGGTTGAGAAGAACGCTCTACGTCCGCGCTGAGCGACGTAGACCAATAGGTTCACAAGAGCCGTTCGGACTAGCGCGATCAAGAGTTTTCATTAGCGTCCGCATTCCGAATCTCAATGACTACAACTGTTACTCTGGGAGACTCGCGAAGAGACTCGATCATCACTTCTTGGTTGAGGAATATTTTCCCGAAAAGCGCAGGGACCTAGCAGGCCGGTCACACAGGCATTTCGATGTATTCAATCTTCATCATATTGACGAATTGAAATTGGACTATTTCGAAACGCTTCAACTAATAAGTGAACTACGAGATGCGCATACCAAGATTGTCGTAACCGCGCACGACCTCACACCTCATAGCAAGCAGCCGGAAGTTTGGGATCCCATATTTCAGGCCTGGTTCGGATCGGCTGATGGCATCATTCACCACAGCAATTGGGGGATGAGTGTTTTGCGGTCACGGTATCAAATACCTGAAAGTACAAGACACGCCATCATTTACAATCGAGGCGGTTCTGACGAGGTCGGCGTCACGACAAGTGCTCAAAGAGCTAGAGCAGAAGCGGCACTGAGATTGAACAAAATTCCGTTACGAATTGGCATCGTGGGCCACCCAAGAAAAGAAAGGCTAGTGACTGAATTTCTCGAAGGCTTTGCAAAAACCGAACGAAGCGACATGGAAATCGTTTGTTGGTCCCTTTCTGATCAAGACGTCGTACCCAATGATCCCAGAATCGTGATAGCGAAAGAGCAGAAATACGTTCTCGAGAGCACCTTTAGGAGGAGGTTGAGGGCTTGCGATATTGTCGCCATCCCTTATCGTGAAGACGGCGAGATGCTCACTTCGGGAGTATTAAGGTCCGCAGTCGAAGTCGGATTAGGTATTCTCCGAACCGATTGGGCCTTTCTGAAAGAAGTCGCCGGCGACGTGGGGATTTACATTGGACGCGATGCAGAGAGTTTCGCGACAGGATTGTCGAGTTTGTCGGCCGAGGACGCTGGACGCGCAAAGCGCGCCAGCTTGGAATTGAAGAATTTGAGCAATTGGCGCACAACTGCTCAGGGATACGGAAAGTTCTTCGAATCGCTGCTGTGATCACAAGAGATTCGAGCGTCCATTGTGGCAGAACCACATCACCGTCGAAGGAACTTCGAGGAATGCAATGAGGCGCTCAAGAGCAGTTTTCTTGTTTCACTTTCACACCGAAAATGGTTTCAACATTAAAATTCGGCAGATCGATCTTCCAAAGGCGAATTCAGAATCATACAGTCGCTGCGACAGGATCTGTGATGAGTTGCGCGCAATCTCTACTGCCCAGTACTTGAACCACATCTCGACCACGAATTGGAAATGGAATGGAACGTGTTTGCGGTCGTGCGTGGTGACGAAGTTGTTTGGACTATCTCTTCAGGTCAAGCGACGGGGTGCCGACGGACCTGGCTAGAAGGCTTTGATTCCTGTTTGATCCAGCTCAGCCAGAATGAGGGACTTCAGAATCTTCGAGGCGGAGAAGCGAGAAATTCTTACGAATGAGGTCGTTTGCTTCGATGCTGGCTTCCATTATGGGAAGATCATGACCCAGATTTCGAGCGAAGGTCGTGATGGCCTTCGTGTCTTTTGGAAAACACCGACCGCCGAATCCCGGATCGTTGACGTGTACCACCGTGTGAGACTCACCAATTCTTGGATCCAAGAGCCAGCCCTTTCTGACTGACTCCCAATCAAGTTTGAGCAGTGCGGCCAGCGAGTAAAACTCGTTGCAAAATGAAACTTTCAAGGCCAGGAAGCAATTTTCCATATATTTGATGAGTTCAGCTTCGGTCGAACTGCAACTATAAAAAATGTGGTCCTCCGCTCGTAGCTGCTGAAGTTTCCCCCTTGCTTCTGCTACTGCCTCAGGCACCCCACCAAGGATTGTGAATGGCATTTCCGACTCGTTACTCCAATACGCGCTGGACGATTTTAGTTCACCAAAAAATTCTGGGGAATGGACAATCTTACGATGAAAACGTTCCGCCAATCCTTGGGTTGTTCCGGGGGGAACCGTGGACTTCAAGATGATCAACGGCGACGTGCTCTGATCGATGGCAGCCTCTACTTGGGACGTGTCGCACGAACCATCACTTGCCTCCGGCGTCCCCACACAAATGAACTCAAGGTCGCACGAACGTACTTCTTCTGAAGGATACGGTGAACCATTTTTGATATCGAACAACGTCACATCATTGTCGGCTTGTAACCACTCGGCAAGTGTGGTACCAACGTGACCCAGACCAGTGATGGTGATTCTCAACGTCCCCTCGATTCATGTTCAGTACAGTGCACATCTGAATCGTTACACAGTTTTAAGAACCATAGGAGCAGGTAGTTTACGTAAAATTTTGTCAGTTGGCGAGAAGTGGTCCGCTGCGACAAAACTCACCCGTCAACATTGAAATGCAATACTTTACCAACCGCACAGCTCAAAAGGGCGCCGCGCAACCAGTCATTAAGGATACGGGTCAAGGCGGACTGTGTTCTACCCTTGCTTCGTGCCCACGTAGGAAGGACAACTCAATGGTGCACCGCGTGAACGGGCTTTGCTCTGTCATCATTCCCACGTTTAATCGAAAGTCGAACCTGAGCCGGATCATCGAGCCTCTTTTGGCTGACCCCTCGACGGGGGAGATAATTATCGTCATCGATGGAAGCAACGACGGCACTTTAGAGTTCTTGGAGGAATGGGCTTCGCGAGAAAACCGCATTCGCTCGATTTATCAAGAGAAAACAGGGTCAAGAGTGGCCATGCAGGCTGGCCTCGAGAGCGCTCAATTCGACATCGTTGTCCTGCTTGATGACGATGTTGAAGCCGGTCCCGATCACATAAGCGGGCACGCGCAGTTCCATGCGAATACTGATGGTTTGGTGGTACTCGGATATATGCCAACGGTCCTGCCGCACCCGCGAAGTCCGGGACAGGCTGCCACCTTCCTTTACGCCAAGGCATACGAGGAAATGTGCAGTTTTTATGAACGCGACGCTCGAAACATACTTACCCACCTGTGGGGTGGGAATGTTTCACTTCTGCGCAGCACTGCACTTTCCATAGGGATGTTCGACGAATTACCCCTACTGCGTCACGCGGATATGAGTTTCGGATTGAGGTGTAAGGAAGCTGGATTAGTCGGTGTGTTCGACAGAACATTGACGTCGAAGCACTTGCATTCGAGAACCATAAAGAAGTTCGCCCAAGAAAGCTGGACGGACGGTGAAGCGCTAGTACTCATAGCTCGAAAGTATCCGAACCAAGTGAGTGAGGTCGAGCCGGTCAACTCCGTGCCCGGTGCGTTGGTTCCAGTGCTGCAACTATTGACCATGCCAGCTGCGGAGCCCTTCGTCTCATTTGCGTTGACCAAAATCATTGTGATCTCGGGAAGAATGAAGATGTGGGGAGTTGAGACTTCTACGGCGCGGGTGCTGAGACTGATCAAGGTTTCTGCAGGTTGGCGCCACGAATGTCGAAGTGGGGGCTCGCCTCAGTCCCGCGGTTGATGGAACTCAGTTCTTTTGCGTCGATGTCAGCTGAAGGAAATCAAGACATATTTTGAGCATTGCTAGAGTGCAACCATGTCCGATGATTCTCTGGTCGTGGTAATTCCTTCATATTCTTCTCCCGGTTCCTCAATTTTACCAACCCTGAACTCGCTGGAAGTGTCGGTGCGCACTTGGACGAGCGAGCCTTACACCCTCGTACTCAGTGATTCGTCACCGACCGACGAGGTTCGAAAGCAATGTCGGTCGTGGGCAGAGAAAACTGGATGCACGTTGGTGGTTGAGCATTCCTCACACCGACTTTGGCTCAAGGAAGCGCTTAATGTCGCTTATTCCAGGCATGAAGTTACGGGAGCGGATTTTGTGGTTGTTACCAACGATGACGTACTCCTTGACACCAATGCTGTTTCGAGGCTCCTTGACACGCTGAAGGCAAATGGGGATGCAAGCATTGCTGTAGGGTGCACACGACCGGACCAAAACTTTTCAAGAGGGTTTGCTCGGGCAGGTGCGTTTCAGCTGGGGGCGGGTGCACGCCTTGCGACCAAACTGCCCTTGTTTAGGGCGCGGGCAGAAGGTGCCCTGTGGGCAACTCGAGGGCCATTCGTCGGTTCCTTCCGTTATCCAATTGGCGAGGGAAGCATCGCTGATGATGTCGAACTCCAGGAATACATTCTCAGAAACGGGTTATTGGCGTTGAACGTCTCGCAAGCCATCGCGTATAAAGTTCCCCCCGCGAGTTTTAGGGACTTCGCTTCTCAGAATCGACGGTCGATGTTCGCGGCAGCGCGCTCGAGCGTGGCAAAAGGTTCGAAGATGTTGAAGCTCCGGGCGTTCGTCGTTGAGATAGCACACGATCCCCTTGGGGCATTGCATTACCTATCATTTCGGTTGCTGTTGAAAATTGGCGTTGGGAAAGACCCGAATGCATTGACCGAGAAATGGGAACGTTCTGCGAGTACGTTTCGGTAGCTTTTTATTTGAGGAAGTTTCCACATGGCGCTGGGGCTGAAAGGAATACTACGTTCATTTTTGTCGAGATGGAATGGTGCGCTACGACGCCACCGCCGAACACTTGGACGAGTTATCCTAAGGCAGTTCTTGAACTCTGAAGTACATCTCGCCATTGAATTAACTGACATCTGAATCTGGTCTGTCGCTGTGCGACGGTGATTTCACCCAACGTCGAAAAATCCACCAGCAGAGCGCGGCGAGCCCAAAGGCTATCGCAGCGAGCGCCCCTTCTTTTTCGGGCTCTTTGCTGGTGGCGAGATCACGAGCTTTAAAATGCTCAGCGGAACGTGCTGTGGTTAGCCAGCCATTGCGCAAGCCGTCAACGACCACGTGCGTCGAGTTTCTGGGGCCGACCCACTGGGTGGAATAGCCGGTCCCCACTGTGACCAGGCGTTCGTTCGTAGGGACCGCGAGCGGCATCGCAACCAGGACGACGGGTGAGTCAAAAGGTAGATGGTGGAAGGAGACGTCAGCGTATCTCTCGACGGAGGTCGGGCCACGCCTCGTTGCATCCGCATACAAGAAGAGGGTTAGCGACGTAGTGCCCTTCGCGGGGTAGACCGTCGTCGTGTAGTCGTGCCAGCCAGACCCCCCTGACTGAGGCGTTAGTGATGCGCATTGGTTTGAGGGTTGCTGAAGGACGCAAAGCCGCGGAGGAGATCCCCCCAGGGATCGCTCAGACAGACTTAAAAGCATCGGACCATTCGTCCAAGGAAGATTCTTGGTGACGCATGCGCTGTCGACCGAGGCACTGAGTTCCAACGCCGGTAGTCGCGAGGGGCCGCCCTTGGGCACTACGTTTGCGCTGAAAACGTCGGATTTTAGGACAGGATTGGCGTCGTCACAGTTGCCAACTGGTCCCCATCCTCCAGTGGAGAAATCGCCGTCCGAGAGGACATTAGGACCGGCTGATTGGCGTAGCGTTTCTGTGGCAATGTTCTTGTTGTTCGGACTCGTTGAAGTTGTCAACGTCAAACCCTTGAGCGACGAGTTCGACAATGTCTCTACCGAGACGTGCAGCTGGCTTGGGACACTCAAAGAAGTGGAGATAAATAGACCATGGAGTTCCCATTTTGAAAAAGAGGGGACATCGAAAAGTGCCTCGTGTCCTTGTTGTGGCGCAGACGAGATGAGTGCTGTTCGGTTGGGCAGTACCGCGAGGTCTCGTAGTCGAGGGTTCGTGGTATCAATCGTCGCAAAGCTGTCGAAAGCCCTACGATAGGGTGCCTTGAGTTCGAAGAGCGAGAGTGATCCGGCGTTAAAGATTGGGGTCATTTCGCTGTCCGCCATGAGAGCGGCGTCAATTTTCCGGGGCGAGATGATGGAACGTCCGGGGTACGTCGTGATGACGTCACCTCGCACGAGCACGATGGGGGTCCCTATCGCGTTGAGTAGTCGACGAGCTTCGAGCCAATCGTGGTCGACGAGTGACTTCGCTTCTAACTTCACGGCGTTCAGTAGTTCATGCGATGTGTTCCCGTATCCTCCGCCACTCGGCACCACCACGTTTCTCGAAATGAGATTTGCGATGAATCCGTCGTTGCCGTAGTACCAGGTGTAGGGCATCTGGTAGAAGTCGTCGGGAGGAAGAACAAGGAGGTTGCCTTGCGGGGAGGACGATGCGTTCAAAAAGTGGGCGGCGGTGCTCCAATACTGTGGTACCGGTACGTGGCTCGAAGGTTGTGTCAAATTTTTGCCAGTAATGACTGCGCCGGTCCACAAGGGGAAACTCGAAGCCAGCGCCACCACTACGACGGCTGAAGCAACGATGCCCGAAGCAGAAATCGACGTGAACCTTTGCTTGAAAAATCGTTGGAAGGCCAAAGGTAACTGTAGATGTTGGTCAAATTGCTCCGTGAGGAGTCCACTCAGTAGTGCATAACCTAGCCCTACGGCGATGAGAAATCGCCCCGGTTCTCGAAGAAGCCAACCGTAGGGAAGAGCGTAGAGCGGATCAAAGAGTAAGTTCCCGGGTGCATTTGTGCCGTTGCTGAGCAGAATATCGCCAAGACAGAGAATTGCAAGAAGTCCAACGAGGCGCTGGATTCCGCCGCCAAGGCGTGCGCGAAGACTGCGCACGGAGAGGATTACGAACGCGGTGAGTGGCACGAGAGCGGGGATGAGGTCGAGCGGGAAGCGGCCGAAGTCAACGGCGTAAGGACTGTAAATGGTGTAATTCCAGCCCCAGTCAACATTGAGCCAGAAACCGTTCGCGAGCGTGGACCTTACTTCAGTGAACGCCCACGCCGAAAGCATAGAGAGACGTTGGGTAGCCGCAGTTCCCAAGGAAGTTAGGGATGGAATAATCCAATACGCTCCTACGCCGACGAGCACCAGACCGCCCACGAGCACTGCGCGAGCAGTTCGTATCGCGGCTCTACGTCCAAATCGAGTCCAGACAATAAGGGGAGTAAGGCCCGTGGTGAGAGCAATCAACAAGACAATTGGTGGATTTAAGTATGCGTAACCAACGAATGGTGCGGCGAGGAAGAAGATCAGAAGCGTGTACTGGAGTTGCATTTTTCCAGTTCCGCAAGAAATGCTTGCTGCCGCGAGCGCAGGAACCAAGAACATTGCTACTTGAAAAACTGGGTTGAAACCCACGAAACTCATGGTGATTGGATTGAAAAAATACACCATCGCGGTGACCACAGCGGCGAGCGGCGACAACTTGAGACTTCGAGCGAGTGATACTGCGGCCATCATGATGGCTGCAACCAGCAACGAATACCACACGCGCTGGGCGAGCGCCCCGGAACCACCGAAAACGTGCGTAAGCCACGCTACAAAAGCCCAAGGCAACTTGGTTTGATTGGCTACTGGCGTCCCAAGACTGCTTCCGGACCAACCAAAGGTCTCAAATATCTTGCCGATCCATGCAAAGCCAACGGGAGGAGCGATGTCGCCACCAGCAATTGCGGTCCCCGGAACGAACCAACTTTGAATAATGAGGGCACCGAACAAACCGAGAGCGAGAGTCGTCCAAGTCCACGTGCTTCGACTTAATTCCTTGGTCACTCCTGTTACTGATGTCTCCTTGGCCGCCCTCGTTGCGCTCGTAGTCTTCGCCACGCTCGCAGCCTTCGTTGCGCTCGACGCCTTGCTCGCGCTCGTCGCTTTCGTCGCCTTCGCCACGCTCGTTGTCTTCATCGCGCTAGACGCCTTCGCCGCCCTCGTTGCGCTCGTAGCCTTCGCCACGCTCGCAGCCTTCGTTGCGCTCGACGCCTTGCTCGCGCTCGTCGCTTTCGTCGCCTTCGCCACGCTCGCAGGCTTCGTCGCTTTCGTCGCTTTTGTCGCCTTCGCCACGCTCGCAGCCTTCGTTGCGCTCGACGCCTTCGTCGCCTTCGCCACGCTCGCAGGCTTCGTTGCGCTCGACGCCTTGCTCGCGCTCGTAGCCACAGTACCCGTCTTCGAATCTTTACTCAGCAAGAGACAAAGTGAACCGATGAGAAGTCCAAGAAAGCCGATATCGACAAACACTTCTTGGACTTCGCTTTGCGAGAGGAGTTCACCGAGACTGATAAGGACGAGGGCCACGATGACCGCAGTTCGTCGTATGGATCGTGCTTGCGTTTCAAGCCACTCAACTTTTCTAGAGAATGGCACCTGTAACTTGGATTTCTCTTTACGGCCGTTCTTCGAATCCTTTGTTGTCATGGAGCATCTTGTCGATTCTTGCGTTTCAAATTCGAGCGGCTCGCGAGTGCCAAGGGGTGACCAAAAGATAATCGAGTAAGTGCAATCGCCATCGCCGCTCCCTGCCCAAGCTTCAATATCACCAAGCCAACCCCGAGGGGATTTGCTAAAGCTCGCGGGCTGCGAAGCCAGCTTCGTGCGGCTAAAGGTAGCAGCGCTTGAGTACCATGTTTTCGCATGAAGAGCGCTACGCCTTTTGCGTAATAACCCTTCTTTCGGCAAATCTCGAAGTAATGAACGTTGCCCTCATTATGCGAAATGACCGCTGTGGTCCTTAGTCGAGGCCCGGCGTCGAGTGTTCGTAGACCCAGATCCCAGTCTTCAGCGCCGGTCATTGCCTCGTCAAAACCCCCTACATCCTCAAAGCAAGCTCGTGTGAAGAATCGCGGGGCCTCGATCACTTCGTTGTTCACGTAGAAGGAACGCTCGTAGGCGCTCACTCTCGCCCAAAATCCGTTGCCAATTGTGACCTCTGGCACAACGACCGTTGCCGCCCCACGATGAAAGGCATCGAGCGCCCCCTCGACCACTCGCGGGTCTAAAACCATGTCCGAGTCGATGAAACCGATGAGACTCTCACTTGTGCTGCGCGCGCCGGCATTGCGCTGTGCAGATCTTTCTGGACCGCTTTCAAGTACAAGATCCGCAAATGCTCGGGCAATGCTCAACGTCGAGTCTCGGGAACCATTGTCGACCACGACAAGCGTGCAAGGTATCGTTTGTCGACGGATCGACACAAGGCAATCCTCGAGAGTGGCCGCCGAGTCCTTGGTAGGCACAACGACCGCGACGAGTGCGTTTTGATGTTCTTGATTACTCATCAATCGAAGCAATCATAATTGTTTTCGCGCAACGGATTTGTAATCGCCCTCGATTACTTGTGCGCGAAGGGTAACTCATTAAACTTGTCCTTCGAGTGTCGAACGAAATGATGGGAAACCTTGAAAGGGTCACTGTGAAAATGGACAATCGGTCGTAGGCGCCCAATCGTTCGAAAAAAAGTTACCGAAAGTCGCAGTCACGATACCCATTCTGCCATCACTGTAGCCATACATTTCAAATTACGCGTTTCGGCGCTTACGTATTTTCATCTCTCGACCTAACGATTATCTGCTTTTGTGGATGTCAGAGATACGAGACTTGGTCGACCAAGCTCCAGCCTGGCCTGCCATTCACCTCGGGCTCACCATCAAACGTGAAGAAGCGAAGGTCGTTCGTGCTGCTACATTCCGCCGAGGTGTGAGGACACTGAACGTTCTTAGTTTGCGGAAAACAGAAGGTTCTCGAAAAGGACTACGGTGCCGTGGTGAGCGCGCGATTCCAAGTGGTCGTGTAACCGACGCCCATGATGGCGGGAATCTCACTAGAGGTTGAGGTACGGCTCATGCTGGGCGTGGTGCCCATAACGAAGTCAAGGGTTGACGACGTCGAGGGGCCCGGATCCAAGTTGTTCCATTCGGTCCAGTTTGAAGTCAATGACTGTCCGTTAAGGGCGAGAGACTGTACGTAAGGCGATTCATCGTTCGCTCCTAGAGCGTTGATGGTGATCGAGGATCCGTCAGTTGGCGCAATGGTCACTTGCGCGAAAACGGGTGCTCCAATTGCAAGTACGTCCGTGCCGGGTATGAGCGGATAGAGGCCCAACATGTCCCAGACCTCCCACGAACTGAGTTCACCGAGGTCATCGTTACCAGGAAGACCACTCGAGGTAGTGCCGTAGAAATTGTCAAGGAGAGTTCTCGTGAGCGCCTGTGTGTCCCATGGTGCGCTGGTGGCGTCGTACTCCCACGGTGCCATGAGGTCTTCTTCGTTGCCTGGCGTGTAAAACGGTTCGGTCACGGCTTCAGGGACAGCCGAGAAAAATTCGTTGAGATTAGCGATGGCGGCGCTATCACCACCCATCGCAGCGAAAAGTCCCGGAAGATTCTGAGGCACGGACCATGTGTACTGTGCAGCATTCGCCTCTCTGAAACCATACTGAGAGTCGGTTCCGACGTAGGAGGTCGGCACCCAATTGCCCGACCTGTTCTTGTCCTCCATCGTCGATGTCAACGGATCGTAAATATTGCTCCAATCATTCGACGATAAGGCGAGTCCTGATGAATCGGTAGTGTCACCAAGGTTTTGAGCGAGCCGTGAAACCGCAAAGTCGTCCGTCGCATACTCGAGCGTCGTCGACGCCGCGAATTGATTTATGTTACTTGGTACGTATCCGAGGCTTTCGTAGTCACTGAGCCCCGGACGTTCTAGATAGGCCTCCTGTCCATTAGATCCCGAACTTCCGGTGGTCGGATTCGTAGCGCCTTGGACGAGTAGTTCCAGAGCTTGAGAAACGTCGTATCCTTGGGCGCCAAATGCATCGGCTTCGGCAAGTATCTCGTCGGCGGGGTCTCCCTCCATTATTCCTGTCTCGTAGTTCGCGACTGGCCAGCGCGGAAACGCCCCGCCCTGTAGTGCGTCGTTCACGAGTGACGTTGCCATATCTGAAACGATTCTTGGAAAGAGCATTGCAAGCAGCGGAATTTCGGAAACTTGGATGTCCCAGCCCGAGAACTCGGAATATTGAACGTGTCCTGGTTGTGTTGTTTCGACTTCGCAAGACTGACCAATCGTCGAACAACCGAAGCGTAGATATTGGCCGTTGACGTCAGAGTACGTTTCTGGCGCGAGCATCGAATGGTAGAGCGCCGTGTACAACATTGTCAGTTGCGATGTCGTACCACCCTGCGCCTTGACCGTACGCAGATCGGTGTTCCAAAGGCGTTGGGTCTGTTGTGAGATAGTGGCTGCACTCCAACCGGGGTCTTCAGTCTGTAGATTGAGCGCAGCGTTTTGTTGGCTCACGAAGGAGATGCCAACTTTCATTATTACTTTCTGAACGGCTGACTTTTTGCCGAAGTTGAGCCAGACTCCTGATCCGGTAGCCGTCGAATCTTTTGAAATCGGGGAGATCTCATTTGAACCCCATGAACCGTGCGAACTGAAAGGTTGGTGAAATCGGACTACGAAGTAAAGAGTGTAAGGAGTCGCTGGCCCACAAAATGATCCACCAGTGGTCGAACCAACTATCTCGTTGCGCCCCACGACCCGTGCGGTGGCTCCATCATTATTTCCACCCGAGGAATCGCCCGTCTTGAGAAGAACGAAAGAGGGCTCACTTGCAGGAAAAGCAAAGTTGGCGATTCCCGTTCGCGTTGTCACCGCGATACTTGTTGCAACCTTCCTCGAGCCAATTTGACCTGACCAGGTACCAGGTTGAGCGATCGCATTCTCGACGGGCTCAGCTGCGGACTCGAGATCCTTTGGAAGTGGCCCCGATATTGGTAAAATGGGCACATCGCCGAGTGCCGCGCAACCGGCTCCCGAGAGATTGGTGAGACTCAGGCCTGTGGTTGACTGACTTTCCGAATAGTTTCCGTTCTCTTGTTTGTCAAACGCGGCAGGTCCCCATTCGATCATTCCGAAAGGCGCGGAAGCATCTGGTGATGTATTGCCTCCGCCCGCGGTACCTATGTTCTCGTCTACGTAGTCAATGAGTTGAATGGGTGCCGCAGGCGTCTCACTGTGGGCCCCCATCGCTGAAGTGGAAGCCGTGGCCGTGTCATTGGAAACAAGCACTACGCCCACTGAGCCTAGGAAGAACAATGGGACGAGGATCAACCGTAGGGAACTGGTCAAGCGAATCGTCTGCGTCTCGTTAGGAAAGTTTTTGACATTTGGTCCTACGACCCCCGAACGATGAAACTGAAGTTGTCAGTCATTCATTTTCTAGCACGTTCGCCTGCGATTGGTCGTAGTTAGGGACATCGCAATGCCTACCGTGTTTTTATAGAGTTAGTCGAACAAATGCAAACTCTAGATTGACGTCCTTCAACTAGTGGCGTAGCAATACTCTCGTCTCAATCAATGGACATGTTCGGGTTTTGCTACGAGCAACTGAGAAGAAATGCTGTGGCTCGCTGTCGCCGAGCTCACTCAAAAGTCCTGATACCGAGATAGTGAAGAATTTTAGGTATCGCGGCGTCGTTCTTAATGTTGAGGGACCCGAAGGCGCTGAAGGGCGGGACTGCCTTCCACGGCAACTGAAAGGATACTCTTGGCCACTTGACTCCAAGAAACGACTCCTTCAGCTGAGACCTGAGGCAATCCCTTTGACGACCAGTGATCAAAGAACCTTTGAATTTCGGAACTGAGATCCTTCGGAGTGGGAGCACTCAGAAAGCCCTGGGAGGCGAGCACAGAATCTCTAAGACCGGCGACGTCATACGCGACTGTCGGAGTACCGACAGCAGCAGCTTCGCTCACTACAAGCCCCCATCCTTCGCGAACGGAAGTAGCAATCAAAACATGTGCTCGAGCGAGGCGTTGTATTTTCTCATCTGGTGAGATTTTGCCAAGAAATTGAACGCCATCTGGCGCCGACATACGAAGTCTGTCTTCCATTGGCCCGGTGCCTATCATCCACAATTGCGCGGTGGGCATCGTCTCGCGCACCAAAAGAAAAGCTTCAATGGCTTCCTCTGGCCTTTTGCTCGCTGAGAGCCTTCCAACAAACGCAATCGTCGGTCTAACTTCGCGTTGCACTTCGGGTGGATTTTCTATCGCGCGAAGCCCTTCGGGCACGACCTTGATGCGAGACAGCCCGTAGTCTTCGAGAGAAATTTTACTCGACTCGGACACCGTTACCGTGAGTGTGTCGCGGTAACGGTGTAGCCAGTACGGCTCGAGCACATATCTTCCAATGATGGCAATCGGTAGGGGCGTCTGGTAGAACCAGATTTCACGGCAAACCTGGTGAATGAGTGCAATAACCGGCGTATCTCTGACCCATCTTGGAGTACCAAATGGTCGCGTATTGACCTCATCGACCACGAGGTCGAAGTTGCCCAGCCCATCATTTCGATAGAACCGTCGTGCTTCGCCGTAGACGCCGTGACGACTTCCTCGTCTGACAATGTGAACTCCGTCAATGATCTCTCCCGTGGGTCGACCCTCGACGGCGGCGCAGAACAATGTCACACTGTGGCCGAGCTTTACCAACTCCATCGCGATGTTGTGCGTGTAGACCTCTGCACCGCCCGCCAGTGGATGCGTGATATCACGCCAGTTCAAAATGAGGATGCGCAATCTTGGATCGCCGTTCTCGGTTGGATTCGGTGACGTGATTTCAAGGTCGGAGGTGTGAGGGGACTTGGTAGTCAGAGTCAAGAGGGTCTCCTCGTTCTTGCCACGTATGTCACGTTCGTAGAAGCGCAGCACCCGTAACCGATAGAAGATCGCAAGGGTGTCGAGGAGCATTTTTCGAACTGAGCGGAACGAGATGGTGCTGCTGAACCGTTCACCTATGGTTACGGGCATTTCAACGAAATTTCGAAATCCCTGTTGACGAGCGACAACGAACAGCTCTAGGTCGAAAGCGAAACGCTTCTCCACCATCCGTGGCAGCACCGCGACCAAGACATCTCGTCGGATGACCTTCACACCTGTCTGTGTGTCTCGAACGGGCATATGGAACAATGTGCGATTGAGTTGTTGGTAACTCCAGGAATAAAATCTTCGAAGAGGTGGATATTCGACCTCGGACCGCGGATGCCGCTTACTTCCAAAGATGATGTCGGGTTGTTCTCGTTTGATGATTCTCAGAACGTTGGCAAGCAAGCTGGCAGGCAGATCACCGTCTCCGTCGATAAACCCGAGGTATTCGCCACGACCGAGCGAGAGTCCCGCACGAAGCGCCGCTCCCTTTCCTTGATTTTCCTGAAGGCGCACGAGGGTGAGATGGTCTGAAAAAATCGTCGAAAGTTGCTCCTCACTCCTATCCGTGCTGCCGTCGGACACCGCGAGGATCTCGTAGGAAATGCCGGATAAAGAAAGGACGTTGATGACCTCGCCGATGTGCCTGCCCAATTGGGAGCCGGGATTGTAAAACGGCACTACCAGAGTGAACTCGAGTTCGGCGGGCGGCAGTTCAATCAAAGAAGCGTCGCCAGCGGCGTCGCGGGCATGCGCTGCTGCCAACGCGAGAATCGCTGGGATGGCCGTTGCGAGCAACGTCAATGAGCTTACTATGAGCATCATCAGAGCAACGGAGGTCATGTTTTGATGTCGGAGAGAAATTAAGATAATGGCGAGTGCGACGCCTAGCCAAGGTGTGAGGGCGAAGAGTGAGCGGCGCGCCAAATGGAAATAGACAAAGAGATTTATGATTCCGATCAGTGCCGATGCAAGGGACAACAGACCGATTATTGAAGAGGCGTGCGCGTATTTCGAGCCAAAGAGTGCGTGCACGACGAGACTTGAGAACACCGCGAGGACTCCCGCGGTGACAATACTTATTAGAAACGTGTACTTTAATGACTCCTTGAAAGCTTTTCGACTTGACGCGCTGGTACCCTCTCCGCTCACCCAATGTGGAAATGCCACCGTAACGATGGACCCTGGTAAAAAGAGTGCGATGTGGGCAGCAACCGCGCCCGCCGCGTAAAGTCCGGCTTCAGTGGCGGGGAAAAAGTGCCGGGCCAAAAGCGTGTCGACCCCTATGAGGGCGGTGAAACTGCCGATCGATGCTACCGAGAGTGTCATGTCGCGTCCCGCGGTTCGTACTGCCGTTGCTTTTGGATGGCTTCGCACTTTTTGACGGGCCGAGAACAGTAATGATCCGGTCGAGAAAGCTTGGGCGATAATTGTCGCGACGATGGCACCAGACACGCCGAATCCTGCCTCAACCAAGGCTGCTCCAAACAACAGGCGGATAGGGCCACCACCAAAAAACGTAGAGAATGCAATGGCGCGATACCGGTACTCGCCAATCAGGGCTCCTCGCAGAACTGCGCCGACCGTCGCCAGCGGTATCCAGGTGCTCACCAAGAAAAGGGGCAGTGGTGAGCTGAGATGCAAGAAACCGTCAATGGTCGGTATGAGACCATCAAAAACAAGCATGGCGAGAATCCCGACGAACAGGGATCGCCAAATCAGCTTGCTCAGCGAATAGGACTCATTATTGTCAACGTGGCCGATTACTGCTTGAGTGACAGCAAGTTGCGCCGCACCAAGCGGTATGGCCAACAAACTCAGGATGCTGAGGATGGACCCAACGGCTCCGTAGTGCGCTGGTCCCAACAAGCGGCTGATGACGATGTGAAAGAGAAAGTTGGATATATTGACGCCAGCGGTCGCGATGAGAAGCGATACAGCGCCTCTTCCAAGAATGCCCGTGGTGAGCCGTGACCAATACGGAGCCAGGATTTTTGGCGCGGTAAGTTTCAGACGGCCTGCCACATCATTCCTCTCACCGATGCAGGACGCGAGACCCGGCAATAACTCAATTTCTCAAAACAATAGTCATACTTCGAATGGTGAAATGCGAAGTCTGTCACAGGAGTGGCTGGCACCGGCCTTTTGGTGTCAAAGTGACAAGGAAGCTGCGTCATTTCGGTTCTCGACAGACCAGTCGATCGTGCCACTTGGTAGGCCTCGTCGTGTTTCGCGCGTAGAGATTGCAACCGTGCAAGTATTGGGGTTCAATGGAGTCGTCGAGGCTGAGTGAATAAACCATGAGTTTGGTTTCCCCCCCTCCCCGAAGTTTTGATGGTCAAAAGTTCGCTAGGCGAAACTTATTACGTCGCGGTATGGTCCGAAATCCGGACATTGCGAACTTCGCTTTCGGACTTTTCATTGGGTTTGGGGTCTGTCTCCCGTTGCTCGGTGGCGGTCGACTTTTTCTACTGGACTGGGGTGTAGGGCCTCATAGCGGGATCGTAACCTCAGGATCTTTGGGCTTGAATGGCGGACTTACGAGCGGTGCCATCGCGACGGCGGTCACGGCCCTTTTTAATAGCGTGCTTGGTGGCGCCGTGACGTGGTTGCCCATCTTGCTTTTCTTCCCTTTGGCCATGGTTGGTGCTGGAAGACTCGCCGGAGGTACGCATTGGGTTCGTATTTCGGCAGGAGTCCTCTACGCCGTGAATCCCTTCGTCTTTACTCGAATCTACGTCGGTCACTTGGCGTTGCTGCTCGGCTATGCGCTGCTGCCCTTTGCGACGAAGGCGGTCATAAAGGCCGCTTCTTCATCGCTGCATCGTTGGCCCATAGCTGCCCTCTGGTGGGCCGGACTCACGGCACTAAGCCCTCACTACGCGTGGATCTTTGGAGTCGTCGTTCTTGGAGTTGCCCTACTGCCCCTGTATACGAAACGGTTATCGCTTTTGCGCACCACTGGTTGGTTTGCCACCTCAGTGGGCCTCTTTGCGCTTATGAGCAGCTATATCTTCTTGCCGCATACGGTGACCAATTTGGGAACCCAAGTAGGTCAAGTCAGCCTTGATCTCTACAGCACGACCGGTGACGCACATCTTGGATTGTTCGCCAACGTTCTCTCTCTGTATGGGTTTTGGCGCTTGGGCCCGGGACCAGTTCTACCGAAGGACATCATTGGCGGATGGCCGTTGTTGATGGTCGCCTTATTAATTGTGGTGGGAGTTGGCGTCGGCACCTTGTTGCACCGAAGCGTAGACAAGATCAATCCTCCTAGTGAAGCGTCACCTCAGGAAGATGCGGAACGAGATGTAGCCGGTCCTGGGTTCCGAGAGCGTGAGGTCGCGGTGATCAAGGCCTCTTATTTCGACGTGGGTAGTCGTTATTTCGTTCTCCTGTTTCTTTTTCTCGGTGTGTTTGGCTACTTTCTCGCTCTCGGTGACCAGGGACCGACCGGGTCGTTGTTCCTTTGGGCCTACGATCACGTTCCCTTTTTCTCTCTGATGCGCGAGCCCGAGAAGTTCCTGATGCTCCTGGCCTTGGCGTACGCCGTGTTCTTCGGGTGGGGTGTTGAATATATTTCGAAGTTGAATCTCTTCACGTCAAAGTCTGGGAACTTCTTGGCGGCGGCTTTGGTGGGAGTTGCTTTGCCGCTCGGTTATTCGGCGAATATTTTCAACGGACTGGATGGGCAAATCGCACCTAGTTCGGTGCCTGCTTCCTACCAACAAGCGGATTCCCTGATGGGCACCGGTCCAGGGAATGTCTTGTATCTTCCCTGGCACCTCTACATGTCGTATCCGTTCACCAATAATCGTGTGGTTGCCAACATTGGCTCTGGCGAATTTCGTCGCAACGTGATCGCCGGAGACAATGTGCAAGCGGGAGGCGTGCAGAGTCAATCGACGTCACCGCGTTCGGCGTATTTGGAACAACTCTTCAACTATGGACCCACCACCAAAGAGTTTGGGGCGTTGGTTGCGCCACTTGGGGTGCAATACGTTGTTCTTTCGAAAACCGTCGACTGGACCGGTTACCTGTGGCTCGGCGACCAGAACGATCTGAAGTTGATTCTTGATACGCAGTCGTTGGAGGTATGGAGGAACGTGGACTACGTGGGCGTTGGTTGGCGGGCGCCCACGTTGACCCACGTCACGGGGGTCAAAAGCCTGTTGTCGCTGGCCCAAGATAAGGAACTCGCGGGGAGAACTGTTGTAGAAAGTAGCGGCAACGCCGCTACGTCAGGCGCCAATTCGTCGCCATCGAAGAGCGAAGGCGTCAAATATAAACTCGGCCCGGCTTCAGTCCGAGAACTTTCACCGGTGGCGTATCAAATAGATAGTGGTGCCGCCGGATGGGTGTCGGTGGATGCCCCGTACCAACGTGGCTGGTCATTCAAAGGACGACCAGCGCGTGAGAGCGCCGAAGGCACGCTCGTGGTGAAAGTCGGATCAGGCGAAGGAGTCCTTGAATTCACGCCGTGGCAGCAAGTGCGACTTGGTTACCTCGTTTCAGGCGCTACATTCCTACTCTCCTTGGTCCTAGTGGTAACGGGAACGCGGCTCATGAGACGAAAGGGCCTGAAACGGGTGAAACCAGATGGAGACTTAGGCCCGGGCTATTAACAAGCTCTCGCATCTACAGCTGACCGGGATTCGTCACCAAGCGTTCGTCAGGCTAGGGCAGTGATTCGAATATATGTTGATTTCACCATCAACTAAGTATTCAAAAGTTTTCCTCGAAATTTTGGCCATCCTTTCACCTCAAGAGGAGGTCAAATAGGAGGATTTACGATGGCTAATAAGGTCGAATCCAGCAATCCACTGCATGCTCGAAAAGGGGTTATGCAGGTTTTGATCGTCCGTTAATTTGACCTACTTTAGGATTCCAGAACCCTATTATTTATTCAATTTAAGAACACTTCGCACATTACCTTGGTTTTCGCTGATTTGCCAACTGAATTCAGCCGATCAATTCACTGAAGAATCAAATTGATTTGGACTGGATTCTGGGGCGGCGCGGCGCGCGCCACTGGTTGACTTTGAGTCTCTAGATATTACTATATTACTTAGCGGAAATGTAATGTTTCCGGGATTGACGTTACTCATGGGGCTTGTCCGTTAAGCGATATTGCGCTAGCATTCCGTAGAACTTGCAATGACTAGTTCGAAGGGTGGTCGTGCGGTGGCAAGAGTAAAGGAAGCCATTTCGAGAAATCGGAACAAGATGCTCCCTGCGCTCGTTGCGCTTTCCGTTCTTGGCGGCTTGATCACGAGCATCATCGAGATTAACAATGCAACTGCTGACTACTTCACCGGTTGCGGATACGGATTCGATTCGAATGGCACTTTCGGCTACGGCACTGGCTACGGCTACGGTTACGGCCTTGAGGGCAATACCTATGGCTACGGGAACGGCAACCAAGTTTGTCCGGTCCTGAGTAGTTCAGGTGGCGGTTCAGCATCGGGTGGCGCCTCGACTCCGACGACTACGACCACACTCGGATCGACACCAGGACCAACCACCACATTCAATGTGAATCCGCCAAAGCACAAGAGAGTTCCACGCTTGCTGGGACTCCACGTCTACTTCGCCAACTGGTCAGCGGTGATTACTCCTCACTACATGAAGCTTCTCAACATATTGGCGAGCGAGATTGTGGCCGATCAAACTTCACACATCACGATCACTGGGTACGCGAGTGAGATTGGAACACCGGGAATTAATTTGCCCTTGAGTCTCCTTCGAGCTCAGACAGTCGAGAAATATCTCGTGCAGGCACTCAAAGCAAGGGGCTATACGTCGATCTCATACTCGGTTTCTGGCAACGGCGTGCTTCGGGCTTTCGCCAACCTTGCGCTTGACCGCGTCGTCGTAATTACCGGCTAGTCCTGCATCTTGTCGGAGTGTCCGGCACTTGAGCAAGAGGTCAAGCTTGTATGATGTTGGTTGACGCTGACTTTAGCAATTTATGGTGTGTGGGTCGCACCGTACGAGCCAAAACCAAAAGTTGATGCGTATCGGTGTGTGACGTCGCCGACGAGAATCTGGTCTGATCGCCAAATGACATCGCGGCCAAACTAAGAAGTCGCTATGAACGATTGCGTGCTTGGCATGGTTCTCTTTGAAGGCCGATTGACAATCTCTGAGACTGCGATTGTACCGCTGGTGATTTTAGGAACGTCAAGAATGCTGAATGGTAGATGTTCCCGATTGGAATTTCGGAGTTCTCCTGATGCCACATCGACGCCAAACTTTGATTGGACCGAGCGCTTCGACCTATAGGGTGAGGCGATTCATAGTGCTGTTGCCGTATCGCGACTAAACACCGAGTCAAGACCAACCTGCTTGTATTTAAGAACAGGATTGGAAGAAGTCCAACGTCCAAGTCCGCTGTTAGGGACCACAGATGTGGCTTTTTGTACTCGACGGGTTGTGCTTCTTATTGGTACCACTGCCTAATCACGACTCTCGTTAGTGCCCCCGCCGGGACTCGAACCCGGGCACATGGCTTCGGAGGCCAATGCTCTATCCGCTGAGCTACGAGGGCTTCGTGGACAGCCTACCGGAGGTCATGACATTCTCTCGAAGTGATGTCGC
>Ga0182016_10002157_pt1 | contig 23365 bp, 11 predicted proteins | sample 712S2MmetaG_FD_120491 | JGI IMG/M metagenome (GOLD analysis project Ga0182016, IMG submission 120491) | Permafrost microbial communities from Stordalen Mire, Sweden - 712S2M metaG | ecosystem: Environmental > Terrestrial > Soil > Wetlands > Permafrost | place: Sweden: Stordalen | collected... | reverse complement strand
GCCTGGGAATCCCGGTCATGTTCCACGAAGAGTGCCTGCATGGTCACGCTGCTCCGGATGGAACCAGTTTTCCGCAGCCCATTGCCCTGGGCGCGACGTTCAATCCCGAGCTGGTTGAGTCGTTGTTTACGATGACGGCTCTCGAAGCACGCCTGCGCGGCGCACACCATGCACTGACGCCGGTGGTGGATGTGGCGCGGGAGCCGCGGTGGGGCCGCGTGGAGGAGACTTACGGCGAAGATCCTTACCTGGTTTCGCGATTGGGGATCGCGGCTGTGCGCGGGTTCCAGGGAGATGCGACCTTCAAGGACAAGCGCCATGTGTTGGCGACGCTCAAACATTTTGTCGGGCATGGGCAGCCGGAGTCGGGCATGAATTGCGCACCGTCGAATGTGTCTCTACGCGTACTGCAGGAGACGTTCCTCTACACCTTCAAAGAAGCGCTGCGTGAAGCTGGAGCGGTGACCCTGATGGCTTCATACAACGAGATCGATGGCGTGCCGTCCCATGCGAATAAGTGGCTGTTGCGCGATGTGCTGCGCAAGGAGTGGGGTTTCAAGGGATTTGTCGTATCGGATTACTACGCGATCTGGGAGCTTGGATACAGGCCGGACACGCACGGCCACTTTGTCGCTAAGGACAAAAAGGAATCGTGCAAGCTGGCGGTCGAAGCGGGCGTCAACATTGAGCTGCCCGATCCGGACTGCTATCTGCACCTGGTGGAACTTGTGAAGAAGGGCGTGCTCAAGGAATCGCAGCTCGACGATCTGGTTGCGCCCATGCTTTTCTGGAAGTTCGAGATGGGACTGTTCGACGATCCATATGTCGATCCTGAAGAAGCGGACCAGGTGGTGGGTTGCGACGAGCATCGCAGCCTGGCGCTAAAGGCGGCGCATGAATCGATCACGCTGCTGAAGAACGAAAACAACATCGCGCCTCTGGATTTGAATGCGGTCAAGACTATTGCTGTGATTGGACCAAACGCGGATCGCGTTCTGTTGGGCGGGTACAGTGGCGTACCGAAGCAGAATGTCACGGTGCTGGAAGGCATCAAGGAAAAAGTCGGCAAGAAGGTGAAGGTGCTCTACAGCGAGGGCTGCAAGATCACTATCGGCGGGTCGTGGAACCAGGATGAAGTGGTGCCGAGCGATCCGGTGGAGGACCGTAAACAGATTGCCGAAGCGGTGCGCGTGGCCAAGAAAGCCGACGTGATCGTGTTGGCGATCGGTGGAAACGAGCAGACTTCGCGCGAGGCTTGGATGCTGAATCACATGGGCGATCGCACCAGCCTGGACCTGATTGGGCGTCAGGAAGAGCTGGTGAAAGCGATGGTCGCGCTGGGCAAGCCGGTCATCGTTTTCCTGTTTAACGGGAGACCGCTCTCGATCAACTATGTCGCCCAAAATGTTCCGGTGATTTACGAGTGTTGGTATCTCGGCCAGGAAAACGGACGCGCAGTTGCCGACGTGTTGTTTGGCGATTACAACCCCGGCGGCAAGCTTCCGATTTCGGTGCCTCGCTCGGTGGGCCACCTGCCCGTCTTCTATAACTACAAGCCTTCGGCGCGGCGCGGGTACTTATTCGACGATGTCTCGCCGCTCTACGCGTTCGGTTACGGATTGAGCTACACGAGCTTCTCCATAGCAAACCCGCGGCTCACCAAGAAGAGAATCAAGGCGGACGGTTCGACGCAGCTTGTGGTGGATGTAACCAATACGGGCAAGCGCACGGGAGCTGAAGTAGTGCAGCTTTACATTCGCGACCTGGTTAGCTCTGTTACGCGGCCGATCAAGGAACTCAAGGGATTCCGGAAAGTTCAGCTCGAACCAGGTGAGAGCACAACGGTCACGTTCAACATTACGCCTGCGGAGCTATCCTTCTTCGACGTGAACATGAAGTATGTCGTGGAACCGGGAGATTTTGAAATCATGGTCGGCAATTCTTCGCGGGATGCAGATCTGACGAGGCTGATCCTGCAGGTTACGAAATAAGCACGGCCGGGGACGCCGGCGAAAGACGAGGCGGCAATGATCGAGAGGCTTTCCTTCTCAGAAAAGTTTGGCTATGCCCTGGGTGACATGGCGGCCAATTTTGTCTTCCAGGCAATGTTGGCTTTGCAACTGGATTTCTATACGCACACCTTTGGACTCACGGCGGCGCAGGCGGGCACGCTCTTCCTCGTTGTTGGCCTCAGCGTGGCATTCCTGAATCCGGTGATGGGCGTCATCGCGGACCGCACCAGCAGTAAGTGGGGCAAGTTCAGGCCCTGGCTGCTTTGGACGGCTCTGCCGTTCGGAGTCATTTGCGTGCTGACCTTTACGACACCGAACATCAGCCCAGGAGCCAAACTTGTCTATGCATGGGTGACGTACATCCTGCTGCGCATCGTATACACCGTAAACAACGTGCCGTATGCGTCGCTCAACGCCGTCATGACCTCCGATCCCGACGAGCGCAACAGCATTTCGACATATCGGCAAATCGCGGCCAACTCCGCGGGCTTTATTATTGCCAGCCTCGCCATTCCCATGGTGCGGTTCTTCGGCCATGGCAACGACGTGCTGGGCTACCAACTCACCATGGGCGTGCTCTCGGTGCTGAGCATCCTCTTCTTCATCGTCGCGTTCCTTACAACCAAGGAACGCATTCAGCCGAACCCGCAACAGAGATCCTCGCTTAGCCAGGATCTCTCCGACCTGTTCAGCAACGGCCCGTGGATTGTGCTCTTTCTGGCAACGCTGTTTTATTTCGCCGCCATCGTGGTGCGCGGCAACGTGATGCTGCCTTACTTCCGCTTCGTGTCAGGAAACGTCGATCTCTTTTCGTGGTTCAACGGCTTTGGCCTGGCTTCGCTGCTGGTGGGCGTCGCCTTCTCGACCGCAGTCACCAAGCGACTGGGCAAGCGGTTTCTGTTTATCGCCAGCATGACGCTTTCTGGCCTCTTCAGCGCCGCGTTGTTTGTCATTCCGACGCAAGCGACCATCACGATCATCGCGGTCGAGGTGCTGCGGCAGTTCTTCTTCGGGCTTTCGGGGCCGCTGATCTGGTCCATGATGGGCGATGTGGCGGACTACGGCGAGTGGAAGACCGGTCGGCGCGCCAGCGGCACGGTGACGTCCGCGGTCGTCTTCGCGCTGTGGGCCGGCCTTGCACTGGGCGGAGCCATTGCTGGATGGCTATTCGCTGGGTATGGATTTGTATCGGAAGCGAATGTGCAAACTGAGCATGCCCAGGCCGGGATTCTGCTCACCGCAAGCGTCTACGCGGGCCTGGCCTTCCTGGCATCGGGGTTTAGCATGTTCTTCTATCCCATCAACCGCGAAAAGAGCCGGCAGATCGCCAACGAACTTTCCGAACGGCGGAAGGGGTTTGCCGCACCCACGGCCTCGTAACCTTGTCTCCCTATCAACAAGGTTGGTCGAGAGTTGAGGTTTCCCGCCCTTGCGACAGGAAAAAGTCGCAAGAACGGGGCACGGGGCTTTTGTGCCGCGGCGTTCAATACCCTCGCCGTAACTTGCCGATGCAAGTCGTGCTGCTCAGAATGACAGCCTCTGTTTTGTTATGAACCTTAGCGACAGGACGTTAGTAACCTTGTCATTGATCCAGTCGAACTTCAGCCAAAGGAAAAACTATGTTATCGAAAATGCAGACAAAGGCGCGATTGGCGGGGTGGACGGCACTCATCGCCGCGGTTGCGGCGGCGAGCGCACAAGCTCCCACCACGGTCAAAGACGCTTATCGGGATTCGTTCCACGTGGGGGCGGCCATCAACGCGGCGCAAATCGCCGGGACAGACACGCGCGGGGTGGGGATTGTCGAAACGCAATTCGACTCCATCTCTCCGGAAAATGATTTGAAGTGGGAACGCATTCATCCAAAACCGGACACTTATAGTTTCCATTTGGCAGACCAGTACGTGGCTTTTGGAGAGAAGCACCACATGTTCATCGTGGGCCATTGCCTGGTCTGGCATAGCCAGGTTCCGGATTGGGTTTTCCGCGACGACAAAGGAAACTTTGTGGACCGCGATACCCTGCTGAAGCGGATGCACGAGCACATTCAAACGGTTGTCGGCCGCTATAAGGGGCGCATTCAGAGCTGGGATGTGGTCAACGAAGCGCTCAATGAAGACGGGACGCTGCGCCAATCTCCGTGGCTCAAGATTATTGGCGAGGACTATATTGCAAAGGCCTTTCAATACGCGCACGAAGCCGATCCGCATGCGCAATTGACCTACAACGACTATTCCCTGGAAACGGAAGACAAGCGCAAAGGCGCTCTGGCGCTCATCGCCAAGCTCAAGGCCCAGGGCGTGCCTATCACATCCGTTGGCCTGCAGGGGCACGACAATCTCGAATGGCCTTCGGATGACACCGAAGAGGCTACTATTTCCGATTTTGCAAAGCTCGGGGTCAAGGTGGCGATCTCGGAGTTGGACATTGACGTATTGCCGCCAGTTCCCCATCAGCAGAGCGCCGATGTCTCCCTGAAAATTCAGGAGGACCCAAAACTGAACCCGTACGCCGACGGATTGCCGCAAGCTGTACAGCAGAAACTCGCGGTGCGCTATGCGGGGCTGTTCGGGGTCTATCTGAAGCATCGCGACGTAGTCACCAGGGTTACTCTATGGGGCGTCACAGACGCAGACTCATGGCGGAACGACTGGCCGGTGCATGGCCGCACGAGCTATCCATTGCTTTTCGATCGCAGCGGTCAGCCGAAGCCGGCTTTCCAGGCAGTCATGCGGGTGGCAGCGGCCGCCGGTACAGAGTAGCTCTAATTGCACGTTGCGTGCCCGGAGAGATCGGCGGTGCGATCCAGAGATTTGGAATGCTTCTTCCAAGAAACAAGGTTCCAGTTGCGTTGCCGGTTGGCCGGTCGAAAAGAAAGGAATCCGGATTCTTTGGATCATATTCAGCAAGTTAGCCCCCGCTTTGCGGAGATAGCGAGTTAGCAAGTCAGCGGGAGCATAGGTCGACACATCCGGATTGCTTGTTACATATCCTGAAAATTGAATCGGTATGGCTTCTATCGTAAGTGGAGCGCGAGCCGGAGGTATCGTCTGAAACGATACCTCCGACTCGCGTCGCAGGGTTTGAAGGGATGCTCACAATGCGGCCGGCTAACTTACCGGGCAGGCCTACTTCGCCGTGTAGACGTAGTCGTTGTAGAGCGTCACTCCGTTGAGAATCGTATAGAGCCTTGCGTAAATGGGCTTTCCGTTGTCCGGAAGGTTATTCACGGTCACCGAAGTTGCTGTTATATGACCCGATAAATAGAGGTCATAGCCTCCGGGTGCGACGGCGCTCAGGTGGAGATCGTACGGCGAGACAGGGGTTGAGGCCGACCACGTAAACTTTACGCTGGTGGCGGTTAAAGTTGAACTTGGAGCGGGAGAGGTGAGCTTGGCCAACGACGCCGCGGTGTAGGTGTAGTCGTTGTAGTACGTGACTCCATCGATAATCGTATAGAGCCGCGCATAAATCTTTTTTCCATTCGTCGGAAGCCCACCCACGGTGACGGAAGTTGCTGCTATATGACCCGATAAATAGAGGTCATAGCCGCCAGGTGAGACGGTGCTCAGGTGCAGATCGTACTGCGAGCCCGCAGTCCCGGCTGACCATGCAAACTCGATGCTGTTGGACGTCAACGTTGAACTCGGAGCCGGAGAGGTGAGTTGGGCCAACGACAACGCGGTGAAGGTGTAGTCGTTGTAGACCGTCAGTCCGTTGAGAATCGTATAGAGCCGCGCATAGATCTTCCCTCCGTTGGTCGGAAGACCATTTGCGGTCGTCGAAAGGCCTGGTATATGACCCGATGCAAAGAGGTCATATCCCCCAGCTGCGACCGCGCTCAGGTGGAGATCGTACTGCGAACCTGCGGTCCCAGCTGCCCACGTAAACTTTACGCTGTTGGACGTCAGGGCGCTGCTGAGTGCTGGAGAGGTGAGTACCGCAGTTACCGGGTTCACCGTTTGATCGAACGGAACAGAGTTGGTTGGAATGAAGTTGCCTGCTCCGAGGTAGGAGGCCTGTAACGTGAGGGCGCCAACGGGCAGAGCGGTGGTGGAAAGGGTGGCAATGCCACCGGAAAAAGTAGCGGTGCCAAGGTTGGTGGCTCCGTTCCAGAACTGCACGGTGCCGGTTGGTGTGCCGGAGAGAGTTGCCGTTATGGTGGCGGTCATCTTGACGGATTGCCCGAAGACGGATGGGCTAGGCGTCGCAGTCAGCTTTGCGGTTGTCGGGGAGTGGATTGAGAATGAAACCGTGGTCGGTGTCTCGGTGTTGCCTGCCCCGTCGACACTCCAGTACTTGACGGTATGGCTGCCAAGAGCAGAGACGGTGAAAGCGGACCCGGAATAGGTTGCGGTAGCGCCGCCATCTACCGAGTAGTAGGTTTTCGCCACTCCACTGAGGTTGTCGGTTGCGCTCAGTGTGACTCCCACAGCCGTGTCATAGACACTGCCGTTGTAGACCGTTCCACTCAGTCCAGCAGTGGTGACGGGCGGCGTCGTGTCGATGCTTATGTACTGGTAGGTCTCGTTTGAAAAGTTGCCGGCGTTGTCTTCGGTGAAGTACCAGACGTAGTGTTGGCCCTGCGCTGAGATGGTAAACGGTCCGCTATAGACGCTGCATGAGCCGAGAGAGGCGCTAGAGCAAAACGCGTCGATCTTGTAGTAAGTTTTGTTGATGCCCGATCCGGCGGAGCCATTGGAGCCTTTGGGGTCGTTCGCCGTGAGCGTGACAGTGACAGGCAGGTTGACCCAAATGGTTTCGGAAGTATTGTGATTGGTGGAGATGCCGATGGTGGGAGGGGTGATGTCGTAGCATATCGGACCGTAGGTTGTGTCGCCTGTGGTCCAGCCCTGGTTGTTCCAGCCGCGTACATGGGCGGTATGGCAGCCTTCGCCCGGCGCTCCCCCGCAGCCATCCGCGCCGTTGAATGCGAGGCATCCGTTGGTCGCGTTTTTAAATTGAGGTCCGTCGTAGAATGAGTTCCCGTCGCCCGGCGTTGCCTCGCCTGAAGGATCGGAGGGGATGGAATCCCAGCCCTGCGTAAATCCTGCAATGCCGGTCCCGTGGGTGGAGCCCTCGGTGCCGGTGTAGTCGACGATGGTCCAGCCCACGACTTGGTCGGTGTTATACCACTTGCCCGTGGCGGGACCTGAGAACGTGTCGTACGGGATGCCGTTGGAATAGAAAGCTGTGATATTCCAGTTGAGTGCCCAGGCCAGTTGCAGCATGTTGGCCGATCCCCAGCCGCTGACCTCGTCGAATCCGGGCCCGGCACACCAGGCGGTCAATCCGTATTCCGCTGTGATGTCGTTGGAGTTGCAGCCCACGGTGATGTCGTAGAACGGATAGTGCGCGGCGTTGTTCCGGTGGCCTTCCTCATAGAGGACCCAGTTCGGGTTGCCGATGGGCGCGCAGTTGGTGGTCCCTCCCCCGCATTGGTTGCCGAGGGTGAGCAGGTACGCGTTTTCCTGGGCGAAGAAACCGGCCAACTCGGGAGAAACGATGCTGGTGCCGCCTACTCCGCTCATGCTGCCGTTGAAGTAGTACCCCTGGGCCTCGGCGGCATTCAGCGAGAAGTCGGGCGTGGCCCGCTTTGTCCAGGAACTGTCGACCCAACTCGTCTGAAAGCTGGGTGCGCCCCAGTATTGGCTGAAGCCGCCGGTGCCGCCGCCATTGTTTTTGCTGCACGAACCCGCACCGGTGCCGCCCGTCCAAGCGACCTCCTGGTAGTAGTCGCCGTTTGTGTAGGGCTCGAGGAAGGTGCCGCCGGCCGCGACCACGTTAGGGTCGGAGGCGGGGAACATGACGCCCAGGGAGTCTTCGCACCAGGTCGCCGTTGCACCCTCGTCGCCGGAGGCGTTGATCAGGGTCATTCCCTGGGCGACCATGCTTTGGAAGACGCCGTCGCGGGCCACCATGGTCGAGTTGTAGCAGTCGCCGTCGGTGCTGTAGGACTGGTTTTCGGCGCAGTCCCAGCTGGTGGTCATGATCTTGGCGTGGCCGTCGTCGAGGATGTGGTTGTAGACGTCGATGACGGTGGAGTTGTTGTAATTTGCGCCCTGGTAGACGTACACCGTGGCAGTATTGTCTTCCGCGCCCATGCTGTTGGCCGTGGCCGTGGACCATTCCGTATCCAGCGTGATCTCGCCGCAGCCGTCATCATTGGTGCCGCAGGTATAGGCGCCGTCGATGTTGTAGCTGTAGGAGTGCCAGGCGAGGTAGGGAAAGTTCGACTGAAATCCGGTCATGTCGCTGTAGTTGAGGGTGGCGAAGCCGGCAATGGCGATGGAGGTTTGGGGAGGCGTGCCGCCGGAGTTGCCAGTGGGGTTGCAGCAGTGGCCCTGGGCCATGAGAGCGCCGTAGTTGTAGGTCTGGGGGCTGAAGATGCCGGCCGGGGTAAAGCCATAGCTCGAATTCCACGGCGTGTATTCCGGACCGGACTCGGATTCACCCTTGAAAGCGGATTTGAAGGCGGCTTGAAATTTGCGAACCGCTTCGGGGTCAGCGTCGGCGCCGCCCTCTCTGGGCTCATCTACGGCTGGGCCGGGCTGGTAGTCGGGCGGATGAATCGGGGTATGCATGGCGCGGGCCGGCAGCACGCTCTCAAACGAGTTCAAACCCTGCACAGACTGGACGATGGTGTCGAGCGGCGCTGAAAATACAGGATCGCGGTCGTTGGCGTATCGAATCTGGCCGTTCAACTGGTAGTTGTTGAAGGTGATGCCCAAGGCCTTTTCGATGACCCCGGCCGGAGCCTCCACGTCAACGAGCAACCGGTTTTTGTAGCGGTAAGTTACCTTCAATCCATTGCTGGTGGCCCAGTCCACTACCGCTTGCTCGTCGTCGACGGAGGGGCCGAAGCGGGTGTTCCACTCTTCAGCGCTCAGGTATTTGTGGAAATTGGGCGACGTCTTGTCTTGCAAATCCTCAAGAAATTGCCCTTCCTCGGTCGGATGAGGATGATTGAGCACGAAAGCCAGACGGAGCATCTGCGTGGGCTCATAGTGACTGACCCGCATGGCTCTTCCTTCAAGCACGGGTGGAGGGGTTTGCCCTGCAGGCCTTACAGCCAGGGGGCTCGACGCTGAAGAGCCCTGGACTTCGACACCCGTTGAGGATTGGGCCCCGGCCTGCCACGCGGCGGCCATGAAAAATGTGACGGCGAGCAAACTGGTCGAAACGGCGGCCAAATTCGCAGATCTGGGGAAGAAGCTTCTATGCATCTCAACCTCGTGGGGGAACCGTAGGAAATAGATAGTTCTTACACCTTGATTGCAGAACCTCGTGCAACCTCTATACCGCACAAAGTCTCCCGAATCATTTCGACGCCACTGTAGCAGCGACTCTCAAAAGTGATCCTCAATTCTGTTCTCAATAAATATCAATTGCTCTATCTATTTAATAATCATCTATTTACGCGAGGCAATTGCGCTGGAACAAACCGGCCAGGGGAGACGCCGATCCATGGATAGCGCGTATTTCTGCAGGCTCCAGGTGATTTGAGCTTGTTGCAAAGCATGGATGGCCGACTACCGGTCAAAGTGAATGGAGTTGATTCGGGTGTGACGCTCACTCCAGAAGCTGCTTTGATGGCGCAAGCGCGATCAGGACGGCGCCGATAAGTTCATCCTGTCTTGCGTCGCATCCTCCACGGAGATAATCGGAGCTACCCCTCCGCACTGCGCAAAAAACCGGCTGGTTAATGGCTGTAATTCTGCGCGTAGGTGTCGTGCGGTAGCCCAAGGGAACGAGAGCGGCGGGCCAGGGCATAGGCCGCATCCCGGTTCATGACCCCGCCGATGGAAATCAGGTACGGAGCGTGCCCGCTGGGGGTGAAGACCGCAGGCTGCAGTTCGGAATGGCTGCGTGCAAGGCTGGAGACCTTCTTCTCCGCGTCCGTCCTGCGGTTGTAGGTGAAGGGGATCACGCGCCAACCGGCGCGGGAGCCGGCCGATGCGGGGAGGGTCACGGGCAGCAAATCCGAGGCGACGGGCTTGGCCGCATGGCTTGTCGAGTTCTGTTTCGCCAATTGCGTGGCTGCTTGCGAAGCGGCGACACCCTGCACGGTTTTGTGCCGGTGCGTATTCCATGCGTAGGCAAGTCCCCATGTGGAAAGAAGCAGGAGAAGGGCGACAATGCCGATGCCGAGCCAGTGGGAGCGCAGCGAAAAGCTGTGCTGTTCGCCCCATGCATCTTTGCGGGCGGTTGCGTGGGCAAATCCCGAGTTTCGGTCTTCACTGAGCAGAGGGAGTGGGAGCTGCGCCTCCGGCGGCATAGTCGGCTTGGCAGCGGCGCTCGGAGCTTTCCGCTCGGCCACGGCTGGCGTCGCCGGAGCCGTATTCACCGACTTCGGCGCTGTAGGTTGTTTCGAACCAAACAACCCTTCCTGAGCGGCCTTGATGTTCTCCAGATCCCATGTGCCATCGAGTCCGTTGCGGATGATCTGGCCGAATGGCGGAGGCATGGCGAAATCGGGAATCCCTTCGATCGAACTTTGTTGAGTAAGCGCCTGGAGGAGCACGGTTGCGAAATCGTGCACGTCGCGCTGCTTCGCGGCGCGGCCTTGCTCACCCTCCGGCGCTTCGCGGATGCAGTCGCTGCGCAGTTTGACCACGTCGCTCACGGCAAAGATATTGCGCGGCTCAATGTGTTCGTGAATGAAGCCATGGGTGTGCAGCACATCGAGCGCCGCCACGAGACTGTATGCCAACTGCGCAACATCCTTGACGGTCAGATGGCCCTGGTCAAGGACCCCGGCCAGATTCGCGTCCACGTTCTCAAAGACGGCATAGAGGACCGGGCGGCCATCAAGCTCGGTCTGGCCGAAGTGCTCGAACCGGAGAAAGTTCGGATGGCTCAGCGCATTCACCGAACGCCAGCGGGCAAGAATCTCATCCTCATCGAAGTGGCACTCGATGAGGCGCACCACTGTTGGCTCGCCCCTGGAGCCGGCGGTGGAAAAGAACGCGCTGCGGCCCTCGGGCAACAGAAGCTTTTGCAAGGGGAAAGCGCCGTCGATAATGACGCCTTCATAGTCGGTCCATAGCTGCATATGTCAAGTCCTGTATGGGGAATGAGGTCAAGGCAGGAATGCCAAAAAGGCGAGTTACACAAGCGGGCGAGCGAGACGCGGATGCTGACGCAGCGGCTCTTGTTGTCAAAGTCATTATCGCAAACCGCGGCGCGGGGATTTGCGGAAAGAGGTTACTACTTGAATCCGGGTTGCAAAACCCGCCGGCCGGAGAGAATTTATACGATACGAATCTCAAGCCGGCCAGCCACCAGGCTTCTCAAAAACTTTCTTCCGGGACTAAGCAAAACTCCGGCGATATTCCTGTGTCTAAGGAGGGAGCCGGAGCAGGAGCGCCGCTGCTGCTCCATTCTTAACGCTTTCGCAATGATCCGGGGGTGAGAATGCACAGCATAAGACAGTGCGGGTCGATTGCATTTTCGTTCGCGGCGATTATCTTCCTCGCGCCTGTGCGGACCCCGGCGCAAGAGATGGTCGTAGGTGTGAACGTGGTTAATCCCATGCGCTCCAGTGTGGCCGATCAAAATACTCTTCTTAATCAGCTCAAAGCGGCGCAGGTCCATGTTATCCGCTGCGGCATCTCGAACGACGATAAAGGGATCGATTTCGCCAAGCGCGCCGCCGCCGAAGGCATTCGTATTCAGTTGATCGTTGGCCCGCAATACGCGCCCGACGCACCTTCGCGCCCATATCAACCCGATAAGTTTGCCGCGATGTGGGGCGGGCATCCACTATCGTATGCCGAGCCGGCTCTCTCCAAAGCGGCCTTTCAGAAGCTCTTCGATAGCCTGGACGCGAACGGCATTCCTTTAGCCGGCGTCGAGCTCGGCAACGAGATCAACTGGGCCGCCTTCAATCCGGAGTTCCCGCTGCCCGGCGAAGGAAAGGTTCTCAGTCTCGACGATCTCGCGCACGATCCCGAAGGCAAGCAAATCGCGAAGGGCTTTCTCCAGTACATCGAGGTTCTGCAAGTCTTGAAAGATGTCCGCGACCATTCGCGTCTGAACAAGAGCACGCCGATCATTTCCGCGGGCCTGGTAAGCGCCAAGGACGGCGACAAGCTGTACAACAACAAGAAAGAGGACAAGGTCAGCCTGTCGGCTACCATCGCGTTTCTGCGCGCGCATGGGCTTGATTTGCTTGTCGAAGCGTACGGGGTGCACATCTATCCTTCCACGGGGCAGCCCGGCCGCCGAGGCCGAACGCCTGGGCCAGCTTAACAGCGTCGATCTGGCTGAGTGCCGCGCAAAAGGAGCCAAGGATGGCAAGCCATGCTGGGTCACCGAATGGGGATTTCCGAACGCGGACCTCACATGCCCGCCAAAGGAAGCCAGCCGCACGATGCTGGTTGAGGAACTGCGGGGCGATTTTGCCGCGGCCGCAGCCGACCATCGGCTGGCGGGCATCGACTACTTCGCATGGGACTCCGATCCCTGGTCGAAGACGACCGATTCCGATAGTGTCTTCCGTTGCGGCGCACTCACAGAAAGCGGCAAGCAGGCTGTTGCCCCCGAGGGCCACGAGAAGACCGCGGACCTGGGCGCTTCGATCAAGGTCCGGCTCGGCACTCCGCTGGTCTCCCGCGGGCCTGCACCAAACATCGCCGACGCAGCCTTCACTGAGATCAGGCTTCCCAACAATGGCCCATTTCGCGGATTTACGGCTGCTGGAACCACCTTCGCCATCGACGGAAAAGAGCCTTACGATATGGGCGGACAGGCCGCGACGGTTTTGAAACCTGGACCGGGCGGGAGCCCCAATTCCTGCGGGCAATGGATCAACCACGTGGAACTGGAAGGCAAGACGCTCTACGGCTGGGTCCACAACGAAACGGCGTGCGATTACGCGAAGTACGGCCAAACCCACTCGATGATGACGATCGGCGCCTCAACCGACTACGGGCTCACATGGAAGATTCTGGGACCGATCGTCAGAGGCACCGATCCGCCGGTCCCGGACAAGGAGACAGGTGATAGCTGCATGATCGCGGTGCGTGGGCAGGACGGTTACGACTATGCCTATTGCCTCCACAACGGCGGTCACTCGTGGGATGGAGGCTACACATTCGTTGCGCGTGCGCCCGCTTCCGATCCGGGGCCGGGCAAGTGGAAGAAATACTTCAACGGCGCATGGAGCGAGCCGGGCATTGACGGCAAGTCGAGCCCGATCGATGGATTCGCCGTGGGTTACTGGAATACAGTCCACGCATTCATCGGGCTCAAGGGCGTTAACGCCAAGATAGGCATTTCTGTGTCTCCGGACCAACTTCATTTCACGCCGATCCTCTCGCAGCCACTGATGCTAATTGAGCCGGTAGACTGGGCGCGCAAGAATGGCCTGGAACTGGTGTCGTACAGCGACTTGATCGACGCTCACACGGGGCTCAACCAGCTCGGCGACCATTGGCTATTGACGTATATGTATCTGAACCCAGGGGAGAATTTCGGCAAGCGCTATTTGGTCTTTCGCCCGGTCGATATCTCCTGGGGGCGCGCGCCCGGCGAGCCGCAGGTGGGCGAGATGCTGACCCACTGGTACAACAAATCCCTGCGCGATCATTGGGCCTCCACAGCTCCCGTGCCGGGCAATTGGGCCGCGTACGGAATGGTGGCTCAGCTCGGATACATGATGACGGCGCCGCCGGACTCGAAAGAAGCTTCGACTGAACTGGAAGAATGCGTCAGCCAAGGGCCCGGCCACCTGGATCACATCCTCATCCAGAAAGGTGTTTGCGAAACCCAAGGCTACAAACGTCTGCGCAGCGCTGGATTCCTCTTCGCGACAGCCAAGCCCAATACGCAGCCGTTGTACCGCTGCTACTCCGACACGGAAAAATCCCACTTCGCCGCTAACAAAGAGGACCGCAACGGTATGGGAAAGAAGGAAGCCCTTCTGGGTTACGATCTCAAGCAATAGCCTGCGCGCGGCGAAGGTGGATCCAATAGTTTCTCTAAGACACGAATGACGAGAACATGAACTTGCAAAAAAGCGCCAAGCCGCGTTTCCAGCCTTCAACTCTCCTGGTCGTCGGTAAGACATTCGGTGTAGCCGATCTATATTGCTCAAATGTATCGCCATGCGAAGGTCTGCTGCAAAACCGTTCGTACGGCCGAAACTCCGATTTGCTACGACGACCTCATCTTATGAACGAGGCCACTGACATGGGAACAAACGGTTGGTACAATCCGCTTTTCCTTTGTCTTCCTAGGGGGTGCGATGCAAGCTGGTCTAGTGAAGTCAGTGGTGAAATCCAGGTTGCCGTTCATATCGGTCTTCTGTGCTGCGACGCAGTTTTGGCCGACCGCCGTTCACTCTCAAGGGCGGGCTCAAGACATCACCTGCGAAAACGGAAGCGGTGAGTACAGTACTAGATTCTCAACAGGAACAACCGTCAGCGTCGGTCCGTTACGAAATGGAGCCTTTGCCGAACGTGCCTGCGGCGCAAAGCTCATCTGGGATGGGCGGGAGATATCGGTGGCATCCGATGCCTCGCAAGTCGGAGTCGATGTTTTAGGGGCAGATCTTGGTTTTGGCAAGCCCGTCGTCGCGTTTCAAATCGACAAGACCGGTGATGGGGCCAACCGCAGCTATCAAATCTATTCGCTGACGAAGCCACCCAGCCTCCTCTATACGATTACCGGCGCCGATTCCTACGCTGCCGCAGATACCGATCTGGACGGGCAAGTGGACATCTGGGCTGACGATGCGGCAGCTATCGATGGATTTGAAGGGGTGCCTCTCAAATCCTTCGATTTCGCCCCTACGGTGGTGTTGCGTTTCGAAAGAAAGCACATGGTGGACGTAAGTTCTGAATTCCTGTCGCACTACGATGCTCAGATTGCCGATCTTCGCCGGCAAATCGATCAACAAGAACTCGCCGCATTCAAAAACAGCGACGGCGTCCTCGCGTTGAATATCACCCGCTCCAGCGATGAACTGCATCGGTTGGCAAGAACCAAGATTAAGGTGCTCGAGATCGTGTGGGCGTACTTGTACGGCGGACGCGACGCTGAAGCCTGGTCCGCGCTTCAGGACATGTGGCCCTCTCAAGATATCAATCGTATTCGGATGGCGCTCTCCGACGTTCGCCAACGGGGAATTCTCCGCGGCATCGATCGCGCATCGAGGCGGTCGCACCACAAACGCCAGGTTCATATTTATGACGCGACGGGCAGTTCGGGGACGGTCAGCTGGAATGTTCTCAATCCTGGCAGGGGTGCGCCCGATACTACGAACCAGGAACCTCCTGTTGTCCAGCCAAAGTCCATCCTGCTCCGCCGCCCGCCACCAGACGAAGTCGAGCAGTTTCGCACTACGGATGCGGCGATGGAACTTCTAGTCGACGACGCCGGAAAGGTGCGCTCGGCAAAATTGCTCGATGGGGCGGACAAACGGTGGATCCAAGCCTCTGTTGGCTGGCACTTCATCCCGGCCCTTCGCGACGGGAATCCGGTTGCATGCCGTTTTCGCCTCTCAGTATGGGACCTCAAGTGATTGTCTCGCCCTAAAGGCGAGTTGGAGATCACGATGAGAATGGGGAGCTTTATATAGAGCTTGAGAAGCATATCGTTCATGGTCGATCTCTCCCTGTCGACCTCTCTTGAGACGAATAGGCCCACCTACTGCAAGAGAGCCTTTAGAGGCATAATGACCGAATCCCTCAGGCTCCCTTTTCCGCCCGGTGGGGAGCAGGAACGATCGGTTATCTCACATCGGGCCGAGAGCCCATCTGCAGGCCTGGGTCAATGCGCCACATCTTTAAACTGCCCACTGGTTCTCCGTGACGTTTGGAAGCCCGGTCCACGAGTAATAGAGGATTCCCGCCAGCCGCCCCTGTTGAGCAAACAGAAGGAACGGAACGTCGCGTTCGCAGATGGCGGTCGCAGAGAAGCGGCAGATTGTAAAGCCGACATTCGACGCAGGCGCGAGGGCGGCGTTGGTGACAGGTGCTCACGGGCGGAACGCGAACCATGTGCTCAAGTGGCGGCGTGCTTTCTAGTGCAGCGAACTGGTGGATTCCGCAGTAGCATCCACAGCTTTGCTTTCGGTCACGGTTGCTGCTCCGGGTAGTGCCGAGATAGGGCAGCTTGCCGCGCAGCAACAGCCGGCGTTCGGTTCTATCCATATCGGGTTTCCCGGCAGTGGCGACGATCAACGTGGAGTGCGGCGCTGAAACGACCGATAATCAACAGAATGGATTCCAAAGTGGGGCAAATGGCAAGATAGACATGCGGGTTAACGCCTCCGAACACCCAGTGTCCATAGACTATTGCCTACAAAAAGTGCCGTCAGACATCATCTGCCTACCCACAGGAACCAGACTATCGACCAGATCGCTTCCGCTCTGCTCAATCGTGCTCGTTCGGGAAAAGGATTGTTCAAGGGTAGCTCAGAGAATAAGTACGGGACAACATCTGAGTACGCGGAAGGGTCAAGAGAACACGCCGCCGCAGAAGAGTCGCTGCTGTAGACTCACGCCGGGGATGAGGAAGTCGCCGGATTGAAGGCACGGTGGAAAGCAGCGCGTGTGATGGGGCTGACCGATGACGCACACACGTTGTAGGCTGAAAAGCTTGGGTCGCTCTTGCTCCTTAGCGCCACACTTCACGGTACCGGGGTTTTCCGAAGTCGAGGTTAAGGGCGCTGAGCGCGTGGCGTGCGCTTTCGCTAATCTGGTAGACAAGCATCGGGTCGCAAACGTGGGTGTCCTCGACGGGAGCGAGTTCAGATTCCTCGCTCTCCGTGGCGACCGTCACGAAGCACCCGTCGCAAATTGAGTCGTAGGCGCCGCACCTGTTGTGCATGTGGTGGAAGCGATTACCGAACACGTTGGGCATAATGCACCTCGTTGAGGGCACGAGCGGAGATTCGAGTCAATCGTCAACCCGACGGTCGAGATTGTCTGGTCAATTTTGACCACTTTTCCACTGCATTTTTCCTGTTTTTCCTTGATGAAATCCACAAGCTCCGGGGGGGGCTGGTGAAGCGTAGGAAGCAGAGCGCGGGTTGTGGCTAGTTGGGAATGTATAGACACAGCTTCACCTTTCCACTTTCCAGACTGCCACGAAAGCCCCTCGTTCCCGATAAGACGGTGCTGAGAGTGTGCAAAGTTGTGGGGTGGCCCTTCTCAGACGTTCTCTGTCCGATCTGAATTCCACCATCGATGACGCGTTCCGCCTTTGATACCATGCCATTGGCCTATTGAAGACTGAATCCAATCGGCTGTCTCAGCATGGCCACCCCACAACTTTGCACACTCTCCTCGCCTTCAATGCCTTCAAAATACCCGATCAAGAGCGAACAAGAGTAGGCGCCGGGCAGCAGCGATGGGCGGCCGAACTGCGGCGCATAAAACTTGGCGCTCAATGCTTCGACGAGGGTGTCGAAGCGCTCGCCTTCCAACAATTCGTTCAGCTTCTCATAAAACGGATGCCCCGGAACCGCCGCCAATTCCGTGTGCGCAATCCATAAAGGCTCCTGCCTTTGCCGGTCTTCCCGCTTGCCCATCGCCATGCTCGTTAGACGATTTGAACTCCTGTTTGTCTTGAATCAAAACCGGACTTGCACCACGGGCTGCTAGGCCTTTCCGATTCGCAGATTGGCCTCGATCTGTTCAAGAGTCTTGCCCCTCGTTTCCGGCAAGCGAAAGAAGAGAAAAACCAAACCTGCCATGCAAATGACTGCGTACGTCATGAATGTGCCGGCCGGCCCCAGCCTTGCGTTCAAGACCGGGAAGGTATATGTAAGCAGAAAACACGCCGTCCACAATGCGGTGACGGTGATGGACATTGCACCGCTGCGAATCCGGTTGGGGAATATTTCGGAAATCACCACCCATGTGGCGGGAGCCAGCGACATCGCGTAGCAGGCAATGGCTGCGAGAACCAGAATCAACATGGGCCTGCCCTGCTGGTGCAGGTGGTAAAGCAAGGCGAGAAGGGTGTAGGCGATTGCCAGCCCGGAGACGCCGGTGAGCAGCAGGAAGCGTCTGCCGTAGCGATCGATGGCTGCGAGAGCAATCAGCGTGAAAACCACATTGACCGCGCCAGTTACCACGATATTGAAGAGAATGTCTGAGACCTGGTATCCGGCCGCCGCGAAGATCTCTTGCGCATAATTGAAGATGACATTGATGCCGCACCACTGTTGAAGAACAGCGAGGACAACACCGAGTACAAGAACCTTGGCCATGCCCGGTGAGGCTAACTCGTCAAGCACCGTGCGCTGCGGATGTGTATCGATACTGGAATTGAAATCCCTTAGAACGTATTCGGCATAGACGCGGCCACCCAAACGTTCCAGCACTTGAAGTGCCTGTTGCCGACGGCCTTTTGAAGCCAACCACCGGGGGCTCTCGGGGACTAAGAGCGTCGCAACCAGGAAGAGGGCCGAAGGAATTGCAGTGACCGCGAACATCCAGCGCCAACCCCATTGGCCGTTCCACGATACAAGAATCTCGTTTGCGGTGGCGCCGAGGGGCACTGGCCTCGCGATCAGCCAGTTCACCACTTGCGCCAGCAGAATTCCAAAGACGATGGCCAATTGGTTGAGAGATACAAGCCGTCCGCGGAGAGAGGCTGGAGAAATCTCCGCGATGTACATCGGCGATATGCCTGAAGCGAGGCCAATAGCGAGGCCTCCGAGAATCCTCCAAATTACGAATGCATCGAAGCGGCCAGCCATGCCTGTCCCCAGCGAGGAAAGCGCAAAAATCAGCGCAGCAAGGGTGAGCAATCGCTTTCTGCCAAACCGGTTGCTCAACTCTCCTGAAGAGATTGCGCCGAACAGGCACCCGATCAGTGCGCAACTCATCGCCCAGCCTTCAACAGACGGCGAGTCCAGGTGAAAGAAGCGCTCATAGAACGGCTTTGCTCCGCCGATCACCACCCAGTCATAGCCAAACAGAAGTCCGCCCAACGCGCCTGCCGAAGCTGCCATCCACAGGTAGGACGTCCGCTTGTATCCGTCGGATTCTGCGCATGGTCGAGACATCGGAAGCGGGGTGATCACGATTGCACTTGTTCTCCAATTCTCTTCAACGGTGGGCGACGCTCATTGTCTATCCAGCTGAGCATCTCAGATGCAAATAGATAATTTCGATCTTCGCGAAGGATCTCTTCGAGGTCCCGCATCGCTTGTTCCCGATTGCCCAGCCCCTCATGGGCAAGCGCGCTCAACACCATCGACTCAATGCGATTTCGTTTTTGGAGATCGTCATTGAAGAGCAGCAGATTCGGCAGCGAGGTTGCGAAATAGTCGATCTTTGGCTCAGCCCGCATTTTGGTTGCGGCAAATTCCGCAAGGCTCGAAAACACGTCATGCGCGGCTTGTTCCTCGCCGAGGGCAAGGAGCGCTTTTGCCTGAAAATAAGAATGAACGCTCATGGCCTCGAGCGGAGCCGCGGCTCCGGTCCAATAGCGCCTAGCCAGCGGGTTGTCAGCAAGTTCTTCGGCCGCCAATCCGGAAAAATAGTCCAGATCGCGTTCCAGCGTGAGAAGGTGCTTTCCCTCGCCAAGATTTTGCGGGTAATTCCGCGCATCCTCAAAATGGCGCAAGGCGTCGGCGCATCTGTCCGCGGCAAGGGCGGCCCTACCGAGGGACATGTGCGCATGAACATACTGTGCGGACACCAATCCCTCTCCACCCTCCCACGGACTGAAACGCCGTGATGCTAACAGCTGAAGTGCATCATCCCATCTGCCGCACCGATTCAGAAGTGCGATGTATTCCACGGTCAGATCGTCACGGCTCGCAACGAGTTCCCTGTGTTCTTCCAAATACCGGAGACGTTCTTCCGGCGCGACCAAGCCCGTTCTTTTCTTCAACTGGTCCCATTCGTAGAGAACACGGGCATCTGCCGGATTCGTTGCAAAGGCCCTCTGGTACATGCGATTCGCTTCTTGCGGGTTATGCAACACGTTAAATTCGGCAATTCCCAGATTCCTCCACGGAATCGAAAATCCGGAATCCAACTCAACCGATCGGCGCCAGCAGGCAATAGCCTCTTCATAACGGCGCTTGTCATAGTAGAGATTGCCTAGATAGTATTGCGCTTTCGGGCTCGACGAAATCCGCTTGAGAACATCCTCCAGCACAATCATTTCTTCAACCCGGGCAGGGAAGCAGTAACTCGGGTTAGCCTCCTCCCCTTGCTCCGCATAGTGCCGGGACTCCTGTTCCAGGCCGAGCGAGGAGGCAAGCCAGGAGAGCGTGTACCAGAGCATCGGATGCCCCCATCGGGCATCCTGACAACCGGCTTTCAGCAGGGCATAAGCATCGTCGCGAAGGCCAGCCCACGCCAGGTCGTAGCTCACGTCAAGCAGCGTTTGCACATCGCCCTCAAGCGCAAAGAGATACTCACCCGGGCCCTGCTTGTCGCGGCCGGCAAGAAAGCTTTCGGCCATCATCCGGAAGTCCAGCCGATCAAGCGCCAGGGACTCGCTGACAATAGTTCGTGCTTCCTCCTTGCGGCCAGTCTTGCGCAGTAGCGATGCTTTCAGTGCGCGAGCCTTGAGGTTGTTTACGTTGGTCAGCAAGGATTGCTCGGCCTGTTCCAGCGAAAGCGTGAGGTTGCCGTGCGCGGAGTTGATGCACGCCAGCGCGTAATATCCGGCACTTTGCCATGCATAGTTCCATACCGACTTGTGCAGCGCGTCATACGCCGCTGAACTCTTGCCCATATACATCCGTGCCACACCGAGGTTATAGAATGGCTCTCCATCGTATGGGTTTGGATTCCTGAAGGTCAGGCGGCTAGCCGCGCGGGCGAAGTGCTCCTCCGCTTGGGCAAATTGGCCTTTGCGCAAGTACGTCAGCCCCATGGCATTGTTCAGCCGGGAATCATCCGGGTCGCGTCTTAGGCCTTCTCGCCAATAGGGCTCCGGTAAGCGGGTGGCATGGCGGTACTGTTCAAGATGCAGCCCTGTCAGATAGAGTTCCTCGATGTTCGCAATCTGCTCCGGCTGCAAAGGCTCCGATGCAGCTTCCGGCAGTTTGCGTTCGACGGGGATTTCCGGCTGACAGACGATGAGCTCGCGGCCCTCTGGATCCAGGATGGCGAGGCGGTATTCGTGCGGCTTGGTCGAAGGAAGTTCGATCACCCGGGTGAAGGGATGACCTGGCGCTATTTCAAGTTCTTCCTCAATGAGGAGCCGGCCGGCATGCGCGAGCAACAGCCGCACAGTCCGCCGGGAAGTGACACAGACTCCAACGCGCACACCGGTATCATCGACTTCGAGGTTTACCGCCGCCTGCGTGTTGGCGTTTTTTACCGGTCCGATCTCCTGGATGGGGTACCAGTATTGACTTACAGTCTTGGTTTCGAATGGCTGCAGCCAGGAGAAATCGGGTTGGTTGTCTGTAAAGGCACCAGCCATCAGCTCAATATAGGGACCGCCCTCGTCTGTCAGGTTGCGGTCCCAAGCATAGCCGAATTCTGCATTACCCCATGTCCACATCTTCTTTCCAGGGGCAACATGGTGGTTCGAAGTATGCACAAAACCGGCCTTGCGGCTATAGTCGTAACCACCGAAGAAGTCGTATTTAGATTCCGTAACCATATACGAAGTTGGGACTGGAATGTTCTTGTACCAGGAAATATCCGTGCCGGGGCGATAGTCGACTCCGTAATAGCGATTGCGAGCGATCGGAAATGATGTAATGGCACGCTTGGCATGGTCGGCGACAAAGGTCACGTCGGGTGGGAAGAATGCCTGGTATTCATCGTGTACACGAACAGCAACGTTGGCCCACCAAAGGAACGTCTGCGGCAAGCCTGTACGGTTGTACAATCTCACCTTTGCCTCGACAATTGCTTTGCCGGGCGACAGGCAGATGCCAACCATGCCTTTCATCCTCTGCATGGGATCGTGTTCACTTAGCCACACCGTTTGGCTGCCATCGGGAAGCTCTTCGATCGTTGCATGGACAGGCAAGTAGGTGGAGGGGCGGTGGTGTTGAGGCCAGTTGAACTCTACGCCCCCGGATATCCACGGTCCCAATAGGCCAACAAGTGCCGGCTTGATGACCAGTTGCCGATAAAAAAAATCGTATTGATTGGTCTTGTCGAGACCGGAATGAATTCGTCCCCCAATCTCAGGGAGAATCATCAGCCGGATGAACTCGTTCTCCAGATGGATGGCACGGTAACTAGTGTCCACTTTCTCAAGGGCCACACGGTCCGTGAAAGCATTTGGATAGACCTTGCCGCTGCTCCCCTGATAGACGCGCTTCTCAAGAAACATCGGGTTGAGATCCGCCGCCTGCACTGGATAGGTGGGAATGACAACCCGTTCCTCCCAGCAACGAACCAGATCCGCCTTGTGCGCTTCACTCATAGAACCAGAACCTCAATGACTTGAAACCTTCTCCGGCGGCAGGTGCTGCAGGTTTCCCCAGCGACTGCAATCCAGGTGAGAAACATCGGCAGGCTAGCATGCCAAAAGGCCTGCACAGACTAGAGGAGCATGATAACGGTCGAAGCACATGGCCAATTCGGTTTCGACGAAGTGCCTGAATTCTGTAATGCCAGCAACGATTCCCGCAGGTTGGATGTTCGAACAATTCGGAATACTCGTTGCCTCTCATGTTGATTCGGGTGGGCCATGCCTTACCTCATCGAAAGCCATGAAGAGGACGGCAACCAGCGCCAGAACCATGCCTGCGAAATTGTATCGGCTCGGAATCTCGCGATAGATGAGCAATGAAACAACGATAGTGACCATTGGAAACAGGCCATTGATCATGGGGACGACCACGATCGCCTTTCCAAGTCGGACAGCATAGACAAACAGCAGGCAACCGACCGCGTTGAGTGATTGAATGGCGAACGTGAGTCCGAACCCTATGGCGGAACCGGCGTGAAAGCCAGGGCCCATCGCAAGCGCAACAGGACTCAATGCAAGCCCCGTCGCCGTCATATAGACAAAAAGCTCTTCGGAACCGATTGAGCCGGCTGACGATTTCATGAAATAGGCCTGCAGGCCCCACAAGAAGAAGATTGCAATTGCGCCTAACAGCCAGAGACTTCCATGCACAGGGCTGCTGGATGGCGATTGCAGAGAAACCAGAAAGATCGCCGGCAGGGACAGCAGAATGCCGGACAGTGCGAGTGGATAAGTCCGTTCCCGCAGAATGGTCCAGGAAAGTACGATGGTGACCGCGGGTGACAGGCAGACGATGGGGAAAATGAGGTATGCCGGGCCCATTTGCAGCACCCGGAAAAGCATCAGTTGGCCTGCGGCGCCAGAGAAGCCCACGGCACAACCATAGAAAAACGACCGCCGGGTCAGATTGATCTTCCACTCGATCTTGCGCATGG
>Ga0182016_10002154_pt1 | contig 23385 bp, 23 predicted proteins | sample 712S2MmetaG_FD_120491 | JGI IMG/M metagenome (GOLD analysis project Ga0182016, IMG submission 120491) | Permafrost microbial communities from Stordalen Mire, Sweden - 712S2M metaG | ecosystem: Environmental > Terrestrial > Soil > Wetlands > Permafrost | place: Sweden: Stordalen | collected... | reverse complement strand
GCATCAGGCGTGGCTTTCGCAGTGTGCCGACTCGACGGCCCCATCCTGCCCAGAGCCGTTGTCTTGCCGAGTCGGTTCCTGCGAATAGGCCACCGATGAGCCCGAAGCCGCGCTGCCCAGGAATGGTGAAACCCAGTGGCGCACCGGCAAATGTGTTTATGATCTCGCTCATTTTTGGCGATTTATGTCCACTTGGTTTGGGATTTACTCCGGTGAATCCGTGGCCGCTTTTTGTCCACCTTTTGTCCACCTTTGGCGTCAAATCAGCCCGATTTTCGCCGATTGAGCACAGTTCAAAACGAAAAAGACACAGTCTTGGAGATTTTCTAACCTGAACAATCTATTGTATTTACGGGGAAAGTTTGGAGGCGCGGGCCGGGATCGAACCGGCGCATAAAGGTTTTGCAGACCTCTCCCTTACCACTTGGGTACCGCGCCTTGGCAAGGCTGCCTCAATTTATAAACCGTTCCAAACCGCCGTAGCCATCCCGGCGGGCGCCGGAGGGCGGAATGGAGCGGGAGACGAGATTTGAACTCGCGACCCTCGCCTTGGCAAGGCGATGCTCTACCACTGAGCTACTCCCGCTTCGAGCGGATTTCCAGTCCAGGCGGCAGGCCGGATCGTGGCTGATTTTCCTATTGAAAAGAAGCCACTTTACGGGTGAAACTTCCGCCCTGCGTCAACTGGGGTACCGCTGTAACGCAAGATCGAGTATACCGGGCGGCCGAAACGGGGTCAAACTGCGGCGGGAAACAGGCCGGTGCCTCTTTCCTCGCGGACAATCTCGCCGTCACGCATGGAAAGGATGCGGCCGGCGATGGCTGCGGCCTCGGGATTGTGGGTAATCATGAGCGTGGTCTGACCCAGTTCGCGGTTGGAGCGGACCAGCATCTCGAGCACGGCCGCCGAGTTCTTGGTATCGAGGTTGCCCGTGGGCTCGTCGGCCAGCACAATGGCCGGCCGGGTGATGAGCGCGCGGGCGATGGCCACGCGCTGCTGCTCCCCGCCGCTTAGCTCCGCGGGACGATGCTGAAGCCGTCCCTGGATGGAAAGCAGATCGCTCAGGTGATCGAGATACTTCAGATCCATGGGCTCCTTGCGGCCGCTCACGGCGTAGGCGATCTCGATATTGCCCATGGCAGAGAGCGTGGGCAGCAGGTTGAACTTCTGGAAGACGAAGCCGATGCGGTGTTTGCGCAGGCGGGTGCGCTCGGCATCGCTGAGGGTGGCAAAATCGACGCCGTCGACGATGACCCGGCCCTGGGTAGCCCGGGTGAGGCCGCCGAGCAGGTAAAAGAGCGTTGACTTGCCGGAACCGGAGGGCCCGATAATGGCCACAAACTCACCTGGCTGCACGGAGAGCGAGACGCCGCGCACGGCGACTACCTGGAGCCGGCCCGCGGCGTATACCTTGGTCAGATTTTCGGCGAGAATGATGGGCGACGAAGCTTGAGACTCCACATTTGCCATTGTAAATCGGGCGCCTGGGTGGGGCGCTCCCGTAAAATGAAACTGCGATCTCCATCGCAGGATTCCCCGTACATGACAGCTGAACTGAAAACATCTCTTATGTCATCGATTGAAGCGGCCGCTAAGCAAGCCGGTCTGGTTCTGGTTTCCGCAAGCCAGGGAAGCGACTTTCACGGTCAGCCCACGGCCGTTTTCGAACTCGGCCTGAAGGACGCGGAGGCGGGAAAGACGCTGAAACTGGAACTGAGCGAGGCTTTCGACTTCGACAAGCCGGACCTGCTGCCCACCATGACGGCGCACTTGGCCGGCGAGGCCAAGCGGCTCATAAATCCACGGCCCGATTGCTACGTGACGCTGGGCGGGCTGCCGCTGGCTTTCGGGCAGTTCCAGTGGCCGTTTCACCAATCGACTTCAGGCGCGGACACGCACATTGTGCACGGCGAAATCCATTTGGCCGACGGCGGCGCGCACAACCTGCACGCCAAGATTTCAGCGAGCGTTACGCTCACTTTTGCCGAAATCGTTCCGGCCATGGAGCAGCCTTACGCGGAGACCTTCGTCTACAACGCGGTGCGGAAGACCGTGGATCTGGGGCAACTGGAGTTTTTGAAGTCGGGCAACCGGCAGCCGGTGCCGGTAACGACGCGGTACTACAGCCGCTGGAAAAAGGCCTTCGTGTTCACCGAGACCGACGACGCGGAGCGGCTGACTTATCTGCTCAGGAAGGTGTATTGGCTCTCCGGCGTGCTGGGTGAAAGCAAGCCGGTGTGGATTGCCGACCCTCGGGACGCGCAGTACCTGAACACCACCGAGGCCGACCTTCTGCGCATGGCCGGAAATAAGGCTGGCGAGGGTTTGCTGGCGCTTGACGGCGAGTTTGCAGCGGCTACACCGGCGCTGCTGGAGCGCGGCGCGGAGTACCGGGCGGCGCTTGAAGCCGCGTTGAACTTCACCAAGCCCCAGTTCAACGAGTCGATGCGGTCAGGCCACGCGAATATGTAGGGAACTGACTCCCAGGTCTCAGAAATCGACATCTGGGGCACCCAATTCCAGGCATGTTTGGTTGCTTTCCGCTGGATCAGGCGAGCAGGGCTCCGCAGCCGGAGCAGAATCGCGCGCCGGCCGCGTTGGTCTGCTGGCAGCGGGAGCAGGCCACCAGGGCGCCGGACTGGCTCATTCCCGCGGCGGCCGGTGGCACATTCACATTGATGTTCACCGGCTGCCATGCACCACCCCATCCAGGCACTGGAATACCGAGGGTCGCGGCAATCCCCGCCGCCTGAATGGCGTTGAACTCGCGCACCCGGCCGGGCATGAAGAAGCACTCGATAAAGCCGAGAATGGCGGGAATCCCCGACCAGAAGAAGAAGCAGTAGAGAATGCCCAGGCCGGTGCGGCGCAGGTAAAAATGGTGAATGCCGAAGCTGCCCAGAAAGAGAGCTAGGAGAATGCCCACGATTTCATCGCGGCGCACCACTTCATACTGCTGATAGAAAACGGCTTGCGGATTGGGGTAAACCGGGCTGCTCATGTCTGAAGCTCCTCGCTGCTGCTGCCGGGTATACGCAACCGGGAGCAAAAGGGTTCCTTCACCGGAATCGCTCCTCTATTCCGGAGGAAGGAAGAAAATGCGGCCCAATGTGCCGATGGCGGCCGAAAATGCACCGATTCCGACCATGAGCTTGGCCATCGGATGCAGGTCAACGTTCGCTCCGGGCCTGGCTGGTGGCAGCGCGAAGAGCATCAGCAGGCCCAGCAGGACAGCTGCTCCCCCGCCGGCCTGCGCCTTTCTGCCCAATTGGTTCTTGACTTGCTTTTCGTATTCAAGCCGTTCATCGTCAAGGTTCATTCGCGATCTCCTGCCATATGGAGATTTCTTTCGGCAGAATTTGAGTTCTGAGCCGATGGAAATAACGTAGCATCCAATCCATTATGAACGCACAGACTGCATTTGCCAGCGGCAGATTTTTGATTGGCGGCGATCTCCCGGTTTCAAGGCTGGGCTATGGAACCATGCGGCTGGTGGGCGAGGGCGCGTGGGGCGAACCGGCTGACCCTGCCGAGGCCCGCCGCGTGTTGCGCCGCGCCGTGGAACTGGGCGTGACGCTGATCGACACCGCCGATGCCTACGGGCCGGAAATTGCCGAGCGGCTGATCTGCGAGGCGCTGGCGCCGTATGCGGCGGGCGTGGTGATCGCTACCAAGGGCGGCATCACGCGCCAGGGCCCTGCGAAGACCGAGTACGTGGGCCGCGCCGGCTACCTGATTCAATGCGTGGAGATGAGCCTGCGCCGGCTGAAGTTGGAGCGCATCGATCTTTACCAGCTTCACCGCATCGACCCGCGCACACCGCTCGAAGAGAGCCTGGGCGCGCTCAAGCGGATGCAGGAGCAGGGCAAGATCAGGCACATCGGGCTGAGCGAGGTGACGCCGGCGGAGATTGAGGACGCAAAGAGGGTTGTGCCCATCGTCACTGTCCAGAATCGCTACAGCCTGGGCGACCGGCGTCACGAAGAAACGCTGAATTATTGCGAAGGGCGCGGCATTGGGTTTCTGCCCTGGTATCCAAACGCCGGAGGCAAGCTGCTCCGGGCCGACCACCCCTCGGCGCAGGCGCTGGCTACGATTGCCGCCCGGCATGGGGCGACGGTTTCACAGCTTTCGCTGGCGTGGCTGCTCCAGCGCTCGCCGGTTCTGCTGCCGATTCCCGGCACATCGAAGGTTGCGCACCTGGAAGAGAACGTAGCCGCGGCGGATTTGAAGCTGAGCGCAGAGGAGAGGGTCGAGTTTGAAGCCGCGGCACGTTGAGGACTGCCCGTTCGCAGGTCTCAAAAGCGAGATCTGGGGTGCCCGTGCCTTTTCAGATGCATTATTCTTGGCAGGATGCCGAATAGCCTGACTGTGGCCATCGTGACGCTGAACGAAGCGGCGAACCTGCCGCGCACTCTGGCGAGCCTGCGCGTAGGGCCGGAGATCGCCACGGAGATCGTGATCGTGGATTCCGGCTCGCACGATGGGACCGTGGAAATTGCGGAAAGCGCCGGAGCGCGCCTCTTCGAGGAACCGTGGAAGGGATTCGCACGGCAGAAGAATTCGGCCATCGATCACGCGACCGGCGATTGGGTGCTGTCACTCGATGCGGATGAGGAACTGAGCCCGGAGCTGGCGCGGGAGATTGAGGCGGTGCTGGCCGGCGAGCCCGCGGTAAACGCCTACCGGATTCCGCGGCTCAACCACTTTCTTGGCCGTCCGCTGCGGCACGGCGGCTACTTGCCCGATCCCAAGCTGCGGCTCTTCCGGCGCGGCGCGGCGCGGTTTGAGGAGCGGCCGGTGCACGAGACGATGAAGGCCCAGGGACCGGTAGGGCAGCTGAAAGGGCACCTGATCCACCACTGCTACCCAACGCTCGACGAGTACGTCGAGCACATGAATCGATATAGCTCGGCGAGCGCGGAGATGCTGGCCGCAGCAGGGCGCGATAGCCGCTCGCTGCCCACATTCCTGTGCAACGCATTGCTGAATCCGGCCGCCACGTTTGTTTACAACTACATCTTTCGGCTTGGATTTCTGGATGGGCGCGAAGGGCTGCTCCAGCACCTGAACCACTCGGTCTATATTCACTGGAAGTTTGTGAAGGCGTGGCAGGCGGGAAAACGCGTGAAGCAGGATCAGGCTTAGAAGCGGTGATGCCCGTGGCCGGCAACGAAGACCAGCATCCGCAGCAGCAGGATGAGAACCGCAGCGGTTGCCAGGATGACGATAAGCAGGCTGTGGCTGCGCGGCTTGGATTTGCGCTTCATGCTTAAAGACAGTCTTTAGCTGTTAGCTCTCAGCTTTGTGCAAAGGCCCTTCGGTGTTTGCCGAAGGGCCTTCGCTTTGAATTCGTATTCTAACCAGCTTATAGCCGGTGGCTGGAAACTTTTTTTACGCCGTTATCGTGCGCTTGGGCTTCGATCCCCACAGGCCGTAGTAGGCGATGTAGAGGTAGCAGATGACGGGAATCACGAACGAGCCCTGAATGCCCACCTTGTCGGCCAGAGCACCGATCAAATAGGGAATGATGGCGCCGCCGACAATGGCGGTCATGATCAGCCCCGAGCCCTTGCTGGTCAGGGGTCCTAGCCCGGCGATGCCCAGCGTGAAGATGTTGGGGAACATGACCGAGTTGAAGAAGCCGCACAGCACCAGCGTGCCGATTGCTATCCATCCCGAAGTAAACATGGAAGTGGCGATGAGCGCCGCGGCGGCAAAGGCGAATACGCCCAGCAGCTTTCCCGGCTTCACTTTGGTCATAATCCACGCGCCAAGCAAGCGCCCGACCAGCGCGCCAAGCCAGTAAAGCGATACCAGGAAGGAGGCGGTCTTCGCGGTGCTCATTCCCTGGGTGTTGAAGTAATTGACCGCAATCGAAGCCAAACCGACTTCAACGCCGACATAGAAGAAGATGGCCACTGCGCCCAGCACGGTATGCCGGAAGCTCCAGATGCTGCGGCTCAGAACCGGATCGCCGGCTTTGCCGGGACGGAAGGCCTGGGTCTGGGTAATCGCCGGCAGATGCGAAAGGGCAACCGCGACGCCGAGAATCAGCAGCGCGGCGGCGATAGCGATGTAGGGCACCCGCACGGTGTTGGCAATGGCCGCCTGAGTGGCCAGCTTGCCTGGATCGGCGAGGATGTACGCGCCGGCGACCAGCGGCGCAAGGGAGCCGCCGATGGAGTTGAAGGCCTGTGACAGGTTCAGTCGGATGGAGGCTGTGCCTTCGGGCCCGAGAATCGAAACATACGGGTTGGCCGAGGTCTGCAAGGCCGTTACGCCCGCGCCCACGATGAACACCGCGGTGAGGAACAGCGGGAAGCTGACCAGCTTAGCTGCGGGAACAAACAACAGGCAGCCGACCACTTGGATAAAAAGTGAAACCACCATCGTCCGCTTGTAGCCGATGGTCTCAATCAACTTCGAAGTTGGCGCGGAGAAGACAAAGTAGGCCAGGAAAAACGCCGACTCTGCCAGCATCGCCAGGCCGTAGGGCAGCGTAAAAATCTTCCTGAGGTGCGGCACCAGGGCCATGTTCAGGTTGGTGATGAATCCGAAGATGAAAAACAGCGCGGTTACCGTGATGAACGGAACGAGATATCCGGGCGACGTGAGGGCCGCGGATTTTTTGGTTTCTGCTGCCATAAAACGTGATTCCCCGTTTCTTCAAATTCGATTTTTGCCCGGCTTGGGCTGTTTTCTCGCGACCTGAATCGTCGCAATTGGCTAGAAGGCAACGGGCGTCCTCCACACTCGGATTTGCAGTGGTTCGCGCAATCCGGCCTTCTTGCTGCACACAACACTATACGGCAGACCGTGCAGGTGGAAAGTGGATATTGACGCCGGGGCCTTGCCGGCCCCTACCGGTGAGCGGGCAATCTCCGCTATTCTCATGAGAAGGCGAGGAAAAACCGAGATGCCTATTGCATTGCTGAGCGGTGCCCGGACCAGGAAGATTCTGGCTGCGCTGGAAAGAAACTGGCAGGCCGAAGTGGAGGCCTACCACACCTACCTGGCCCTGGCCGAGCGCGACAACGATCCCGTCCGTGCCCAGATTCTCCGCCACCTCGCCAGCGCAGAGTGGGAGCACGCTGCCCTCTGGCACGGCCGCATCCTTGAACTGGGCGGGACCGAGCCTGTCTACAGGGGCAAGCCCGGCGGCGAGGCAGACTCGCTTGCCAACCGCGCCGGAGGCGTCCGCATGGCCTTGCGACGCCTTGAAATCGAAGAGAGCCGCCACATCGCCACCTACGGCGAGCAGCTCAAGGCACTCGGCGACGAGGGTTCCATCGCCATCCTCGACCACGTAATCGAGGACGAAAAAGACCACTATCGCGAGCTCGGCTCGTTGCTGCGCGGCCACTACACCCCCTCCGCCACCGCGCCCAAAATCGACCCCAAAGCCGTGCTCGAAGAGATGCTGGCCAAGCGCAGCCAGGGACGCAAGCAGCCCGGCGCATGGATCGGCGACGCCATCTACGGGGTGAACGACGGCCTGGGCGCCATCTTCGGCATCGTCTCCGGCGTCTCCGGCGCCACCGCGGGCAACAGCAAGTACGTGCTGCTGGCCGGGCTCTCCGGCCTCATTGCCTCGGCTCTTTCCATGGGCTCCGGAGCGTATCTCGCCGCCAAGAGCGAGCGCGAGATTTACCACGCTGAGATCGCCCGCGAGCGCGAGGCCATCCAGATGAACGGCCCCGAGGCCCGCGAACTGCTCTCGCTCTACTACCAGGTCAAGGGTCTGCCCGAGGCGGACGCCATGCACATGGTGAACCACATCGCCAGCGATCCCGAGCAGTTGCTCCGCGCGCTGGCCAGCGAGCGGCTCGGCTCCTCAGAGGAGGCGCTCTCGAACCCCCTGGTCTCGGCCAGCTCCGGCGCGCTCTCGACTGCCATCGGCGCGGCCATCCCCATCATTCCGTTCTTCTTCCTCAGCGGCATTGAGGCCGTAATCGCCGCCGCCATCGTCTCGCTGGCCGCGCATTTTGCCGTCGGCGCGGCAAAGTCGCTCATTACGGTGCGCTCCTGGTGGGCTTCCGGGCTGGAGATGACAGTGGTCGGCGCCCTCGAAGGCGCGGTCACCTATGGAATTGGTATTTTGCTGGGCAAGAGCGGAATGTAACGCCGCCGAACGGATCCGGGTGCCCCATCTGGGCGCGCTATGCGCACAGCGCTTTCGTTTTTGCCTCCAGGGTGGGACGGCACGAATCCAGCTTCACGCTCCGCCAAGTGCCCCATGTCTCGATTCTGAAGCATGGGAAAGTAAGCCCCTCAGTACCCTGCCTCACGCCCAGGCCGAACGGCGAGAATCACCACTTCCTTGCCATCGTAGCGATATAGAACGATATACGCCCCGCTGCCAAACTCGATAATCCACTCCCGAAATTCGACAGGCAGTTCCTCAACCGGCCGTCCCATTTCGGGATGGCTTTCGAGCAGCTTCACTCCCTCTCGAATCGCCTTTACGGCCCGGCTGGCTGCGTCCGTGCTCTTGGGCGCCAGAAACCCATGCAGGCGAGCCACATCGCTCAGGCTCTGCGGCGTCCATCTCAGGCGTGGCATTCAGGGGCCTCGGCGTCCTCTCCTGCTTCCAGTTTGGCCAGCCACTCGTCTGCCCGATCGGCGGTAACGTGCAAACCCGTTGCCCGATATTCGTCCCAGGCCGCCAGCGCACCTTGCCGGAACTGTTCACGCTTCTCTTCGCGGCCAACATACTGCTCAACGGCCTCGCGCATGATCCAGTGCGCCGTGCGCCTGCGCGCCCTTGCCAGTTGCTGCACGCGCTCTTTGAGTTCAGAATCGAGCTTAAGGCTTGTGGTTGCTGCGTTTGGCATGGCTGACCCTCCAAAGTGTTACCTACTACTACTTTAGAACACCTCGGCTAATTTGTCGCCTGCCGCGCCGCCCGTTCCTCCGCCAAATACCCCAGCCAATCCTCCATGCCCGCGCCCGTCTTGGCTGAGGTCTCAAAGATCCGTATCCCCGGCCGAATCTCGTTGACGTTGTGGAGCGCCAGCTCCCGGTCAAACCCGCAGGGCTCCGAAATATCGATCTTCGTAATCACCGCGGCATCGGCTGAGTTGAACAGCGTGGGGTACTTCAGAGGCTTGTCCTCGCCCTCGGTCACGCTGAGCAGAGCCACGCGAATTTTCTCCCCGAGGTCGTAGCTCGAAGGGCAAACCAGGTTGCCGACATTCTCGATAAACAGGTAGTCGAGGCCGCCTAATGCCACGCCTTCCCAGCCGGCCAGGTGCTTGCCGATCATCTCCGCGTCCAGGTGGCAAATTCCGTGGGTGTTGATCTGCCGCACCGGAGCGCCGCTGGCAGCGAGCCGGCGCGCGTCGTTGTCGGTCTCCAGATCGCCCACCAGCGCCGCGGCACGAGAGCCGCGGGCAAGCAATTCGCGCAAGGTGAACTCAAGGAACGCCGTCTTGCCCGTTCCGGGGCTCGAAACCAGGTTCAGCACCAGCACACCTGCCGAGGTGAACTGCTGGCGTAATCCAGCAGCCAGCTCATCGTTTTTCTTCAGAATTCCCCGCCGCAGTTCCACAATCCGGGTGGTCATGTTTGCTCCTCAACTCGATCCGGCCCCGCAATTCCGCTTGCTTCAGGCTCCGGATCTTCAATCTCGATCGAATCAATCTCCAACTCGCGTCCCTGGCGCAAATCCCCCGAAAGGCCGCCGCAACTCGGGCAGCGGAAGCTGTGCACGCCTTCGATCTCCGCATCCCGCCCGCAAGCTTCGCAGTGCAGCACAACAGGAATCATGTTCACCACCAGCGCCGAGCCGGCCAGCGGCGTGCCCTCGGTGGTGATCTCCCAGCAGAATTTCAGCGAATCCTCAACCACGGCGGCCAGCACGCCCACCCGCAGCCGCACCTCTTTGACGCGCGCGCCAGGGTAGGCGGCGAGCGACTCGGTAACCGATTCAACAATGCTGGCGGCAATGGAAAGCTCGTGCATCGACTCCCGCTTCTGACAGGACGATACTATGCGTGGCCCCGGCTGAATGGTGAGCCGGCTCACTCCACTTCCCATCTCTTCTGGCCGGAAAGTGCGCCTGGAATGTAAGATATTATCGAAGGAACTTCCCCGTGCCCAACACTTTAGCTAATCCAACCGCGCCCGCCTCGCGGCTTGCCCTCAGCCATCTGGCGCCGGACACATTTCAGTCCGAGATTCGCGCCATGACCATGGAATGCGACCGCATGGGCGGCATCAACCTGGCCCAGGGCGTGTGCGATACGCCGGTGCCCGCGGTGGTTGAAGCCGCGGCCATCCAGGCCATCCGCGAGGGGCAGAACATCTACACGCGCTGCGACGGGATTGCGCGGCTGCGCGAGGCCATTGCGCAAAAACAGCTGCGCGATTACGGCCTGCGGTACGACTCCGAGCGAGAAGTCATGGTGGCCAGCGGCGCCACGGCCGGCCTGCACGCCGCCGCCATGGCGCTGCTCGATCCCGGCGACGAGGTGCTGCTCTTCGAGCCCTTTTACGGCTACCACGTGAACACGCTGAAGTCGCTGCGCGTAAACCCGGTGCTGGTTGCGCTGGCCGAGCCCGACTGGCAGCTCGATGTGGACGCGATGCGCGCAGCCATCACGCCACGCACCCGCGCCATCCTGCTCAACACGCCGGCCAACCCCAGCGGCAAAGTCTTCACGCTGCCCGAGCTTGAAGCCGTAGCCCAGCTGGTGCTTGAACACGACCTGTTCCTGTTCACCGACGAGATTTACGAGTATTTCGTCTACGACGGCGCTCGCCACATCTGCCCGGCCACGCTGCCGGGGCTGCGGGAACGGACGATTGTGATTTCAGGATTCAGTAAGACATACTCGGTGACCGGCTGGCGGCTGGGGTACGTGACCGCGGACGCAAAGTGGATGCCGGCCATGGCCCATTTCCACGACCTGACCTACGTTTGCGCTCCCGCGCCGTTCCAGGTGGCAGCCGCGGCGGGCCTTGAGCAGCTTCCGCCCAGCTTCTACCTGCAGATTGCCGCCGACTATGAAGACAAGCGCGGCCGGTTGCTGAGCGCGCTTGAAGCTGCCGGAATGGACCCCGCTGTACCTCAGGGCGCGTACTACATCCTGGCGCGGGCTACCCGGTTGCCGGGCAAGACCGTGGCCGAAAAGGCCCGTCACCTGCTGGCCCAAACCGGCGTGGCTGCCGTGGCAGGGTCGGCGTTCTTCCGGCCTGGACGTGGTGAGGATTTATTGAGGTTCTGCTTCGCCAAGCTGGACTCGGAGCTGGATGAGGCTTGCGAGAGACTGCGCAGGGTCTAGCGCCGCCCTGGAACTGCCGCGCTAATGCGGGCGCCCGGGCAGAACAAAATGGTCGGCACAGCGCGGCTCGTAGAAGTCGCCGGCCATAATAATGGGGCTGGAGTAGTGGACCGGTTTTCCGTCGATCAGCCGCTGCGGGTAGAGCGCCTTGGCTCCGCAGGTGCAATACGCCACCAGCTCGGTGATATTTCCCGCGTAGGTGCGCACCAGCCAGGAGAGATCGAGCATTTCACCGAACGGCATTCCGCGGAAATCGAGTTCGAGGCCGGAGACCATCACGTCGTAGCCCGACTCCAGCAGTCGCCGTGTAAACGGGAAAAGGTCTTGGACAAACTGGCCCTCGTCGAGCGCCACACACTCCATGCGCTTGCCGATGCGTTGCTCGGTGGCCGCCATGACCGGCAGAACGGCCCAGGGATTCGCAGAGGGAAACTCGATCGCTTCCATTTTCTCGCAGCCGTTGCGGTTGCGGCTTTCCACCAGCCCGGTTGCCGCTTTGGTGTCGGCGCTGGGCTTCAAAAGCATGACGTACTGGCGGGCGTACTGGCGGCGCGTCTCGATTCTGCGCAGCAGCTCCGCCGTCTTGTTGCTGCGCATGGGCCCAACGATCATTTCCAATTTTCCTGGCACGGGTATCTCCAGTGATTTCAGGTATCCATTGTTGCCTGATGCGCCGGGTTGCTGCAATGCATTTGAACGCCATGCGGGTGGGGGATGGAAAAGAGCTCTGCCGCGGCTGGAATCGGACGGGGCGGCCAGCCTCTGAATCAGGCCGCATGACTCCGCGGGCAGGTATTCTGCAAATATTCGCTTGACACCGGCAGCACTTCCGTTGTCTCGTGGAATCGTAGTAGCGTCTTCCCCCTTCTGCAAATTCCGATTGACGCAAACACCCTGCTCATTAGAGGTGAAAATTTCTGCCTTCGTCCGCATCGAACGAAGAGCGCCTTGCAGCCGCAGTATCGGCTGAGTTGTGCCCACATCCAAAGCGATTCAGACCTGAACCGTCAGGGCCAGAGGTGCCCCGCAATGACCCCCAACCGTCTCCCGGTCAAAGCATTTCTCCCTCTTCTGCTGTGTCTCGCCACCTCGTGCTACCGGCATGTGGTTCATTTGCCCCCGGGGCCGGTGAATATTTCAGGGCAGGTTGTCGACGCCAAAGGCGCTCCGATCGCGAATGACGAGGTCTTCCTCTTCCGGCATCTGAAATACATCGGCACCCGGACGAATGCCGCCGGGCAGTACACCTTCCCCGGCGTGGCCGCGGCGTCTTACGTGGTAGAGGCCTGGGGAGACCACTGCAACTTTGTTCCGCAGCGCACCTGGCTTGGCAATGTGGCTGCGAACGCGGTCGAGAGTTTCGAAGGCATCGGAATGGCGTGCGGCGGTGAGCCGACCGTGAATATAGGCGGCACGACCGGCCCCTACATCATCAGCGGCCACGCACGGGACGGCGCGGGGCAGCCGATCGTGGGCGCTCGCATTGACCTGGTAAGAGCGGACGACGAGGTGGACGGAGTGGAGGCGGTGCGGTTCACCGACGTCAACGGAAGCTATAGCATGAGCGTCCGGAACGACGTTTACGACCTTCGCATTTCCGGTCCCTGCTCGTTTACGCCATCGCGCATTCACATTGAGCAGATTCACGCCAGTCTTGCCCAGAATTTTGTGGGTGGCAGCGGTTGTCAGACCGAATCTCAAAACAGCGTCAATCCCACCGGCTCGGTGTTCACCATGAAACAAGGCGGCGATACCATCGGCACGACGTATGTGCGCGTGGAGCAGCGGGCCAGTGCGGCCGATGCGCAGGCCCGCCTGGTGGAGATCGAGAAAGAGCAGCCCTCCGTTGCATTCACATTGCTGACCATCGCCGGCTATCCCGCCATCGAGCGTCAAGCCACCGTCAAGCTGCCCGGTCTTGACCGCGACGCGGACAGCAGCGGAGGCTCGTCCCAGCCGTTTCTCGCCATCACCACCGCCATTGCCGATGGCAGCATCGTGGTCCGTTATGAAAGCCAACTCTCAGCCAGTGCCAGCGCTGCAACCATCGCGCTGTTTGTCCAGATCGGCCGCAACTTCAATCCGAACAATCTGAATGAACTGCATGGGCCGCCGGCTTCCACCACCCCCACTCAACCCTCCCCGGCAGCGCCATCGCACCCGATTACCGGCCTGCTGCTCCCCGGCAACATGGACCCCGCAGACTTCGGCGAACTCCAGATCGGCGCGTCGGATGTTGCGAACGCGGTGGTTTACGGTACGCAAAACGCGCCCTTCGTCTCCACCAACGGAGGCCAGACCGTCAATCCCTCCACGTACAACTTTGTAAATCCTCCCAGCGCGACTAAGACCGGCGCGTTCGGAGATCCGACGGTAACCGTCGGCGCTATCTACGGAACTACCAAGCAGGACATTTATTTTGTCCAGGAAGAACAGACAGCGCCGGCGCCGACGCCCGCCAACCTCATTGTCATCGCCACCGGACTTTACAAGAGCACCGACAATGGCCAGACGTTCAACAACGTGAGCTTTCCGGTAAATTGCGGCAGCGCTTCGTTCGGCTGCGCTGTCCCCGATCAGGAACAACTGGTAGCTGACCGGTTGAACCGTGCAGTGACCTCGAGCGGAACGGCGGATCAGCTTTACATGACCTGGCGCAATTTTCCCAATCCCAGCAACGGCACCCGGGAAATCGGCGTGGCATGCTCAAAAGACGGTGGCCAAAACTGGCAGACAGACGTGACGACTTTGAACGTGACGGGGGGGGATTTTGGCCGTCCGGCAGTCGCGCCTGACGGCTCCCTGTTGGTGGTTTTTGAATTATTCGGCAGCCCCTCCACGCTGGAGGTGCAGAAGTGGTCTTCCTGCGCCAGCGGTTTTACGCCCGCGCCCGGCAGTCCTGGCACTCTGGCCTCGATTAACGACGTCGCCAACATGCCGGGGCTGGACCGCTCGCCCGACGGCGAGTATTCGCTTGCGTTCGACAGTTCCGACAGCTCAGGGAAAACAGTGTTCGGCGTTTATTCCAACGAGGCAACTCCGGGAAACGACGACATTCATGGCGCGGAGTCGGTGGATGGCGGCCAGACGTGGAGCCGGGACTCGATCGTGAGCACCAGCAGCAATGGACACCGCTACTTTCCGTGGCTATGCTCGAGCGCCGGTAAGTATTTTGTGACCTGGTATGACCGTCGCCACAGCACATCGGCCAAGCCCGACCTGACCGCATACTATCGTTCCAGCATCTTCGACAACGGCACCACAACCTCGGTCGGAATCGGCACGGAGAAGAACGTCTCCGGCGTTGACGATCCGGAATGTGCATCGGGATTTGTATCCGGCGTGAGCAGCCCGGTAGAAGAGGCCGGATGCAAAAATCTGCCTTCCGGCCTCGTTCCGGGAGGGGCATGCCAGTCGAAGTGCGCTCCGGGGCAGGCGGGGCCCTGCGGATCGGGCGCGGCGTGCGATTTTCGCGCGGCTACGCCGTGCACAACATCGGGCGAGACTTGTACGACGACCCGCGGCCAGCCGAAATTCGGCGATTACAACGGCGCGGCGTGTTCCCAGGGCATACTCTACATGGCCTGGGCTTCTTCCACCGCGCCCAGCGGCGGCGGCTGCCTGCTCAACGGAGTTTCGTCGTCGAATGCGTCCAAGTGTTGCTCCGGCCAGTTGTCGGGCAGCATTTGCGCGGCAACGTCTTCAACCTCGTGTACCGCGAATGGAGGCACCTGCGGCGGCAGCCTGCCTAAGTGCTGCAGCAACATCGGCGCCAACGGGCAGTGCCAGGCCAATACCTGCCTGCCCGCCATCGGGCTTTACACGTCGTCTACCTGCATCGGACCTGCGTGCGCGGGACTGCCCGTGCAAATCAACTACCACCAAGTGGGCGCATGCAACGGTTATGGGACGGGTTCCGGCCTCATCAGCGCCGGCCCGAATCAGGCCTTCGTAATCTACCGCATCGACAGCATCGACAATTCGGGGGGAACTTCCCCATTCAACTTCAACCCCGGCAATTCTTACGTCCAGCAAATAAACCCGTCGGCGCTCGATACGACGGTGTCTATGGCGCAGATATTCGGGCTCTTCGCCGCGGTCTCCAACACGGTCAACGCCGGCCAGGACTATCAGCTCTCGACCGGCGAATATGTGGCCATCACGGCTCAGACGAACGCTTCAGACGGAGCTTCGGATGCGGACGGGCGGTTTTATCCGCTGAGCTACAAGCGTGGATCGAGCGATCCGCCGGTGAGTGTAGTCAACGAAAACCCCGGGCAGACCAGTTGGCCGTACACACCGGATTGCTCCACGGTCTACCTGCATTGAAAATGGCCGCGCAAAGACCCGGCATGCTCCAGACCGAGCAAGTGGAGGGCCGTGCGGCAACAGATTACTTCTGGGCCGTCGCGGGCTTCGCGACTTCCGCAGGCTTGGCAGCGAAGTTGGCGGGGCTGACGTGTTGCGAGAAGCGAGCCGCAAGAGCCTGGCCGCCGGCGGGGAGGCTCGCTTCCTCGGCCTCGAGCGACGCGATCCGCTGCGGGAGTGGCGGGTGGGTGCTGCCCCAAAGGCCTAACTGGCGCTGCGTCTCGGGTGTCTTGGGCATCTCGGAGAGCATGGTGAGAAACAGGCGCAGCCCGCTGGCCTGGTAGCCGGCCTTCTGCGCATAGGTGACGCCGAGCCGATCGGCATCTTTCTCCTTATCGCGGCTGTACTGCTGCGAGAGAGCCTTGTCGAGAGAGTTGCTCGTCAACTGTTCCAACTGGCCGCTGGTGAACTGGGCCGTCTGGTCCTTGATAAACTGCATCTGCTTTTGCGAGCGGATCTCCTTTTCGAGGTGCCGCTGGTCAACGTGGGCAACTTCATGCGCCAGCGTGCCTGCCAGCTCCGCCTCTGAGTTCATGTGGGCCAGCGCGCCGCGGGTGATGAAGACATAGCCCCCAGGCAGCGAGAGCGCGGTGATGATCTCAGTATTCAGGATGCCGAATCGATACGGCACCGGACGCGTGGCCTGCTGCGCCACCGTGCTGCCGACAAGATTGACATAGCGCACCATTTGGGAATTCTCATAGAGGCCGAAGACGTTGATGAGCCGGGCGGCCGAAGCTTGGCCAACCTGCTCCTCCTGTTGCGGCGTCCACGGAGTGTAAATGTCCAGGACCTGCTTGCCCTTCTGAACCTTGTCGCCGATTTTGCCCATCACGCTGCTCAACTGCCCGAAAGCAGGCGCGGCCGTGGCAATAGCCAACATCAAAATACATATGGTCTTGAGCGTACGCACCGGCCGCCTCCTCTCAATGCCCGTTCGGCGCAGCAGCGCCGGCCGCGGCTGGTGTGGCGCTCTGGGTTAATCCGCCGTCCTTCTCGAATGTGACCAGTGCGGCGGGCGTCGGCCGGTAGGCGGCCATGGCCTCGGCCTTCTTTTCGCTGTCGGCGCTGGGTGCGGAATTCAGAAAAGCCTGCTGCACCTGGCCGTTCGGGTCCACCCCGTTGAAGCCCAGCGCCGCCGAGTCCGTGGTCTGGTTCGACTTCTTGATGCTCAACGCTCCGCCAAACAGTGGCGCCGGCTGGTTGCAATTGTTGTTCTGCCCGTTATTGGCGCCGTTCTGCTGGCCTTCCTGGCTCTGCTGCCCCTGCTGGCCGTTGTTCTGCGTGCCCTGGGCCGGGCAATTCTGCTGCTGCCCCGGCTGGGAATTCTGCTGCCCCATCAGCCCGCCGGTAATCCCCGCCGGCGAAATCAGGGCCAGGGTTAAGGCAATCACGCCCGCTGTCCTGGTTAATGTTCCTCGAATTGCGGCGGAAATGGTCATATCCGCAAACTCCTATCCCAAGCTTTGCAACCGAAGATTGGCTCAAAATCAGGACCCATTCTGCGTGCCCGCGGAGTCGCAGCTCAGCAGTTCATAAACCGCGGTCTCAACCGTCTTGCCCTTCACCTTGTATCCTCCCAGCGGGCGAGTCTTAGCCAGGCCTGCGATGCGCTGCCGGGTGAATTCACTGATGATGATGGAGGTATGAAACTCTTTGTTGAGCCCTTCGAGGCGTGCTGCCAAGTTAACAGCATCTCCGATGACTGTAAACTCAATTTTTTTTCCGCGCCCGATGTTTCCGAAGATGGCGGGCCCGGTGTTGACGCCTACGCCGATGGCGATGGTCTGCCTGTCCTGCGCGGCCCAATCCCGATTAAGCTGCGCCACGCGCTCGAGCATCTCGACCGCGGCGCGCGCGGCCTCGGCAGCGTGATTGACGGCCGGAGTAAACGCACCCCAGTAAGCCAAGATGCCGTCGCCGATAAACTTGTCCACAATCCCATTGTGGCGGAAAATGATCTCGGTCATCGCGGCAAAGTACTCATCGAGCAGCGCGATCAGATCCATGGGATCGCTTTGCTCGGTCATGGTGGTGAAGTTGCGCAGGTCTGAGACCAGGATGGTGAGCTCGCGCTTGTCGCCGTTCAGGCGCAGGTCGCCGATATTTGCAATCACGTACTCCACCAGTTGCGGCGACATGTAGCGATCGAGCATTCCACGCGTCTGGCGCAACTGCCGGCCGGTGGTGATGTAACGCGCGGCCGTGGCCGAGCCGAACGAGAGCACCAGCGCCAGTTCCGGAGCCGCCAGCGGCAGCGCCAGATGTGCATGCCCATAGGCGGCAAAGCACGCCACGACCCAGGCTGCTGCCATGGCCAGCACGGCGGCAAGCGACGGCGGCAAGTGGCGCAGCAGAAACAGCGCCGCGCCGCCTGCCGCGGCCATCGCAATCACCAGCAACGCCAGCAGCCAGGCCGGCGTCTCGCGGATGGCCACGCCGTTGAGCAGATCGTCGATGGCCATGGCATGGACAATGAACCCCGGCGCCGCGGTGGCAAAGGGCGTGGGGTGCGCGTCATAACTTGCCGTCGCGCTGGCGCCAATGAGCACAATTTTGCCCGCAAAGTAATCCGGCGGATAATGCACCACATCCGGCGGGCACTGGGTGGGATAGATGGAGCAGATCACCTGCCAAATCGGCAATCGCGGATACACCGTGGACCCGCCGCGCCACAGCAGCAGCATGCGGCCATCGTCATTCACGGGAACTTCGCGTCCTCCGGCCACCGCGAAGCGTCCGCCAAACAAGCCGTCCTGCCGGCTCCATGCGACCGGCGCGCCCAGAACCTGCTGCACCGTGCGCGAGGCCAGCGAGTCATAAGCATGGCCGCCGTAGCCATACTGCACGCCCACGCGCCGCAGCACGCCATCGGGGTCAGGCAGGGCGTTCAGGGCGCCCACGCCGCTGGCGTCCGCAACCAGCACCGGCTCGGGCAGGTTGGGGAAGAACTGGGCCGCGTCGATGGGCGCAGCGAACGCGCTCCCACCTTGCGAATCGGACGCCGCGCGATGCGCCGCAAGGGCATCAAGCTTGGCCGCCGCATCGCCCCCGGTGGCCTGCTCCATCTGCGTGGGCACGAAGGTAAAACCCAGCACCGTGCTGCCGCCCTGGCGCATCACTGCGCCAAACTCCTGGTCGACCGCATCGCTCTCCGCGCCGCTGAAAATGGCGTCGATCGCAATTGCTTTGGGATGCCCGCGGTTCACGTAGCGCACCACCTCGGTCCACACGCGCCTGGTCCATGGCCAGCGCCCCAATTTGTCCTGAAGCGACTCCAGGCTCGCGTTGTCGACATCGATAATCACGATCCGCGGATCGGCCTGCTCGGGCTTGGCAGCAAATCGCGCCCGCGCGTCCAAAGTGCCGTTTTCAAGCCACACGCCCGCGCGCGAGTGCGCCAGCAGCAGCAGCGCGCCCGCGGCCACGGCCACTGAGACGCACGCCCCCACCACGAATTCGCGTCGCGTTTTGCGGTCTACAGCCATCACGCGTCTCCCTTGTCCCGATCGCGAAGGCGCTCAAAAACAGTTTATGAATTCATCGAAGTTGCACGAGTGGGGGAAGTACTGGGGTAACGGGGCGTGACTCAAAATTACACGCCATGGTTCAAATACGTCCTGGGGAATATCTCCCGGTGCAGCTTGCCGGCATCCTCCTTGAAACAGATTACCTGTTGCCGACCGTGGATTGTTCTACCGCATCGCCGACCAGATGGCCAGATTCAGGCCCACCATCAGCACCGCGGATGCGGGGATGAGCAGCAGGGCTTTCCTCAGCCTGAGCGGGTCGCCGCCGGCGATGGCGCCTATGATTCTGGAGCTTACCGCGAGACCGGCCCATCCGCAGGTGATGACGAATCCGATTGCCGTGCCGGTCATGCGCGGGAAGGCCGCGCCGGTGATGGCGAGAACGGTCGGGAAAACCGGCGCCATCGAAAGTCCGGCGATGAAGACCAGCGCCGCGGCCAGCGCGGGCTTTGTGGTGCGGAGCATGAGGAAGGTAGTGACTGCCATGGCAATGGAGGCGGCCAGGGTGACCTGGATGGGCGGAACGCGGATGAGAATGGGCGAGACGCCGGCGCGGCCGACCAGCAGGCCGAGCGCGAATCCGAGGGAAAGAATGTTGAGGGCGCGCGACTCCGGAATGCCCTGGGCGATGAGATGGCGCGGGAGCCAGTTCCATACGCCCACTTCGCAGGAGACGTAGAGGAAGAGCAACAGGCCCAGCAGAAAGAGGAGCGGACGGCCGAGGATGGGGCCGGCCTGGGTGAGAACGAAGCCGGATGCGCCGGCGGGCGCGGGCATCTGCGTGACAACCTGGACGGCGAGGGTGAGAAGGGTGAGCGTGGCAACGGTATAGCAGAGGCGGACCCAGTTGCGCTTGAAGAGATTGGCCGAGATGAAGGGAGTGGTCAGGCCGCCGAGTCCGAAGAAGAGGTTGACGAGGTTGAGCGCGATGGCGCTATGCGCTCCGCTGACGCCGTTGGCCAGCGCGTTGGCGCCGGTGACCACGATGCCTCCGCCGATGCCGAGCAGGAAGAGCAGGACTACGATGTTGCGGTAGTTCTTGGAGCGTGGCAGCCCCACCAGGGCGAGAACGATGAAGGCCAGGCCGAGGATCAGGCCGATCTTGTCGCCTTCGGTGTCGAGCAGCGGGCCCACTCCTACCGAGGCGATCATGAGGCCAAGCGCCTGCGCAAAAGCGATAGCGCCGTTTTGCGCCGGGGTAAGGCGGAAACGTTCGGAGAGTTCGGGCAGGATAGTGCCGAGCATGGCTGCGATCATTCCGTAGACAAAAATTGCGAGAATGGCGGCAAAAATCAGCAAGCGTGGGTTTCCTTTCGGGGAACGGCTTCAAAATACAGGAATCTGCCGGGATGGGGCAAGGATTGCTTTGCACGCTCGCCTCGTGCGGCTCCAGTAGACTGGTAGGCAATGAGATGGGCACGCACATGGGGCTTGGCCGGGCGAGCGGTTGTGGCGGCCTTGGGACTGGTTGCCGGGCTGGGCCTTTGGGGATGCGGTATGCCGGGTGCGCCGCAGCCGCCATCGCTCAACCTGCCTGATCAGGTGACGGATCTGTCCGCGGTGCGCACTGGCGACCAGGTTTCGCTCACCTGGACCATGCCTAAGAGGAACACAGAAAAGCTGATACTGAAGGGCAATGTGCAGGTGCGGGTCTGCCGCAGAGAGAGCGACGCGGGCGCGTGCACGCCTGCCGGCAGCGTGCAGTTCGCGCCCGAAGCCGATGGCGCATTCACCGAGACGTTGCCGGGGTCGCTGGCGGCGGGCCAGCCGCGGCTGCTCAGCTATTTTGTTGAGCTGGTAAACCGCAAGGGGCGTTCGGCGGGGCTCTCGGACGGCGCGGACGTGCTGGCCGGCGAAGCGCCGGCAGCGGTGGAAGGCCTTGACACGGAGATGGGCAAGAGCGGCGTACTGCTGCGCTGGAAGACAGGCGCGAACCCGGCGGCAATACGGCTGCAGCGGAAACTGCTTACGCCGCATACCAAATCGCAGGCCAAAGGAGAGCAAGGCCCGCTGGCGCCGCCTCCTGAACCCGTGGAACGAACTCTGCTGGTGGAAGCGGGCGCCGTGAGGGGACGCGCGCTCGACAAGGACATTCGCTTCAACGAAAGCTATGAGTATCGCGCCCAGCAGGTGGCGAGCGTGACCGTGGGTTCAGCGAAGCTGGAACTGGCCGGGCCGCTATCGGCGCCGGTGCGAATTGAGACTGTGAACGTGTTTCCGCCCGGCGCGCCGGCGGCCTTGGCGGCCGTGGCCACTGCCGGCGAAAACGGCAGCGCGCCGGCGATCGACCTTAGTTGGCAGCCCGATACCGAGGCCGACCTGGCCGGCTACATTGTTTACCGCCGCGAGGGCGATGGCGGCTGGCAGCGCATCTCCCCTGCGCAGCCGGTGGTCGGTCCGGGATTTCACGATGGGAACGTGCTAGGCGGCCACTCCTACCACTATGCGGTGAGCGCCATCGACGAGGAAGGACATGAAAGCGCGCGCTCGGCTGAAGCGCAGGAGACGGTGCCGAGCCCTTAACACATTCGCGGTCGGGGATCGCGTCGAGGAAGCGGGTCCACTATGAAATATTGCCGGTTTTTGCTGAACGACGAGGTCCATTACGGCGCCCTGGAAGACCGCAGCGGCGAGTTCTGGATTACCGGCCTTGCGCCCGCGCCGGCCGACGACCTGGCCTACCGGGTGGCGCTTGATGAGATAGATGCGTGGGGCTTGGAATTTAAGCCGATGCCGATGAGGGCGGCCAAGCTGCTGCCTCCGGTAACGCCTTCAAAGATTATTTGCGTGGGGCGCAACTACCGCGCGCATGTGCGCGAGCTGGGCAACGAAATGCCCGTCGAGCCGCTGCTCTTCTTCAAGCCGCCATCGTCGCTGCTCAAACCGGGTGGAGCGGTGCGGCTTCCGGCGCAGTCCGAGCATGTGGATTTCGAGGGCGAGCTGGCGCTGGTGATCGGTCGGCGCGCCCACAAACTCAAGCCCGAAGACAACTGGCGTGATGTGGTGCGCGGCCTCACGCTGGCCAACGACATCTCCGCGCGCGACCTGCAGAAGAAGGATGCGCAATGGACGCGCGCCAAGGGCTTTGACACGTTCTGCCCGGTGGGACCGATTGTGAGCGACGAGCTGGATCTGGACGCCGGGCTCACGATCGAGACGCGGTTGAACGGCGAGGTGCGGCAGCACGCGTCGACGCTCGACTTCATCTTTTCGATTCCGGTGCTGCTGAGCGCCATCACGGCGGCATTCACGCTCGAGCCCGGCGACCTGATCCTGACGGGAACGCCATCCGGAGTGGGGCAGCTCAAGGCCGGCGACAAGGTCGAGGTGAGCATCGCGGGGCTGGGCGTGCTCAAAAATACGGTGGAGGCGGAGTAATTCGCGTTGAGGATTCGGAGCCCGCGTCAGCCCAATTTTCGGCCGCCAAAGAATCCCAGATTGGACCCGGTCGGAGGATCCTGCGGCATGACGCCGTGATAGTGCTTTCCAATTTCCTCACGAAATCGCTGCGGGTCTGCCGGTCGGCTCGAGAAGACGATCTTCGTGCCATCCGCTCCGATAATCGTCAGAGTTTTGGCCGTCTCGCTCTCTTTGATCTCTGAGATATCTCCCCACCGAATCCGCTTTTCGCCACGCAGCCAGAAATGCTGCTCGATTCCATCGTAGGCAACCACCACCGTTCCCGGGAACCGGAAAAGCTCCATAGCCGCCGTGGCAAGGATGGCCGCTGGAAACAATACGCCCCACGGCCTGCCGGCGTGTAGCTGCAAGTCATTGATGGCTGCCCACGCCGGTAAGAAAACAATCAGCGGCCACGCGAGATAGATGAGCGGATCCGGAGCGAACTCCACGCGTCCGCCGCCGTCGTCTTTGGCGGATCTCATTTTGCCGTTTTTGCGCATGCCCACAAACACAAGGAGAAACGAGGAAACGAGGTTGGCTATCTCGCGCGTAGGTTTCCAGATCATTTCAATCATCTTACCCCCGGGGACGCGATGGGCTGCCAGTTAAGGCTCTTCACCGCGGCCATCCCGGTTTGCACCGCGCCGCTCTGCAGCGCATCCAACGAAAGGGGTACACTGGTGCGGTAAGACGCCAGATCGGTTCCCCAGACCCCAGGAGGTAATCATGCCGCAGAATCTGCTTGAACAGTTGCGCCAGTACACGGTCGTGGTGGCCGATACGGGTGACATCCAGG
>Ga0182016_10002152_pt1 | contig 23392 bp, 18 predicted proteins | sample 712S2MmetaG_FD_120491 | JGI IMG/M metagenome (GOLD analysis project Ga0182016, IMG submission 120491) | Permafrost microbial communities from Stordalen Mire, Sweden - 712S2M metaG | ecosystem: Environmental > Terrestrial > Soil > Wetlands > Permafrost | place: Sweden: Stordalen | collected... | reverse complement strand
GGCGCATGATTTTCCCCAGGTTATGTGGCGGATTGAGATTCTTTCTGGGGCAATTATAGCACATTTATCCAATCTATATTATTGATTCTAAATATAGTTGCTCGCTATTTCAGGATCGACTATATTAATCAGTTCTCATCTGCGGGATCGTCCCCTGTGATGGGTGACGTGTTTCTGATCTCGCCCGGTGAGCGAAACAATCTGCCGCTCGCCAAAAACAATCTGGCGCCACGGGTCGGCATCGCCTACAGCCTGTCGCCCACAACGGTCCTACGCAGCGGGTATGGAATCTTCTGGATCCCTGACTATGTGGCGTACGCCTTAAATCCGAATAACGATATGGTGAATGCGGCAAGTACAACCTACACGGGAACAGTGGATGGAATCCACCCCTATAACACCATGTCCCTTCCCTTTCCAGGTGGCATCTTCCCGCCCCCCGGTAGAAGTCTGGGAATTGAGGGCACACAGCAGTTTCTGACTCATGTGGTGCAATCGATTACAGAGGTTGACCGCAACAACCACCCACACGGTTATGTTCAGCAATGGAATCTAAGCCTGGAACAGCAATTGCCGGCAGAGTTCTCATTCGTGGCAGCCTATGTGGGATCAAGGGGAACTCATCTAGCCCAGTATTCACAGCAGGTCAATCAGATCGCGGATGCCCTGCTTTCAAAAGCTGCAACTGAATTTGCGGTGGGGGGCAGGTCTGCTGTGACGCTGTTAGGCGCGACACCGAATCCGTTCTTTGTCGACGGGCAGGCGCTGGCGCTGACGGCCGCAACTACAACCGTGGGGCAACTGTTGAGACCTTATCCTCAATACACGAGCGTTGAACTCGCAGGTCAAGGATCATTCGACAGCATCTATCACTCGTTCCAGTTCACGGTCCAAAGGCACTTCGTCGCAGGAGGGACTCTCCTCGCAGCCTACACGAACTCCAAGTTGATTAGTAATACAGATACGCAGACGGCCTGGCTCGAAAGCAGTGTAGGAGCCATTCAGGACAACAACAATCTGCGCGGAGAGCGCTCACTTTCTTCGCAGGATGTACCCCAGCGCCTGGTGATTAGTTATGTGCTCGATCTACCGTTCGGACAAAATAGACATTACCTCGCTCATGTTGGCAGCACGCTCAATAGAATCGTGGGAGACTGGGGAATGGATGGCGTAACTACATTTCAACGAGGCTTCCCGCTCGTTTTTAGCAACGGTCAAGTGAACGACGTGACTCTGTTTGGAGCAGGTTCCCGCCCAAACCTTGTTCCCTTCTGCCACAAAAATGGCGCGTCGAGAGGAAATAATCGCCTCTCTGGTTGGTTCAATACGGCATGCATTGCCGCACCGGGAGACTTTACATTTGGAACGGAGCCGCGCGTTGATCCGACACTACGCTCCGACGGCGTCAATAATTTTGATCTTGCCGCGTTCAAGAGAGTTCGGTTCGGCCAAGAAGGCCGTAGTGGTTTTGAGTTTAGGGTGGAGTTCTTCAATCTATTGAATCGCACCCAATTCGCTCCGCCTAATACGACCTGCTGTGCAAGCAATAATGCGAATTTCGGCGTGGTGACCAGCACCAATCCGGGAACCAATCCCCGTCTGGCGCAGTTCGCATCAAAGTTTTTCTTTTAGGCGTGGCAAGCCGCACAAGGAGGACTCGATGCATGACCAAGCTCTACAACCTGTCGCTCGGAGGCGGCTATTCTCTTCCGATACGTACTGATTGAGATCGGATATGGAAATGTCGTGCCAGGAGCCATTCCCACCTGTATTCGCGTCCTTCTCTGATCCACGAACCTGATCACAGTCGGGACTGCAGTTACAGGAGTGAAGCCAACCGGCAGAACAGGATCGCCTATCGGCGCGTTAATCAACGTGGACTTGCCACGTTTGAACTGGCCAATGCATGCGACATAGAAACGGCCCTCGGAAATCCGGTTCGCCAGATCCCTGGCCTCCTCAGCGATTCGACTCGAACCTAATTCCTCTGCAAGTTGGGCCAGACGCAGGAGTCTCGCAGCACCGTCAACGTCGCTCGTCACTGTAGAGAGCTTCAAGTGAGAGTGTTCAGCCTGCACGCCAACCTTGGCAGAAGATTTGTCTTCACTGTTCGTCATGTCCTCGTCACGCCCCTGAATGACCTCACCGCCACCATCATCCACGACTGAGCCCATCCTAACCGACTTCATTCGCATCCCCTATCCGCAGTTGGTCCGGCCAGAAGCGAGTATTTACATCAAAAGGGACAGCCATGGGCTCTCCGGCGAGCCATACGTCTTCCAGGGTCAATGGACTCTCAGGGGAAGTCCAACGAAAGCGAATGATGTCGGCTCGCCTGCCTGGCGCGAGCAGACCACGATCTCCGGCAAACCGACCTGGAATTTCAGTAGCCATTTTCAGCCCCTCTGCCAGCGAGAATCGCGTCATCCTTATAGCGCTGCCCACGCAGGTGATCAGCGGCACAGCAGCTCCAGACAAGAGTTGGGTTCCGGTTATTTGCAGGCGCCCCTCGCGGGTAAGTTCGACCATCTCTCCTTGAACAACGTAGGTTCCCGCAGGCATGCCGGCAAGAAAAACCACGTCAGAGACCAGAATGCTTCTGTCCAATCCCTTAGCCCGAATCATCGCTTTCAACGCGTTCGACGGCAGGTGCTGGCCGTCCGCAATGAAGCACGCCGTGAGACGGTCATCGGCCAGCTGGCTCCAAATCGGGTTGGGATGGCGGTCCAATTGGGGGGCTATTCCATTTCCGAGATGGGTGGAGAGGCGGGCGCCTGCCTGCACCGCAGCATCAATCTGCGCGGCTGAGGCATGTGTATGCCCAATCGACACATGAACGCCTCGATTCACGAGCTCCGAGATGTATTCCCGGGAGTTCGGGTAATGGGGAGAAAGAGTCACAAGTCCTACGAGGCCGTTACAGGCAGCCTGCCATCGGTCGAATTCTTGCAATGACGGTGGCCTAACCGCCTGAAGGCGATGACCTCCGCGATAGCCGTCGATCGGCGAGATGTGGGGGCCTTCAACATGAACATAGGGAATACATTTCCTGGCGATGGAATCCGCAGTGCGCGCTTCCGAAATGCAAGCCAGTCGATGCAGAATCTCTGATTCGGACGCCGTTACTAATGTGGGCGCAAAAGTGGTTACACCGGTTGCCAGCAATGCTCTTGTAAGCTGTGAAACCGTCTCAGAAGATGCATTGTCACCATTCAAGTCAAGCCCATGGTAGCCGTTTACCTGTAGGTCGATAAGGCCAGCCGAGATCCAAAGGTCGCAATCTTGGGGAGTATCATCAACGGAGATAATTTGACCTGCTTGAACCTTGACATAGATGCATCTTCCTGTTGCGGGATCACGTCCAGAGATCGATAGCGGATTCATGCTTTGTCCTTGTCCTTGCAACACGCTTTAAATGCAAAATTTGGCGGTTGGGCCTGGGCCAAATGATTTTGCATAGGGGATGCTCCTCGACGGGATCGCGGCTTCCACTCTTGATCGCCAGCTCCGCGCTTCCAAGCGCGAAGACCCGAAGGACACGCCAAGCGACATTTACTTCCGGTTTCTACGGACCGAGGAGCTCGCCGGCACGCCCCGAAGCAAGCATCGTTACAGATCGCAAAGGCCAACGCAAATGTCTATCTTTCAACCTTTCTATGAGAACCATCGGTTGCGGAGGCGATTACAAGGCTCTTCACACGGCCGAACATCCGCTGCCATTGCAACCTGGCTTGTTTCCAGAATGGTCAACCTATTCGACCACCGAGGGTAACCATGATTTTCGACGCCGACAGCAAGAAGCAGCTAACGAACCTTATCATGATAAGCAAAGATACTGGTAGACTGGCCGTCACGAAGACTTTTGTGACTGCGCGCTGGCCGCAAGAGTATTGGGAGTCCGGATAGGTGCATGGCCGCGAGGGTCCGCGCGAACCCGGCGATCCGAGCTCTCGACCATTGAGTCGCGGCGGTGAGTCTGGAATAGCTCCACTGTGTGTCCGAAACGGCTATCCCGGATGTGCTTAGAAGGAAGACTGAATGACCATATGGTTACGGATCGTCCGACCGTCGATTGGAGCCGCATTTCTCGCGGCCTGCGTATTGGGCCCGGCACAGGCGGAGACGCTGCGCTTGAATGCCCACACGATTTACGAACGCGCGGTGACCAACAACATTGCCCTCTCTCCAGACGGTTCGATGCTCCAACTGAGGTCAGGCGAAGTATTCCAGGATGACGGGCCCGCCTCCGGGTTCTCCTATAAGCCAAATACAGAGACGCTTTCTCCAGGCACTGTGATTCGCAAACAACTCCTGATTCCCGATCCACAGGCGAGTGAAGCAGTACTAATCGTGGGCGGCAGCAGCGACCTGAAAGTGGAGGTGAACGGTAACCCGCAGAAACTAGGGACGGCGAAACCGATATTTGGCGAACAGTGGCACGCGTATACCATCGATCCTTCGGCCCTTAAGCCAGGAATCAACGACATTATCATCCGGGGAACAGGCAAGGTAAAGATCGCGCGTGCCGACGACTCTTATGTGGAATTAGCGCACAGGAGCGCTCGCAGCGCCGATGGGGGCAAATCCTGGAGTGTGGACAAACTGGGTCCTGCCGGCAACATTTCCGGAGAGTACTACGTACGGGTTTATCTAAAGCACTTTGTATCCAGCGGCTCTATCCTGCTGCCGGTGATGGATGTCTCCAACCTTGAGGCGAAGCCGCTCGCACCGCCTCTCAGCGCGCCCGGTCCGCTAAGAGTCTCGGTTTCCACTGCGCCGAACGCCATGAGCGAAATGACGCTTCGGGTTCGATCCGGAACAACGTACGTGCCGACCAAGGAGACCTGGTCGGAGTGGATGCCACCTGACCATGATGGCATGGTGAAAACGCCGCGCGGCCGCTATGTTCAAGTTGAGGTGACATTGGCAACTTCGGACCCGTTGGTTACGCCAAGGCTGAGTGAGATCAAGCTGATCACCGAGCCCAGGCAAGCGGGGGATTGGACAAAGGCCGTTAAGGTCATCGGCTTCCACAATGAAGAGATTGTGCGCACTTCCATTCCATTCCAGTACGAGCCTTTCACGCAGCCGAAACTGAAGGAACTGCGAGCGCGCTATCGGCTCGATACCGTCGTCGACGGTGCGAAAACGGATCTCGACATAATTACCAGGCTCGCCGCCTGGTCTTCGCAACAATGGAAATGGGCGGAGTGGCACCTAGACCAGTATTATCCCCCCTGGGACGCACTCGAAATCCTGAAGAAGCTTCCTGATGGCAAGCCTGTTGGCGGTTTCTGCCAGCAATACAACCTGGTGCTCCTGCAGGCCGCCGAAAGCTTTGGATTTGTCGGCAGGGATATTTCGATTGATAGCGGAACAATTGGTCGTCCGACAAACGTTGGCCATGAAGCGGTAGAGATCTGGTCGAATCAGTTCCGGAAGTGGATTTGGATCGATGGGACGATGGCCTATTACGCAGTTGACAATGCCACTAGTGTTCCACTTTCGCTTTCGGAGATACGGCAGCGCCAACTACGGGTCCTGCGCGGCCAGCAAGTAAAGTCCACTCGTATTGTTCATCTCGTGAAATGGAATGTGCCTGCAACGCCCGATTGGCTGAGAGGGGCATTCCAGTGGCGCGGGCTGGACCGTGATATGTCATTCGCGGAACTCAGACTCATCCCGAGGAGCAATTTCCTGGAGCAGAAATGGCCTTTGCCGCTGAACAATGGCAAAGAAGGCTGGAATTGGAATGGATTCGACGTCTGGACCGATGCGGACGCGCCCGCCGAATTGCTTCATCCGAACTTAATCACCAGGCACGGCAATTTCGAATGGACACTCAACCAGGCGCACTTCGTTCTCGAACCAACTTCGACGCCGGATGAATTTCTGGTTCATCTCGATACAGTGACCCCTGGCTTCGAGTCGTTTCTGGCCAAAATCGATGGGAAAGAGGAGTCGCCTGTCAGCGCAGTCTTCACCTGGAGGTTGCATACGGGACGCAACCATCTGAAGGTATGGCCGCGCAACAACGCAGGCCGCGATGGGATTGCCAGTTGGATCGATCTCGAGGTTCCCCGCAGTTAGCCCAGATGAGACAAGGTTAGCGATGAAGCGACGCGCCTGTCGACATTTCTTGATGCACTTTCCCCCTGGACATTAAGCGAGTTAAGCGAAGATTTTTCTCGAAATCAACATATCAATCCTCAGGAGGCGAATTCCTGTGAAGTTTCATTGTCATGCTTAATGTCGTTTGCAAGATGTTCCTCCGCGGTGGAATCCAGATTGATGCTGTGCAGCAAAGCGTAGGCTGCCGGCCTGGTTTTGCGCGTGAAGAGTCCGACCACAATGTAGAGGATGAGTGTAATGACGACGGGGCCACCGACACTAACGGCCGTGGCCATGTCGCCGGCGAAGTTGGCAATCTGCGCCGGAAAAACAAATTTGATAAGAATAAAGGTGAATACGCCACCGCTCCACGAGATGAGCGCGGCAGCAGGACCACAGCGGCGGAACGGAAGCAGTATGCCGAGCATTATAGGAATAGTGGCCGGCCCGGAGAGTGCGGCAAACCAGAGAATAATCAGTCCGAGCACACCGCCGAAGTGATCCGCATAGTAGGCGATGACCATGCTGAGTGCAAGCAGGACAAAGGTACAGAGGCGACCGGCGAGTAGTTGCGCGGAACTGCTCATGCGGAGGTGATCGCGGCGCAGCGCAGGGAGAATGTCGCGCACAACCACGGCGGAGATGGCGTTGGCGTCAGAAGAAGTCATCGCCATTGTGGACGCAAAGAGCCCACCCAGCACCAAGCCGACGACACCCCGCGGCAGTAACATCTGGGCCATCAGGCCGTAGCTTCTGGCTGGGTCAGCAAGGTGCGGCAGCAGCAGTGGCGCAGCCCACACCGGAAAAAACAGCACCAGCGGCCAGATGAGATAGAGAGAAGCCGAGAGCAGAGCGGCCTTCTTCGCATCTTTTCCGTTGGGCGCGGCGATAAAGCGCTGCGCCAGGCTCCATGAACCACCGTTGTAGGAGAGAGTGTTCAAGAGCAGGAAGACAGCGGCGAATAGTGGTGTGTACGGCGCGACAAAAAGGTGCGAGTGTGAAGACGGCAGCCGGCGCCAGATTGTCCAAAGAGCTGAGACGCCGCCAAGATTCGAGAGCACCGCAATGAGCATAGTGAAGCCTGCCGCAAGCTGTATGACAAATTGGCTGAAGTCGGTTAGTGCATTTGCCCACAAGCCGCCTGCGACGGCATACACGAGAGTGACGCTGCCCGTGAGCAACACTCCATAAACAGGCGGCACGTTGGCGAGGACATTCAGCAAAATGGCGGTGGCAGTCCACTTGGCGCCGATGTCAAATATCTTAAACAGAGCGCCACTCCAGGCCAGCACCTGCTGAGTGGGCAGGTTGTAGCGGGCAACCAGGAATTCGAGTGGAGAAATCATGCCTGTGCGTAGGCGCAGACGCGCCCAGCGCGGCGGAAACGTGGAGTAGCCGATCAGCATTCCCAATGCGATTGTGCTGGCCCACCAGACGTAGATGGTAAAGCCGGCGGTGTAAGCAATAGCGGCATAGCCAACAAAGACCGCCGTACTGTAACCGGACATGTGGTGCGATATGCCGGAAAGCCACCAGGGCATGGCTCCACTGGCGGTGAAGTAGTCGTTGGCATTCTTGATCCTGGTCCGCGCCCACAAGCCCATGCCGATCATGAGGGCGAAGTATGCGCAAAGAACCGCCCAGTCCAAGACGCTCATACCTGTAGGCATTGTTGACACCAATACTCGTTACCGTGTGAGCGCTTGCATCTGCGCTCCGTGGCCATCTCAAGCCGGGAAGCGGACAAAACGCCCCTCATAATCCCGCCCAGTTCCCGATTCACGGAGAAAGCGAACCTGCGCTTCAGCTTTGCAGCGGTCAACTCCCTAAACGCTCCAGGGCAGAACAACCCGAATATAACCGATGCCACGGAGAGCTTGATCGCTTCCAATAGCAGCGACCATTATATACAGCTTAGAATTCGGTTGAACCTCTAACCATCGAATCAACGGATTCAAGATGGGCCAGCCCCAGGGAATCCGATTTCTGAGGCAGCCGAGCTATTTTGGTACTAAGTTGGCATCTGAGATGCGTGCCTGAAAGCCAAGGGCATAGGTGTTTGGTCGAAGCGACCCACCCGTTAACGGAGAGGACAAATGATGATTGAGCGCAGGGATTTCTTGAAGGCGGCAGTTACCGGGGTAGCAGGGCGGATGCTCGCGTCAACTCTGCTTCGCGAGCGGGCATTCGCAGATCATCCTGCCACGATAAGCGCCAGCGGCTTTCGCTTTGCCTCAGAAAGCATGATGGTAGAACTATCAAAGAATGCCCCTGAGTTTGCGGAGTTGAGTATCGACGGACTAGGGCTGTCCAAGCGGGGTGCGAATGTCTTCCAGCCTCCGAGTACGAGCGGATATACGGCATCTATTGCTCCGCCAGGCGAGACACATCGTATCGAGTATAGGATGGCGAAGCAAACGTCCGCGGATAAGCCGGCGTGGGCGGTGGAATTGTCGAATCGAAAGATTCTGATGATTTCGCAATGGTCAGAGGGCGTGGAGCTTAGACCGCTCGCCTTCCGCCTCGACCTGTCAAAGTGTTACTCGACGGTACTCGGACTGTCCAGCCGAGACGGATTGCTCAACTTACCTGCACTGATCCATCTTCCAGGCCAGGGGTCAATGCGAATCACGGCAAATGTTGCCGAAGGCGTTAGTCTTGGATATCAAGCGGGGCAGCGATCGACTCTGCAAAACGTTCCCGAGAGCATCGGCTTCTTGGCAACCCTGACATTTCCTCCAGCCACTGAAGCGAACAAGCGCGTGGTTTATGCGTTGGAGATCGCGGCCATTTATCCGCAACTACCGGGTATCGCGAACGACAGCCGTTTTGATGCCTTCAAACGGAACTGGCTCAACGCACTGCAATTGAGTGCGGACAAACGGGTGCTTTCGAACAATACAACGAGCGACACCTGCGCCTTTTGCTACTACGAATATGCGGACATAGCTGCGCTGAGTCCGCCGCTGGTGAAGGGGTTGACTGCACTCGACATTGTGCGGCAGACACTGGATGCGATCCTGGCCGGTGGTCAAGCTTATGGACTGCCTGCGCAAGGAAATTTTCCGGCCGAATCTTCGGATTCGATGCCTTCATTACTGATCGCGGCAACGAATTGTGTGCGCGAGGGGAAAAGCGATGCATGGCTGAAAGCCAATTACGCGGGCGTCAAGGGATGGGCCGACAAGATGATTGCAACCGACAAGGATGGCAACGGTCTGTTCGAGTACATAGTGAGCGGCAATTCCGGGACGTGGCCCAGGGGGATTCCGATCAAGGTGCGACCGTCGAACTGGTGGGATGACATCGGGTTTGGACATGAGGACGCTTACGGCAACGCGCTGGCCTACCGTGCGCTGAACGGCATGGCGATGATGGCGGAGCGCATTGGCAACGCGGAAGACGCGGCACATTACACGGCTGTCGCCAACAGATTGCGGGATGTGTATTACGAGACTTTCTACGATCGGGAGACGGGTGTGTTAGGTGGCTGGCGAAGTTCAGATGGGCAGTTACACGATTATTACTTCCTATGGGTGAACGGAATCGCCATTCACTACGGGCTCGTGCCGAAAGACAAGGCGGACGCCATCATGAACAAACTCATGGCGAAGATGAGGGAGGTGGGCTACGACAAATTCAATATGGGCCTGCCCGGTAATCTCGTATCCGTACCTCTCAAGGATTATGTGCATAAAGAGAAGGACGGGCTTCGTGGCGGCGGTGTGCTCCCGGACAATTCCGATGGATTCCAGAACTACCAGAATGGGGGTGCAACGGCCTGTTTTGCCTTCTTCACGCTTGCGGCATTGTATGACCTGGGGCGCAAGGTGGATGCGGATCGCATTCTGTTTGCGATGCTTGGGGAGTATGACAGGGGCGGATTCGAAGGCCGTGGGGAAAGCGGCAGGTCAAACGATTTTCGGCGCTGGAATGGTACGCCGATGGGCTACGAAGGGTACCTCACCGACAATTACTACGCACTGCTTGCGGTGCCGCTGCGGCAAACGGAGATCGCATGGAACAGCGGATATCGGCCACCGACTGCGCTGTACCGTTAATGAATTCCTTGTGGTGCCGATCGATCCTGGTATCTTTAGCAATTTGGATGTGAGTCTTCGGCACTGTGATGCGCCGTCATTCAGTGCGGATTGGAGGAGTTCTGTAGTGGTTGCTTGCCTATTGCGGCCAAGTAACTTGGCGACGGCTCAGTTGGATGCACTGGGAAGTTGATCTTCTTCACCAGCACAACGAATCGGCCGCGGCGGGTGTCGGCCAGATCCTTTGATCGAGCCTTGTCCCGTCGCGGCCGGTGCCGGAGCGTCTATAGGTATAACCAAGTCCAAGAAGGCCCTTAGCCCGTGTCGTCTTTCACTTAACTACGAATTCGTAGTCACCCGACCCCACCTCAAATACGGCCGCTCCTTCCCGCTTGCCGAGCGACTTGACGGCCGCCGACGTCGACGCAGGCTTTCCGCCCTCAGTAACATTGGCAGCGGCTCCCACGGGTACATAAACAGTTGCCGTAGTGTTGACGGGCACTGTTACCCTCAGTGTGAGTGTCCCATTGTCTTTGTGCCAGGAGCTGGCGATCAGGCCATGGGGAGAGTTGTACTCCGCACGCACCCAAGTCAGGTCACCCAAAACATATGGGCGAATTACAATCCGCTTGAAGCCTGGGCCTTCTGGATCGGGGTTGATTCCGCCAAGATATTTTTGGAACCATGAGCTAACCGATCCCATCATTGGATGGTTGTGCGAGTTCATGCCGGCGCCAGTCAGCGGCTCCCAGCGCTCCCAAAGAGTTGTGGCATCGTTGGCTAACATGTAGCCCCAGCTTGGATAAGTCTCTTGAGTGGCAATCTTGAATGCCAGATCGCCGTATCCATATTTAGTGAGCATTTCAAGGACATACTTTGTACAGAGGTTTCCGGTTGTAAGGTGATCCTGGTTCTCGTGTACAGCTTTGACCAAGCTCGCAACTACACGCTGCATCTTGTCCTGAGGAACGACGCCAAGGAAAAGCGCGAATGAATTCATCGACTCATTGTTAGAGCCATATCCTCCAGCCGCTTCGTTCCAGTACTTATTGTTGAATGAAATAGCTACTTGCCTTGCCACGTCTTCATACTTAGTCTCGTCGTCCTGCTTGCCGAGCACGTGCGCCATTTGGGCAACGAGCCGCGAGCAGTAATAGAGATATCCCGTTGACATGAACTGGAGAGGTGTATCTTTCGATACGGCGCCGGAACCGTCACTTCCGGGAATAGCAAAGGCCTTCGGGGGTGACCAATCTCCATAATAGCCATAGGTCACAATGTTGTCCTTGGTCTTACTACGAAGAAAGTCTGTCCAGGCTTTAAAGCCGTCGAACTCTTCAGCTACTGTGCGCGTATCGCCGTAATGCTGGTAGACAAACCACCCCAACAAGAGATAGCTGGCCGATACCGGGTCGGCTGGGCGGCTCCCCCACCCATAGGGCACTGTATCCGGAATAGCGCCGTCTTCGCCCTGAGAATCGCGAATGTCGTGAAGGAACTTCGGATAGAAGCGTGACATGTTGAAGTTGTAAATCGCCTCTTCCGAACGCACAGTGAGGTCGTTCATCCACCCCATTCGCTCATTTCGCTGCGGACAGTCTGTAGGTATGCTGGGGAGATTGCTGGCCTCCGTCCACCAGACCATTTTCTGAATCCGGTTGATCAAATCATTGCTCGTCTCAACCGTTCCGCCCGGCTCGACTGAGGAACGAACGACCTTGGCCGTAAGAGTATCGAGGGTCGGCTTCCCAGGAACTCCCTCAAGCTGAATATAGCGAAATCCGTGATAAGTAAAACGCGGCTCCCACGACTCGGCACCACCGCCCTTGAGAATATACACATCCGTCGCGGCTGCCTTGATCAGGTTGGTTTGGTCGACAGTTCCGTCCGGTGACAGGTTCTCGGCAAACTTGAGCGTGACGCGCGTGCCACGCTCCCCGCTTACATTGAGTTGAACCCACCCTGCCATGTTTTGCGTGAGGTCATAGACAAAGACGCCTGGCTTTGGCTCGCTGATCTTTTTCGCTTGAACTGTCGCCATGACCCTTATGGGATTGACAGCTTGGGCGACTAGTTTTCCCCCGGGTGGAGGCGCATTGTGTGGAGCTGCCCAGCCCTCGGTTCGGTCGATCGGCTCTTTGTCCAAGGTGGAATAGCCCGCATTGGTGTCCCACCCATCCTTTTCGAGACGAGCGTCGTAGGTTTCACCGTCGTAGATGCTGTTCTCGAGAATTGGGCCACTTGTGACACGCCATTGCCCGTTGTTCTGCGCAGAGAACCCCTGGTGCGAATAAAAGGTGTCTTGAGAGCCATCAACATAGTTCACTTCGAGTTGTAAGAGAAGTCTGGGTACGCCGTACCACCCATTACCGACAATTACGCCGATCGTGTTTGGTCCGGGCTGCAACTGACTTGTGACGTCGTAGGTCGAGTAAAGAACTCGCTTTGTGTACTCAGTAACACCCGGATCCAGCACATGGTCTCCGACCTTGGAGCCGTTCAGTCTCAATTCGTAGTAACCGAGCCCGACGACGTAGATGCGAGCGCGCTGAACGGGCTTGCTGACCGTGATGTCTGATCGAAAATACAAGGCTCGTCCGGCCCAGCCGCCCATGTATCCGATCCACTGCGCCCTCCAATCCTGGGGGGACAAAAGCGCCATTTCCCAAAATGCGGTTTCACTGTAGGGACCCGCTACACCATCCTTGTCCCATGCGCGAACCTTCCAGAAGTAGCGCCGGCGCGAAGTAAGTGTCGAACCCTGGTACAACACCTGGTTAGATTGGTCAGAGGTAACTTTGCCAGAATCCCAGATATCGCCCTGGTCATTCTTCAGCTTGTCTTCGTCACTTGCAACGAGGATCTGATAAGCGGTTTGTCTTTGCCCCCGTTCGCTCGAGGTAAGAATCCAACTTAACCTTGGCGTTATTGCGTCAAGACCCAGGGGATTCACCGAAGATTCACATCGTTGATCCGTGACCTTGATTTCAGCATAAGAACATAAGACGCCCAAAGCAGCGATTTGAATGAGCAAGAGCAGATTGCGGAGAGGATGCCTCATATTCCCAATTCTCCTTCCAAAACAATCGGATTCCGTTGTCACACCAAAGGCGAGCTCCATGAGTATGTATGAGCTACCCCCAAACCTCTGGTGGTTTCTCCCGTTAAAGAATGGCCGTAACTGTCCCCCTTCCCGACGGATGCGTCGCACGCCTCGGGAATGCCTTACTACGCGTTGACTGGGGCAAGGACCGAGCGCAAGAAGCGAGACGTGGCAATCGCGTCCTGCTGGTGCACAAGACTATCGATCCGTTCGCGGTTCCGTTCCAATATCGCTTCAAACTGACACAGCCAAAGTATGCTCTCGCCAATCGCTCCGGCAGCGTCTTCGCGGTAAGGATATTGGTCCATGGAGAGCCAGCCGGAATAACCACAGCGATCCAGCCAATAGAGGGTTTCCAGGTAGCATACACTGTGCACCGATCCCACGATCATGTCGTCGTCGGTGGTCAGGTGATTATCGTTAAAGTGCATGTGGAAGAGGCGATCTCCGGCTCTCTTTGCAAGCACGATGGACTCGCCCACAACCTCGCCGCCTACGAACGCATGGCCGGTGTCAATCGTCACGCCAACATTTGACGCACCGGTCTCGATGGCAAGAAGCAACGTATCTGCCATTCGCGCCATATAACTATGTGTACGCGGCTCCTTGGGCTTGTACTCAAGAGCAAACTTGAGATCAGGGTAGAGATCAGCGAGTTCCAGAATCGATTCGCACAACCACGCCCGTTCAGATTCGTAGTCGGCGCTCAGCAGATAGTCGTAGCCATCTTGACCAGGCCACAGATTGATGAGCGGGCAGCCTAACTCCACACCGGCATCACACATGGCACGGACGTGATCCACCGCATGCCGCCGAACCGCCGCATCTGAGCTTGAGAAGCTGCCCTTGGAATAGATCTTGTCTCCGAAAAGATTGGGGATAATCGAGACGCATTTCATGCCGTAGTCTTTGAACGCATGACACATTTCGTTGACGTTATCAGGACGGATATCCCAATCGCCGACAAGCTCGATCCCAGAGACGTGGGGGATCTTTGCAGCTGCCTTGAGCATTTCCATCGCCGGTGGATTATTCTTATACCCGCCGCAAAAACGATCTTTGGTATTGCCTAGGTTTCCAAGAATCACTGCGTATTTGCTTTTCATCGAATTCTTGCCCCTTTTGCAATTGAGTTGAATGATCATTGAGAGAAGACGACGGTTGTCCCGATATTCGTGATATCAACGCCAGCGTTCGCGATGACAGCGCCGGAATTGTCGGTGACCGTCCCCAGTATCGTTCCGGTGGAACCGCCTTGTGCGAAGAGTAGTTACACTCTGAAACAGAGCAACAGACTCATCAGTAGCATGTGCAATTTCATTTGTGTACGCCCTCCTGAAGTTCTGGTCAAAACCACACGTGGGTTCAACAACGGTTCAATTCAAAGGAAGCAGTGAACGCAGCCACGCTGGCCAAGTCCGGGAAATCTGATTTGTGTGCTTCATGTCAATCAAGGGGTTGATCCTCCACGTTGATTGGCCCACGGTCAACCCCGAGTGCTCGACAGTGGTGTAGAGCTTTCCATCGCAATCAAACGGTTGTCAACGAGCGGCAGGAAGATTTCCAGGATTCCGCTTTGTGAAATGGGGAAAGTGATGATAGTCAATGGTGGAATGTCCCCCTCAATTGCAATAATCGATCACTTTCCCCCATACTTCCTGGAAATGAGCCGCGCCATCCAGAACCTCCTTCCGCATTTTGAAACATGAGTATAATTGCGCTATGTGAAATAGGGGCCGGCCGAATCCATGGAGACTCAAGAGCTAATTTCGATTCAACGCTTTGCGGGAAGATGGAATGTTCAGGTTGAGGCCAGAATGCGGTAAATGGAAGTTTGTAGTCATGCGGCCATAGGTCCAGTAGTTCTTTTGTACTGCGGAATTCCGGTAGAAGCAGTCAAAGGCCGGCTCGAGCTGTGTAGCCTCGCCGAAGCGCTCGGCCTCCCGGCGCTCTGTGTGAGGCACTCGGTGCTGTTCGAAGGCTCTGAATTGGCTAGTTCTGCTGAGTCGGCTACTGAAGAACCTGACGGAATGGAACCGCCTGAGGACTTCAGGAAGCAGGACTGGCGCGGTAAAGCGCTCCATCGTGGCGGCTTACCGCGTCCAGGCCATTGGACCGCAACGATAGTAGGTCACAAATCTGGTGTTATGAAGCAGTCAAGCTATCGTTCGGATAGTAATGATCAACAGTGGAGGGCGTGACGAGTTTATGTTTCACAAAAACTGCTGGCGGTACGGTTCGCCCAGACAGAATATCGAGACTTACTCGAATCACGTTTTCCCCGTAGCGCTCTGGGAAATAAGCTACGGACCCCACTAATCGCGTATTCGGTTGGCGCAGTTCCTGTCGTCCTTCAGGCGAAGCATCCTGCCCCATGATTGCGCAACATTCAGTGCGGCCCGCCTCTTGAAATGCCCGCAAGGCACCGAGAGCGCTGAGATCGTTGTTGGCGCCGACGAGAACCTTATGAGTTTGGGAGAACCGGAGATGCCGGCGCATTGCCTCAAAACTTGGAACCAACTCTCCATCCCCGTCAAGGTAGGTAACGCGGCAGCTTTTGGTATTTGGGAGCACAAGGTTGATACCCATCAACATGCCCGTGAGGCGCATCTTGGGGAGATTTCCCGCGCGGCGCAGCTCCAGGAGAATGATTTCGTCCACTTCTGATTGCCACCTCTCCTTCGCCCACCGGCCGAGGTACTTCCCTCCAATCAAACCAGCCTCGTAGTTATTGGCCCCGTAAAACGTCGCGCCAGGGTGCGGAATATCGATAGCGATCATGGGGATATTCGCCTCTCGATATTTGGCAGCTATAATCGGCGCAACTTCTTCTTCAATCTGATACTCAATGGCCAGATTTACCTTTTCGCGAACCAGCAAGTCGGCATTGCGCAGGGCGGTTTTCGCGTTGTAACGATTGTCTGTCGAAATGAGCTCTATCCCTTCGACATCCGCGGCACGCTGCAAGCTCGCTGATACCTCGCGAGAGCATTGATAGTCATCTCCGAGCGAGGCATATCCAAGACGATAGAGCTTGTGCCTGAAGGGCCGAATACAGGTTCGGTAAAGGTTTCCACCGACCTTTTCGACCATACCGCATCTCTCGAGGGTATAGAGCAAGCGAAAAGCTTTGGTCTTCGTCAATCCGCTCCGTGCTTCAACTTCCTTAAGCGGCAGAGCTTCATTCGGAGAGCGAAATGCAGCAAGTAGCCGGGACGCATAAACGATCGACTTGATTAGATATTGATCACGTGAGTTGCCGGTAGCGGCCATAACAGAAACAGGCTATAATAAAGTCACTATATTTCGCAACCCGAAACCTGCCTCGACCCCTTTCATTCTCCCCCCATCTGTCATAAGTCTTTAATTCGCTTGGCTTTGTCGAGCCTTCTTTTGACTTCGAGTGTCGTAACGCGGTTGGCGAAATCTTCCATATTACAAAATGCACTTAGACACAGCGGACAATAGGTGAACTGCCCCCTTCGCTTAGTCCGGATAAGTGAGAGCGCTCGGGTTTGAGTTTAGCTGCAAATTCAGCCCGCACCAGCCGTCGAGGCTGTGTAAATGTGGTGAGCGCAATATAAAGCCCATCTTGTTTGGATCTTTGGATCTATGTCAGGTCACAATCTTGAGGAATGAAACAGCTCAGGGCAGAACTATGGACGAAGTGGCGAGGGTTGGTACCAGTCGCCATGCAGCATTACATGCTGCTGCAGCGAACCTAATCTACACCGGAATCACCAGGGCAAAGCGCTTGCTGGTGGTTGTCGGACAGAAGAAAGCATTGGGCCTCGCGGTGAGGAATGACCAGTCACGCAAGAGGTACTCGGGGCTACTGAGTAGCTTGAAAGAAACAAGCCGGTGATGAAGTGCGCCTACCCGTAATATTCTGGACATTCAGTTTTGAGACTCGGCATGCCCACAGATCCTCGACTCGACCGCATCCGGCGCCGTCGGATGCGTCACGCAGAACGCAAGCTCAAGGAGGCGCAGGGGCGACTAGCGCGAACGGAACGCAGTATCCTCCACTGGTCCCGCATCCTCGCCGACCTAAAGCATGAACGCACCCGTGCCATCCAGCCACCGCTTTGGCCTGAAGAGGAAGCGAGAGAAGAGAACTGAGCTGCGTAAGCGAGGTTGTGTCAGTGGGCGTAAGCCGAGTTTCACGGCAGAGGCTCCGGCGAGCATCGACGAAGAAGAATGCCGGCGAAAGAAGAGCCGTTTCGTTGCGCATTCGTTGCCATCGAGAACATGTCATCGCGGGCAGCGTGGACTAATCCCAGCTTCTCTGCGGCCCGCACAAGATGACCGTAGGCGTCGATGACGTCGATTGCAGTCAGATCGTATCCGTGCCCATCCAGCATTCGCTGGATCGCCATGCGTCCAACTTGCAGGCTGAACTTGGCATCCTTTTCAAGCAGGTCACGCGATGCGCGGCTGAGCGTGCGTGGGTCGGTCGATCCGGTTTGCGCAAAATAGAGGGCCAAATCGAGGAACCCTACATCCTTGGCGGCAGCAAACCAATGCCCATGATCACCAGATTTAGCTAGGTCCAACAGAATCTGCTTCGGATCGCGGGTGGGGTATTTCCGGGCGATCATGCGATAGGTGGCAAGCCCTGTCGAGGACACGTTGGCCGTCAGGGCATACTTCTCGTAAGCGTCGGCCTCTCGGCCGGCATCGAGCAGTATCCTTTCACAGGCGGCGTCGATGGCTCCGTCCGGTTGATTGAGCCCACGCGAGGCTTCGGCATATGCAAGGGCCTCTTCGACATGACCTTCGGCGAGGAGCGCCTGCACTCCGAACTTACGGTCGGACCAGTTGGGAAAATGCCGCAACGCCAGCACGTCGAGGAGTTCTTTATAGCGGCGAGCCGCGAGCAGGCTCGACAGGCACATTGAACTCTCCCGTACGTAGCTCCCTGGCCGGGGGTCGGACCAGGCGGCTCTCAGTAGGGGAAGGAACTCATCAGCCCAATGCGAGGCTGCTTCGCCTGAACCGCACAACTCACCCCATCGCTCCTGCACCAGCCATAGGTAATCGACCCCGTCCTCCTGAATCGCCTCATATAGCCGTGCGAGCCACTGGTCCCGGATTCTCAGGTCTGCTGGGGCGGTGATCACAATGGGAAGCAACTCGGTCAGAGTCCAGCAAACCGACCCGCCAAGAGCTCCAGAGGAGGAGTCTACGAATTCCAACGCCGGCCAAATCTTTTCCATCAAGATGACCGCCCCGTCAGCAGCGGTGACGTGGTCCGCTTTGGCGATTTTCTTGATCTCCGCCACCGCTTCCTTCAGGCGCTGACAGGCCAAGCGAGAACCTTTCCACCCAAATGCCCGGTAACGGAACCGTGCTCTGAATGTCCACTTGTGCTTTGGCGTAAGGGTCTTCACCCTGCGATTGTGGCACGGGATGCAGCAAAGACGGAAGATCGGCTTCTGGCCGACGATTTCGGATAGCACCACCAGCAATTGCGTCTCGAAGGCTACGCCTGCCGGTTCGAATAGTTGACGCGCGCCATATATACCGGGCCAGGCAGCCTCAGCCTTGCCTAGCGCCCCCTAAGCCGTTGGGAACAATTGGCGCGTCTCCCTCCCGCCGGCAGGCCGAGTCAGATCGGCTGCCCAGCGGGGGCGAGTTTTGCCGTTTTCTTCCCCAAAACGAGACCTTCGGTTGTTCCCGTCGGCGCCGATGGGCGGCGTCGCTGGCCGGCCCACTGACCGGCCGGTGGGAAGAGCAATAGCAATGCGCCGCCTCGCTCGGCGCCACCAAGTGCTCCGCCATCCAGCGCAACCGCGAAGGCTCCGTCGAGTTGCGCCTCCTGATCACCGAGTCCACCGCTTCGGCCGGCAGCATCGTCCCCTTCTACTTCCAGCCAACTCTGGGCGGATCCAACATCAACGGCAACCCCTGGCTCTCGAGCTACAGTGACTATCGCTTCCGCGCGCCCAACACTCTGCTCCTGCGTGAAGCCTTTGAACACTCCATCTGGGGCCCGATCGGTTTCGCCTTCTCCGCCGACCAGGGCAAGGTAGCCCTCGAGCGCAATGACGTCGATTTTAACCACCTTGCCCACAGCTATTCCGTCGGGCTTACCCTGCGCGCCGGAGGCCTGCCGGCTCTGTCTCTCGCCTTCGCGTGGGGTGCCTCCAAGGCTGTTGATATTCTTGACCTCGAGGTAGCCTGGCACCGTCTTCATCGCCTGCAAGTCGCGAAGAACGGCCTGGATGTTTTCAAAATCCGTCAGCTTGGGACGCCGCGCCGGTTCCTTGCTTTCCCAGGCGCTTATGCCAGGAATGATAAAGCGATCTTTGAAGTTGTCGCTGTGGATGATCGCGAGTCGTTTCTCAACCTTCTCCGCTTGATGTTCACCCACGAATATCAGTCCATTTTTGCCGTTGCGAGCGAAATTGTACGCAAGTGTCAATGCTAATGATGTTTTTGCGTTATTGCTCGGCCCATAGATGCACACTGCGTGCTCATTATCTAAGCCGATATTCAAGGTTGAGGTATCGATCGTGGCGAAACCGGTTCGGAACTTGCGCGCATCGTTGGCGCCAGCCAGGTCCCTGCGGAAGGATTCAATGAGGTGCTCAATATGGTCGGTCTCCTGGATTGCCCCTGGGCGGAATCCATGGTCACCGCCGCACGCCAAGGAGGCTGCCCATACTTTCCGGACTAGCTGGCGTGCTTTCTGGATGTCCTCATCGTTTTTGAGAATTTCAAAGCCTTTTTTCCACGCTTTCTTTTCCACTCGTAGATCTGCCATATGGAAAAAGCGCTGCATGGTGGTGTCAAGCGTCAAGCTCGGGTCATCGGCCTGAAGGTGCTCAAGGTACCCAACGACGCCGACCTTCCGGTCGGTGGAGTCCTCCCGGTTGGCGTGATGATTGGTTACAAAATCGATCAATTCGCCCTTGTTGGGCAGCTTTTTAAACTCGGCCTCGTATTTAGCCAAGTAACGATATGCATGACGAAGATCGTCAGCTTCGATCTGATTAACACGTCCCGTTACACGGCACAAAATCTTCTGAGTTGGCTCCAGGCGACGCCGTACCGGAATCCCGATGACTGGGTCTTTGCTTCCAATAGCAGCCGGGCAGGTGAGAAGCGCGGAAAGCAACCGTTATGGTTGCAAACCATCATGCGCTTTCACATCCAGCCGGTGGTCAGGCGGCTTGGCATCACCAAGCGGGTCTCTTGGCACACCTTCCGGCGCACCTTCGCGACGCTCCTCAAAGCCAACGGCGAGGACATCAAAGTGGTGCAGGAGCTGTTACGTCATGGTTCGACACGCGTGACACTGGACATCTACGCGCAGGCGCAGATGCCCGCAAAACGGGCGGCACAGCACAAGGTCGTCGAGATGGTACGGGTGCAGCCCCTCCCATTGGCGGTCTAAAAGGGCGCTTAAATGCTCCCCAAAATGCTCCGCGGCTAAAACAGGGAAAAATCGCCAAGTTATTGATTTTGTGCGCCGTGAAGGCGCTGGTCCACAGCGGGGATTAAGCCCGCCCGGGAACTGGTTCGCTCCACCCGGTAGCAATCGGAGCAGTAGTGGAGGAAACGAAACTGCTGAAGCCTCCGGTGTAGAGGGTCGCTTTGGCGACTCGGCGAGCATGCAGGCCGTAATGTGAGTAAACGCTGAGCAGGCCCCGAAACAACTAATGCAAGAGCCGACCCTTCAGAATCGTGGGGAAGGCCGCAGTCGATGGGATGACACGAGCGAACGAGTCCCATCGGTCTTGCCGGGGTATTGGCGACGGCATGCAGGCAAAGGGGACTAGTCGCAACACGGGAAGCCCCAGCGGTGATCCGTAATTGGGATCAACCGGCAACTCGTGAGAGTCAGGCCGGGCCGTTTGGGGCGGCGGTGAGGCCCGTACTACCGATGAAGCTGGGTAATGTCAGTGGAGGGAAGGGGCCTTAGTTGGAAATCAACGCAAGAAGTGACAAAGACAGAGGGATTGGTGATGAGCCTAGCAACTGCGAGAGCATCCAGATGGAGTAGCACCTTGCCAGCGCCTTCCTTTGTCCAGGAGCCTTCCGGTGCAGCCAGACGATCCCTGATCGGAATAGGCAGTGTCTCCCACAAGTTTTCGGCGCGTAGACGGTCGAGCATTGCAGCGCGAGCAATCCCGGTTTCGAGGTTGAGAGGGCTCTTTGATTGTTCTGCGATTTCGAACGCGGCCCGATTGACGATCGTGGCCAGGATAAGGCGCTGGTTGAAGATTGCCTGACGCAAGCTTGGCTCTGGCGCAGCACTAATGCCTAGCGTAATCATGTTACCGCTGTTCTTCAAGCCTCTGCGAAGACTGAATGCAAGTACGTACATGATTACGACGATGGCAAGACCTACTGCCCCTCCGCCAAACTTGTATTCGAATAAGGCGATCGGTCCATAAATCGCCGAGAAGGCAAGGATCACAAACAGTACCGCGAGAAGAACCATCCCGACCCGTCTGCGAGAAGTTGCGTGCGTGGTCACGCGCGGAATATCAAAGCGAAGCTGCCTCCAAAATCTTCTGAAAAGATTGTCGCTGGACATAATCGATGTTGTCAGTCTAGCCGCACGGGTGTGAATCCTTTACCAGATGTTTCCGTCATTTGTTTGAGTGATTGGATTTTCAGGCGCATGGCAGATCAGTACCGAAAAACGGGGACTGATCCAGGTTCCGGCAGCGACATCGCCGCAGGAAAACTGAAGGCTGGCCGGTCGGGTCGAGGACTGGCGCGGTATTCCGTAGGTCCAGCCTAGCCGTTTCTCCCCGTTTCCTTTGGGAGTGCCTCAGTAGCCAAACCGTGTATCCGTTTCCAGCCCCCGCCACTTCGCACCCAGCGTGCGGATTTCCCGCACTGGGCGCACCTGTTTGCTTCATGCAAAGGTTTATGGGGCCTATCGTGCTGGAGCGACTTTCGCACCTGACCATCGACAGAGCTGGTAGTTGTTAAACAAACCCAGCCGACCGTACAGCCATTCGCTACTCCACCGCTTCCAGCCAAAGCCTTTGCGCCCCCGGGCACGCATCAGATGTTGCCTGACTTTCTTTTCTACCCACTGTTTGACCTTTGAAAAACAGGAACTCGAATGGCCGTACCGAAAGTAGTTCACCCAACCGCGTAGAACCGGATTGATTTTCGCAATCACGATCTCGACGGGCCAGCTGACATGCTGTCGGAAGATCTCCCTGAGCTTTGCATACAGCGCCGTCCGCTTCTTCAGCTTGGGCGCATAGTATGGCCGCCACTTCTGGTTCAAGCTGAGTATGCGCCGATATCCCCCGTACACGACAGTTGAGACTCGGACCAGACAGAGAAAGACCCCAGCATACTCCCGACTTCTCAGTACCCAGCCAACGTTTAGAGCTTTTGCAGCGTTTGAATAGCTGGGACATCTGATGGGAGGATGATCTGCGCAAGCAAGCCTGATGCAGGTCGCATGTTCACCAGCTTCTTGTTTGAGCCAGCCTTTGGCGTCTTCGATTTGGAGCAAGGTGTGGTCCATGGGCTTGGAAGTTGGGACAATGCCGTCACACTCACGACAGCGGAAGACATCGGGCGCTTAACAGCAGATGTACTCGCTGCTGAACCGCCCGTAGTGAATCAGGTCGTGTTCGTAGCCGGTGATACGGTTACCTACGGACAAGCGGCTGACCTTGTGGAGCAGGTCTCGGGAAAATCCTTGCGGCGAGAGGTTTGGAGTGTTCCCCAACTCCGGGCTTGCCTTGCAGAAGACCCGGACAATGCTATGGCTAAGTATCACGTCGTCTTCGCTGAGGGCAGGGGCATCGCGTGGCCTCTGGACCTCACGTACAACCAGAAGCACCAGATACCTGTCACTGGTCTCCATCAGTGGCTCACTGCGCAAGGTGGGCGTATTGCGAAGGATGACAAATAGTCAGGATGCGTCCCGCGCCACATCTGCATCGGGATCGCGGGGCTCAAGTCCCTGTGAAATGGTCATCTCGGACATCAGATGGGAGTATTGCTGCCCGGTTAAAAGACGAATAGATTCAGTTGGTTGCCTGAACCGAGCAAGTCGTCTTCGGAATCGGCGCTCTCAAGTGCGTGTAACATGGGCGTTTTCTCGAATTGAGTTAGGCTGAGAATCTGTAGGATTTGGTAGAGGCTGCCCTCG